>OLOR01000290.1_pt1 | contig 55325 bp, 55 predicted proteins | sample 1672521 | NCBI WGS metagenome assembly OLOR01 (sample SAMEA3136695, study PRJEB25190) | human gut metagenome | biome: human gut; feature: human-associated habitat; material: faeces | place: Austria | collected 2013
CGATTCGCTGAGCTGCCAATCGACGATGTGCGCGTGATTGCCGTTGAGCAGCGGTTCGGGCACGGTCAGCCCCTCGAACTCGCGACCGATGAGCGGATTCACGGCGCAGCGGCGCGTCTGGGTCACGGGACGCTCGGCCATGCAGACGAAGCAACGCAGGCACTTCACGACCTCATTGCCCTGGTTAGCCATGACCTTGTTGGGAAGCTCGGGGTCGGCGAGCAGCGCGCGGGCCATGGCGACGGCATCGGCCTGGCCGCTGGCGACGATTTGCTCCATCTGCGCGGGATCGGACAGTCCGCCGATGGCGATGACCGGCACAGACACGTGCTGCTTGATCTGCGCGGCCAGCGGCACATTGCAGCCATGCTCGCGGAACATCGACGGATGGGTGATCGAGAAGCCAAACTGGTAGGAGCCGGCCGACACGTGGATGAGGTCGACGAGGTCCTCGAGGCCTTGGGCGATGCGGCAGCCCTCCTCGATGTCGTAGCCGCCGTCGAAGAGTTCCGAGCCGCTCATGCGCAGCTCGATGGGAAAGCCGGGGCCTGTGGCCTCGCGAATCGCGGTGAGTATCTGGCGGGTTTTCGAGGGAGCCGCCATACTCGTCGGTGCGCTTGTTGAAGTACGGCGAGAGGAACTGGTTGATGAGCCAGCCGTGCCCCGCGTGGACCATGCACATCTGGAAGCCCGCACGGCGCGCCAGCACGGCGGCGTTGGCGTAGGCGGCGGCGATGTCCTCGATTTGCTCGACGGAAAGCGCTCGCACGGGGAGCCCGTCAGGACGCACGCCATCGCTCGGCCCCCACTGGCACAGGTCGGCTTTCTTCTTCTTGTCAACCATATAAGTGCCCGCGTACTGACCAGAATGCGACAGTTCGATGGAGGCGATGGCGCCGTGACGCTTGATGGCGTCGGCGGCGTAGGCAAACGCGCCGAGCTGCCCGGGCGTGGCAAGCGAAAGGTGCAGCATCTGCGATCCGTCGGTCTCGGGATGGACCACGAGCTCGCTCACGGTAACCGCAGCGGCACCACCCTTGGCGCGGGCCTCGTAGAAGCCCTGGGTACGCAAGCCAGGCGTACCCTCGGCCGTGATGTCGGTAGCACCCATGGGAGCCGACACCATGCGGTTGCGGAATGTCAGGTTGCCCACCTTGAGGGGTTTGCAGAGATTGGGATAATCGCGCTTCATGGGTCCCTCCCGGATCGTCACGTTCTATTGGGCTGATTATCCTCCTGCCCTATCTTTATGCCAAGAACCGCAGGAGCGTGACCAAATTACCTAACGTGCTGGCAAAAATCATGGGTGCGTGACCTCAAAATGCCAAGGATTCCCAGATGATGACCGCGTTTTCGCCAAAATGGGACACTGCATGGCCGTTAAGACGGTCAGTACCTGGGAGTCTTTGACACACCCGGCGCAAAAACGGTCAGCATCCATGGGCTTTTAGCAGCGATAGCAAACCAGACATTATTGTCCCGGTAGATAGTCATAGGGCATCTTACGCGCGATGAGGTAGAAGATGACGACAACCGGGACAAGCGCGAGCGGGAACATGAGAATGGCGATGAGCACAGCAGCGCGCACCGCGTAGAAGAGCGCTCGCCGCGCGCCCATCCGCTCTCTCGTCTCAAACGACATATGCACGAGCTTGCCGCCAACCGTGCTCCCGTCATTACGCCAGGGCACCACGACCTCGAAGACGGCATAGGAAATGGCGAAGCAGGTGTACATCATCAGCGTCTCCGTCTGGGGCGCGGTAAGCCCCGCTATCGTGAAGGGCTCATCGAGAAACGCCTCGCTCGCCAGGGCCAGCAACAGCCAGGGGCCCTCCGTGCACAGGGCGATAATCATCAGGTCGACCCAAAGGGCAACGCATCGGCGCACGAAGCCGGGGTCATGGGTCGTCTTCAGGAAGATGGCCTTTTCCTCGGGCAGCACGCGCCCTAGCCCATAGGCGCACCACCACCCAACGATGCCGCCAAGTGTGTTGCAGATGATATCGTCCACCTCGAAGGTGCGGTAGGCGTACGGATAGATGCCAAAGAGGCCCGTGAGCTGCGCGGACTCGATGAGAATCGTCGTCCCGAGCGAGATGAGCACGGTCACGCCGAAGCCCAAGCGCAGGAAGCGCTTCGCGATGAAGCCAAGCGGCATGAACAGCACGATGTTGAATAGCAGCTGCAGAACCGCCTTAATGCCGTCCTTCGCGATGTCGTGGACGAAGTTGAAGAGATCGAACTGCGGCGGGATGCCGTAGGTGATGCCTGGGCCGGCATCCCCGATCGGGAGGGGATAGAGCGTGAAGCAGCCCAGGCCCGCGATGTAGAGAATGGCGAGGTAGGCGGCCACGGCCGACGACAGGCGCAGGCGCCCGTCACGATGGTAGAGGTACACGAGCACGGGAAGCGTGAGAGCAAAGGAGAGGAACGGCCAGATGAGAAGAGCAGCTTTGAAGCTACCGCTAAAGCTGCTCAAAAACGAACTGATCGATCCCATCTGCACCCACCCTCATCGCAAAGCATCTCACCACGAAAGGTAAGTTACTAGATGATGGGGTCGCATAACCGAGAATGACAAGATTGTAAGCCGCCAGAGATAAGGCAGAGCCAGCCCTACTAGAACTCGCGATGCTCGTAGAAGCGCGCGGCGACAAGAGCGCTTGCCGCGTAGAGTGCAAGCACAACCACGACGATACCCGCGCCAAGAAGAACCATCTGCAGCTGGTCCATGCCACCCAGAAAGACCTCTAGCTCGCCGACAATCGGCGTATTGCCGAGGAGGACAGCTAACCCCGAGATCGCGAAGATCAGGACCATCGGTGCGATGCGCGTCGCCTTCGTCATTCCGTAACGCAAGATGAAGGGCAATGTCAGCGTCGCGACGAGCAGGATGACCACCTGCGTGAGCAGAGCCGCGCCGATAACCTCCCCGACTCCAGCATTCGACAAGCGCAAGCCCTCGGGGACAATGCCTTCGGGCAGCGCATCGACGACCAGCCCGATGAGCAAGCCCAGAACAATCGCGATTACGAGCGAGCAAACGCAGACGATGAGCATGCTCGCGTAGCGTCCGTACGCCACCTGGCGTCGGCTAATGGGCAGCGTCAGCCGAAACCGCTCCCAACCGTTCATCTCATCGTAGGCCGAAATGCTGAACAGGTACATGAAGGGAATCATGGCGGCACACGCGCCGATGGAGCCATAGAGCGTGCCCGTGGGTATGGCTATGAAGATGGCGATGAGCACCGTCACGCCCAGAAGCGTGATAATCGAGTTCTTTGACGTGATGAGGTCGGAAAAGATCATGGCTTTCATCACTGCACCTCCTTTAGCGGCTCGCCCTTGAGCGCGAGCGTCATGTAATCCTCAATGCTCGCACGGTCAACCGGAATCCCAGGATAGTCGCGTGCGAAGGCGAAGCGATCGGAAACGAGAACGTCCGTGCTCATGCCGCGCTGCAACGCGAACGAGCTGTCTGAAATACGCCCGTCTTGCATGAGCCCCTCCAGGTCCGCGATACGACAATGCGCGATGCCCGCTTCATCGCAGATGGCATCTTTTGGCAGGTCGAACACCATATGGCCGTCCTCGATGCAAATCACCTCATCGGCGATCTTCTCAAGGTCGCTCGTGATGTGCGTGGAGATGAGTATGGCGTGGTTTTCGTCCTCAATGAAGCTCCGCAATATATCGAGCACCTCGTCACGGGCCATGGGATCAAGCCCCGCCGTCGCCTCGTCGAGAACGAGCAGCTCCGGGTCGTGGGAAAGCGCGAAAGCGAGAGTGAGCTTCATGCCCATGCCGCGGGAAAGGTCCTTCACCGTCTTACGCGGCTCAAGGCCAAATTCGTCGCAAAGCGACTTGAAGCGCCCGTCGTCCCAAGTCGCGTAGGCGGCACGTCCGAGGGTGCCGACATCTGCTACCTTGCTCACGTCGGGAAAGGCGCAGGTGTCCAGAACGATACCGACACGCGCCTTGATCTTGTCGATGTCCTTGCTATCGCGGGGGTCACAGCCTAAAAGCCGTACGTCTCCTCCATCTGCCGCCGTAAGGCCGAGGATGATCTTGAGCGTCGTGGTCTTGCCGGCTCCATTCGAGCCGATGAGGCCCACAACGGAACCTGCGGGAACGGAGAATCCGATGTTTTCGAGGGTAAAGCCGTCATAATGCTTGGCAAGCCCCTGTATGCGAATCATGTCTTCCATGATGCTCCTTGTAGCTCGCCGCTAGTCCTCCATCAGCAAATCGAGCATCTCGTGCAGCTCGCGAGCATCTACGCCAGCGGACTTTGCCAGCTCCGTTGCCTGCGAAAGTAGTTGCTCGACGTTTCGCAGTTGCTCCTCGCGCAGTAGCTCGATGTTTCCGCCAGAGACGAAGGTGCCCTTGCCCTGAACCGTGTTCACGAAACCGGCAGCCTCGAGTTCGGCGTAGGCTCGCTTTGTGGTTATGACGCTGATGCGCAGGTCGTTTGCCAGGGTGCGTATGCTCGGGAGCAACTCGCCTTCGGCAAGATCGCCCGTCAATATCGCATCCTTGATCTGCTGCGCGATCTGCTCATAGATGGGGGACGCGCTCGAGTTCGATACGATTATTTCCAACATTCCTCTTTTCACGAGGAGGCCGTCGCATCCTCGTCGCGTGAATCACGGGCGTCCCCGTCGATTCACTAGTGTATATACCCTATATGCACACTATATACACACCTATATACAGCTGTCAACAGGAAAATGAGACAAAAGTACCCGGCGAGTTTTGTCTCGTTCTGTGCCTTTTTGGAAATTTACCGATAATCAAGAGCCGAAAACCGGATAAACGATGTATTATTCTTGACACGAATATCAATTGCGTTTAAGGAGGCGTTTGCCATGAAAACGCTTGCTTTCGGCTCAGCTTCCATGCGTTCCTTCAGACTTGCCCTGAGCGCGGCAATCATCCTGCTTTGCGTCGGTATCGCCCTCAGCGCATACTGCGCCTTCAGTGCCTTTGCCAATGGCAACACGAGGACCGTCATAGACACGCAGGGAAACGAAATCGAGGTTCCCGCGTCGACCATGCAGGCGCAGAGCTTGTCAGATGACGGAGACGCGGGGCTGTCTCCTGCCGATGATTGCTCCATCACGCTCAACTACTACGAAATGGTCATGTTCGATGACCCAGACGTGCCTAAAGACGAGAATGGCCTTCGCCTTATGGGAACGCGCACCCTGTCGGGCTTTCACGAAGGACAGGAGCTGACCGCCTGGAGCTATGTCGTGGACATTCCTGGCTACTTCTTCTGGGATGGATGGCCCAATAGGATGGTCGTGTCGCGCGATCCGAGCCAAAACGTCTATACGCTCAACTACGTACGGCTGTGGAATTCCGAGTATACGGTCAACTACTACCTCATGACCGGGGCGGACCTGACCGCCGATTCATGGAGTGGTGCCCTTGCACCCCAGGATGTCGAATTCACCAAGCTCGGATCGGAGACCTTCACCAACCAGCGTTTCGACAAGCTCATTGTTGGAGATGCTTACGAGTACAAGATTGACGATACCTACGTCATCGACACGTACCCGGCCCAGATTCGTCTGGGCACCGACCCGGACAACAACGTCATAAACGTGCTCTACACGCCCACCTCGGCGACGTTACCCGATGGCGTCGAAATCCCCGATGACATCTTCGACTACGACGACCAGATCACCACGCTGCCAGATGCCGTGGAGATTCCCGACCAGATCTTCGATCACGATGACCTCATCACGACGCTACCCGACGACGTCATCGTGGAAGACTTTGTCGGGAACGGAACCGATGCCCCCGGCAACGGAGAGGCCGGAGATGACGAGACCGTCGACATCACGGATGACATGCTCGACAACCCCACGGACAAGAAGGACGCCGAGGAAACCATCAACGCCTACACGACCGGTGTCGAGAAGACCATGACGCTCGTCGATACGGGCGACAGGACGATTGCCGTTGTGGGCACGCTAGCCGGCATCGCGATTCTCGCAGCCATCGTGTTCGCGGTACTCGCCTGGCGCAATCGCAAGCGTGCGACGGAAGCGAGTGACAATTCGAAGTAGCCCTCAGATGTGACAGGGGTCAGGCCCCTGTCACATGCGCCGGTGATGCAAGACGGGCGCATGGTGGGCATCATCAACCGCTCCAACATAACCGCCTATGCCGCGTCGGCGTATCTCGAAGAAACGGCGAATTAGCAAATGAGACAGTTGCTCAGGGACGTTGTCTCATATTGCGATTGATATCATAGGCTCTGACACGTTGGAATCAGGAGGATGAGCGGCAAGGCAGCCCATCCTCCTGGCTTTATGAGCAGATTCGGAGTCTCCAGGTGGGTTCGCAGGTGAACTGGCGCAAAGTCAACGGGGCCATTGCTGGCGTTCTGTGCCTGTTCTTCCTCGTGCACGGCATCCTCGGAATCCTATGGACGAGCGGTGCCATCAACGCGGAGCTCGCGTTTGTCATATGGGCGTTCTTCATCGCGGCCCTCGTTCATGGACTATTGAGCATCGTGACAAGCCGGCAGATGCTGCACGATGCCGAAAGGCCGCCAAGCCGCCGAAAGAAGCGGCACCTCGTTCTCAAATGGGTAACGGGCCTGGCGCTCTTGCTCATCGCCTGTATCCACGCCCTGCTCCCAGAGCATGCGACAGCGTGGCCCTATGCCAGCATCCTCGTGACCCTCGCGCTCGCCATGCACATGTACGTGGGCGGGAAATCCCTGACCAGCGACCTTGGGTTGCCTCATGGAATGCGTATCGCTTTCAGGCTCGTAGCGATTGTCTGGGCAGTGTTCGTCTGCATCGGACTGCTCACATAAGCCATAGACAAAAGGCATGTCTCGCCAAACGTCGCTCACGTCTGCTGGCTATCCTCCACCAACTTGTTCACGATATCGAACGCGTGATACAGGTAATCCGCGCCCCAGATGTCCTTCAGGTCGAAACTCCCGCTCTCGCGGCTCCTGTATGCGAAGATTCCCAGAAATCCGCCGATGACGAACTCCAGGGACGTGCGATCTCGAAGATCGAGCCCGTCCACGTCAATGCCCAACTTGGCACTCCACATCCTCAGTATGGCGTCATGTAGCATGCGGCGCAGCTGAGAAGGGGCCCTATCATCGGCCAAGAGGCATACCCGATTCAGGCGCGTCGAGAACTCGCTCTTCGAGAGGTAGTCGGGAAGCTGGGCATCTCCCCTGATCGCCTCGATGACCGTGTAGATGAACTGCGTCTCGACGAGGGACTCCGCCGCCGCACGGGCCAGCTCGTCGATGTTGTCGAAGTGATAGTAGAAGGTGTTCTTGTTCACGCCAGCCGAACGGCACAGCCCCACCACGCTTATGCCCTCGTAGGATCCTTCGGCAAGCGCATCCCAAAACGCCGCTTCCAACTTGTCGCGGGCGGTATCATCGCCCTTTTTGTAGTGGGGTCTCGGCATGACTCTCCCCATTGACGAACCGTGGATGCATCGGCTATTTAATTAGCCTATACAGCCAATTAACGGGAAGAATAGCACGCACACAGCCCTGATGGGCGTTACAAATACGTGACGATAGGCGACGGACGCGCGCTGTATCAGCCGTTATTTTGTCGCGAAGATGGAGTCCTTGTCGCGCTCGGGATCGAAGGCACCGTGCATCGTGCGCCCTTGGCGCTTCATGCGTTCCAGGTCGCTATCGGCCAGGCCACTGCAAGTGCGGTTGCGCAGCTCGGCACGCGGGTCGTCCGGGTCGGTCCAGAGCCTTTCTGCCACCGGCGCCCACTCGCGTGCCGCGGGTCGGCATTTCTCCGCAAGGTCGTGAGCGCTTTCGGTCGCCTGCAAATCGGTGCAGTGGGCTCCCGTCTCCTCGACCATGTGCTCGATGCACTCGGGATTCTCGAGCATCGGACACGGCCGCAGCAGATTGTCGTTGAAGGGCTGCCCTTCGTAGTAGGCCATGAAGATGGGCGAGCGCAGGCAGTCAAGTAGAGACATCTCACGGACGTTGGCATTCGAATAGTGGATGAACACGCAGGGTTCGACGTCACCGGCAGCATTGATGTGCAGGTAGCGCCTGCCACCGGCGATGCAACCACCCACGAACTCGCCATCGTGCTGGAAGTCCAGGGTGAGGATGGGCTTGATCTCGCGTATGCGACGGTTGAAGCGGTAGAGGCGCTCGCGGTCTTCGGGCGTGGGCATGAGGGAGGTAGGAGCGTCCTTGCCCACAGGCATGTAGGTGAAGATCCAAGCGAACAACGCGCCCTTCTCGATGAGCCAGTCGAAGTACTCGTCGCTTGCCACGGAAGGCGCGTTGTCGTGGGTGTAGCAAATGGAAACGCCAAAGGGCAGCCCATGGCTGTTCAGCAAATCCATGGCAGCTTCCACCTTGGCGTAGGTACCCTCGCCCCTGCGCCCATCGGTGGCGGCCTCGTCGCCCTCGGCCGAGATGGCCGGGATAAAGTTCTTGACGCGAATCATCTCCTGACAGAACTCCTCGTCGATGAGCGTGGCGTTGGTGAAGCATAGAAACGCGCAATCCGGATGCGCCTCACAGAGCTTGATGAGGTCGTGCTTGCGCACCAGCGGCTCGCCGCCTGTGTAGATGTAGATGTGGACGCCGAGCTCCTTGCCCTGGCGGATGATGGAGTCGATCTCGTCATAGCTCAGGTTGAGCTTGTGGCCGTACTCCGCGGCCCAGCAGCCCGTGCAGTGCAGGTTGCAGGCGCTCGTGGGATCGAGCAGGATGGCCCAGGGGATGTTGCAACGGTACTTCTCGCGCATCTTCTCCTGTATGCCCCACGCTATGAGGTTGGACTCGACCAGGACGGTCTTGATCATGTCGTTGCGGACCGCGGGGTTGAGGTTCATGATCCGCATCATGAGCTGGTACATGTTGTTGTCGGGATCGGACATGACCTTCGTGAACGCCTCGCGCTGCGCGGGAAACAGGGCGTCGGGGCAAATGGCGTTGATCTTGTCCATCACCTTGCTCATGTTGTTTTCGGGATCTGCGCAGAGGTAGTCGACGAGCTTGTTGGCCGCCGTGCGCTTTGCAAAGTCCATTGGTCTCATAATCCGGGCCTTTCCTCTTGCCTGGCCGAAAGGGCCGCAATACCGCGTTTTGCTTTTCTGACTAGTCTAAGATTCGCCGCGACGCACAAAAATGGCCGATATGCGAGATACCGACCAATAATGCGACTATGTCATATCCTGCCGACGCTGCAGATTCCAACGCAAGACAATCAGAGAGGCGCCTATGGCGGGTACGAGCATCGCCAGCCACATGAGCGAATATGCCTCGGGCTGGCTGCCGAGAATCGGCGTCGCAGCCTCTATGACCATTCCCCCGATGATGGGACCGATGAGCATTCCCAGGTCGAGCCCCGTGAAGGCGGTGTTGCTTGCGGCGCCACGGCGAGACGGGGGCACGGAGGCCAACGCGGCGGATTGGAGCAGCGGACCGCAGCATCCGAATCCGGCCGAGCCTAGAATCGCGGCGATGATGAACGCCACCAGACTGTCCGCGACGGCAAGCGCAACGTAGGACGCCGCAAAGAACGCGATACCGACGGCGAGCATGCGCGGCGCACCAAACCTGTCAGCCATGCTTCCGAATAGGGGGCGCGTCCCCAGCAGGCAGAAGGCGTACACGATGAAGAAGACCCCCATCTGGGAAACTCCCACGGAGTAGCCATACAGTACGACGTAAGCGCCCATGCACGAAAACGAGGTCGCGAGCAGCATCAGGGCGACCCCCTTTCCCACTGCCTCCGGCGCGAACATGCGATCAAGTTTCAGCTCGTAGCGCAAGCGCTCCCGATACGGCTCCCGTATGAGCCCGACACCGCAAATGGCCACCAGAAGGCAACCCGCGGCGAGGAAATAGGATGGCGAAAAGCCGATGGCATTCACCAGGTACAATCCCGCTGCCGGACCGACCACCTGCGCGAACGACTGCGCCAGGGCATAGATGCTTATTCCGCTCGCAAACCTCGATTCCGGAAGAAACTCCGATACGAGCGACATGGCAAGCGGGCCACTGCAGCCAATCCCAATGCCGTGCACGAGCCTGACGATGACGAGCCCCTGCAGGGAATCCACCACACCGTAGAGGAACATGCAGGCGCATATGATGCACTGCGATGCCATGAGCAGGCGCTTGCGCGAGAAGCTGTCGAACGCAGGGCCCGCAAAAGGCCTGATGAGCAATGCCGTCACGGAAAACGAGCTCACCACTATGCCTACCACGGAAGGAGATGCTCCCAGCGTATCGGCATACACCGGAAGCGTGGTGTTGGCCATGAACGCGGCCATAGACTGGAAGAGGTTCACCACCATCAACGCGATGTAGGGGAAGCTCCAGATGCTCTCTTTTTGCTCTTTCACGCGGCCACCTTCGTCTTGGTACGCACACACTATAGCCGTAGGCTAGCCTACTGCCGCGCGGGAAAGTCCAATCGAAACAGGCGGCGTGCCTCACTCCGGCAGCTTGCAGACGTCCACCCACTCGCTTTTGGGAACAATCGCCGCCAGCTCATCGGGCGTCAACGCGATGGCGCTGTTGGAACTTCCGCACGCCGGATAGACCATGTCGAACCTGCGCAGGGACTCGTCGAGATAGACATCGCACTCGTCTTTCACGCCAAAGGGGCACACGCCACCGACGGCATGGCCGATGCGTTTCTCCGCCTCGTCGGCAGACAGCATCTTCGCCTTGCACCCGAAGCGCGTCTTGAACTTCGGATTCGCTATGCGCGTGTCTCCGGCGCACACCACGAGCGCCACCCGATCGCCCACGGCAAACGAAAGCGTCTTGGCTATGCGCTCGGGCTCGCAGCCGACCGCCTGGGCGGCAAGCTCCACCGTAGCGCTCGAGGTCTCGAATTCCAAGACGTCTCCGTCACGTCCGTATCCGGCGAGATACCTCTTTGCCCTCTCTAACGACATGGCTCCTCTTCTCTCTATCCTGCTTTCGGGAATGATAGAGGACTTATGCGACAGCGGCCATCTGCGGAGTGGATTTCAGGCCCCAAGAAGCCACTTCCATGTAGGCCGGATCTTGCTGTTCCAATCATGCTTCGTCCTGAAAAGTGTGGATACACTCAATTTTTCGTCCTTAAAATTGTGATTACTGACGCCACAGGATCCTGCATCACCGATTAGGCTTTTGGTATGGGAAGCGCGAAGTGTACGCAGACGTCTTCGCGACCCGTGACGGGCACCCAACCCCGGATGCGATTTCCTAGCACGATGTCGGTTTGCGCCATCAAGGGCGTGACCGGTTTCGGGTCGGGCTCGTGAGGTCCCAGGCCCTTCTTCATCCACGCGATGTCGTACCATCGCCCGAACTTGTTGCCGCAGTCGGCAAACTCGCCGACCTTCGCATAGCCCATCCGTTCGTGAAAGCGCGAGCTGGCGTCGGTGAGATGCTCGTCGCCGGGATTGGGACACGCCACGCAGGCGTAAGCGCTCAAGATGCCCATGCGTCTCAGAGCGTCTTCCAGGGCTTCGTACAGCGCATGCCCCACGCCCGTCGTCCTCCTAAGAGCTTGAGAAAACTCTAAAACCACACGATAACAGCGCCTACTGACGGCAAGAACCCTAGAAATATTTATAGTGTTTTTATAATTCGTAATCATATTAATACTATAATCATTTCCAGAGTTCCAGCGAAAGGAGCGCAACATGACTCCCGCTATCACCGTAAAAGAGGCCGCAACGCAACTTGGAATCTCAGTAGGGCGAGTTCACCAGCTGATACATTCGGGAGCGCTTAGCGCGGAAAAAGTCGGGAGCCAGTGGCTCATCGACAGCCGCGATGTTGCGGAAAGGGCAAAACGCAAGCCCAGGGGAGGAAGACCGTCGGCTCAATCGCCTACAGACGCCAGACGCTATATCCTGATGAGTCGAGATCACGAGGTGCTTGGCTTTACCTATAGCCTTTCTGCCAACAGCTTTCTTGGCGTCTTTGCAATCTATGACCACGCGAGAGCCCCCTTTTCGATTGTCTCGCCCAGAGGCGCGTCGGCGTCATTGAAAGCCCTGGATGCATGGTGGTCTCATCGGTGCATTCCCCTGTCCCGTGACAACATCGACACGAAGCTGCGTGAACTTGGATTCAACGATCCTTCGCAAATACCTTTCGAAAGCCTTGGCTTATCCCTATCAGACCAATACTGGATCCGGCCAGAGGAGATGAACGTCAGTTGGGACGACGTCAATTTCTTCAATAACTCCTTTTCCGACATGGATTTGAAGGCCGGCGACGATTCATGGGAATGGATGTCGGAAGTCGGACTCGATTCTCCCGACAACACGTCCGATGGCGTGCTGGCAAAACGCTGGATTCGCCAACATGGAAAAACGGTCCTGCTCAAGGGGTCAGGGCCTCTGGGACAAGAAGCCTACAATGAGGCGGTTGCCACCGCTCTGTACAAGCGTTTGCTCACCGAAGGAGAGTTCGTACCCTATGACCTCGTGCAGACATCAAACGGCATGGTGAGCCGCTGCGAAAATTTTCTCACGGATGCCGAGGAGTACGTGCCGGCTTTTGCAGTAAGGCAGCTGAAGCGCAAGCCGAACCATTTCAATGACTACCAGCATTATGTGGATTGCTGTGCAGCTATCGGCATCGATAACGCTGCCGACATGTTGGATAAAATGATCGTGTGTGATGATCTCCTCGCAAACCACGACCGGCATTGGCGCAATTTTGGAATCATCCGCGATGTCGAGACTCTGGAATGCAGGCCAGCACCGCTGTTCGATTCCGGCAGCAGTTTGTGGTGCGACGTTGGCGACGAGCCACTCTGCGCTGGAAAATGGAGATTCAGCACGAAACCCTTCTATGATGATTCAAATAGGCAGTTCAGGCTGGCGAATGACCTGACCTGGCTGGATCCAACCGCGCTTGATGGCTTTGTCGAAGAAGCGAGAGAGATCCTAGCGTCCAATCCTGCCCTTGCCAGAAGACTCGATGCGATATGCGCGGGAATTCAATCGCGCATAGACCGGCTGCTCCGTCAGCTTTAGGGGAATGATTCAACAGCCTAGCAGTGCCTTGTATAGCCGCTCATCCGTCTCCCCGTACACGTTGAAGACGACATCGAGCGCGTTATCGTGACCGTCGAGCCATTCGTCCACCGTAGCCACGGCGATGTGTGCCGCCTCGTCCTGGGGAAACCCGAACACGCCCGTGCTGATGCAGCAAAGGGCGATCGACTCGCAGCCCGCCTCGAGCGCGGCGTCCAGGCAGGCAGTGTAGCAGTTGGCGAGCAGCGCGCGGTCAAGGTCACTTGCCTTCCCGCGCGCGATGGGGCCCACGGTGTGGATGATGCGCTTGCTTGGCAGGTTGAAGGCACTGGTCACCTTTGCCATGCCGGTGGGTTCGGGATAGCCCTGCTCCTCCATCAGCCGCGCGCACTCGAGACGCAGCTGGATACCCGCGAAGGTGTGGACGGCGTTGTCGATGCAATGATGCCCCGGCACGAAGCATCCGAGCATCTGGGAGTTCGCGGCGTTCACGATGGCATCGACGCCCAGAGTCGTGATGTCCCCACGCCACAGGCGCATGGAACCGTACCCCTCAACGGGTTCGATGTCATCGAGGGTCGTCGTTCCCCGGTACTCCAGGATGCCCTGCAAGAGGCGGTCCTGCGATACGATGAGCTCCTCGGATGCCGGGATGGGCGGGCGCGTGTTCACCAGGGCCCGGAACAGGTCCCATTGCGCTTGGGGACCCTCGGGAATAGCCGCCGTCTCATCGCGCTCTGCCAGCAGCAGACCGATGACCTCAGGAAGGGTCTCCTCGATCTTTTGGAGCAGTTCCGACTTATCACTCATGACAATCCGCGCCCTTCCCTCCTACGATATCGCCGCTTCCACGCAGTCCTTACGGCGCATCATACATGCTTTTGGGAAGGGGCCAATGCCCGAGGCGTCTAGCGATTCTCCTCGACGACACGCTCGTAGGGTTTGGTGCCCTTGTAGATCTCGTCCTTGAGCGGGTTGAGCTTGAGTTTGCGAATGCGATAGAGCTGGTAGACGGCCACGGCGACGTTTGCCGCCAGCGCGATGAGGCTCACCACGAAGAATGCGGTGGGATTGTGCGTGGTGGGAATGGGCGCCAGCACGTCGGCAAACTGCGGAACCGTCATGACGAACATGATCCACAGCGCAAGCGTCTGGGCCCGGTGCTGCAACCACGCGCCCCGCTTGATGAAGAAGGTGGGGATGGTGCATGCCAACAGGAGGGCCAGACCGCAGTAGGCCGAATGGTCCGAGATGCAGTTGTAGGTGTAGGCGAAGTTCCACAGGTCATACGCGATGATCCAGGGCCAGATCATGTCGGGCCAGATCATGTCCTTGGAGGAGTCCTTCGAGATGAAGATCCCGAACCAGCCGCAAATCGTGACGATGTTCAAGATGCCCGCAATGCCGTTCATGATGTTCCACGGGCCCGATATGGTCCAGAGGTTCTCCACGACGCCACCGCTCCACAGGGCAAAGCCAAACACCTGGAAGTCGCGGATGACGGCCTCGGCGATGTTGATGGCGAGGATGAGCGGTGGGAAGCACAACGCCCATTTCTTCTCGTAGAGATAATGAACCTTGCCGTCCTTGCCGTTCCACTTGACGAAGCGCAAGGCGATGAAGCCAAGGCAGCCCGCAAGGGCCGAATAAGTCTTCACCCAGTTGAACCAGGTGCCGGTTCCGTACTCGTTACCGGGCGCTGCGGTCTCGGGCCAGACGAAGATGGTCAGCGCAATGGGAACGATGGCGAAAAGCGCCAGGCCGGCCCACAGCTTCACGCGTCCCAGCTCGTTGAAGGCCATGAGCGCGAACAGGACGAACAGCCAGATAGCCCAGTAGATGGGATCGGCGGCTTGATACAGAATCCCCATGGTGGTTCCCCTTCCCTCGATGTCTACTTGGAGACTTCGGGCTTGTCGCCCACCTGCTCGTCCACGACGATGGCAGCCTCGGCACTCACGGGGTCTCCGTACTCGTCTATCAGCCCTTCCTCTCGGCCTACGAGGTATTCCTCCCGGGCCTTGCGCCGGCGGAAGGTGACATCGGCCTTTCCGCTGCTCAGCTGGTAGCAGTACCAGAAGACGAACGGGATGCCGATGATGCCGTTGATCATGCCCCACCAGTACATCACGTCGGGGTTGAACCAGGCCGCGCTGTTCATGATGGTGGGGAACAGCAACGGGAAGCAGCTGCGCAGCAGCAGGTGTATGCCCAGGGTGTAGATTCGGCCGGTGATATAGAGCTCCGGCTGCCGCTTGATGATGGGATAGAGCTCGGCTGCGGCCAGGATGCAGCAGGTGCTGGCAAAGAACGCATGGCCCTCGGCATAGACGAAGCACGCATTCCACGTGGTATAGAGGAAGTTCCACATGGGCACCGTGTAGGCGATGATCTCGCCGTAGTGCGCGGTATCGTACTTCCAGTACTTGTCACCGAAGGGCATCGTAACGCACAGGATGAACCCGGCCAGGGCATTCATGTAGTTACCCATCTCGACATCGCGCAAGGTCGCCTCGGCGATGTTGCAGAACACGATGCCGTAGAGCACCCAACGCACCCAGCGCTGGCGCATGAGACGCCAAAACGGGGTGTCCTTTTGCTGCACGGCGGCGATGCGTCCGATTCCGGCATAGATGAGCGGCAGTATGACCGACAGGTTCTTGGCCCAACGGAACCAGTCATCGGCCGGTATGTTCATGATCCAGAACGGGATGGTGGCAAGCGAGACCACCCAAAACCACATGGAGGTACGGTAGTGGCGACGCATGAACTCCGTGAACAACATCAGGAGTATGGTGTATATCACCATCGAAATTGGAGTGACCCAAACAGGAACCGTCATGGCGTGCCTCCTCACCTCGGTGTTTTCCCAGCTAAATGCGGGAAATCAGCCGCAGTGTATCATGGGCGAGTATAATAAGATTTCACATACCGGAACTGTTTGTGAAAGACAATGACGCGGCTACCGTTTTTGACCGAAGGAGGGGTTGATGGCGATCCTCGAATACGGAGAACGCACGCCCCTAGAGGCCGCTTCGCACGCACGACATCATAGGAAAAGCCTGGCCGAAACGCGCCGGCTCACGGGGACGCGCGGCAACATCGCCACGGCCGCCCGCAAGCTCTTCGAGCGTGACGGCGTGCGGACAACCACGGTCACGGCCATTGCCCGGGAGGCAAACGTGACCCGCGAGCTCGTCTACTATCACTTTGGAAACAAGAACGGCGTGATCGAGGCGGTCATCGACGATTACGTCGAGGACCTGGTGGAAAGCGTCATCGCATGGAACGAGGAGCGCATCTTCGGGGACACCCGGGGTTCGCTCAGAAAATGCGTGCGCATCTTTCGCTATGCGCTCTACGATGCCGAAGGTACCCCACGTCCGATGATCCGCGTGCTCGAGGAGCTCGGCGTGCGCGACGCATTTGACGTAAGGGCGACCCGGGAGACGGCGGAATTCCTCTACGATCACATTGCTACCGAATACGCCGCATACCACCAGATAGAGATCGAACTCGTCTACGAGATGTTCTGCGTCGCGATCTTTGGCCTCGTTGGACTCGTGAAGGTCAAGCCCGATATCAGCGACGAGGACCTGATGAAGGTCGTCGAGCAGACCCTGCGCCTCGACATGATTCCCCTCTCGTGAGGGGAAAAGAGTCGCTATAGACTTACGATGGAGCTCGACCAGGTGAGAAGCGCATGAGCAAGTTCCCCGGTTTCGAAGGCATCGGGGTTGTCGTAGGCATCAAGGAACACCGCCTCTTGCTCCGTTGCGAACTCTCTCATGGCAGCGCGGCTCGGCGGATACTCGCCGGTCTTGGCATAGCGCAGAGTGCGCATGATGAAGAAGGCCGATTTTACGCAGGCGGCGACGATGACGTCGAGCGAGCCTTCGGCGAAGACAAGCTCATGGCTCATCGCATGGTAGATTTCCGAAGCCCCTACCTTGGCAGATAGCATCGCATCATCGGCGGTGAATTCCGTATCCATGAAGTCGAAGGAGCCGAACACGGCGCGCGTATCTTGAACCAAATTGAATACGTCGTGGCGCGGCCATGCGGCGAGCAGCTCCGGCGACCCCGTGAACCCGCAGGCAAGATCGCCGTGGGGCATGGTAGCCAGCAAGGCGCGATAGGCCGCGAGGTCATCGTCATCCAAGCTCTCCACGACCAGCACGACGTCGATGTCACTGTCGGGCCGGGCCTCCCCTCGGGCACGGCTGCCCTGGATACCGACGAGCTTTAGGCGGGGACCAAAAACGTCGAGCGCCTTGCCGACGAGGCCATCAGTCCAGCTTTCGATGTCGATTTCCTCGTTCATGGGAATCCCCTCTGCCGCGCTACGAAACAAGGAGGGACATGATAGCCGAGGGCGTATACTATCCGCAACGAAAGCTTGCGAGAAAGGAAGCCACCATGGCAGCCATGACCCAAGACGTGAGGGAGCTATTCGAGACGGCCGAGAACATGGTGCTGTGCACGGCATCAGCCGACGGGACACCCAACGGAGCCGCCATCGGCATGAAGACCGTCATCGACGAGGAGACGGTCTACATCTCCGACCAGTTCTTCAGGAAGACGCTGGCCAACCTGAAGGAGAACCAGAAGGTCGCCGTCGCGTTCTGGACCGGACATGACGCGTTCCAGATCCACGGCACGGCACGCTACGTCAACGAGGGCGACGAGTTCGCCGTCCAAAAGGAGATGGTGGACGCAAAGTTTGCCTCAATGGGACTTCCCATCAAGGCCAAGGGCGGCTGCTTCATCCACGTGGACGCGGTATACCAGATGGCCGCAGGCCCCACGGCTGGCGAGCAGCTAGCATAGGGACAAGCTCGGCAGCGAGGCTAACAGCCCTCGAGCACGAGGAGCAATCCCGCTAGCATCAATCCAATAACGGCACCACCCAGAAGCTTCACCATCACGCCGAGAGCCGGATGCCTGCGTGCGAAGCCCTGTGAATCGGGCTCACCGTCAAGCTCTCCCTTGAGAAACCGGTCAATCTCCCGGTAGGTGACGATGTCGTGCTTCTTCTTCAAGCGGTCGATGGCGATGGCCATGCCGAATCCGATGGCATAAAGCACGATGAACGTGGCCGCTCCCGCTATGTTTCCCTTGCTCATGCGGGCAAAGCCCGACGGTTCTTGCCAGACTAGCGAAAACACGAGGAGGAAGAGGAAGGCCAACGCAAAGAAGCCGACCATCCCAATCGACAGCAGCCTCATCTTACGCGAGTCTTCCTTGATGGCCTGCTGCATTGCAGCAGCATCCCCTTTGATGAGCTCGTCGATGGAAATGCCGAACAGCTGGCTGAGGAGGAGCAGACTCTGCACGTCCGGGTAGGTCTTGTCGTTCTCCCAGTTCGAGACGGTCTGACGCGAAACGAATATCGCCTTCGCGACCTCATCTTGGGATAACCCGCGCTCTTCCCGTCTGAGTTTCAATTGCCGAGCAAGCTCCATCGACTTTTTTCCTTCCGATTGTCCATCGGCGTATCCCGATGCGATGCAGGCCAAAATAATAGTTCACGTGCCTGACAAAGGGATGCGAGTGCCACAAATGCACTTGTCAAAATTCTTTGACAAGTCATCTGACCAGGCATTTTACGGTAATTCTTCGCTTGCAAGCATAGGGACGAATGAGAAGAATGATGTTTGCAGAGGCCGGTTTTCATCAACTCCAAGCGACACATGCATTTCGCAGGCTCACATGAAAGGAATTCTCCGATGAAAGAAAATGGCGATCGTTTCGTTCAGGCATACATGCAGCAATATGGCCTAGCGAATCGCACGTACGTTCTCGTCGACCGTCAGACTGGAGTGAATTATCTCCTGGCAGGCTTTCTGGCATCTTCTGGTGTCAGCTGCACCGGCATGACCGTGCTTGTTGGCGCAGACGGCAAGCCCATCGTCACTCCCATCGAAGAATAGAACAGGTGAATCATCGATAGCGAAAGGGGCAGAATAACCATGGCTCGCGAGGAAAAGGTTTGGAAATACGCAATCGAGGCAGGATATACGCCTCTGGAGGGTAGATGTATCATCGTCAAAGGAGCGGCGGGAGATCTGAGCGAGAAGATCGTCCGTTTCTTCGGAACATGCGACGTGGCCGTTCTCCAGATGTGTGAAAACGAGCTCATCCTGCTCCCATTTGACCCTTATTGGGCGACGCTCGAAAAAGACGTCTCCCTCGTCGTCCCCTATTCGGAAATCGAATCGGTGAAGCTCGTCGATGACTTGCTCAACGTGATCATCGACATCGAGACGAACAGTGGCAACGTCCGTCTCACCACGCAGCAGAAGGAACTGAGCGACATCCGACTCTCTGGCATATACGCCTCACAGTACACCGGTGGATACAAGAACTGGCATGCCGAAAACGTGGGGACGACCCTCGAGGCGCTTAGCGAGCTTGGGTGCGCAGCATAAGTATGCCGCAACTGAATCGCCGCGTTAACGGCTCATTATTCTTACCCCAAGCTTGACTAGAGCCGGAAGGCCGGGAACCTGAAGGCGCCGCTTTCCAAAGCGCTGCCTGTGAGGAGGCGGGCTATCTGATCCCGTCCTACGAGAGTCGTTGCATGACTTCCTGACCGTCCAACTCGTGGCTATGGAACGCTAAAGGGAAAGCAGAGATAGCGTGCGATATCATAGCTAGATAGTAGCAAACATATAAGACGCCCCCTACATTGCATTGGCGCTGAAGAGAAGGAGGGGCATGCACGTTTTTCCTAGTTCAGCACAAGCTGCCTACGACAAGGCGTCATCGTCTTGCAAGCTGGCTGCGCCTCGCATAGTCACCTCTCTCGATGAGATGCCCTTGAACGTTCTCTGCGATCCCGACCGTGGAACACTCGAAGCCGTTGAATTGCGCGGACTCCATGCTGCGGAAGTGGAATTCGTCGAACTTGAGGTTTCCGGTGGCCGCTTCTCCAAATGCCAGTTCCTTGATTGCGACTTCACCGGTGCGCTTTTCACCGATATCGCCTTCGATGGTTGTGACTTCTCCAACAGCATATTCGACAGCGCCGCATTCACGCGCTGCACGTTCAGCGACTGCAAGTTCGCCGGGGCGTCCTTTGCCGAGGCGCTCTGGAAGCATGTCGCCGCAGACGGGTGCACATTCGTCTACGGCGCATTCAACCGATGCCTCTGGAAGACTGTCCGTGCTCGCACCTGCGATTTCTTGTCGGCGGACATGTCTGAAATGGAGCTGTGCGGCATCTCGCTCGATGACGACCGCTTCGTTGGAACGAGTTTCTTTCGCACGAAGCTCGTCGGCCTCGATTTCACGTCATGTCAGCTCGAGGGCATTGTCATATCGGACGCTATGGACGAGGTGCACGGTGCGAAATTCGGACTCTATCAAGCTGCTGCGCTGGCCCGGCGCCTTGGTGTCATTATTGAGGAGTAGCCAAAGGGATGGGATGAGCCCCATCTCCTTTTCTTAGAGGCACTGCCTACTCATTTGCCAGAGACGACCCAAGCATCACAGGTGCTTCAGATTCGTGCGATAGTGGCGCAGCCTGTCCTCTCCGATCTCCTCAATCACACGATCGAGAGCTGCAATGATTTGCGCACGTTGCTCGGGCAACCTGCCCTGCATCATCACGGGATTCGATGCACCGAGCATGGCGAATTCCACGGGTATTTCCAAGTCTTCCACAAGAGCTTTGATCTCCTGGTACTTCTCAATCTCCGTTTCTTCCTCCCAGTTGCCAGCCAGAATCTCCTGGTAAAGCTTGGAATTCTTGTAGATGGTGAGCATGTTTGCGCCGATGAGGGAGGGGCGCGTTTGATTGCAGACCGCCGCCGTAAGCCGCGCTCCTTCAATGCCACATCCCTTTCCCGAGATGCCTGCAAGATAAAAGAAAGCATAGGCGATGTCCGCCGCATCCAGGCGCGCACACTGTGCAACGATGTCTTGCGCTGCGTAACCTTTGTTCATGAAAGCAAGTGCGGCATCATCTCCCGTCTCTATCCCGATGGTAAGACCGGTGTATCCCGCTTTGCGAAGGGTTGCAAGTTCCTCGTCTGTTTTCGAGGCGACATCTGTCACACGTGCGAAACAGCCGATCGTTTCGCATGATGGAAAATATTCGCGAATGAGATCGGATATCTCGAGCAGACGCCTTGCTTTCAGCACAAACGGGTTAGCGCCTGCAAGAAAGACTCGACAACGTTTGGGCGATGGAAGGTTGAAAAGGCGTGTCTCAATCTTCGATAGCGGATCGTGGAACCACGTCTGTGCCTCAAGGAGATCAGATTCCATTGCGGAAAGCTCCGATACCTTGAATTTGAAGGGGAGCTCATCGTAGAGCGTGCAGAATTTGCAAGCGCGGTGCGTGCATCCCGCAGCCGCTTCCAAGATGAGGGAATCGGCCTCATAGGGCGGCCTCCAGATTGTTCCTGTGTAATGCATGATGTGCTCCTTGCCTCGGATTTCTTGAAAGATGGGCGGGCTTGTCGCATCCATCATGCAAATGTAGCTTTAGAATTAAAAGTACTGATATTTTTTGTAGTACATAGGAGTTGGGTTTATGGCAAGAAGGCGGGGCGAAGAGATAGAGCGCTGCAAGTCGGTTTCCACGCTTCAACGCATGATCGGCGGCAAGTGGAAGATCGAGATACTCTTCTACATCGCGCTCAAGGGCGTTCGCCATTTCGGGCAGTTGCGACGCTGCATCGGCACCATCTCCGAGTCGACACTCTCCAAACAGCTCAAGGAACTCGTGGATGATGGTTTCCTCGTGCGCACCGACTTCGGCGAGGTGCCACCGCGCGTCGAGTACACGTTGACAGAGCAGGGCGAGAGCTTCATTCCCATCCTGCTCGCCATGAAGCGGTGGGGAGAAGAGGAGCTGGGACTGTAGCGATTCGTCTCTGCGCTTCCTACAAGCTTTGGCGGTCATCTCCCGAGTGACCGGCCTCGCACTCGACTCGTGGGGATTCTCCAAAATGACCAGAGCAGAGGATGAGGTAGCGGTATAATGCTCACTCAATGCGGGCGTCGCCAAGTGGTAAGGCCCCAGCTTCCCAAGCTGGTATCACGGTGAAGCATTGCGAAACACGTGAAATGTGCATTCGCTAAATCCCCAGTTCAGAACATGCTTTTTAGAAACCTCTGAACGTCTTCGATTTCCTTCTCGATTTCTGCAACCCCGAATTTTCCAGTACGCTTCCAGTATTTGCGAAACGTACGGTTCATTCGCACATTCATTGAATGGGTTGTCTGACCTCCACGACGTGGCACATGCCACAGGAATGGAGGCGCATCATGACGTGCAAAACAATAGCGGTAGCGAATCAAAAAGGAGGGACAGGAAAGACCGCCACAACGCTCAGTCTCGGCATTGCCTTGGCAAAACTCGATAAGCGCGTGTTGCTGGTGGACACGGATCCCCAAGGAGATCTGACCAAATCGCTCGGCTGGTCAAACCCCGATTCTTTAGAGATCACCGTTGCCAATCATATCCAGGCGGTGATTGACGGCATAGATCTGCAGGCCAGGGAAGGAATACTCAGCCACAAAGAGGGCATCGACCTAATGCCTGCCAACATCGATCTTGCCAGCATGGAGATGGGTATCTTCATGGCGATGTCACGCGAGCAGATTCTCAACACCTGGCTTTCCTGCATCAAGGATAGCTACGATTACGTCCTTATCGATTGCGCGCCGACGCTCGGTATTTTGCCCGTGAATGCGTTCGTCGCATCAGATAGCGTGCTCATTCCGGTCTCGGCTGAGTTCCTGCCAGCATCCGCGATGACCGAACTCCTGAAGACCATCAACAGGGTCAAGCGGCAGATCAACCCCTCTCTTGATGTCGAAGGGATACTGATCACGCTCTTCGACACCAGAAACAACCTTGCTCGCGAGGTGGAACAGACCATCCGCAACCAATACGGCAATGCCTACCGCGTATTCGATTCAATCATCCCCCGGGCCGTATCAGCCGCAGAAACGCCTGCCGTCGGCGTAAGCATCTTCGCTTATGACAAACGGGGCAAAGTTGCGACCGCCTTCACCAGCCTTGCGGATGAGGTGGTCTGCAATGGTTAAGAAGAAAGTGAACATTAGCCTTCCGTCAGTAGACGAGCTCTTCACCTCGCAGGTCGAGCGAGACTCGAAGGGAAGTAGCGTCGTCCAGCTACTGCCTGTTGCCTCAATCGTCCCGTTCCCCAACCATCCCTTTGGCGTGCGCGACGACCAGGACATGGAACAGCTTGTAGAGAGCATCCAGGAACACGGCATCCTGTCACCCCTGACCGTGCGTGCCGCAAGCGATGGAACGTTCGAACTCATAAGCGGCCACAGGAGAAAGCATGCGGCTGAAATAGCGGGGCTGGTCGATGTGCCGTGCATCATCAAAGACCTCACCGACGATGAGGCCGTCATCGAAATGGTGGATTCTAATCTGCAAAGGGAGACCATCCTGCCGAGCGAACGGGCATTCGCTTATTCGATGCGCCTTGAAGCCATGAAGCGACAAGGTTTCCGCAGCGACCGAACTTGTGCGCAACTTGCGCACAAGTCGGGCGGCAGGAAGTCGAGAGATATCTTGGCTGAAGAGCTGGGCGTTAGCAAGGATATGATCCGGCGCTACATTCGCCTTACCAATCTCATACCGGAACTGCTTGCTCTCGTGGATGAGGGGCGCATGAAGATGCAGCCAGCGATAGCAATCAGCTACCTCAAAAAGGACGAGCAGCAATGGCTCCTCGAAGCGATCGGCTCTCAAGCCTGCACGCCGTCCCATGCCCAAGCAGTCAAGATGCGCCGCTACTCGGAAGAAGGAACCCTAACGTCAGCGCTTGTCCACTCCATTATGGAAGAGGAAAAGCCCAATCAGGTTGAGCAGTTCAAGATCCCAAGGAAGAGCATCTCGCGCTTCTTCAAAGAAGGCATGAGCAATATGGAGATGAACGCGCGCATCATCAAAGCCTTGGAGCTACTTGAAGCAGCCGAGACAAAGCGCGACTGCCTGGCCGAGGAAGAGGTGCATGATGGGTAACATGATGCACCGTGGGAAAGGATCGTTTACCCACGTCGAGAACACGGTCTTCTTCGATCACACCCTGAGCCTCAAGGCTAAGGGAATCTACTGTCAGATTCGCTCACTTGAGAACAACCCAGAATGGGTCTTCACCATTCGCGGCTTCGCAACGCTCGTTAAGGATGGAGTGGATGCCGTGACAGCCGGGCTCAAGGAGTTGGAGGGCGCTGGTTACATAATCAGAGCGAGGCGGCGAAGCGAGAACGGGCGCTTCCTCAAGGCCGAAGAGGCCACATGGATCACGCTCGATGACCCGGCTATGTATGCGAGCGTTGCTACCGAATTGAAGGAAGAAGGATACGCGATCCTCTCCGAATTCAAGCACGACCCCGCCAGCAACGTGGAAGTGGAATGGAAGAACACTCTTCCTGTTATGGATAAAGATGACCCCAAGAATGACCAGGTCAGCACCAGAACGGGAAATCCCGTATCTGGAAATCCCGTATCTGGGAAAACCATATCTGGGAAATCAGATCCAATAAATTACTTATCCGATAAACGAACTGATGAAGATAAACCCCTCTCTTGTCCCCCCAAAGCCGAGCCAGAGTCAGACCGCAAAGAGGAGAAGGGCGATTTTACAGCTTTCAGGAAGGGAGAGTTCACGGAGCCTTTCGAGGAGCTGTGCGAGATGTCCATCAAGCCGGTCTCCTCGCTCAAGTTCAAACGCGATTGCTTTGAGGCATGGAAGCGAAAGGTTGCAGACGGCTACACTCCAGAGCAGATAATCCACGCTTACGACGCCTACGCGAAGGCATACTGGATGAGAAATGCAGACGACAAGAAGCTTGCGAAGAACCTCATTCGCTGGCTCGAAGGAGAGGGCGGTCTCGAAGCTTTTGCTGACGAGCCGATACCGCCGAGCCTGCTTGGGCATGACGGCAAGCCGCTCACCATGGAGGAGCTTGCCGATGCCGACCCGGATTTCGCGCCTCTCTGGAACAAGCTCAAAAGCGCCCGCTGCGTCGTGCTTTCGCTCATGATCGCCGAGACGGAAGAGCGGCCTTCGCAAGAGGAGCTGGATGCAGCATGCGACAAAGACAGGCAATTCCAGCGATGCCTGGCAAAGTGCAGAGAACGATACGAGAGGTACCTGAAGCTCTTCGAGCTATTCAATGAGAAGTGTTCGGATAGTGATTAATCGATGTTTTCGGCTTCCGTATAGCCATGCATTCCGTGTCGCTTGGTGCACCCGAAGCGCATCGGCAGACCAATCGGGAATATAATTGATAGGTCACGCTAATTGAATACGTACACCAAATACCGGACAGAGGGGCATCTGCCGTATTGGGTATTTGGTGTACATTTCCCAACAGCGTGACAACTGAGGTGGATGCCTCTCTTTTTGAGGACAACGGCTACCATCTTTTCCAATGGTTGGAGGGAAGAAAAGGGTTCAACTAGATGGCAACCGAGAAAGACTATTCAATATCCGCCAGTGCGGTCAACGCCGTGGTCGAGTCAGCCGAGAAGATAGAAGGTGCAGCCTCATTGCTCCTTTTGCTGGAGGAGAAGGCCGGGGATGACGGTACCGTCACATCGTCGGAGCTGGCAGCCATAAGAAGCATCCTTGAAAGCTGCGCCAAAGACCTAAATAGCGCTTTTCAGGAAGTTTGATCGCTTAGCCGAGTAGCCTCAAACCAAGCTGCTCGGTTTCTCTTCTCTTAGAACTTCCTCTTCCAGGCGTTGTATTCCTCCTGGGTGATCTCGCCCGTTATTAAGCGGTGACGGATCTCGCCCCATGCGCCTATCGCCTCGACGGTTTTCTGGGCGTTCTTTGCTTTCGGGTCGATCCAGAGGCCGCCGTCGCACATGTCGGGAACGAGTCCGAACTCGTCTTCGAGCTGGAGCAGTGCTCCCACTAAGTCCCTCGCGCTTTCTATCTTGTGGTCTTCGAGCATCCTCGGCGACACGTCGAGGGCATGGGCGATCTTCTCCAGCTGGCTTTCGCCGGGCGTTCTTATCCCTCTTTCGTAGTGGAGGATCGCGCTCTCGGTCAAGCCGACCATCTCGCCAAGTCGCGCCGCGCTCAAGCCGTGCGCCTTTCGATATCGCCTTATGTTCTCGCCGGTGGTTGCCATGCATGTTCTCAATCGCTCGACTTTATCACTGCAATCATTATCGTACAGATTCGTACTGTAATGCTGGGCAAATCACGTATGGACAGAACTCTCGGACGCTTCAAGAAGGATTCCTGGATTACCATCTCGCGCCACAGCTTGGAAAGTGGTCTGCCATCGGAGGCATCTGCCAGAAAACCACAGTTTGTTCGATTGACGAAATCTCGATCTGGATGCATTATTGTCTAATCCATAATCGAACATATGTTCCCATTATAAGGAGGTGCCATGCGCGATCGCATCATCATGCACATAGACATGAATGCCTTCTATGCGTCTGTCGCGCAGCATCTCGATCCGTCGCTGCGCGGCAAGGCGGTCGCGGTCGCAGGCGACCCGAAAAAGAGAAACGGCATCATTCTCGCAAAGTCTCGCGAGGCCAAGGCTGCTGGCGTGAAGACCGCTGAGGCCATATGGCAGGCGAGACAGAAATGCCCCGATCTTATCGTCGTGCCGCCGAACTACACAGCGTACAAGAGATACTCAAAGCTCGCACGCATGATCTACTACGATTACACAGACAGGGTTGAGCCCTTCGGCCTGGACGAATCTTGGATCGACGTAACGGGATCGCTCCCGCTGTTCGGAGGCGACGCGATGCTCGTTGCCAAGGAGATATCCGAGCGCGTGAAATCCGAACTCGGGCTCACGGTTTCTGTCGGCGTTTCCTGGAACAAGGTGTTCGCCAAGCTCGGCAGCGACACCGATCCGGGCGACGGGATCATCGCCATCACAAGAGATAACTACAGGGCTTTCGCATGGCCCATGGCGGCATCGGAGATGATCTACGTCGGTCCCGCAACGATGCGGAAGCTTCATTCCGCCGGATACGAGACCATAGGGGACCTGGCACACGCGGAGGATTACTTCTTGACCAAGCGGTTCGGCAAGATCGGCCCCATGTTGCGAGCCTTCGCTAGAGGCGAGGACACAAGCCCCGTGAAGGTGATGGATCCGGCCAAAGCCGACGTGGACTACGTGGTGAAGGGCATCGGGAACGGTCTCACCGCCCCGCACGACCTTGAGTGCGAATCGGACGTGAAAGCGCTCGTCTGGCTTCTCTCGGAATCCGTCGCGCAGAGGCTTCGCGAGTCCCGCTTACGCTGCCGCACCATCTCGGTCGGTGCCCGTTGGGCACGCGACCTGACAGGCTATTCGAGGCAGACCACGGTTCGCGTGCCGACATGCCTTACAAAGGACGTCGCCAATTTCGCCATGGGGCTTCTTCGCGCCAACCAGACCTTCGACAAGGATCACGCCCTGAGGGCGATCCACGTGCGCGTCACCAACCTCGTGCCCATGGATGCACCCGTGCAGTGCGACCTATTCGGGGACGCTGCGGAGGTCGTGCGAATGGAGCGGCTCGACCTCGCCATCGACGCATTGCGCGTCCGCTTCGGGAACACGTGCGTCAAGCGGGCCGTCGAGCTCACCGACGACGTCATGTCCGGCCTCGACATCAAGCGCGACAACACCGTCCACCCAATCGGGTTCTTGAGGTAGGCGATGGCTGTGGTCCAAGGCATATCCGGAAGGGTCAAGCGATACGTGAGCGTCACCGCTCGCATGGACGAGGACGGCCATGTGCGCCCGCTGTCCATCCAGTGGTACGACGGCAAGACATACCCCATCGATGAGGTGAAGTCCGCACGCCGCGCCTCATCTCGCAAGGTGGGAGGGGACGGAATCTGCTACACCGTTCGCATCGGCAGCAACGTCACCTACCTCTACTACGAGGATCCGCGCTGGTTCGTCGAAGAAATCGTGCCCGACGCGCCGCCTGCCTGACATCGCAGAACTCAAGAAGTAAGCATCCGCACTCCCCAAGCAGAGCGCCAGGAGATTCCGTGCATCGCCATCGTCGAGATGCTGCCGCTTCGCAAGATGCCCTCAGAAAGCTTTCGCCCAGCCCCGCCTCTCATCCAGGCACTCTCGCGCGGAACCCGCCGAATGCGCCGCAAGGCGCGTCCTTCCTGCGCAAAACCCGCACAAGCAGATTCCCCTTCGCAAGCCTCTCGTGCAGGTTGCGGGCATGCGCCCTTTGCGAAGAAGCCCGCTTTGCTCCTTGCACCGCAGGCGGAACCCGCGCACGGCCCCGGATCACGAGGCGGTGGCACAGGGCGACCGCCGAAAAACTAGGAGGTCATCATGGGAAATCGGGCAGTCATCACCACGAAGGAGCGAAAGATAGGGCTGTACCTGCACTGGAACGGCGGCCGAGACACGGTTGCGCCGCTTCTCAAATACTGCGAGCTTCAAGGCTACCGCCCTCCGAGCCAGGACTGCTACGGCTGGGCGCGCATGTGCCAAGTGATGGGGAACTTCTTCGGTGGCTCCTTGTCCCTCGGCATCGGTTCCTACACCACGGACCGGCAGATGGACCCCGGAGACAACGGCGTCTACGTCATCGAGGGCTGGCGCATCGCCGACCACCTGCGAACGGAGTACGACTCGGACTGGAACCCCATCGGGATGCGCTCCTTCGAGCCTTCCGAAGAGGAAGACTGGCACAAATTCAACGAGATGCTCCACGCCTTCGACGAGGCGATGCCCGAGGGCTTGAGGCTCGGCGACTTCCTCGATGCTCCCGAGATTCCCACCTCCGAGGTTCGCTTGGGCGACAAGGTCTGGATGCGCGAGTACGAATCCGGATACAAACTTTTCGAGGTCGTCGGCTTCGGCGCTGACGACGCGCCCAGGAGCCTCAAAGGCGCTCCATTCGTGAATCGCTACGAGCACGACGGCGATTACTCGTGGAACAGCAACAACTACATTGACTCGGACACCTGCCGGATAGCTCCCCGCGAGTGATCGGCCTTCTCGCTGCCAGCCCCACGCGGGCTGGCAGCCGCCTCTCCGCATACGACACCGTCAGAAAGGATCGCGAACATGGGATACAGAAGCGAAGTGAAGATAGCCACGACCTGCGAGGGCTACGACCAAATGTGCAAGCGCGTGGATGCACTCAGCGAAGGCTCGGGGACATCTCCCCTCATGGGTTCTCGTCGCAAGCCGGATTTCTTCGAGGAGAGCGACGGATGCGTGGTCTTCGGCTGGGACTACATAAAGTGGTACGAGGGCCTTCTCGCAGATGTGGACAACGTCGCAGACGCGCTCAACGAGATCAACGAGTGCGGGCTTCCCTACGAGTTCTGCCGCATCGGCGAGAGCTGGGACGATATCGAGTTCCGGGCGTCTTGCAACAACGAAGAGCTCGCAGTGCACGTCGAGCCGTCGGTCGCCATCGAAATCGTGTAACCGCATCGCTGGCGGGGCGCGCCTGGCACTATCGAGATTCCCCCGATGCCCTCCTGCGCGCCTCGCCCTTTCCTGCCTTATCACACGCACGCTCGCACGGAACCGCTCAGAGCTTTGGCAAGGGCCGCGATACTTTTCCCATTTCTTTTCATGGAAGAGGCACTCTCGCAATCCCTGAAAACAAATGCGAAAACTAGCACGGCGGGAATCGGTCTTCGACACGCCGCTTCGCTTCCCCCCTTGCAAAGCACGCGAACCCGTGCGCCCTCCCGTGTCACAAGGCAAGGCAAAGGGCCGAGCCTAAGGCAACCAGGAGGTCATCATGAAAGAATTCATCGAGAAGTCGAACCAGGCAGCAGCGGCGTACCTTAACCGCCGTGGCTACGAGATCGTCGAGCAACCCTGGGAGGACGACATCGACTCACCCGTGAGCATTGTGGCGCAAGACGAAGACGCCCTCGTTTTCGTATCCGTCGCAGCCCGCAGGAACTCAGACTCGTTCCCGCCGGAGCACGTGAACCAAGAGGAGCTCGAAGGCTTCGCAATCAGCTGGCTGAAGGACAACCGCGACCATGCCGACTGCGCCATCCGCTTCGACCGCATCGGCCTGCTCCTCATAAGCCCGGACAGAGCGCTCATCAGGCACCACATCAACGTGATGTCCTGCAGCGATATCCCGGAGGAGGAATAACCGACCTCCTTTCCTCCTCTTGAGGAATCCCGCATGCGCCGCCGGGTCGATGGGCTCGGCGGCCTTCGGGGAACAATCCGCCAACCATCAGAAAGGATCATCATCATGGGACTCGATATGTATCTGACGAAGCGCAGCGCCGCCGCCCGAGACGAACAAGGCGAGATGGTCGCTTACTGGCGCAAGGCCAACCACATCCACGGCTGGTTCGAGCGCAACGTGGCTTACGGCGAGCTTGAGAACTGCGAGCTCTACCCCGTGAGCTTCGAACAGCTGATGTCGCTCGGGATCACGTGCCAGCTCGTTAAGGCGAACCCCGAGAGCGCGCCGGTGCTGCTGCCGCGCCAGGAGGGATTCTTCTTCGGGAGCAGCGAATACAATGACGACTACTTCATGGATGTTGACGACACCCTCGAAATCATCCGCCAGGTTTGCGATGCGCTCCAGGACGGCGACGAGCTCTTCTACCACGCCTGGTGGTAGGGCTCATCCTCCTAATGATTTCTGAAGTCAAATGATCCAGGAGTGGTTGATCATTCTGACCAATCACTCCTGACCTTCTTTTCAAGACAGAAATGACACACTCAGATCGCTAGATTGGCGTGTTGCCAATTTGATAGAGCCAAAAGATCAATATGCCCACCCATATGAGTAGCAAAACCACTGCTGTGCCACAGAGGAACGGACGGGAGGCTTTCCGGCTGATGCCATGGACGAGCCCATAATCGAAAAGCTTGTCGATGAAGACGTAAGAAACCGCCAACAGAGAATTACAGGCCGCCATGATGAAAGAGACGGGCAGCATGTCCCATGGTGAGCCGAAACGGTCAACTTGACCCTGCGCATTCCAGTGCATCGGGATTTGGGCGTCTTGGGGTAACTGCATGATGGCTACTATGCTGCTCAAGATGGGCAGAGCGATCATCGCTATCCAAAAGACGACTATGGGCAAGTGCTTCCGATCCAACGAGAGGTAGCCTTTCCGCTAAGTTGGCTAACGTGTTGAGGGGTCGGCCAAAACGGAATAAGGCACTCCACCCATAGGAGTAGTGTAAACCATCAAATAGCTCAGGAGCTTATCCCAACCCCAAACGAATTCGCCTCACCAAACGAATAACACGTTGACGAAGAAATAGAGGATGAGTAGAAGCACGATTCCCACAGCAATACCCACGATTATGATCCACCACTTCACACATTTCTTTGCAAACCCGACATCGTTGTAGATGGAATTCAGCCGTTCCGCGCTAAGGTTCTTGTCTCGAACGTCTTGCACGTCAAGATCATGCACGAGTTCGTCCAGTGTTAGACCATAGTAGTCGCTCAAGAGCACCAGCCGCTGGAAATCAGGGTATGACTGTCCGGACTCCCATTTTGATACCGTCTGGCGAGACACACCTATCTCGTGCCCTAACTCCTCCTGGGAAAGGTGTTTGGATTTCCTGAGCTCTATTAGCTTCTCGTTGAAATTCATGCTTAATCACTCCTTTATTCATTCTAAGGCTTCAACGACGAGTCGAATGTATCGAGGATGTCGGTTGGCGCTCAACCAACAAAGGTTGGAAATGTGTCAACCAGCTTTGTCATTTGGAAAAGAGATGACGCTACAGCAAAATCCCTTGAATGCTTCAAATGTATAACAGTACGATTCTGTACGGTTTTGGTGTACAATGGGAATGTAATACAAACCAGACCGCATCTCATTCCACCATCCGGAGGTGCGGTGAAGACGCAAGAAACGAGGCGATCCCATGCTCGCACATGAGTCCCAACTCCCTTCCTCCAGCACGGCGGCTAAGCGCCCCGAATGCAATTCCCAGGATAAATACCAAACTTGGATGCCATAGGCGCTTAGACGCCGAATCCAGCAAGTATCGCATGGCGTATTACATCTTCGATTCATCGCGCCATGCAACTTGTCCCCGGGATGCGTTCGAGCAGTTATGTCGCCGAGCAATTTGCGGGCTCGGCTCCGATGAATCCCGGGGAGCGCAGCTTGTCGACATCCGGCTCAGAGCCGAATGGGCACAAGCTGGCGGGGGATCCCCCGCGCCCCTAGGAAAAGACAAACACGTCAGGAGGAAACGATGAGCAAAACCAACAAAGTTCGGACACTGAGCTTTCGGCTTGCCGAAAACGATTACCAGAAGCTGGTGGAGCGCTGCCGCAAGGCCGAGCTCTCCAAGTCAATGTACCTTCGCTACCTCATCCGCATCCCGATTGTCTGCGATGAGGCAACCGGGGAATCCGCGCCATGCGTCGTCCTGGACAAGAGGTCGATCCGTGACATCTCGCGCGAGCTCACCCGCTGGGGCTACCACTATAACCAAGCGGTGCATGCGATGAACTCCATCAACTACTACATCGCGCATGGAAAGAACGATTCTCGGCTTCTGGACGCAAAGGCGGAATGCATCGAAGTTGAGCTCGCCGCTGTGAACCGCAATGCGGAGCGCATCGTCTACGAGATCGCGAAGCTCCAGGACAAGATGATCGTCGAGGCGCGGTGATGCCGATCCTGAAGGCCATAGCGGGGCACGGGGGAACGGCTGGCATACGCCGATACCTTGAGAAGGGAAACCGGGCGCTTGCGCGGGACGTGATGAACCTCCCCATGGAGGAATGGGTCGGCGAAGCGCCTGGCGAGCATTCGATCTTCGTCGATTGGGACGTCGAGATGGACAGGACGCGCGAAGCCTACGGGACGAACGCCCCATGGCGCGGCCTGGATGCCAGGACGTTCGAGCATTTCGTAATCTCGCCCGACCCTGGAGACGGCATCGATTTGGATGCGCTGCGCCGTCTTTCCCGTGCTTGGGCGGAAAGGCACTTCAAGGACTTCGAGGTGGCTATCGTCTACCACGATGACAATGAGAGGGGAATCCCGCATGCACACGTCGTCGTCAACAACGCGAATCTCAAGACCGGCTACCGCTGCCACATAAGCAAACCGGAGTCTCTTAACCAAGAGCTTCAAGACATGGCGCGGGAGATGGGCCTGTCGGGTCTTTCCAACGTCATGCCGAAGCGGGGTAGCAAGGAGCGGGAGTCTGGGCCGAGAAGCCGCCAGGCAGTCTACTTCGGACGCGCAGAGAGGGAGATCATACGCTCGGGCGGCTACTCGTGGGTTGGCGACATCAGGGCGCGGGTCGCCCTTGCGAAGAACACCTCCAGAACCGAGGGCGAGTTCAGGACCGCCCTTGCTAAGCTCGGCATCTCGGTTGAGGATAACTCCGAGAAGGCACGCCGCGACGATTGGATATTCGCGCTGGCCGATGATCCGACCAGGCGCGTGTCGGGAGAGCGCCTCGGCTTCACCTACGGGAAGCAGATGCTGCGCAACCGCTTCGCGCGCCAAGGGGCGTACATCCCCGAAGCTCGCACCGCCGCCCAGATCCGCCAGAGGGCCGCAAGCGCTGTGGCGCTGAACGACCTCGCCGACCTCTCAAGGCTCTCCGCCGTTTTGGAAACATGCGCGAAGTTCAATGTGAGGAGCCTAGACGATTTCGATCGGAGGCTCTCGACCCTGCAGCGTCGCGGAAACGAGGGTAGCGAGGGCTACAGGAGGCTTATTGAGGCTCGATCCTACGCAACGGAGAAAGGCCTTATGCAGCACGATGGCGGTACGCCTGCCGCAGCGACGAGAATGCGCGGAAACCAGGGTTCTAGCCAGCGAGTTCGCGAACAGGAAGCAGAGCGCGCAAGGGCGAGAGAAAGAGGTGACAGATGATAGTGAAGATCACCTATGACGACCAGCGGCTCGACGTGTTCGACACATCCACATTCACGGCAGGCCTCCCCCTTGGCAAGGCCAACATGCTCACGAATTTCGAGGTCCGCTTTGACACCATGGGAGAGGGAGGACTCTGGCTTGCCGCCCACAGCTATCAGGCATGCGGCGAACACGAGGATGAAGACGGCGAAATCCCGGTCGCAAGGCGAACGAAGGGATGGCGCTTCCTCCTATCCTCGGCCGAGGAGCTTGAGCATGTGGAGCTCGTGGTGGTCGATGGCGAGGCGATCATCAAGCGGGTACTCGGCCACCTGATAGACCTCCAGAGCTTTGACGAGGCAGCTTACGAATGCATGGGGACATCCTCTGCCGGACTGCATGCGCGGATAGCAGAGCTCTACGAATACATGCAGGCAATAAGCGGGGAAGAGTCCCCGGATATTCCGGGTGTGGACAGGGAGACGGTCGCCGCGTGCGTGAGGGCACACGCGAAGGCACAAGCCGAAAGAGACAGAGGAGACGAGATGGATTGGGGCGACGTTGATGAAGTTGGTTGGTAGCTTCGTGCGTTGGCTTATCAAAGCGGTATTCCGCTTCATGTAGGAAGGTGAGGCAGATGGCAATCAGAGAAATGGCTGTGAGTAAAAGTGGAAAGCTCGCGATAATCTGCGCCGTAATCGGGTTAGCGCTTGTTCTGGGCATCGGACTCGTATCCTGTTCAGGCATCGCCAGCGTTGGGGGAATAGGTGCGAACCAGGCAGTCGCTGATGCGGCTGGTGGTGTGGTTGAGGACGTTGGCTTGCTAGAACCCGAAACAGAACCTATTGGCCAGGAGGTGGATGACGGCGCAGAGGTGGAAAAGGCCGAGAGTGTACCCAGCGACGAAGCAGCAGGCCATGATGAAGCTGCATATTCCCAGGGTTCTGCCGAGGATTCGCAACGTCGAGGATCTACGGCCAAATCAAAAGACAACTCCACAGCTCCGTCCCAGAACACCTCACAGAAGACCTGGGTGGAGGAAACGGAGCGCGTCTGGGTCATCGACAAAGAGGCTTGGACTGAGAACGTTCCCATCTACGGCACGGTAGAGGTCTCCGTCTGCAACATCTGCGGAACCGACATCACCGGCAATACCTCCGCCCATGCAAAAGAACACATGAAGGCCGGTGAAGGATCTGGGCATCATAGTGAAACCCGTCAGAAAATCACCGGCTACAACACTGTGAATCATAAGGAAGAGGGACATTGGGAGACCAAGGTTGTGGGTGGTCATTGGGAGTGAGAAAGAGCTTTTGTTTGGGACAGCTAGCTGGAGCATTTATGGCGTAATGCCTATAAATAGCAAAGGAGACAGACGTGACACCAGAAGAAGAACTATGCCTTCAAGACTCTCTCGACATCAATTTGTTTCACCTTGTAGGAGTTCAGCAAGCACTTTGGCATGTTCGGGACGACTCATCCGAATATCCCATGTGTCATATGCTTGCTGAGGCCATGTCAAACAGCATCAAAGCGATTGCAATAGCCATGCCTGAAGAATGGCGTAAAGAATACTTATTCTTTTAATCGAAAATGATTATGAGATATGCATTGCTCATGATTTGTTCTGCAGCTTGGATTTCAAATAGCGACTATGGCTTTTGGCGAGAAGTTCGTTGACTTCTTCCTGCGTGAAGCCAAGCAATCGCATTATTGCTGCTTCCGACAGCATAAAGAGCCCTTTTGTGTGGAAGAAAAGATAGTCATCCGAATACTTTTCTACTTCGGCTCTTCTATGCATGAAGGGATTGCGTCTTTTGCATTGAAGGTCTGCGAACTTCTTCTTATTTGAAAAAACCTCTTTTGAATAAGCCCCGACGAAATCGTAGAGGCCCATCAAGGATTGCCGTAATGTAGGTCTCTTTTTTTCGGCGATTTGCCCAAAAACCCACTCTTTAAGTTCTTCATTTTCGATGTTCTCTGCAGCAGCCTTCAGTCTTGCCATCATTTCATTATGTTCAGAAGAGGCCGTCGAATTCTTTTCATCGACCGCTCTTCCCAATGTCTCGATAATCTGCGAGGCGGCAATATACTCAAAATCAAGGTAAGACTGTCTTCGCAAGAGCGCTATTGGTACGTATTCATGAATCGCAATCTTGAGATCCCCTTCACAGTGAAGCCACTTATCGATCAATTGCTGGCTCCTGTCAGCAAAAACATCGTAAGGAATGGGTGAACTCTGGGGCTTTCTCCAGTCATAGTTTTTCCGTCCCAGGGCTTCAGTAACTTCATAGGTGACACCATCGCAGTTCGTTACGGTCATTGAATCCAGGGAGGCGTACCATCCCGCACAGAACGAGACAAGCAGGAGTATCGAGAAAGCAACATCGTCTGCGTCTTCGTAGCTTTCCGGTGAAACAAACTCGATATCCAACCTGCAGCATTGCTCCAGATTCACAGAAGCAGGTAGGTTGCATTTTAGATTCATTCCAGCCCTGACAATGATCTTTAGTCGATCATCCGTGTACCACGTTTGTTCAATGCATCCCGAAGATGAGTGGTCTTTCAGAAATGTCTGGAATACGTTATCGCCGTTATCAGTTTTCTGATGGCCCAATCTTCCAAGTGCTGAAGACCGAATGAAACCTTTCTGATGGATGCGCTTATATCAAAAGCCTCATTGCCGGAAAGCATAGTGCTAGCAGAGAGTTCTTGCGAATCAGAAAGAATCGAAACTGCCATGCAATTTCTAAGCGCAATGTGCTTACCTGAATCAGAAATGCCATATAACCAGTCGGCAACTTCAGCTCCTGTTCCCATCGGATCAATGGCGCTCCCAACGATTGAATCGCACGGGATGAAAAGACGTATCCCATCCTTATCTGTTTGCCGAACACCTCCGATGGTGCCACGCCCGTCTTCAAGCTCCTCCCAGGAGCGCCCCCATTTCGCCCATTGAGCCAGCCTGTTACTCACGTTACCCATCGACCTCCTTCTTGGTTCTAGGACGCCACAGTACCTTGCCGAATATGGCGTTATCCCGCATACGTCGTTCGCACGCTGTAGGTCACACCATCATCCAGCGCGGCGAAGTGTTTGCGGGCGCAGTCGATCTTGGCCGCCTCGCGGGGGCGTGTTGCCGGGTCGATATTGCCACCGCCTTTGGTCTCCACGACGAAGAACACGCGCTTGCCGCCGTACTCGTCCTCGGACACATAGGCCCAGTCGGGGTTGTATGAACCGACCGGCGTGTCGATGGTGAACCTACTCGGCAGCTTCGCGAACACCTTCACGTCCTCGGCCATGTCGAGGTCGTATGCGAAGGGCCGCTCGACGGTGGAAGAGTCGTACACGACGTAATTGTAGATGGACTTGTCGTGCTTGGGCTCGTAGGCGTTCTGATCCAGATATGCGGTCAAATCCTCGACTTCAAGCACTTCCATGGTGTACCAGTCGCTCTCGGGAAGCTTCGTGTACTTGATCCCCTTGGAGAGGACCTCCAGCTTCGCGCGGTCGATCTTGGCCGTCACCTGCGCGAGGAACGTGGCAGGATCTGTCGCGAACTCCTCGAAGCGGCCACACCCCTCAAGGATGCGCTTGATGGTCGATCGCGTGAGCCCCACTGCATCCTGCAATTCCCAGATGGGATCGGGCAAGTCGTAGGCGCGGACAGCAGACGTCTTCACGATAGCGGTTCCGGTCACGGATGTGTCGATGCCCGCATCGTCGATGGAGAGGTCGGCTCGCGAGCTGATGACCTCGACGGGGCGGACCTCGGGCATGTGAGAAATCCCCTCGATGGCTTTCTCGACAAGCTTGTCGGTATCGACCTCAAGCTCGTAGCGCGTGCGCTTGCGGATCTTCTCCCAGAGCTCCTGGAAGGCAGGCTCGTCGGTGACATCCTTGCGAAGCTCAACGGTGACCTCGTTGCTCTTGTCCTTGATGACGAGCTTCCTTGCCTTGTTGGAGATGATGGCCTCCACCTGCTCGCGGGCAGGCTCGAACTCGGGCGGCAGCTCCACGACGTGGTACTCGACGGCATGCTTGAGCTCGGGCGTTATCGCGCCTTTCTCGGTGACCATGCCAGTATCCAGGAAGTACTCGTAGAGCGCTCTCGACCCCTCGAAGCCGAGCATCTCCTCGTCGCCGTTTTCCTTCTCGACGACGATCTTGGTGAACGACTCCGGCGTGAGGATTCCGAACTTGTAGCCGTCGCGCTCGAACTCCTTCTGCAGCCCTCGCGCGAACTCGTCGTAGGACTCGTTGGCGATCACGGTGAGCACGTTGACGCTCGGGTCATGGTTGCGCTCGCCCTGCTGATTCACGCACAAGCGCAACCCGCGTCCTATCTTCTGGCGCTTGGTGAACTCGTTTCCGCTGTCCACGAGCGTGCATATCTGGAAGATGTTGGGGTTGTCCCAGCCCTCCTTGAGCGCCGAGTGGCTGAAGATGAAGGAGATGTTCTTAACATCGTCATGCCCGTCCGGAAAGCTTATCAGGCGCTCCTTGGACTGCATGATGGCCTCGAAGGTGGAGGTGTCGGCAGCGGTGGTGCCGGAGGTGTCCTTCATTTTGCCCTTTCCGTCCATGGAGAAGTAACCCTGATGCAAGGGCGAGGGATCCATTGGCAGTGGCACGCCCTTCTTCTCGTAGCGTTTGCGCCAAGTGCCGTGCTCCACCTCGTCGGCGTACTCCTCCTCGAAGACGCGGGCGTACTCCCCTGCGCTCCAAGACCCGTCGTCGTTGTAGACGCGGTATTTCTCCACCTTGTCTATGAAGAAGAGCGAGAGCACCTTGATTCCCAGAGGATAGAGCTCAAGCTGCTTCTGCAAATGATCGATGATCGTGCGGCGGATCTGGGCGCGCTTCACGGCCTCGTCGGCCACATCGCCCACAGCCTCGCCGACCTCCAGGTACTCGCCGTTCTGGAACTCGACGAACTCGTTGCCCTCCTGGGCGGAGATGTTGGTGATTACCCAGCCGCCGCGCACGCCCTCGTAGTCGGGGTTCTCGTTGCTCTTCACGAACAGGTCGTTGCCGGTCGCGCACATGACGGACTTGCGCTTCTGGCCGCCTTTCTTGTCGCGCACGTCTATGGTGAGCTTGGCCTTGATCGAGCCGCCGTTTGCCTGCACGGAGTCCAGCTTCACGTAGCTTCCGTTCAGGTCCTCAGCCGAGCGCACCGAGTCAACGCAGATTCCCTTCACCAGATGCTGGTCGAAGGCGTCCACCGGCGTCAGGCGGTAGAGCATGTTGTAGGGCTCCTTGTGGGTGGCCGAGTAGCGCAATACGAAGAGCGGGTTCAGGCTCTTGATGGCTGCCTTCGCCTGTTTGGAATTGTCCACGCTCTGAGGCTCGTCGATGATGACAATGGGGTTGCACTCCACCACAAGCTCGCGCGGCGAGCGCCCACCGATAAGCTTTTCGCTCCGGCGATGGAAGAGGTTGCTCTTGTTTTCCTCTCCGTCTTTGGAGAACTCCTTGTTGAATGCCTGGATGTTGATGATCATGACCTCAATGGAGCTCGACAGCGCGAAATTGCCGACAGCGCCCATATTCTTGGAGTCGTAGACGAACACGTCGAGTGGCGCGCGGTCGTAGAGCTCGTCGAAATGCGCCTTGGTGCTCTCGAAGGATTTGATCACGCCCTCACGTATGGCAACGGAGGGCACCACGATGATGAACTTGGTGAGGCCGTATTTCTTGTTGAGCTCGTAGATCGAGCGGATGTACACATAGGTCTTGCCGGTGCCCGTCTCCATCTCGATGGTGAAGTCGCGGAGGCGTCCGTCTGTAAGCTCCTCGGTTCGGGCGAGGCAATTCTCCTCCTGGATTTCGTGGAGGTTGTCAGCAAGCTGGCGCGGTGAGACGCGGATGCCGTTCGCGTGGCCGACTGCAAAAGTTGCCTGCGCACCAAAGCTGGTGTTGCCGGAAAACTCGCGGGAAAGGAATTCCTGCCCTTGGAACAGGTTGACCACAGCGTCGATGGCTTGAACCTGATGGCTCTGGTCGGATGTGTATCTGAATTGCAAGTCTGCCATGTCTACGCCGTCCTCAGCTCTATCTCGTAGCCGAGCTTGTTGCCGACGCGCTTGAATATTTGTGCAGCGTTGAGCTTGATGGTGTCGGAAAGCACGGAATCCAGGAAAAAGACGCGTTTGGGTTCAAGAGCGGCGATTGCCTCCAAAACCTCAACGGTGAGTCCTTCGTCCATGCAGCAGATGAGCTCGTCAGCGGCGATAGATGTAATGGGGTAACCTGCTACCTCTGTCTTCTCCATGGGAAGCGAAAGCTCAAGTCCCCACTTGAGCATCATTTCGAAGATTATGTCGTCGTACGTGCGACCGGGCTTGATGAGATTGTCGACAAGTGCGCCGCCCTCCACCTGGTCGAAGTTGGAGCTGTCGAGCTTGAGTATGCGGAAACCAATGTCGGGCATCCTAGTCGATTCCCCTGACAGTGTTAGCTGTGCATTTGACGCATGAACTTCGGCTTCTATTTGTTTTCCAACACGTCTTAACCGCTCTTCGGCTATTTCGCAAAGATTAGAAAGTCCTAATTCCTCTGCTTTCTTATTACCGAAAGAGCATTCTGGCAATTGAATGCATATAGCTTTCCTTGTTCCACCATCGTGTAGGTTCATTTTCATTAGCGCATCCATTGAGCTGGCAGAACCGGAGAAAAAGTCGAGGAAAAGGGCGGATGTATCGGGAATCATATCGAATAATTTGATTAGAAATTGAGTCGGTTTGGGGTAAGAGAATATTTTTGCATCACCGAATATATCTAGAATTTCATTTGTCCCATGTTGAGTATAAACATCGTCAATAATTGACTGCAATTTTCCTCTTCTAATGGATCCGTCCTCAAGTTTTAAATACTGTTTGGTTTGAACGCTCCAACCTCCGTCGTTGCTCTTTGCAAACTCAATCTCATTGTTGTCTAGAGCTTCTCGAACACGTTCCTTACTCCAGAGCCATTGCCTTTTTGGCCATACTTCTGTTCCATCTGGCGCGACAATTGGAAATACAAGGTTTTCTCGAGCATCAAGTGTCTTATTCGCTTCGAGCGGGTGTGTCCTATATGGGCCTCTTTTATCGAAATTTGAATCTTGTTTCGTGTAATATCTCTGGATGGATTCTTCGGTGAGAGGGACGGTAATATCTTGGATCATCGAGATGTCTTTTGCATAGATTAGAACGTAATCCTGAAGTGTAACGAGGTATTTTTCCTTGGGACCGCCCCCATAACGTTTTTTCCAAATAATTGTATCGATGAAATTCGGCGAGCCCAAAATTTCGTCGCAGATAAAGCGTAACGAGTTCAATTCGTTGTCATCGATGGAGATAGCTATGATGCCATCTTCTGATAATAGCTCCCGCGCAAGCCGCAATCTTGGATACATCATGCTGAGCCAGTCAGAATGATAACGACCGGAAGTATCAGCGTTGGATTGACCGCTCAAACCAGCTTGATCTTTGTAGTTCTCAATTGAGTCTTGGAAGCTGTCCTTGTAAACGAAATCATGACCGGTGTTGTAAGGGGGATCGATATAGATCATCTTCACTTTACCGTGGTAGCCGCGCTGGAGAAGCTTCAGTACCTCTAGGTTGTCGCCCTCGATGTAGAGGTTTTCGGTGGTATCCCAATCGACGCTTGCCGCTTCATCGGGACGCAGCGTAGCTGTAGACGGAGTTTGCGCCTGTCGAATAGCATCAGTCTTCCCTGGCCATGTGAAGGCGTAGCGCTCCTGCCCTTCATCAACCTCGTCTCCCAGAATAAGCCGCAGTTTCTCGAAATCGATTGAGCCATCGCCTTCGACGGCAATCTCAGGGAAGAGCGCCTTCAGCTGCTCTATGCGTTCGGCAACTAGGTCTTTCGACTCCAAGTCCACATGCGTGAAGCTCTCGTCCATCAGCTTCTGCTCTTCAGGGGTCATTGGCATATCTCCTTTATCTCATCCATAACGCTTTCGCGCTGCTGTTCCAACTTTCGCATCTCAATGCGAAGCTTCGTCGTGTCAGCAAGAGTCGCATCTTTCGACTTCCTTGCATCGTTCAATTCGTTGATCTTCGACGTTAGCGCATTCATTGCTTTCACGTGTCCCATAAGCAGGTCAACATCCGAATCTTTGCAAACCGGGTAGAAGCCCAGCGCTTTCACGGAGCGCGCAAGCAAGGTTCTGTCGCCCAATGCGATCAGATAGTCCATCAGGGTCGTCTGCGGGAGCATCGCAAACGAGAGACGCTCCAGAAAGGGCGCGTATTCAGGGTTTTCCACCTTGAACAATCCGCTTGAACTGATTCTCTCCGTCACGAAGGCTCCGTGCTCTGCGAGGTTCTTGCGCCGCAGAGCGGCAGAAACTGCAATACCCGGGTTCGCAAAACCTTCTGCAAGGATCACCGTGGGGTTCGGGAAACAGCCGTGCACCATGCGAAGAGCCTCCGCTATCCCGGTCGTGGAGTTCAGGCCGCACGTCAGGAATATGACTGACTCGATGTCGTAGGCATCGTTCTTCACGGGCAAGATGCGGGAGTTCGACTTGTTCAGGCTCGCAAAGAAGCGGATATCCCGCAACTTGTCCAGAAGCTTGACGGACGCAGCTGGTGCCTTGGCAAGCCTCGCCTGCTCCGCCAGCTGCGTCTTGGGGACGCGCCGCTCTCCTGCGAGCGCGCCTTCCGGAAGCTTCAGTATGTCGTTCCAGGACACCGTCATTTCGTCAGCACCACGAAGCTCACGATGGAGTAGTCATCGAATCCGAGAGCCGATCCGCTGCCGACCTCTCCGGCAAAGAAGAGCTGCTCGATCCCTTTAGCTTCCTGCACGCCTGTGATGTCAGAGACGGCGGCCTGGAGAAGCTCGTTCACAGAGGCCATGTCGGTGCCGTCCTTCGTCTTCCTGTTGAAGCGTTTGCAAAGATCGAGCAGGGGCTCGCTCTGCCCATCGCATGCCGCCCTCATGATGTCGAGCGCCGCCTTGGGCTGGGTGTGCGGAGAGATCACGCTGCCGTTCTCGGTGACGTATATGACGTAGTAGGGAAAAGTCGGATTCGTGTCCTTGGGGTCGCGTCTCTCGTCGTTCTGCTTGAGGCAGAAGACGATGCCGGGCTCGACGTCGTCTGCAAGCTCGGGCGGGATCGGTGCAACGGCGCAAAGCCCGCACGACGAGTTCTCCAAAAGCCCCGGATGATTCTGGGCGTAGCGCTTCAGCTCCGCCCGAAAGTCGTCGAAGGCGAAGTCCGTGATGGATATGCCGCCGGACATGTCCTCCAGGTTGAGCACTTCCTCTTGGAGCGCCTGGAGCTGCTGGCGGCGGTATTTCAGGTCGTTCATCTCGTCGTTGCGCTTGCCTTCGAGCACGTTCTCCTCGCCGGTCGCGCTGGCATCGAGCAGCGCCATGCGACCTTTCACGCGCCCCTCCAGCTGGATGTACTCGTCGAGCTCGATGTCAGGCCAGAAGTTCACCAGCTGGATCGTAGTGTTGGCAGACCCCAAGCGGTCGATGCGCCCGAAGCGCTGTATGATGCGCACCGGGTTCCAATGGATGTCGTAGTTCACCAGGCAGTCGCAGTCCTGCAGGTTCTGGCCCTCGGAGATGCAGTCCGTGGCGAAGAGGATGTCAACCTCGCCGAGCTGCCTGCGCGTGTCGGAGAGTTCCTTGGACACTGGCGAGAAGTGCGCGAGCACCGTGTCGAACGTGGCGCGCTTGATCTTGAGTGAATGGGTTTTGGCGATATCGCCCGTGACCATTGCGCATTCGAGCCCAAGCTCTCTCGCCAACGGATCAGACAGTTGGCTATAGAGATAGTTCACCGTGTCCGCGAACGCGCTGAACACGAGGATCTTTCTGTTCTCTTCGTTGAAGGGGCTTTTGGCCTTCTGCTCGATGAGCTCTCGCAGGACGCGCAGTTTCTCGTCGCGCTCGGGCGTGATCTCGCGGGCGTAGCTAAGCAGCTGCTCAAGCACGCTGATGTCGTAGTCGATGTCCTGCCCGAGCTTCAATCGGTCGAGGTCGGCGGGATCCACATGTACCTTCGACGAGGCGCGGTATTCCGCGAAATCGTCCTCGTCGTCGAACATGGACGCGTCTATCTGCGCCATGTCATGCTGGGCGACGAGCTCCTCCGCCTTGTCCAGCATCCGCTTGGTGGCGAGGTTACCCTCGTAGATGCGCTCAAGGGTGATGCGGAACGCGTCGATGGAGCTCTCAAGGCGCTTGAGCAGGTTCACCCGCATGAGGTTGGCCACGGCATGGGTGCGGTTGATCTGGCTGTCGAAGTCGCGGCCCCACGTGTCGCCGTACATGTCCACGTACTTCTGCTGGCGTCCCGGCATCACGTAGGCGAGCTGCTGATACTGCGCAAACGTGAGAGACGCGATCATGTCGTTGAGCTCGGCTATGGAGGGAAGCTTTCCCAGCGTGTCGATGGGCGGGTGGAGCGATATGGGCTTGCGGCGCTCGGGGAATTTTGTGTCGCCTGCGGTGTAGTACTCGTCGATGTGCTTGCGGCTGCGCGCGATAGTGAGCACGTCGAGCAGCTTGAAGTAGTCGGCGTTCACGGCGTTCACGAATGATTGCGTCGTGCGCTCCTCGTCGTCGAGCTTGCTCCACTCTTGGAAGCGCTGCTGCGCCCTGCGCGTCACGCTGTTGATGGAGGGGATGCCGTCCTCTGCCAGATACTCATCATCGCCCTCGGTGATGATCTCTATCTGGTTGCGAAGGTCGAGCAGACGATTGTTCACCGGCGTCGCTGACAGCATGAGCACCTTCGTGCGGATGCCCGACTTGATGATGTCCTCCATGAGGCGATCGTAGCGGCTTCGTTTGGTGGTATCTGTCGGCTTGTTGCGGAAGTTGTGCGACTCGTCGATGACGATGAGGTCGTAGTTGCCCCAGCGAAGCGTCTCCAAGTTCACGTCTCCCGAATATCCGGTATAGCGCGAGAGGTCGGTGTGATTGAGCACCGTGAAGCTCAAACGGTCGTCTGCCAGCACATTGCGCTCGTCGTTGTCCGCCGCGTAGAGCGTCCAGTTCTCTCGCAGTCGCTTGGGGGCGAGCACGAGGATGCGGGCGTTTCTCTCCTGGTAGTACTTCATGATGGCGAGCGCCTCGAAGGTCTTGCCAAGACCCACGCTGTCGGCGATGATGCAGCCCTTGTACTTCTCCAACTTGTGGATGGCACCGACCACGGCGTCCTTCTGGAAGTCGTAGAGCTTGTTCCAGATCACCGAGTCCTCAAGCCGGAACTCAGGTTTTATGGGATCGTCCTCGTCGTCTTCCATGAAGTCTCGGAACAGATGGTAGAGGGTGAGGAAGTAGATGTACTCGGGAGCGTTATCCTTGTAGAGGGTCTGGACCTGCTCGGCCACCGCATCGGTCACTTCCTCCACCATGGCGGGGTTGTCCCATACGGCATCGAACATGGCCTTGAGGCCAGCGGCCTCGGTCTTGCCTTCGTAGTGGCTCACGCCCATCACGGTTCCCGGCTTGCGGTCATATCCGAGGCCTTCCAAGGTGAAGTCGGCGGATGCGCCCATGAATGCCTGTGCCCCGTCGTTCGCATTGTCGATGTAGTATGTGCCGCCCGGCTGGATGGCACCGCGATGCTTGGCGGACTTGAAGGTCGCCCTGTCTCGGATCCATTCCGCGCATTCCTTGGCAAGTGCGCGCTGGTTGAGGTTGTTGCGCAAGGTGAGCTCCAGCCCGGTGCCGCCGATGCCCTGTTCGCGCGAGCGGCGCTTCAGCTCGAACTCCATGGGCTCCTTGGCATCCTGCATGCGCTTCACGAAGGTGGGCTCACTGAACACGAAGCGGAGCTCTTCAACTTTGGAAAGGGCATCTTTCAGCTCACCGTAGGCGAACACTGTGAAATACGAGCTGATGATGGACAGCTTCGCATCCTCGTCGATGGAACCTGCCAAGGCGTCCCCGAGGCGCTCTTCTCCGATATTGCTCAGGAATTCCATAGCTAGTCTTTCTTCACGAGCTCGTCGATCATGCACATGCGCGCGAAGGCACTGAAGCTTAGTCCTTTGAGCGTCGCCGCCTCGGCAGCGGCATCCTTGAGGTTGCTCGGTATGCGAATGGTGATGGCAGTCTGCTCGCCATCGACTAGGTATTCATGCAGCTTTGTCTTGCTCGCCCCTGAATCTACTAGCTCCGTGAACTTCATAGACCCCTCCCGAACGGTTCGTTTTGCAATACAAACGATTATAATGTCTACAACGGCTCCGAGTAGTAATAAAGAGGACTAACATGGCTGAATCGGACAAAGAAATCATTCCAAGAGCTAGCAACGAATTCGATCCATATGACTCGAATTATCCGATAAACCTGCTTGCCGAGGGCATCGGCTCCACTCTCGCGGAAGCGGACAAAGCCGCCGCAGCAATCGTCAATGCGGTTTCGAAAGATGCGTCGATAGCTATCCAGATCGGAGAGTCCCTAACTAAGGGAGTTCGATATGTGGTTGATACGCCCGACGCCATGATCGACTCACTCGAAAAGGGAAAGATTAAGTTCACGCAAGAGAACAATGGCAAAATGTATGCCCAGTTACGTCAAAGCGACGGGCATTACGGTGAGAAGGTTCCCATCAAGCGGGAGGAATTCAGCCAAGGGATAGACCCTGTGCAGATGGCCAATGCCATGCAGCTCCGCTCGCTCCAAGCGCAAGTGCAGGAACTTCAGGACAGCATCACGTTAATCGACTTCAATGTCAGAGACGTGCTACAAGGCCAGCAGAATGACCGTTTTGCACTATACCAAAGTGGATTAGGGCTGTTTCTGGAAGCACGAGGGGTATCTGATCCAGACCTGAAAAGACAGCTCACATCTCAAGCTATTCGCGCTCTATCAGATGCTTCTTCGCAAATCTCCCTGCAGCTCGAATCGGATGTTGATTGGCTCAAAAGCGAGTCTTACAAAGAGGCAAAGGGGAAGAACAAGCAGCTCATATTGGATCGCATAGCTAGAATCAACAGGGGCTTTGAGCATATTCACCAATCGTATGTCCTCAGGGCTGCCATCTATGGCGACATCCACGAGTATGCCGCGATGATAAGCACTCTGGAAGCCTATTCTCATTTCATAGACTCGACAATTGTCTCCAATGCTGGTTTCCTCGCAGAATGCGATCCTGACGATACTGGTCTTGGGCACGGAACGTGGAAGAAGCGTGCCCGTCTATCAATCAAGATGGGCGACCTCGCTAAACAGCTCAGATCTCAAGATGTTGTTTTATACCTTTCGGAGGCGGATGAGGACGACCATGAAGAAGATTAAGCTTGGATGCCCGAATCCAGAATGCCCAAACCACAAGAAGAACGCCAAGCTCAAGCACAACCTGACCAATTGTCCGATATGTGGCTCTTCGCTTGTCCATGTCTGCAAGAACAAAAAATGCCACACACTAGTAGAGGATGACGACAAGCTCTATTGTGTTCTTTGCAATGCTGATCGCGAAGATAAAAAAGTGGTCGCAGCGAAAGGCGCAGCTTTCGGGGGCGCAGGACTAATCGGAGCTGGCATTAAGTATCGCCATGCCATCAAAGACGTCATCGTGACCTTGATTAAGCGCTAAAACACCTTATATAGTTGCATACACCACCGTTCGCGAGTTCCTTGTCTGATAGGAGCAGGTGGTGAAAGCGAAGAGCTGACTTGCATCGGATGTATCTGCTAGCTGCAAGTCCGGCGTCCCGATAATCTCCTCAAGGCCTTCTTCCTGATCGATCACCAGCCTCTCTCGGCTGGCATTCACGATGTCTACGGCGCAGACCATAAGCTCAAGCGTATCGCCGCTTCGCTTGTAGACGATGATGCGGCTGTGCTCACGGGCGAATCCCTCGTCGATAAAGTCCGCGAACTCGGCGAACGCCGTACCGTCGGACATATGGTGTCCGTAAACCATGACAAATCGAGAATCTATCGTGCATTCGCAATCTATATAGGGCGTACCATACGCTCCCTGGCCAAATACGTCCCTATAGAGATAAGCATTCGGGACATCAGGCATGGCCTGCGCTATAGGCTCGTCTATGCTCGTACCGGGCACCTCAACCCAAGCAACGACCTCTGCAGGAAGGCTATCCCAGTCGATCTGCCTTTCCGGTTCTTCCTGATCGCTCAGATTATCGACCGTCTCTGCAATCTCGATGCGTTCCTCCTCTGACGCACAAAGAATGGTGAGAGTAAGCGCCGTGAGTATGGCGATAATGATTACGCTCGTGGCCTTCGCCGCCTTTCTGATTCTCTTCATTTTTTGCTCCTTGTGCCGAAAAAGGGTGGGACGCCTAGCGAGCGTCCCACCCTGCCATCCTTAGTTCTCAGCTAAGATTCCTGCCGCTTGCGTCAAGGGTCGGTTTAATCCTCGTCGGTTGCCGTCAGCGCTTCCTCTTCCATCTTTTCGATGGCGTCGGTCTGTTTGCGGCTGCGGCGGACGTAGGCGTAGGTCGCACCGGCGATGCCGCAGAGCAGGATCACCGCGACGCTGGCCGTGACGGGATCGACCTCTGCGAAGGCGCCTGTCTTCGGGTATCCCTTACCGGGGTTCTCCGGCTCTGGCACGGGTTCCGGCTCGGGGAAGCTCACGGTCTGGCCGTCGTCGTTGATGTCCTCGTGAGTGGCGACGATGTTCTCCTGCGCGTCTGCGAGCTTCTCGAAGAACACGATGTCGCGTCCCGCGAGCTCGCGCGTGTCGATCTCGACCTCGACGTCGATGGTGCCGTCCGGGGTCTCGGGCACGAACTCGGTCATTCCCACGATGGGAAGGCCGTCGTCGCCCAAGATTGGGTTTCCGGTAGCCTTGTCCATGAACATGGTGAATAGCTTGTAGGTGCTGCCCGGCGCAAGCCCGGTGTAGGCAACCGTGTCGATGAGCTTCACGTGCTCGCCAATGGTGCCGACGTTGGTTCCGGTCTCTGAGTCGCGCGCCTGGGTGGCGATGTCCACTATGGCGACCGTCTGCTCCACGTCGTTGATGTCGGCGTGAACCATGTACTCTGCGCCTTCGAATTCCATCGTCTCAAAGGCAACGAGCGACTTGCCAGCGAGGCTCACACCGGCGAAGGTGAAGGTCACATCCACCGTGCCGCACGACTCCTCTGCAGTGAAAGTGGTAGACGCTGTGATCTCGCTGCCTTCATCGTCGAGTGCGGGCCCGCCGGTGGTCTTGTCCATGAGGGCTCCGCTCACGGTGTACTCGTTTTCGGGGATGAGCCCCGTGTATTCGATGGTGTCCACGATGGTGAGCTCGTCGCGGGCTTGGCCCTCGTGGGTTCCGCTTGCTGAGTCCACAGCGGTCGTCTTCATGGTCTTGGACATGTTGTCAAGTACGAACTCGTGCGTCTGTGCCATGACCCCGCTCTCGTCCCACTCGATCATGCCCTGGTCGTTCACTTTGAAATCGGTCACGGTCGGGTTTCCTTCCTCATCGAGGTCGGCGATCACGTAGCCCCCGGGAGCCGCCACCTCTTGGATGTGGTAGCTCCCGTGCTTCGCGTAGGCGAGCGAGATGGTCCCGTTCTCGTCGGTCGTCATCTCCTCATCGAAGGTTCCCTCGTCGTTCCAGATGCGGAACACGGCACCGGCGACGGGGGTCTCGGGGTCGAGTGCGTCCACCTTCTTGATCTCAGGGTCGGTGGGCTCGTTTATCACGGCTTCCTCGTGGTCGTAGACCGCAACATCCTGTCCTGCGTATTCGAGCACCACGGTCTTCTCAGCCATGTCGAGGGCGTAGCCGTCTTTGGCCTTGGCCTCGTAAACGGTGTAGGTTCCGAGATAGAGCTCGGGCGTGGTCACCTTGCCGTCCTCGCCGGTCGTGAGCGTGGCCACGATCTCGCCCTCGTTCGCACGGATGGTGCCGTCAGGCGTCTGGATGGTCTCCGCAGCCTTCACGATGTAGACGGACTCGTCCACGGCCTCTCCCATCCAGGAGTCGGTCTTGGCGACCGTGATGGTAGCCTTCTGGGGCATGTTTGAGAACTCTATGACAAGCGGGTTCTCCCAGCCGTTGTAGCCATCGCCGACATGGAACGTCTTGCCCTCAAGCTCCTTCACGTAGCCGCAGGGTGCCTGGACCTCTTTGAGCGTGTAGTCGCCCTCTTCGAGCAGCATCGGCAGCGTCAGCTCGCCGCGTGCGTTGGCCGTCCAGGTGTCGATGGTCTCGGTCACGGGGTAATGGGAGGTGTAGGTGACGAGGTTGCCGCTCGCGTCCTCAAGCTGGAAGCTCACGGGAAGCGGGACCTGCTTGCCGGTCTCGGCGTCAACCTTCACAACCTTGAGAGGAGTCTGCGGGATGTGGTCGTTCACGAGCTGCGGCGGATCGTACTGACCTTCCTCGCGGATCGTGGTCTTCCAGTCCTCCACGGGAAGGAGGGTCTTTCCCCACTTCGCTTTGAAGGCGTCGGCCACGTCGGCCGGGATCACCTCATGAATACGGTAGGTTCCGTAGGCGAGCGCGCCTGTCCAGCTGCCGGACTTGCTCCAGCCGTTGACTTCGGCGTTGTCGTCCTTGGTGGTGGCGAGCCCGTTCTCGTCCACCGTGATGGTGCACACGCGGTTGCCGGGTTCGACGAGCTTGCCGGTCTCGGGCGAGAGCACTGCCTCTGCGGAATCGTTATAGAGCTCGAACTTCACTCCGGGCACAAGGATGCGCACGACCTCCTGCGGCATGTCACCGTCAGGCTCGTCGTAGACGGTCACGGGCACTTCCTTCACGAGGCGGAAATCTCCGCGCTTGACGGTGTCGGGCACCTTGGGCGAGTTGTAGGTGTAGACGGACTCGCCCTGAGCGCCGTCGGGAGTGATGCGCACGCAGAACACCTTAGGATCCCCGCCGTGCCCGTCGTCGAGGTTGTAGCCCTGGGGGGCGCATGTCTCCTGGATCAGCACCGTTCCCAGGGGAATCGATGCGTCGCCGTTGGTCTGGTAGTAGAGGGAATCTCCCGAGTGCTTGTACTCGTCGGCCAGGTAGGCAAATCCATCGGCGTCCGTCTCGAACACCCAGGTGCGCGCAGGGGCACCGGAAGCCTCGGCCGACGCTGCGTCGGCGTAATCGCCCGCATAGTAGCGAACGGTGAAGAGCGCGCCTTCAAGCGTCGCGTCTCCCTGCGGCTCGCTCTCGTTGGTGTCGGCATCAACCTTGCCGACGAGCATGCCCACAGGGTCTGACTGCGGGATGTCGGATACGCTCTGGCCGTTCACCCGCGTGGTCTCATCTGACCTCACCTCGACCGGATAAACGGTCGGGTCGAGCGCGTGCCCCGGAGCCTGCTTAGTCTCGCGCACCCAGTAGCTGCCCGGCTCAAGCTCCTCCAGTATGCCGTAGCCTTCCTCGTCGGTCGTGATGGTGCCCGCCAAGTCCGTGAGGCCCGAGTTGCGGTACACGGTGTAGACCGCGCCCTCCACGGAGTAGAGCGGGTTGCCCTCGCACATCCCCTCGTTGGCGGTGACCTTCACCAGGTCGATCTTACCGTAGGGGGTGTACTTGAACGACAGAATCAGCTGGTTTCCAGCGCCCGTGTAGAGCATGAACGCCTCGAAGTTCGAGGGGACTTCGCCCTGCATGCGCGAGATCTTGCGGCCTGTCGCATCGTCGTTGCACATCGTGCCTGACGAGTCGAAGCCGATCACGTTGTAGCGGCACCATTCCTTGAAAGACTCGTTGCACCCGTAGAGCGCATAGTTTCCGTTGGACGAGAATGTATCTGAGAGCAGGATGTGCGCGAGCGCTGCGTAGCGCGCATCCGTCATGGCCGTGCCGTCATACCACGTGCTTGGCCAGAGGCTTGCATCGAATCCCGGGCTGCCGTAGCTGAACCAGAGGTCCGCTATGGTCTCCGCATCGCGACCCGATACCGAGCTTATCGCGCTTTTGGTGTAGGTGCCTGCAGGCGGCGTCGCCGCAGAGGGGTTACCGCAATAGGCCATCTCGCCGTCGGCGTACATCCATGTGGTCGTGTATCCCGCATAGGGGATCTTGCCTCCGATGCTCAATGAAGCGGTCTCTGAGGCGAATGCGCTTTGCCCCGAAGCCGCGAGAGCGCCTATGACCGAGCTCAGGGCGACAAGTGCTGCGAGCAGGCAGCGCAGTATCTTCGAGCCGGAAGCGCCAATCATCGTAACTTCCATGTCGCACCGCCTATCGGGAGACGGGCTCGGCCTGGCGAACCTCGCGGCTCTGGTTGGCCGATGCCTCACGGGCCTCTTTGGCCTTGTCGTCGAGCGACGCGAGGTAGGCCGCCCTTCCCTTGTCGATGCCCTCCTTGAGTGCAGCGGGCATCACCTTGATGACCTCGCGCACTTGCTTGCCATCCTCGTCGAGCGTGGGGCTGCCGTCCGGCTCCAGCACGCTCTTCTTCAGCCAAACCTCCTTCTCGGCCAGAAGGGGGATGTCCCGGTAGTTCTCGCCCTTGAAGCGGGACGGATTCACAAAGAGGGGACTGAACTGGCTATAGCTCACATCCTGTCCGTTGACCACGGTGCCCTTGGGCAGCGTCACCGAGTTGAAGGTCTTGGTCTCGCCGGTCTTCCTGTCCTCGTACTCGATGCCCTCGTGCACGAAGTTCTTGTGCAGGGTGATGTAGATGTTCTTCTTGTCGTCCATTTTGCTTTCTCCTTTGCGTCTTGTGTCTTTTTGGGGTCTATTGGTGGAATGCCCCTGTGGATGCCCTGTCAGCCCATAGGCACCACCCCCTCTCTTGCTGGCATGCGCCTAGAACCCGCTCACGATGTCTCGTGCCCAGGCTCCGCTCTTCACGAGCGACAACACGAGCAGGATGCACATGGCGAGGTACTGGAGCGCGTAGGTGAGCCCGTTCGCTATCGCGTCTATGGGCGTTCCGGTTCCCGGGTTCACGGCGACGATGCCGCCCAGGATCACGGGGAAGCTGATGAGCAGGATCAGAATGATGAGTCCTGCGATGCAGACGGCACCGAAGCTCTTCAGGTACCCGAGCCCGATCTGGCGCGTCTGCTCGAATCCGAGGAATGCCAGCGGGATCGGGGAGAACGCCGCCATGACGTAGAGCTGTATCGCGCGCGCCCAGCAGACGACGAGCGCCACGATGTACGCGACGAGCACGACGAGCCAGCTGATGACCGCGACGACGAGCAGCGCCAGGAGCGCAGACAGGTCGTCATCGCCCGTTACGATCGAGACTGCCGTCATGTCCAGTGCGCCGCCAGTGCCGAAGAGGCCCTCCACACGGTCTATCGCAAGGCCTATGACCTCGTAGATGGCCGCCATGAGGTCGAAGGAGTGCTGGATCAGGAAAAGGAATACTGCGAAGAACACGAGGAGGAACACCACCTCCTTCACGCCCGGGAAGGATTGGTTGCCGTCCATGCGCTGTGATATCTCGATGAGCTTCAAAGTGAACACGAGCCCGAGAACCCCGCAACCGATGGGCAGCACAGCGACCTGCCAGACGCCTCTGGCGATGTCGTACATGGAGACATCTCCCGCGCTGGCGAGCATGGTCTCGAACGGTGCCGACAGTACGCCGTTAGCGCCAAGCGAGCGCATCACGTCGGTCTGAGCCGCGAAGATCCAGTTGCACCAGTCGCGGAGCACTCCGCAGAGCCATGCGTTGATGTCGTCCGCGATCGAACCCCATGCGAGCTGAGTGGGAATGAACAGCGTGGAGAGCAGAACGAATGTGGCTGCGAACGCCACTATGAATCGTCTGTTTGAGACGAGGCTTTTGACTTTGCCCATCCCTATCAGAGCGCCTCGATCGTGCCATCGGATGAGCGCGTTACCGAGATCATGGTCGATGCCCCATCGTCGAGCGTGAACGTTGTCGTAGCCGCGTTGTTGGCATAGTCTATCCACGCCTCCGCATCCCAGATGGCGCGAGTCGCGCTTGGGGACACGGCTGCTGCACGCGCCGAGACGGCGGCCTCGATCTTCGCGGCGTCGATCCCCATCGCCTCTTCGAGCTTGGAGGTGACGCCGGTGAAGCTAAGCGACCTGTCCCCGACCTGCACCTGCCTGTATGCGCAGGCGAGGGCGTCCGATCTAAGTACGGTGTCTGCGCCGTCGCTGCTAACAGAGACGAGAACGGGGCTCGCGGCATCGGTCATTGACTTCGAGGCGAGCACGGTGGCCTCTATGCCGGAGGAAAGCAGCTCCTCGCCGTCAAGCGTCCAGTAGGTCACCTCCGTGCCGCCGTCCTTGGTCTCGACGAAAGCTCCCTTGACGATGGAAAGCGAGTGCGTTGCGTCGTCCACGCCCACCCACGAGGTTCCGACGAGCGATTCGATGCCAGAGCTCGCTTCGCCGTCTGCAGCATCGGTCTCGGACTGAGGGTTCTCTACTGCTGCCTCCTCTGCCGATTCAACAGCAGCCCGGCCTTCAGTCGAGCCGTTTTGGGCGAGCGTGCACCTTGCCACGCCCGAGCCCACGAGGAGCACCGCAGCAACAATGGCCGCAGCGAGCATGAGCTTGTTCTTTCTGGTCATGTTTCGTCCTTCCTATCTAATTTTGATGGCGCTCGCGAACTGCGACGCGCCGCTTGCAATCGTGCAGGCCGCGCCCGAGTGCGGCTCGTGGATGTAGCGGTCGTCCCCGATGTAGATGGCCACATGCCCGGGCCTCCAAAGGATGTCACCGGGCGATGCCTCAGACACCGGCACCTTGCGACCGAACGCCGCCTGGTCCTCGGAGTTTCTTGGGATGGCGATGCCCGCCTGTCGGTAGCAGTATTGGGTAAGCCCCGAGCAGTCGAGGCCCACGCCCGGCGTCGTTCCGCCCCATACGTAGGGCACGCCTAGCTGGCTGTAGGCGGCGGCGATGACCGCGTCTGCCGAGAGCGCCCCGCTCTCAAGGTCCTCGACTGTCATCGAGTCGAAGCGGCGCAGGTTGTAGGTATCCATGGCGGACTTGAGGGAGTCCACGTAAGCCGAGCTCGTTGCCCATCCCGCATCCTTGAGTCCCTCCGCCATCTTGTCGGAGGAGCGCTCGGCGATCGCCTGCTGGATGAGGGCATTGGCGCTGTAATGGGATGCCTGCAGGAACACGCGGCTTCTGAAGCGAATGCACTCCACATCTCCTTTGAACACCGTGAAGTACGCCGTAATGGTGGTGAAGGTGCCGGGTGTGTACTCCTCTTGGGTCGTCCATCCCGCCTTTCCGGCGACTTCCAGTGCTGATGCGAAAGACGACGCCCATTTCATCCCGAACAGGTTGTGGTCACGTGTCGCGAGCTGGCTCATGGTCTCGCCCTGTCCCGACTCGCAGATGATCTGCGCGATGGTGCACCCAGCGGGGTGACCGAACTCCTCCTGGCAGCGGATGGCCTCTTCGACCATCTCGTAGGTGATGTAGGGCGGAAGCCCTTCCATGGAGCGCTTCTTGTCCTCTGCATCCCAGAACCCGAACAAGGCCTAGATAAGCTGGCCTATGACGAGCGCTAATCGCACGAAGGCGATGACCCCGCAGAGCACCCC
>OLOR01000295.1_pt1 | contig 54826 bp, 50 predicted proteins | sample 1672521 | NCBI WGS metagenome assembly OLOR01 (sample SAMEA3136695, study PRJEB25190) | human gut metagenome | biome: human gut; feature: human-associated habitat; material: faeces | place: Austria | collected 2013
CGGCCAAAAACAAGAAAAGCGTGTAACTCATTGAGCTACACGCTTTCCATTTGATATTGTATTCTTATTTCTCTATGTGCTTATTTCACATCTTTAAAACCGGCTGCATGATAGGTTTCGAGCACCATGTTGACCAAATCGGGATCTTTCAACGTGGAGACAGCAATTTGATAATGTCCTTCCAAGTCAAAGTAGTAATCGGTTTTTGCCACCACCGGATTGTCGTTTTGTGTGACACTGAGTATGCGTGAACTCTCATCGTATGTGGCTGAACCGTTTTTACCAACTGCAATTGCTTGAAGCTCTTGCACCGTTTTGCCAAAGTTGACCAGTGGGTTAATTTGGTCTAGCTTGTAATTTTTAACTTCGGGTGAGTCATCATCGTTGGAGCATGATGTGCTGAGAAGCAATGTGCAAACAGCCATTGCTATAATCCATAATTGATTGATTTTCATATGATAGATGTTTGTTAAAAAAAATATGTTACTTTACATGTGATTTTCATACATTTTATTTGATATGAATTTGTGTGTTTTGTTCATCAAAAGAAGTTGCCCTTGACATAAAGCAAACTATCTTTGTGTATTCGTTGCAAATATAAATAAAAAAACATATATCTACAATAAATATGTTGTTTTTTGCTTATTTATATTTATACACTGTTCGAAATGAGAAATATGTAGGATGTTATTAGATTAATATGACTTGGGCATTTGTTATTGGTTGAAAATGTTGGAGTATGATATAAAATAATTTAAGATTGCTAAAACGCCATTTATATAAAGAGTGCTATGGAAAATAAGTGAATATGGGAAAGATGTAACTAAAGTTTGGAGAACTTCTTACTTTTGAACAAAAAACGCCTGGATTTATTGAAATTCAGGCGTTTCGTGTACAAATTTCGTGATATCCCTGATTTTTTAGGGTTTATTGCGGAGAGAGAGGCTCTCGAACCTGCGCTATCTCAAAATATCACACAATCGCAAATATCTATTAGTAACCAACTTATTACAATCATAATTAAATCTAAATATTATCGAATATCGCTCGCTATTTCAATTTTTGGGTGTATATTTGGGTGCAGAATTTCAAATACACCCAGTCATGAACATCAAACGAAACATCATTTTTGCACCTGAAAGCCGCAAAAAGAACGGCGTTCCAATTGTGGAGAACGTACCCATCCGTATGCGTGTCATATACGCAAGTCACCGCATCGAGTTTACAACCGGCTACCGCATTGATGTAGCCAAGTGGGATGCAGACAAGCAGCGTGTAAAGAACGGATGTACCAATAAGTTAAAGCAAAGCGCATCCGAAATCAATGCGGATTTGCTAAGATACTATGCCGAAATTCAAAACGTGTTCAAAGAATTTGAGGTACAGGAAACCATGCCGACCACCCAACAGTTAAAAGATGCGTTCAATCTGCGAATGAAAAATGACAGTGAGGAGCAACAGGAAGATACTAAAATAAGTTTTTGGGAGATATTTGATGAGTTTGTCAAGGAATGTGGCAATCAGAACAACTGGACAGAATCTACATACGAAAAATTTGCAGCCGTAAAAAATCACCTGAAAGAGTTCAAAGAAGATGTGACTTTTGAGTATTTCGATGAGTTTGGGCTAAACGAGTATGTAAACTTCCTGCGTGACAAAAAAGACATGAGAAACAGTACCATCGGCAAACAGATAGGATTTCTCAAATGGTTCCTGCGATGGAGCTTCAAAAAGGGATATAATCAAAACATTGCATATGATACATTCAAACCGAAATTGAAAACCACCTCAAAGAAAGTAATCTTTCTGACATGGGACGAATTGAATAGACTGAAAGACTATCAGATACCCAAAGACAAACAATATCTGGAACGTGTCAGGGATGTTTTTTTGTTCTGCTGCTTTACGAGTCTAAGATATTCAGATGTCCGTAACTTGAAGCGAAGTGACATCAAATCCGACCACATAGAAGTTACTACCGTCAAAACGGCGGACAGCCTAAACATAGAGCTGAACAAATACAGCAAAGCCATACTTGAAAAATACAAGGACATTCACTTTGAGAACAACATGGCACTGCCAGTCATCAGCAATCAGAAAATGAATGATTATCTGAAGGAGTTGGGCGAGCTTGCCGAAATCAACGAGCCTGTAAGGGAAACATATTATAAAGGAAATGAGCGTATAGATGAAGTTACGCCCAAGTACGCATTGTTAAGTACCCATGCCGGACGAAGGACATTCATTTGTAACGCCTTGGCTCTCGGTATCCCAGCTCAGGTGGTCATGAAATGGACTGGGCACAGCGATTATAAAGCCATGAAACCCTACATTGACATAGCAGATGATATCAAGGCAAATGCGATGAACAAATTCAACCAACTGTAAAAACAATCAGCAAGTTTCACGGAATGCCTGTTATGGGCTTATCTTTGTAACTTTCAAAACATACAACAATGAACAACAACGACAACAATATAGAGAAAAGGAGTTTCGAGGCTTTTGTCAATGCCATCGGGTCAGAAATAGAGCAGGCGCAAGTCCGGCTCATCAGTGCCGCCAATGCGCAGATGCTGTTCCATTATTGGAAGATGGGTAATTACATCCTGTACCACCAGAATCGGCAAGGCTGGGGCGGAAAGGTCATCAAGAAACTGGCGCAGGCGATACGGTTCAATTATCCCGAAAAGAAAGGATATTCGGTCAGGAACTTGGCTTATATGTGCCAGTTCGCACGCTCCTATCCATTGGGAGCATTACGGAGTTTTATAGAAACCGATGCGAAATTACTTACTCCAAGTGTGCAGAAAATCACGGATGAACTTCAAAGCCTGAACAATATGACATTTACGCAAGAACCTCTTGCGCAAATTCAATCATCAGACAATAAGGAAGTTGCAATTGTGCAAGAACCTCTTGCACAAATTCAGGATGTAGCCCAAACAGTCGCTGCCGCTTACCAAATAGCGATTGAGGATATAGAAAAACTGTTCCTGGCATCACCTGTTGCAAGAATCAATTGGGCAAGTCATGTGATTCTGCTGAACAGTTCTCTTCCGTTGGGTGTGGAATACTGGTATATGAAGCAATCCGTGGAAATGGGCTGGAGCAGCAATGTCCTTAAAATGCAGATTGAAAGCAAACTGTATGAACGGCAAATCAACAGCCGCAAGGTCAATAATTTTACCGCCACGCTTCCTGCACCTCAAAGCGACCTTGCCAACTACCTGTTGAAAGACCCGTACATTTTTGACTTGACGGGAGCCAAAGAACGTGCGGATGAAAGGGACTTAGAAGAACAACTGGTGAAGCACGTTACCCGTTATCTCTTGGAAATGGGCAACGGATTCGCCTTTGTCGCAAGACAGAAGCATTTCCAGATTGGCGACAGCGATTTCTATGCCGACCTGATTCTGTACAACATAAAGCTCCATGCCTATGTGGTTGTGGAACTGAAAGCCACCCCGTTCAAACCGGAATACGCCGGACAGTTGAACTTCTACATCAATGTAGTGGATGACAAGCTGAGGGGAGAGAACGACAACAAGACCATCGGGCTGCTGTTGTGCAAGGGCAAGGATGAGATTGTCGCACAATATGCGCTGACAGGCTATGACCAGCCTATCGGCATCAGTGACTATCAGCTCAGCAAGGCTGTGCCGGAGAACCTAAAATCGGCGTTGCCGAGCATAGAACAGGTGGAAGAAGAACTGACTATGCTTCTTGACAAAGAAAAGAACAAGCAAAAGTAAGGTACCTATGGCAGACAATATACAGACGATGATTCCCCGATACGGGGAACTCAACAGAATATACAGGGACTATATAGACAATTACGTTTTCTCTTTCGACAGGCAGAAATTCATTTTTGATTTCTGTCAGGAATACAATGACATGAAGTCTTTTGAGGCAGCTATCCTTGAACTGGTGCTTGACAGGCAAAAAGAACAATACACCTTGATACTCAACAGCCTGAAAACCGAAATTGAAAAGAGCATACAGGCCTATGAAACACGCCCCATAAGTGACAGTGCCGTAGAGCGTGTTTGCCATCAGCATATGGAAAGGCATTCTCTTGAAATTGAAGCCCAGCTGGATGTTACAAGAAGCCTGAGCAAGCCGCTGAATGAAGCCAATAACAGGTATGATTCCATTGGCTACAGGGAACATACTGCCGAAGAGGAAAAACAGGCTGAAAAAGAATATGAACGCTGCAAGGCTGAATATGAGAAAGAAAAAGCGGAACTGAACAAGCTCTATGAATTGAAGAATCAGGCAAGGGAAGAGGCATTTCAGTATATAAAGAACCGTTGCAAGGATATTTATCAGTTGAGTTTTCATTTCTTGGAGATATTGGAAAAATATGTTCCTGACACAGAAACCAAGCGGAACGAACCGGATAAACAGGAAGTACGGCAGGAAACGAAAGAAGAAACAGTTACAAGTGAAGAAAAACACGAATATTTCAGCATGAAGCTGCTTTCTACCATTCACGAAATTTGCGTGGGAGAACAGTTTGAAGAAATTTCCGCACCGGATTTCTATGCCAATATGAACCTGCAATCCTGCAACTGCAAACTAAAAATCAAAGCAAGAGAGAAAATACGTGTGTGCTATCTGATATTCCTGATGTGCGAAAAGCTACCCAAGCAGGAAAGGGACAAATGGAAAGACAGTATCCTAAAACTGTTGGGCATTGAGGAGAGTTATTACAAGTCAAAATACAAAGAGCCTGTTTCTGATTTTCCAAGCGACAGCAACCAAAACTTTGCCAAAGAAATGAAACTCATATTTAAATAAGTAGCACTTAATTTTATATCTTTAATATATGTTAGATTTAATCCGAGAAAACAATTCTTTAATAACCATAGCAATCAGTGCTATTGCGCTGATTGCTACAATAATACAAGTAACAATCGCAATTCAAAATCATAGGAGAAACAAAGAAGATTTTATTTCTAAAAAACCAAATCTATCAGTATATTTGGAAAATTGTTATAGATTATCATATAACTCTTCAAAAAGCATAAATGTTTTGTTCTGTATTATGATAATAAATAAATCTTCTAATAGAAATACAGTTATTCCAAAATTAGAAATGGATTATTTAGAAAATGGTATTACAAGAACAATAAAACTATCCCATGACAAAAAATTATTTCATAAAAAATACCATTCTCAAATAGACAAATTTGACAATAGTATTCAGTTAGAACCTAAAGATATGAAATATGGTTGGATTATTTTCCAAATGCCAGAAATCTTGAAACATAAACGCATTGAGAAGTATAGAATAATTATTCGAGATGGAGAAAATAACACATCAAAAGCCGAATGTTTATTAATTAAAGAGATTCATTATGATGATTAAAAAAATATCAGCACCAATATATAATATAAATGAAGAAGGATTATTTGCTAATCGAGATTACGCAGATGGACGACTAATACCTTCTATAGTAATCAGTTCTGAAGAAGATGATTATATTAAAGAAATTATTAAATTGCATTCTAATACATCCATGGGAGATGTTAAAGTGCAGTGGGGTGGAACATTATTTAACTCCGATAGATGGATATTAAATATAAGATTCTATAAACCTATAGATTATAATTTTAGTATTGCATTTTCTTTGAAAAATCATTACTCCATTATTGATGCTATTTTTCAATCAAGAGGTCTAAGAATCGCTTATGGACATAAAGGTGAAAAAGTTTCTCAAGTAAGTAATCATATTATAATAGAAATTCCTGATACTGGCATTGATTCCAAATGGGAAAAAACATTGGTTAAAATCGTAAAGAGCAAGATGCGTAAATTGAAAATTCCAAGAAAAGAATTAAATAAAGTAACACTAGAACAAATAAACAAAATGAGAGAAATTTTAAATATTAGATTCAAATATAATCCTGAGTGATTATAAATTAAGACAAGCCATAGCAAACATGTTTTTGCTATGAATCTATGATACACATTGATTTTTTACGAAAGTTCCACTTTTACCACTCAAAATAATTTTTGAGTGGTATTTTTATTTTCTGATATTCAATAAGATACAGCGATATTCGATTATATTATCCACATCCTTACCACCCGTATCCATATCTAATTTTGCATCGTTCAAGAACAGAAATAACAGCCAGTGCGCAGGGCTGATTGTTTAACGACTAATTAGATTGGACTATGACAAATATCCAAGAATTATTATCCAAACCCGTCTGGCAGATGACAGGCGAAGAGTTCATAATGCTAAGTAGGCACGCATCCGGTCAGCCGGAAGCGCAGCCGCAGCCTGTAACGGACACAAGCAGGAAATATGTGTACGGAATACTCGGCATAGCCAAACTGTTCGGGTGCAGCCTGCCCACCGCCAACCGCATAAAGAAAAGCGGGAAGATAGACAAGGCCATCACCCAGATTGGGCGTAAGATTATCGTGGATGCGGAACTTGCCCTTGAACTGGCAGGGAAGAAAACAGGCGGACGCAAGTAACGGGAGGAATCGCTATGGACTATATGAAAGACATCCGGGAAATATCGGACGAACAGGCGATAATTCTCTGGCAAGCCTCACGGCTGAGCCTGTCGGGAAAATACGAGAAAGCCCCCGAAATCCTCAGAGTGAAAGGTTCTGTAATCGGCACGTTGGGAAATTTCAGCGCATCCATCGGTAAAGCCAAAAGCAAGAAGACATTCAATGTGTCAGCTATCGTGGCTGCGGCTTTGAAGAACGGCACGGTGCTCAGGTATGCGGCTGAACTTCCCGAAGCCAAGCGGAAAGTGCTGTATGTCGATACAGAGCAAAGCCCCCACCACTGCCTGAATGTGATGGAACGTATCATGCGCATGGCAGGGCTGCCCGATGACAGGGACAACGAGAACCTTGAGTTCCTTGCCCTGCGGAAATACACGCCGGAGCAGCGCATAAGGATTGTCGAACAGGCAATCTACCATACGCCGAACCTTGGTCTGGTGGTGATAGACGGTATCCGTGACATGGTGTATGACATCAACAGCCCCGGCGAATCGACACGCATCATATCGAAACTGATGCAGTGGACGGACGACAGGCAGATACATATCCACACGATACTCCACCAGAACAAGGGGGATGAGAACGCGAGGGGACATATCGGCACGGAACTGAACAACAAGGCTGAAACCGTGCTGCTCGTTGAAAAGGACAAAAGCAACGGGGACATCAGCAAGGTTTCCGCCATGCACATCCGTGCGATGGACTTCGAGCCGTTTGCCTTCCGCATCAATGACAGGGCATTGCCTGAACTGATAGAGGATTACCAGACAGAAGCCAAAGCACCCGGCAGACCCCAAGGCGAAAGGTTTGATGCCTGCAAGGACATTTCCGAGCAACAACACCGGATAGCACTTGAAGCAGCATTTTCGTTGCAGGACGAATATGGATATAAGGAACTGAGCAAAGCATTGAAAGAGTCGTATGCCTTGGTAGGTGTTCCGTTAAGCGACAACAAGCTGGTCAAACTTATCACTGTGTTGAAGAACAAGCGGATGATAGTGCAGGAAAACGGCAGGAAGTACAGGTATGAACCGGATTTCCACTATTGACACGCTTCCTGCAATCACTTCACTTTATTCTCCGGGTCTATATATTAGGATAAAGCGAAGTGGTTGCAGGGACACATCAAACCGCTTCACTTTAAGCCGTATCCTATATATACGACAATAAAGTGAAGTGGTTATACAGCCAGTAACTTATAAACAGGTACTGGCGAAAAGAAAATCAAACAATAACCGATAAAGACAATCATTTATGGACATACAGACAGCAAAACAAATCAGACTGGAAGAATACCTGCACAGCTTGGGATATAGCCCGGTGAAGCGGCAGGGCATCAACCTGTGGTACAAGTCACCGTTCAGGGAAGAAACCGAAGCCTCGTTCAAGGTGAACACCGAGCGGAACCAATGGTATGATTTTGCGCTCGGCAAGGGCGGCAACATCATTGCACTGGCTTCGCACCTCTACGCAACGGACAGCGTGCCGTACCTTTTGAAACGCATAGAGGAACAGGTACCGCACGCGCGCCCCGTTTCTTTCTCTTTTCGCAAGCAGTCATTTACAGAGCCGAGTTTCCAACAGTTGGAAATTGTGCCGCTTTCTTCTCCTGCCTTGCTCGCTTACTTGCAGGAAAGGGGAATAAATCCGGCACTGGCGAAAAAAGAATGTAAGGAAGCGCGGTTTACGCACAATGGCAAACGGTACTTCGCCATTGCGTTTCCCAACATGTCGGGCGGCTATGAAATCCGCAACCAATATTTCAAGGGCTGTATCGCACCTAAAGCCATTACCCATATACGGCAACAAGAACCGAAAACAACCTGTTTCATCTTTGAAGGGTTTATGGACTATCTTTCCTTTCTGACCCTGCGGCTTGAAAGCTGTCCGCAATACCCTGATTTCGACAGGCAAGACTACATGGTTCTGAACTCTGTTGCCAATGTTTCCAAAGCACTTTATCCGTTGGGAAGCTATGAGCGCATCCACTGTTTTTTTGACAATGACCGTGCAGGAATGGAAGCCCTTCAGCAAATCCGCAAGGAATATGAAAGCACACGGCATATACGGGACGCTTCACAAATCTACTGCGGATGCAAAGACCTGAACGAGTATTTGCAGAAACGCATGGCTGATGGAAAAGAGCAAATGCAATCCGTCAGAAAGAAGAATGATACGCTATCCAAGAAACCGAAAGGCTTCCGGTTATAGCCCACTATAACTACACGCTTCGCTTTCGTAGTTGTGGGCTCTCCCGAGGGGCTTAGGACGCTGCCCTAAGAACCCGGCAAGGGCTTTCAGCCCTGTGCAACCCGACCAAAGAGTGACCCTCTCTTTGGAAACTCCGCTTATGGGTTACACCCCTAAGAACCCCCTGCGGTTATGAGCGGAAAGCAGCAAACAAAATTAGTAATAACCGAATCAAAAATTGAAAAGATGGCAACAAAATCAAGCATACATATCAAGCCTTGCAATGTAGCATCGAGCGAGGCTCATAACCGGAGAACTGCCGAGTATATGCGCAACATCGGAAAATCCAAGGTATATGTGGTATCCGAACTCTCTGCGAATAACGAGCAGTGGATAAACCCGGACTTCGGCAATCCCGAATTGCAGGCGCACTATGAGGACATCAAACGGATGGTCAAGGAAAAGACTGGTCGTGCCATGCAGGAAAAAGAGCGTGAGCGCAAAGGGAAGAACGGCAAGATTATCAAAGTGGCGGGATGTTCACCCATACGTGAGGGCGTGTTGCTCGTCAGACCGGACACGACACTGGCGGATGTGCGTAGATTTGGCGAAGAATGCCAAAAACGCTGGGGCATCACTCCGCTCCAAATCTTCCTGCACAAAGATGAAGGACATTGGCTGAACGGACAGCCTGACCCGGAGGACAGGGAGAGTTTCAAGGTAGGTAAAAGGTGGTTTAAGCCGAATTACCATGCGCATATCGTATTCGACTGGATGAACCACGATACAGGCAAGAGCCGCAAACTCAATGACGATGACATGATGCAGATGCAGACCTTGGCATCCGACATCCTTCTGATGGAGCGTGGTAAGTCAAAAGCCGTAACAGGCAAAGAACATCTGGAACGGAACGACTTCATCATTGAGAAACAGAAAGCCGAACTGCAACGTATAGAAGCCATAAAGCGGCATAAGGAACAGCAGGTAAACCTTGCCGAACAGGAACTCAGACAGGTAAAATCGGAGATACGCACGGACAAGCTCAAAAGCGCGGCTACCGATGCTGCCACGGTTATAGCAAGCGGAGTGGGTTCTCTTTTCGGTAGTGGAAAAATGAAGAAACTGGAGCAGTCCAATGACGAATTGCGTCAGGAAATTGCCAAACGGGACAAGGGAATTGATGACTTGAAAGCCCAAATGCAGCACATGCAGGAACAGCACGGCAGGCATATACGTAATCTGCAAGGAATACACAAGCAGGAACTTGAAGCCAAAGACAAGGAAATATCACGGCTGAATACTATTCTTGAAAAGGCATTCAAATGGTTCCCGATGCTTAGGGAGATGCTGAGAATGGAAAAGCTGTGCGCAGCTATCGGCTTCACCAAAGAAATGATAGAGAGCCTACTGACAAAGAAAGAGGCTATTAGGTGCAATGGCAGGATTTATTCCGAAGAACACAGACGGAAGTTTGACATCAAGAACGATGTTTTCAAGGTGGAAAAGAATCCGACTGATGACAACAAACTGATGCTGACCATAAACAGGCAACCGATTGGCGAATGGTTCAAGGAACAGTTCAACAAATTAAGGCAGAACATTCGCTGTCCCATACAGCCGCAAAGGAAAAGCAGGGGGATGAAACTGTAATCGGATATTGCATTGAGAAACAAAAAAGTACCGTCCATAAATGACTGATAAACGGTACTTTTTTTGTAATTTTGTTATCGGATTTCAAAATAGGAAATATATAATGAAAAGGTATTCCAAAATAGCAATTATCACAGCTTCTATAATTGGCCTATATGTTTTTGCATTGTTGTCTTTTGGCTTCCCTATACCCAGAGGTCATAAAGTTAACAGTGATTATTATACCTACTATCAAAATATCAGAGGCATATACTATATCTCTGTTGAACATTCGCTAAACCTGATCAATTACGGTAATTGGGGATACCTCAAAGACGTGGACAAGGCAACATTTATGGTATTAGATGACAACTTGGCAAAGGATGCAACACATGTCTGGTTTGGAAGCAAGTTGATAGAAAACGTAGATGCCAAAACATTCCATATCAATGCCAACGGAGTTGCGTGTGATAAAAACAATGTCTATATCCGCGATTTCTCCAGCAGCAGTTCATTCATAAGACCTTCCCATAGCAGCATAGATGCTGAAACTGCCGAATATTTCGTGTATCGTCTTGGCCGCAGGTCGGATGAGTGGATACGAGACAAAAATTACGTTTACTACAATGATAAGAGAACTGATGTCGATAGAAACAGTTTTAGGATTATAGGCGAGGATTGGTTTATAGACAAGAACTATGTCTATCAGACTGTACCTAATTCTAAAACAGGACAGTGGGAACTACAGCGTATAGATTCCTTGCAACATCCTGTTGAGCCGGGGTATCAATATTTCCGCAATGGCAGAAATGTTATTTATGGTGATTCTGTAATCGTTCGGAATATAGATATTAAACGTTTTGAGGAAATCGGTGTCGGCAAATATTTAGTTAATGATATGCTCTTCTTGAATGGAGAACCTTTCCTCAAAGACTCATTAGATGTAGAAAATGCCACGTTCTATTTTTACGGGCGTATTGCAACCGACAAACAGTATGTATTCTTTGACAGGAAGCAACTAAATGACATTAACGCCGCTACTTTTCATCAAATTAGCGATGAAGTCTTTGAAGATAGAAACTACATCTATACTATAAAAGAAAATTCATGGAACGATGAATATCCGTTCGATAAAAAGAAGAAAGAGTATTAAGAAATCAATCATAAACAGATATTTCTCCAATGAATAAAGTCTAGGTTAATATGACAGAAGAAGAAAAACTAAATATTAAGAAACAATTCTGCGATATTATCAAAGAAGGTATAGCACCTATTTTAAAATCCGCTGAGTTTAAGAAAAACGGCAATAACTTTTATGCTCATGTAGGAGAATTAGATTGGTGTATCAATATGCAAAAAAGACAGATGGGGATTTGATGATTCTTCAAACACATGGCAATTCACAATCAACATTGGTGTAACTTGGGGTGATTATGCAATGTGTTTGTTTAATGAGGTCTGTGATTTTCCTTTGGAAAATTCCTGTCCGATAAGAACTCGTATAGGGAATTTTATTGGAAAAGAGGATTATTGGTTCATTTTGCACCCAAATCAAGATTGCTCACCAATAAAAGATTTGATTTGCTCTATACTACAGAATAGAGTCTTGCCCTTATTAAAACAACATCAATGCTTGAATGATTTATGGGATTTAATAGAGGACAATCACTCAATACACACTTTCCTAATTAAACTGTTTCATGTCAGGTCTAAACAAAAAGTCTTTTGGGCTACCCCTATCGGCTTGTATATGTTGTGCCTTGCGACAGGAAAAGCGAAAAAGGCAAAATCGTTGAGAAGCAAAATGGAGCAACGAAAGGCAAACACTTCATTATTAGACAAAATAGACGAAATGTATAAAAGCAGGGGGATTAGCCCATAACCCTTTAAATAAGAAAACACCCGACTTTACATTCTTGGGTGTAAAATCGGGTGTTTATTTTATAAAACATTGATTTTCAATGTTTATTGCGGAGAGAGAGGGATTCGAACCCCCGGTACCTCTCGGTACGACGGTTTTCAAGACCGTTGTAATCGACCACTCTACCATCTCTCCTTTGAGATAAATCTGTAATGTCGTACAAATCTTAAAGCGAGTGCAAAGGTAATGATTTTTTTTGAAACTGCAACTATTTTAGTTGTTTTTTATTTACCTAATGGAAAATTTAGGTGAAGTTGAGTGGTGATGATGGGCTGACATTGATTAATTCAGTCAATTACAGATATGTTTTAAGACATGCCATATCAGATTTCATGTCTCACACATCATAAAACCGCTTGTCAAGAGGTGATGCATTATTATATATTGTGTAATAAAGGCATAGCTTTTCGTGCTGAATATAGAACGATACTCCGACAAGGCTGTGTCAAAATAAAATGCATACCGAGTTTAAAATATCCTCTTTGAATATACTGCTTTATTTGAAACCGAATGATATTCCATGCCAATCTTATGTACTGGATGGCGATGCGGAAGATTTCGAGCCATTGGTAAAATTGCGGTTTGGATTGTGGTCTAAAGCATAACGCACTGCTGACGGGGTTCTTACCTATGTACACATCGCAATGAAGTAAAATCATGCTGTTTTAGCTTCAGTCATGATATCTTGTAATCTTGTCGCCACCTGTATCAAAGAAATAAGAGAAGCGTATTGTGATGATGCGCTTCTCTTATTTATCATGGTTATGACGTGTATTTGCAGTTATTCTTTATTTTCGGTGTTCATTGTAACAACGTCATCATTCTTTATGCAGATGACGTTATCCGCTTTTTTATCAAGATAAAAGGTATGTCTCATCCTTTTGCCGTTGGATGCCGTGTAGCTCACGCTTATGAAATGCAGTTTCTGCCCCTTTGTTCTTTCAGCGTATTTTAAGCCGCTTCTGAACAGTCCGGAGCGTTCTGCGTCATTACGCATGATGCCTATTACACTGTCGCTGACGTGTGATGTGGAGTCAACTTCGGAAAACGTCACCTGCGAGATGTTGGTTTCTTTCAGGTTTTTGTTCAGGAAATCACTTACGAGCTTTTCTTCTTTATTTCCGCTGCCGCAACCCGTCATCAGAATTGCGGCGCAGAACAAAGAAAGCGTTTTCGCCAGTCTCATATTTTATTTCACATTTTTAAGTATGTCAAGCAGATGATTCCATACCATTTCCACAGTCGGAATGAGCAGACTTTCGTCAGGTGTGTGCACACCGCGTAGTGTCGGACCGAACGAAACCATATCAAGGTTAGGATAACGTTCTGAGAACAGTCCGCATTCAAGTCCTGCGTGTATGCCTTTAACGATTGGCTCTTTGCCGAACAGCCTCTTGTACGATTCTACAGCGGTCTTTGTCAGTTTGCTGTCCGCCTTCATCTTCCATGCAGGATATCCGTCACCCTGAACGACTTCGGCTCCTGCCAGTTCGAACACGGCTTTTATCGTATTGCACTGGTTTTCGAGGTTGCTCATCACGTTCGAACGCTGTGATGCCACAATCTCCATGCTGTTGTCTGCTGTCGTGACGCTTGCCACATTGCTTGATGTCTCCACCATCCAAGCCAGAGCCTCGTCCTGACACATTGCAAATATGCCGTTGTCAATGCCCTGCAGAGCCCGTATTATTCTGGTGCCTGTCTCTTTGGGAATCACTGTGCAGCGTTCTGTGCTTTCCATCATGAACACCATATTTGTGTCGGTGACATGGAATTCTTCCTCAATCTCGCTTGTGAAGATGTTCCAGTCTGCGCGTACGGTCTCCTTCGCACTGTCAGGTACGGCAAAGACAATGCTTCCGTCGCGAGGTATCGCATTGTGCATTTTACCTGAATTGAACTGTGCCAGCCTCAGGTCTGTCTTTTCCTGTTCTATGTAAAGGAATCTTGTGAGAATCTTTATAGCGTTTGCGCGTTTTTTCTCAATATCGTCTCCAGAGTGTCCTCCAAGCAGTCCTTTTATGGATGCCTTAATGAAGAAATGTCCTTCAGGGGCGTTCTCCCTTTCAAATCTGAATGTTGCGTGTGTGGTCCTTCCTCCTGCACACGAAACGAAAATCTGTCCTTCGTCCTCAGAGTCAAGGTTGATGAGCATGTCTCCTGTCATGAAATCAGCTTTCATGCCTAACGCTCCGGTCAGTCCTGTCTCCTCGTCGCGAGTGAACACACATTCTATCGGACCGTGCTCCACGTCGTCGCTGTCGAGCAATGCAAGCTCAATGGCGCATCCGATACCGTCGTCTGCTCCCATTGTCGTTCCTTTTGCTCTGAGCCACTCACCATCCACGTAGGTCTGTATGGCATCCTTATGAAAATCGAAGTCCACGTCCACGAGCTTGTCGCACACCATATCCATGTGGCTCTGCAGTATCACTGTCGGGCGGTCTTCATAGCCTTTCGTGGCAGGTTTGCGTATGATGACATTCCCGGTTTCGTCCACTTTGGTTTCCAGATTGCGTTTTGCGCCGAATTCTTTAAGATATTCTATCATTTTCTCCTCGTGCTTTGACGGGCGTGGTATACTGTTGATTTTGGCAAAGTGCTCAAAAACAAGTGACGGTTTCAATTCTTTCATTTCCATATTCTTTAATGTTTTTATATTGTGGTTTATTAATGATGCCGCCGTGGCAGGTGTGGTATGCTTTACATATTTGTATGCCGTCCTGACGAGCCACGCAGGCATCAGAAGATACAAGATAAGCGGAACAAGGGCTAAAAATAAATAAATAATTTTGTTCTGTCCGTGTTTTACATTATCTTTGTAGGCACAAAATTAAATAAAAATGATAAAAACATTGCTCCTTTGCATGTTAATTATTGCTATTGCCGTGGCATTATTGTGTGTAAAAATAATAATGAAGAAGAATGGTAGATTCTCTTCCCAGCATATACATGACAATCCGGCTTTGCGCAAGAATGGTATACACTGTGTTATGGATCAGGACCGTGAGGCGCAGGTAAAGGGCAAGGCATATTGACGAGATGACAGAACTGAAATAATAATTAAAAACAATAACGGATAAAATGAATAAGAAAAACTTTTTCGGTACGCTTGCTGTCGCTGCCGTCGCTGTTTTTGCAGCCACCTCATGTGACAAGTCGCAATCGCAGGTGGATGACAAGTCGGAAAGCGGCAAGGTCGCTCCGACCGAGACAAAGATTGCATTTGTCGAGGTAGACAGTATCATGACACAGTACAAATTCTGTAAGGAATATTCTCTCATTCTGCAGAAGAAAGGACAGAACATACAGAATACTCTCGGACAGAAACAGCAACAGCTTGAGACTGCTGCTGCCAATTTCCAGCAAAAGTTGCAGCAGAACGCTTACACACGTGAGCAGGCAGAAAGAATAGGTGCGCAGCTGCAGAAGCAGAACACCGACCTGCAGGCTCTCAACCAGCGGTTGAGCAATGAGTTCCAGACGGAGACCGAAAAGTATAACAATGCCCTGCGCGACAGCATACAGCATTTCCTCGCTGTGTACAATAAAGACAAGAAATACAGCCTTATTCTCAGCAAGGCTGGCGACAACATTCTTTATGCCGACAAAGCTCACGACATAACAAACGAGGTCATAGCCGGACTTAACAAGGCATATAAGTCTTCTCCTGCAAAGGAAAAGGATGCCGACGCGAAAAAGAAATAATTAGTCGGGTTTAAGATAGCATATGTGACGACATGGTGCGACTCACATGCTGTTTGTACGTGAAATATTTTCGTGACGATACAGATGTGACGTTATGACCGTGTGTCTTACCTGATGCCGGTCGTATATACACCTGACAAAGTCATAAACTCTCCGCTGATATTATCCGGTCTGGGATGTCCGGTGTGTCAGCGGAGTGTTTTTTGTACACTTTTACTGTAGTTATATATTGGAACATTGGAAATTTATGCCCGCAAAATTTCTGATGTTCCTTTATTAATGCTCTTGACTGAAATGCCTAAACGGTAATTTATTCAACCAAATGTGAATAGTACTGTTTTATAATACCCATTGATTGATTTTCCAATAAAATATTTAAAAAAAAGCATATCCATACTTGTATTAATTGGGAAGATTCTTTTAACTTTGCTTGTCACCCCTAAGCCTGAATTGATTATTCCAAGGCAGACTTATCTCTGACACAATTTTCGTAAACACACTCGTACCGGTAATTAATAGGTGTATGACAAGTTTAACAAACAAAATTGTGCTGAAATGAATAAACGGATATTTTTGCCGACACCAGTTCGTCTGTTTTCATGTTCAGAAATGGATGAGTATGATGCAGATGGAATAATAAGCTCAAATGGGATTGGTTCTTTGAGCCAAAACATGCAGTCAAGCATGAAGTGGTCAGAAATTTATGCCGATTTGTTCTATAAAGGACTTGACAGACCATATATGATGGTGTCCGGTTATCACGGGAGACAAGGAAGTCAGTCTTTTTAAAACAAATTCTCAAATATATATAAATCTAAGTCATTATGAAAACAATTAAAATGCTTTTTAGTGTTCTCATCGCTTCCACAGTGCTTTGCTCATGTTCCAATGACGAAGAGTACAGCCCGATGGTCGCCTCGTCCGTTCTTAACTCGCTTTATGTCTCTGTCTCGGACAAACAAGGTGAGCCGATGAATAGTGCGGAGTTGCTTTCCGATGGCGGCTTTTCCGTTATTGAAAAGAAGTCAAAGAAAAGGGCAAAAGTGGAAGTCCGTGATTATGAAGGAACGGAAATGCTTGCCTTTGACGTTGGTTTGCCCGACATGAAATATATGGTGTTCAATAAGGACAGGACAGAGGCGCAGGGAACAGTAGAGTTGGTGATGAATATCAAAGGTATGAAAATGCCTATGATTGTGAACTTTATTTTTACATCCTCGAAGGATGCCGCCATGTTCGGAGGAAACGGCATTAGGATCAAGTCCATAGAGTATTCAAATAAGACAATACGTCCTACTGAAAAAATGGGTATCAATTCCATTAGGATAAGATATGACGGTAAGAATACCGCCATAGAGCCTTGGTGATAATTGAATGAAGTGATATATTTGATATGGCGGTGTGTAAAGGCTAAATGTTTGCACACCGCTATTTAATTTACCGATACTGTGTTTTGTGCGGATATAACTGTCTGTTTTAACAGAACTTTAAAGGCGTCATTCGCATAATACGTGAGTCCTTTTTTCTTTTCCCTAACTCACGGCAGAATGTTACTTTTAGTTCATTCATAATTTCTTTTAAGATGCTTGATTTGGTAATGTAACTCGGTCTTTATTAGTAGGTCTTACTCCCATTGTCTGTATTCTATCATAAATTTATAATCTATGTGGTACTCCCGTTTATAACAAATCTTCTTCTTTCTGTATCCCATCTCATTTTTTATACATATCTTTGTATAAGATAAAGCTGCACTTGGGAAATAGAAAGCAAGCTTTCTTTCCTCTCGTTTGCATTATCTTTGTATAAGATAAAGCTGCACTCGGGAAATAGAAAGCAAGCCTTATTTCCTCGTTTGCGTTATCTCAGAAAAAGTATTTAATGATTGAAAATATGACTAAAAAAGAAAGATACAGATACGTACTCGATTATTTCCGTGCCAGAACACCGGAGGTCACTACCGAACTCGAGTTCGGCAGCGTGTTCCAGTTGCTTGTGGCTGTTATACTCAGTGCGCAGTGTACAGACAAGCGTGTGAACCAGATAACACCTGCTCTGTTCGAACGCTATCCCGACGCCGCAAGCATGGCGGAGGCAGATGCCGACGAGATTTTCGAATATATAAGGAGCGTTTCTTATCCCAACGCCAAGGCTAAACATCTTGTAGAGATGGCGCGCATGCTTGTGAACTGTCATGGCGGAGAGGTGCCCGATGATTTCGACCAGCTGCTCAAGCTTCCGGGAGTGGGGCGCAAGACTGCCAATGTGATGCAGGCTGTGGCGTTCGGACGTTCGGCTATGGCTGTCGACACGCATGTCTTCCGTGTGAGCCACAGGCTCGGGCTTGTGCCGCGCACTGCCAACACGCCGTACAAGGTGGAGCAGGAGCTTCTCAGGAATGTGCCTGCGGACGACGTACCGCGCGCCCATCACTGGCTGCTTCTTCACGGACGCTATGTGTGCACGAGCCGTTCGCCCCACTGCTCAGAGTGCGGACTGTCGGATGTATGTCCCAAGCGCATGGAAGGGTCACGGCTGTGAGCGGACACGGTGTCGCTTGTGCTTACTGTCAGCTCAATACCGCAGTCTGACGGAAATACGAATACAAATTTAAAACAACAGACAGACAACAATGGATGCAAAGAGAATACTTCAGTTTCTGAAAGACATTTCGGCAAATAACAACCGCCAGTGGTTTGCCGAACACAAGGACGAATACACGGCGGTGAGGACAGATTTTGAGAACGGTGTGGCTCAAGCCATCACGCGGATAGCCGCTTTCGACCCGAGCATCGCCCACATAACGGTGAAGGACGCCACCTACCGCTTCTATCGTGACACACGTTTCTCTGCCGACAAGTCGCCTTACAAACGCCATCTCGGAGCCTATATAGCGGCTCATGGCAGAAAGGCTCTGCACGGCGGATATTACATTCATCTGGAACCGGGACACTGCCTCGTGTCGTGCGGCAACTACTGGCTGCCCACCAACATCCTCACTTCGTGCCGCAATGAGATTATGGGTAATATCGGGGAATGGCTTAAATGCGTGGAGAACGACGCTTTCCTTAAAATGTTCGGACGTCCAGGATGCGGCGACTGGGACTCTGCCAGCGGATTCGGACTGGAGCATCTGAAGACCTGTCCTTCCGGCTTTCCGCGCGACTACGAGCATATAGAATATCTGCGCATGAAAGACTTCTGCTGCTGGAAAGCCGTGCCTGACACTTTCTTCGAGGGCGACCGGTGGCTTGAAGAAATGGAGAAGATATTGAAGGTCGGCAAGCCTATGATGGACTTCATCAACAATGTGATTGATGATTACGAATGAAGCCGAACGGTAGGATACAGCAGTTCCCGCTGTTGCGTGTGGCTCTGATGCTCGTTGCAGGCATTGTAGCGGGCGATGCGCTGTATGGAGCGGTGGGGCAGTCTGTATGGATGCTGTCTGCCGTGGCGTTGCTTCTGTTGTCATTCACGCTCTGGCACCGGCCCATAACGCAGAGCTGTGTCATCATGGCAGTCATTGTTCTTGCCGGTGCATGGCGTGTCACGGCGCGGCTCGGCGATGTCTGCATGACGCTGCCAGACAAGCCTGTGTGCTATGAGGCTGTCGTGGCGTCCAGACCGGTGGCGCACGGTAAGGTTGTGAGATGCGACCTTCTTGTCTCCAACGGTGCGCTTGTCCGCCGGAAGATAAGGGCAAGCATACTATGCAACGAGCGTGACGGGCGTGCCCGAAGACTCTCTGTCGGCGATGGCATGCGTATAGTGTCCGAGCTGCGTGAGCCTGAGAATTATCATGCGGACTCGAATTTCGACTACCGCAGATGGATGTCGGTCCACGGATTCGTGGCGACAACGTTTCTCCTTCCGTCCTCATGGCAGAGCCTTCCTGTGAGTCTTGACAGTCTGTCGCGTACGGACAGGATCTCGTTGAGAGCCATGCGCCTGCGCGAGTCGCTTCTCAGCCGCATACACTCATTGCGCGGCATGTCTGCCGAAGAGCGTGCTGTAGTAGCCGCAATGACTCTCGGCGACAAGTCAGGACTTACCGTTGAACTGAAAGAAACCTACTCCGTGACCGGCGCGTCTCACGTCCTTGCCCTCTCCGGACTGCATCTCGGCATAATATACTTCATTCTCACACTCCTCTTTTCCCGCCGCCGGGTTCACGCCATGGGGCAGGCTGCCGTTGTGGTGACCATCTGGGGCTATGTCTTCATGGTGGGTCTGCCGGCGAGCGCGGTGCGTGCCGCAACAATGTTCAGCCTGTGTTCGCTCGTCTCCATGCTCAACCGCGACCGGATGTCGCTCAACACCATTTCTTTCGCAGCCGTAGTCATGCTTGCGGCAAATCCTCTTTATCTGTGGGATGTAGGCTTTCAGATGTCTTTCATGGCGGTCATCGGCATATTGGTTTTCTACAATCCTTTCTACCGTTGTCTTTCCGGTCGCCGTGTATGGGGCGTACGTATGTTCCGCAGGCTGTGGGCATTGACGTCGGTGTCAGTGGCGGCTCAGTTGGGCGTCGCGCCACTCATAGCCTACTATTTCGGGCGTTTCTCGTGCTATTTCATTCTTACCAACATTATTGCCGTCCCGCTCACGACTCTCATTATCTACTTCACTTTCATTTTGTTTGCCCTTACTCCTCTGCCTGTTTTGCAGGGGTGGGCAGGCGAGGTGCTTCTCAGGCTTGTGTCGTGGCTCAACGGCGGATTGGAGCTTGTTGCCTCTCTGCCCGGCGCCTCGATAGACGGCATACGCATGAGTGTGCCGCGTGTGGCGTTGGTGTATGTCATCATAGCCTGCACCTATTGTCTTGGCATATATGCGGCGCGCCTTCACCGTTCCGCCTCCTATATGCGGAAATAGTCCTCCAGTTCCTTTTCGGCGCTTCCGTCGCTGTTTGACAGGTCTTTTATTATCACTCCGTGCTCCAGCAGCACCACCCGTGTAGACAGGTCTACCGTGTGCTGGAGGTTGTGGCTTGATATGAATATCGTTGCACCGCTTTCTTGATTGTAGTCTCTGATAATCTTTTTCAGCATCATCTGACTGCTCGGATCGAGGAAGTTGAACGGTTCGTCGAGCACGAGCAGCTGCGGGCGGTTGAGCATCGCCGCTATTATTCCTATCTTCTGTTTGTTGCCTGCCGAGAAGTCGCGTATGAATTTCTTCTGTCCGAGAATATCGTTGCCCATGAACGCCTCAAAACTGTTTATGCGTTCCTGTGTCTGCTCTTTCGTCATGTCGCATACACGGCCTATGAAACCGAAATACTCCTCCGGTGTAAGGAAATCTATGAGGAAACTCTCGTCTATGTATGCTCCCGTATACCTCTTCCATTCCTCGCTTTCGGAAGGGTCAATCTTCAGCGTGGCGTCCGTGCTGCTCTCTGTTGGCGTGTCGAAAGTCATGCAGACGCTTCCTTCGTTTGCTTCTGTCAGGTCGAGCATAAGGCGGAAGAGCGTGGTTTTTCCTGCACCGTTGTTGCCAAGCAGACCTATTATCTGCCCTTTCGGCACGTTGAAGTCGGAGATGTCGACGGCAGTCTTGTCACCGTATTTCTTTTTCAGATTGCTGATGTTTATTTCCATTTTACTTTCGGTATTTCTTTTCTTGTTGCATGCCGGTCATGCCGGTTGTCCGTCCGTATCGCCCGACGGATTGTCCTTACGTTTTCAGAGTGTAGCTTATCTTATGCAAAGATGATGAAAGGTGAGTGCAGAATCAATAATGGGAAACATAGTTTCACATTACTTGATACTGCCGAACCGCATCTTATCTTATGCAAAGATGATGAAAGGTGAGTGCAGAAGCAATAATGGGAAACGAAGTTTCACATTACTTGATACTGCCGAACCGCATCTTATCTTATGCAAAGATAATATATTTTACCCTTACATCTGTTCAGACGTTTCTTTTTTTGTTGTTCGCAATGCGTGGCGGAACGCATGTCAGACGTAATCCATACGTTGCATACAAAGCGGAAATGAATATTTATGCACCTTTTCAAGTGATTGTTTTTTACAGAATGAAAACTCGAAACAGAAGCGCGTGCGGTTGTCTTATACGCTTATGTATCCGGGTATGGAGCCTTGACGGACGTAGTATTTCCGCCAAAACAACCTCTTCCGGTACGCAACTCATGACGTTTATATGGCTGTTTAAGTGCTGAAGAGCCTCAAGCGTAGTGCGGAAAAGTCCCTCTGACATGTCGGAACGGGCTTTTCCGTGTTCCCAAACGGGCTTTCTTGCGGTGCGGAAAAGCCTTTTTCGTGTTGCGGAGTTGCCTTTTTTGATGTCTTGTTTGCGTAATATGCTGATATATAATTTGTTATATCAATATGTGTAAAACTCGCGTATTTGCGTCCGGTAATGCCTTCGGATGTAAATAAACGGTTCTCGCGAGGTTTACGATGAATTAATATGCAGATTCGACTGTGGTTCTGTATAAATATACAGTGAGCCGTATGGTGACGGAACGATGGACGACAGTGCCTTTTACGTAGTGTTCCTTATGTTTTTATCAGTAAGGATTGTCTGGCTTCATCCGTATCTCTTGCTGCCGTCCTACTGCCGGTCAGGATTATAAAAAGCGGGGCAGCCCGTTGCCGCCCCGCTTTCATTGTCACGTTGGTTGATGTCTTACAGATAAGTATGGCATTGTTTTCACACAAGCCCGCGTCCGTGACAGTTCTTGAATTTCTTGCCGCTTCCGCAAGGACACGGGTCGTTGCGTCCTGGCAGTTTGTCCTTTATGTATGGAGTGTTCGGACGCTGTGCCGACTCACGTGTGTCGCGGTTGGCGGCAGCCTGCTGGTTTCTGTCGGTCAGGTCGTCCTTCTGCTCGTTGTAACGCTGCGAACGCTGTTCCGGAGCAGCCTCTTCCACGCGCTGTATCTCAGGTATCTGTCCGCGTGTGAGTATGCTGCATATGCGGTTGTTCATGTCGTTAACCATGGAGTCGAACAGCTTCGCGCTCTCGAGCTTGAATATGAGCAGCGGGTCTTTCTGTTCGTATGAGGCGTTCTGTACGCTGTGGCGCAGGTCGTCGAGCTGACGCAGGTTCTCCTTCCAGCAGTCGTCTATGATGTGGAGCATGATGGCTTTCTCAAACTGCTTCACCACATCTTTGGCCTCAGTGCGGTATGCCTCCTTGAGGTTGCACGGTATGTTGTATACGCGCTTGCCGTCGGTTATGGGCACCATGATTCGCTCGTATATCTCGCCCTGAGTCTCCTCTACCTCCTTTATTGTTGGCCATGCCACACTCTGTATGCGGTCTGTCTTGCGCTTGAATGCCGCCATGGCTTCCTGGAAGGCGCGTTCCTCGAGGTCGGGGTGTCTGTTGTTCTCGAATTCGTCTTCGGTGAACGGACATTCCATAGCCAGCACTTTGAGGAACTGCTCGCGGCATCCTTCATAGTCATTGGTCTCTATGATGTTCACCACGCGGTCCCATATGATGTTGGTGATGTCCATTCCGATGCGTTCGCCCATGAGAGCGTGGCGGCGTTTCTCATAGATTACGGTACGCTGCTTGTTCATCACGTCGTCGTATTCAAGCAGGTGCTTACGTATTCCGAAGTGGTTTTCCTCCACTTTCTTCTGTGCGCGCTCCACGCTCTTTGACACCAGCGGACTCTCGAGGCGTTCGCCCTCCTTGAATCCGAGACGGTCCATGACGCTGGCTATGCGCTCTGCCGCGAACAGACGCATGAGCTTGTCTTCGAGCGACACATAGAACACTGAGCTTCCCGGGTCGCCCTGACGTCCTGCACGTCCGCGCAGCTGGCGGTCTACACGACGGCTCTCGTGGCGTTCGGTACCTATGATGGCGAGACCTCCTGCAGCCTTGACCTCAGGTGTAAGCTTGATGTCGGTACCGCGTCCTGCCATGTTGGTGGCTATGGTCACCGCACCGAGAAGACGCTCCTCGGTGTGTTTCTCACCGTTCTCGTCTGTTATCTCTACCGTTCCCATGGTGCTGCGTCCTGCCTCGGCTACGATGTCCGCCTCTTTCTGATGGAGCTTCGCGTTGAGCACCTGATGCGGGATCTTGCGCATGCTGAGCATCTTTGACAGAAGCTCGGAGATTTCCACGGATGTCGTACCGACGAGGGTGGGGCGTCCGCTGTTGCGCATTTCCACAATCTCATCAATGATGGCAGAGTATTTCTCGCGCGCTGTCTTGTAGATGCGGTCGTCCATATCGTTGCGGATGACGGGCTTGTTGGTAGGTATCTCTACAACGTCCAGCTTGTAGATGTCCCAGAACTCGCCTGCCTCAGTGGACGCCGTACCGGTCATACCGGCAAGTTTGTGATACATACGGAAGTAGTTCTGGAGCGTTATTGTGGCGAATGTCTGTGTGGCAGCCTCCACTTTCACGTGCTCCTTTGCCTCCACCGCCTGATGCAGTCCGTCGCTCCAGCGGCGTCCTTCCATGATTCGTCCTGTCTGCTCATCCACAATCTTGACCTCTCCGTTGATGACAACATACTCGTCATCCTTATTGAACATGCAGTAGGCTTTGAGCAACTGCTGCAGCGTGTGTACACGTTCGCTCTGCACGGCGTAGTGGTTGAGCATGTCGTCTTTCTTGTCGAGACGCTCCTGTTCGCTGAGACCTGTCTCGTTTTCGAGTGCCGAGAGCTGCGACGTGATGTCCGGAAGCACGAACAGGTCTTTGTCGTTCACCTGTTTTGCGAGCCATTCCGTACCTTTGTCTGTGAGGTCGCAGCTGTTCAGTTTCTCGTCTACCACGAAATAGAGCGGTTCTACAGCCTCCGGCATGCGGCGGTTGTTGTTCTCCATGTAGTATTCCTCTTTCTTGAGCATACCGGATTTTATTCCTTCCTCAGAAAGATATTTGATGAGCGGCTTGTTCTTAGGCAGAGCCTTGTGTGAGCGGTAGAGAGCCGTGAAACCTTCGTCGAGCAGTTTCGGGTCGTTCTTCTCCTGTCCCTCGCTGATTTTCTGTTTCGCGTCGGCAAGGAACTGTGTGGCGAGCTTGCGCTGCACGTCCACAAGACGCTCTACCAGCGGCTGGTACTCCTCGAACATCTGGTCGTCGCCTTTAGGCACCGGACCGGAGATGATGAGAGGCGTACGGGCGTCGTCGATAAGCACGGAGTCGACCTCGTCGACAATGGCGTAGTTGTGCTTGCGCTGCACGAGGTCGGCGGGCGAAATAGCCATGTTGTCGCGGAGGTAGTCGAAACCGAACTCGTTGTTCGTACCGAACGTGATGTCTGCCTCATATGCCTTGCGGCGTTCCGGAGAGTTGGGGCGGTGCTTGTCGATGCAGTCCACCGACAGACCGTTGAACATGTAGAGCGGTCCCATCCACTCTGAGTCACGCTTGGCAAGATAGTCGTTCACTGTGACGACGTGCACTCCGTTGCCGGTAAGCGCGTTGAGGAACACCGGCAGTGTCGCTACGAGCGTCTTTCCCTCACCGGTCGCCATCTCGGCTATCTTTCCCTGATGCAGCGCGATACCTCCGAAGAGCTGCACGTCGTAGTGCACCATTTCCCATTTCAGGTCGTTTCCTCCGGCTGTCCAGTGGTTGTGGTATATCGCCTTGTCACCGTCTATTGTGATGAAGTCCTTTTTCGGGTCTGCGGCAAGCTCGCGGTCGAAGTCTGTGGCAGTGACAACGGTCTCCTCGTTCTCAGCGAAGCGGCGTGCCGTATCCTTCACGATGCTGAATGCCACGGGCATCACCTCGTCGAGAGCTTTCTCATATATCTTCAGCACTTCCTTCTCCAGCTTGTCTATTTCGTTGAAGATGGACTCGCGCTCGTCTATAGGCGTGTCCTCTATTTTTGCTTTCAGAGCCTCAATCTGGTCCTTCTGCTCTTTTGCGGAGTTCTGCACATAAGCCTGTATTTCCTTGGTTCGGGCTCTCAGTTCGTCGTTACTCAGCTTCTTTATCTCCGGATACACGGCCTTCACGCTTTCCACAAGCGGCTGTATGAGTTTCATGTCTCTGGTTGATTTGTTGCCGAACAGCGACTGTAAAAATTTGTTGAAATTCATTATGATGTCGTTTTTTATTTATTCAGTGTAATATAATATATAGGTGAAGCCATGACATGTGGCATGGCGGAGAGGCGTGGACACGGTGTCACGCCTGATTGTCGGATGTGCCTTACCGCATTCATTGCAGCGGTGCTACGGAGCATGCGTTTGGCGCTCTTATGCGTATGGCTTTTGCAATGGTGGGCGCAATGCGGTCCACTGTTGCGGGAGTCGACACATGCTCAGCCTTTATTCCCGCGCCATAAAATATTATCGGGAACGGAACAAAGGCTGCCCTGACCATGTAGTTCTCCTGAGTGTCTTCGTTGAGAAGCTTCCATCCCGGTGCGACCTCTATGAGCAGGTCTCCGCTTACAGACGGGTTGTACGGACTGGTGGTCACGTTGCGCACTCCCGCAGCCTGTGTGAGCAGTTCCTTGGAACGCGAGATGACGTCGGAAAAACTGATGTGACGCTGCTCGAGAAGTTTGCGGTTGATGTATATCTGGTTGTGGTAGCACGTCTCTACATATTTGCCTTGACCGTAAATTGCGCCAAGATACATGTTCAGCAGGTTTGCCGTGCGGTTGATGTAGAACGTTCCTGTGGGGATGCGGTATTTCTGATAGTCCACCGGCTCGTTGTCTGTGTAACCGGTGCCGGTGAGCATGAAGAGCACTTTGTCGCTTCCGACGGAATCCTCTATTTTCCTTACAAGTGTCGCGATTATCTTGTCCAGCTTGAGATAAAGAATCTCCATCTCTGTCTGCCAGTTGGCTTCGTCCTTGCCTTTGGCGGACAATACGACTGACAACATGTCTGTAATGTCGTCGCGTCCCATTGCCATGTCGTTCACGCACGATAGGGAGAAGTCTGCCACGGCATCGTTGTCGGCAGCGTATTTGTTGGTGCTGTTATATGCCTTTATAAGATTTTGGGAGGCTTCAGAGTAGTATGTCGATGTGGTCCACCTGCCGTTTTTCCCGTTTATCCATATCGCACCGTCAGCCGCGTGTCCTCCCGCAAGAATGGCTGCGTCCTTGTCCAGTGCGATGCTATATACGAGCGCGGTGCCTCGGGTGGCTACTTTGAGCTCGTCGCCTATGGTGGATGTCGACAGCTTTTGAGGCGAGTCGCCGTATTTGTCGTCATCTGTACAGTAGACAGGACGTAGTGTGGCGCGGGCCAGCCATTGCGTCCCTACAATATTATTATACTGAGGTGTGCTGCCCGTGTTTATGGATGCGATTGCCGAGGCGCGGTCTACTGGCGAGAAAGTATATCTTGCCGCTTCATAGACACAGCCCTGATTGAGCAGTTTCCTGAAACCGTCGGGAGTGTAAAGGGGCGAAAAATGTTCTATGTAGTCTGTGCGCAGCTGGTCTATAATGATATTTACCACCAGCCTTGGGGCTGGCTTAAGCGATTGTGCCTGTAGTCCGTTGTTGCCTGTAAGGGCGGCGAGTATTATTATCGCCGATAAATATCTGTTCATTGTCTGGTGCGCACTATTTGGTCAAATTTCAATATATATCTTATCAGCAAAGATGATGCCACAATTATCATTCCCTCTGCGTAGTGCTGGAAGAAGCCCCCGAGCAGGAACAGTACAATTAAGACAGCCCATGCTTTCAGCCATACGTGAATGACGTTTCTGCGCAAACATCTCACTGTAGGATACAGGAATATCAGCGAACACGGATTCAGAAGCAGTATCTGAAGGTTCAGATTGACAGTAGGATGCTGCGAGAACACCATGGCGAAAAGAATGATGCCGCATGCTCCTGTGAGCGACATCAGCAGAACGTCTATACCCCATAGCATCTTCATTCGGCATCTTTCGTAAATGGAAAAAGCCGTTACTACGACGAAAAAGATTATGGCGCATGACGTCGGGGACAGCGGAAAACCGCTCCATTCGGGCTGTATGCCGGGAAGAACTACCCACGTGCTGTCGCTGACAAGGGGTCTTTTCCCTCCGTCCTTGTCTATTATTACAGCGTTGTCAAAGTCTTTTCTGAGGTTGTCGGGAAGAAACTGCTGTTGCTCATGGGAAGTAGGGAAGTCCGCCTTTATGCCAAGCAGCAAATCGTTTCCGAATCTCGCCCAGCGTTGATGTTCGTTGTATGCGTGAATCATCTCACGGTATGACTCGCTGTTTTTGTTCCTCGTCCGGTATCTTATGGTGCCGTTGATGTTGTCAAGCAGGATGTCGCGCGCTCTTGTGGTGCAGTTGTCATAAAAGTAATTATATCTGTACACGCGGTTCTGCGGCTCATAATTCTTAATGATAGCGTCTATGATGGCTTTCTTCTCGTCCTTTGTCAGGTTAAGGGTCTGTTGCCTTACCCCTGCGCCCCTTGTGGCGTAATATATCCTGAAAGCCTCGAAATCCTCGATATCCATTGAATAGTCCGTCAGACCGAACACGAAACGAAGGATGAAAAAAGGCTTTTCAAACGAGAACATACCGTAATTCACGGCTATGTCAAGCTGGTTCTGCTTGTCCTGCACTCTTATGGCGGTGTGCCCGTAAAGACTGTACACGTTCTGCCTCGGCCTGCATGTGAGCAGGCTTATTTCCACAGAATCCATGTCCAGACCGGACTCAACGTGTGGCTGTGCCGATGTGTTGTTTGCGTATGACAGGCAAACCAGCAGCGAAAAATATCCTAAAAGAGATATAAAACGTTTCACGATGCAAAAATAACTTATATTTCCCACTTATCGTGAGTTTATTTCGAAATTTTTCAATAATTTTGCAACCACTTGTTTGTCGGATAGTGGAGAACCGGCTCGCGGCAACATGTTTCCGGTCAGTATTCTTACAAAAGATCAGTTAGAAAATGAAAAAAGTCTTTATCGCTTCCTTTTTCGGACTCATGACGATGGCGTCATATGCTCAGAGCGGTACAAATTCACCATACAGCCAGTACGGACTCGGTGTTCTCAGCGAGAATGCAGGAGGCTTCTCACGCGGCATGAACGGACTGGGACTCGGCTTCCGTGAGCACAATCAGCTGAACGTGCTGAATCCGGCGTCGTATTCATCTGTCGATTCATTGAGCTTCATTCTTGATGCGGGAATATCCGGTCAGATTACCAACTATGAGGAAGGCGGAGTAAGAAAAAACGCCAATAACGGCAGTTTTGAATATATCATGGCAGGCTTCAGACTGACACGCCATCTGGGAATAAGCCTCGGTCTTCTGCCGTTCTCGAATGTAGGATACAGCTATTCAAACAATCAGACACTCGGTGATATCACTGATGAGGACAAGGTTGTGTACACAAACACTTATTCCGGAAGCGGAGGCTTCCATCAGGTTTATTTCGGTATGGGATGGGAACCGTTCAAAGGACTTTCCATCGGTGCCAATATCTCTTATCTGTGGGGAAGCTACGACCGTACCGTGAGCAACAGTTATTCAGACAACTACATCAATACATTGTCCAAATACTACACCGCCTCGGTGAACAGCTATAAGCTTGACGTCGGACTACAGTACACAGCCAAGCTGTCGAAAAAGGACAGACTGACATTAGGTCTGGTCTACAGTCCGGGACACAAGCTCGGAGCCGATCCGGAGTGTCTGGTCATTTCGACGAACTCACAGACCTATGTCGCCGACACAACGAGCTACTCCGTAAAAAACGGACTGGAGATTCCGACTATGTACGGAGCCGGACTTATGTGGGATCATGCCGGAAAACTGAAAGTGGGATTCGATTATTCTCTTCAGCAGTGGTCAAAAAACAAATATCCGGTATATACCGTTGTGAACGACGCTCCGCAGTACGTGCTTTCTGACAACATGTTCAGCGACAGACATAAGTTCACCCTCGGAGGAGAGATATGTCCTGATGAGACAAGCCGTAATTTTTTCAAGCGGGTGAGATACAGATTCGGTGCGTCTTACGCCACGCCTTATGTGAAAATAAACGGGCATGACGGTCCTAAGGAATATAGCGTCAGTGCCGGATTCGGCATACCTATTATAAACAAGATAAACAACCGTTCGATACTGAACATTTCGGCTCAGTGGGTGCGCCAGGACTCAAAAATGTTCATAAAGGAGAATTCGTTCCGCATCAACATAGGGCTTCTGTTCAACGAGCGTTGGTTCGCAAAGTGGAAGATGGACTGATTCTGCCGGTATGCAGAGGCTAACGTAAGGGAGTTGAATAATTGGATATCCGCGGTTTTCACATATCTGTCCTGTTTGCCGGTGCGGTGCTTTTTGCCTCGTGCAACAAGCAGAAGGAACATACTGCGCCAGCCATTCACGACCGTGATTCGGTGTCAATGATGACGAGCTATGGCGTGAATACGCTCATATCCGATTCCGGAATAATAAAATACCGTATTGTTACGGAACGCTGGGAAGTGAACCAGAACCGCCAGCCTTCGCGCTGGATATTCGAGAAAGGACTTTTCTTCGAGCAGTTCGACGAGAAGTTCCATGTGCAGGCATATATCCAGTGCGACACCGCTTATTATTATGACGAGAAGCGTGTCTGGGAACTCCGCAGCCGCGTGACGGTGCACAACAAGAACGGTATAATATATACCGGAAGCCAGCTTTTCTGGGATGAGGGCAAGCATGAGTTCTATTCGTATGCCCCGTCGCGTGTGGTGACACCTGAGCGGACGCTTGAGGGCAGATATTTCCGGAGTGACGAGCGCATGACAAGATATTACGTGTCCGAGAGCTCGGGCTCTTTCGTGAAAGGCGACATATCCGACGAGGAGAACGATACTACAATCGCGCTGCCTGACACGGCAAAGGCAAAACTGCGCCCGCAGGCACTTCCGCAGCGCAAACTGCCTGCCGCACCGAGATAACCGTGCTTTACGGCAGTGACTTATATACTTGAAAAATTAATCATAACATAATATTTTGGAAACTGATATTCCTCTTTTGACCGGCATATTTGTGACGATGGTCATGTCGGCTTTCTTTTCCGGCATGGAGATAGCTTTTGTCTCGAGCAACCGTATGCTGGTGGAGATGGACAAGAACCATGGCAGTCTTACCCAGAAACTGATATCCTTGTTTTACAGACATCCCAACGGCTTTGTCAGTACGATGCTTGTGGGCAACAACATAGTGCTTGTAATGTACGGCATACTCATTGCCAGACTGTTTGACAACACGCTCTTCAAGGGTATGGATGCGGCTTTCACGGTACCTGCCGACACGGTGCTGTCCACGATGATAATACTTTTTACGGGAGAGTTCCTTCCCAAAGTCCTGTTCAAGAACAATGCCAACCGTCTTCTTGCCGTGTTCGCCATCCCGGCATATTTCTTCTATCTCGTTTTATGGCCGATAAGCCGTTTCTCCACGTTCCTGTCAAAGATGATGCTCCGCTTCGCCGGAATACGGATGGGGAAGGAATACGACGACGAAGGCTTTTCGAAGATAGACCTCGACTATCTTGTGCAGTCGAGCATTGAAAACGCCGGAAGTGAGGACGACATAGACGAGGAAGTGAAGATATTCCATAATGCCCTGGAGTTCTCGGACGTAAAGGTGCGCGACTGCATGGTGCCCCGTACGGAGATAAACGCGGTGGATATAAACAGTGACGGAAACGAATCGCTGCTTATGAAATTCATCGAGAGCGGCAACTCGAAAATCATTGCCTATAACGGGGACATAGACCATATAGTGGGCTATGTGCACAGTTCGGAGATGTTCCGCAATCCGGACCGCTGGCAGGACTGCATATACAAAATGCCTTTCGTGCCGGAGACCATGACGGCACGCGGGCTCATGCGTATCTTCCTTCAGCAGAAGAAGAGTCTCGGAGTGGTTGTTGACGAGTTCGGAGGAACAAGCGGAATAGTGTCGCTTGAGGACATCGTGGAGGAGATTTTCGGTGAGATTGAGGACGAACACGACAATGCCAAATACATAGCAAGGGAGACCGCTCCGGGCGAATATCTGCTTTCCGCAAGACTGGAGATAGACAAGGTGAACGAGATGTTCGGCATAGATCTTCCCGAGAGCGACGGATATATGACCGTCGGAGGACTCATACTGAGCGTGTACCAGAGTTTTCCGAAACTCAATGAGGTGGTTCATGCCGGCAGGTTCGAGTTCAAGATAATAAAGAGCACCATGTCAAAAATAGAGCTTGTGAAGCTAAAAGTTAATCCCTGAATTCAAATTTTATATGAAAAATTCCATTGTTTGACAATAATTTAGTATTTTTGTGCGCATTTCGCGGTGTGTGCGGTATATTTCGGCGACCTGCAATCCTTTTGTATATACCGCATCTCCGGCATCGTCTTAAATTAAGAGAAAACAATAAAAATAATAAATAATCAAAAGTAATGGCAGTATTAGGAAAAATCAGAAGCAAAGGAATCCTGCTGATATGTATTATCGGTTTGGGTCTTTTTGCGTTCATCGCCGAAGAGTTCTTCCGCTCGTGTGAGACGTCGGAGAACGACAAGCGTCAGCAGGTCGGCGAAGTATTGGGAGACAAAATCAACATTCAGGAATTTCAGGCACTCGTTGACGAGTACACTGAAGTGATGAAATTGCAGCAGGGAGCGGACAATCTGAACGATGAGCAGATGAACCGTGTGAAGGACATGGTGTGGAACACATACGTCCAGAACAAGATTATCGAGAACGAGACAGAGAAACTCGGTCTTACCGTTACAGACGCCGAGATGCAGAACATTCTCAATCAGGGCACGAACCCCATGCTCATGAGCACTCCTTTCATCAATCAGCAGACAGGCCGATTCGATGCCAACGCGCTCAAGAAGTTCATTGCCGACTACAAGGCACAGAAAGCCACAAACCCGCAGATGGCAGCCCAGTATGAGCCGATGTACAAATACTGGACATTCATAGAGAAGAGTCTGCGCCAGCAGCTGCTCTCACAGAAGTATCAGAGCCTTTTCGCACAGTGTCTCATATCCAACAAGGTGGAGGCAAAGATGGCTTATAAGGATGCTAACGAGGAGAGCAAGGTGAGCCTCGCAGTGTTCCCTTACACAAGCATTCAGGACAGCAAGATGAAATACAGCGATGCTGACATGAACGCCAAATACAACGAACTGAAGGAGCGTTTCAGACAGTATGTGGAGAGCCGCGACGTGAAATACATCGACATAAGGGTGACAGCGTCAGCCAAAGACCGCGCCGCTCTTGAGAAGGAGTTCGGCAATTATGCCAAGGAACTCGCAGCCGCAGCCGATCCTACAGACGTTGTGCGCAAGAGCATGTCGCAGATAGCATACCTCGGAGTGCCTGTATCAAAGAACGCTTTCCCTTACGACATCTCACGCCGGCTTGACTCTGTAGCCGTAGGCGGCACGTCAGGAATCATCGTGAACAAGCTCGACAACACCCTCAACCTCATAAAGCTCGTCTCAAGACAGCAGCTCCCTGACTCCATACAGTTGCGCCAGATTCAGGTGATAGGCAAGGACGCCGCTGACATCAGACAGCGTGCAGACTCTATCTACACCGCTCTGAAGGGCGGTGCCGACTTCGAGCTCGTCGCAAAGAAATACGGTCAGGCAGGCGAGAAGTTCTGGATGACGACACGTCAGTATGAGAGCGCTCCGTCAATGGATAAGGACACAAAGAACTATATCACAGCCATCAATTCGTCGGCAGTAAACGAACTGAAGAACATACAGTTCACACAGGGAGGCGTGATAGTGCAGGTTGTAGACCGCAGGGCAATGACCGACAAGTATGTCGCTGCCGTCATCAAACGCACGATAGACTTCTCACGCGACACATATTCAGCCGCATACAACAAGTTCAGCGCTTTTGTAAGCGCCAACCAGACTTCAGAGGCTCTTCTGAAGAACGCACAGAAGAACGGTTACACAGTGCTTGAACGTCAGAATGTGACCACGGCAGATCACGGCATTGCCGGTATCCGCAGCACGCGCGATGCTCTCAAGTGGGTGTTCGATGCTAAGGAAGGCGACGTCTCACCGATGTATGAGTGTGGCGACAACGACCATCTTCTCATCGCTGTCGTAGACAAGATACACAAGAAAGGCTACCGTACGCTTGACGATAAGGAGGTGAACGAGTTTGTGAAGAAAGAACTCCTGAAGGACAAGAAGGCTGAGGCGCTCATGGCAAAGGCTAAAGGCGTGAAGAACGTGAATGAGGCAAAGGCAAAGGGTGCTACTGTATCTGAGGTAAATCAGGTGACATTCAATTCACCGGTGTTCATCCCCGCAGTGGGAGCGAGCGAGCAGGCACTCAGCGGTGCGGTTGCCGCTACCGCGAAAGGTAAGTTCTGCGCTAAGCCTGTAAAGGGCGAGGCAGGCGTGTATGTGTTCCAGATTATGGACAAGAAGATGCGTCCCGGCAAGTTCGACGAGAAGACCATGCGCGACAACTCACGCCAGAAGGCATTGCAGTGGGCTGGAAACTTCATGAACGAGCTTTACATCAAGGCTGGCGTAGTGGACAACCGTTACCTCTTCTTCTGATAAGTACATACATCAAATGACATATAGGAGTCTCCGCGGACATTCTGTCTTCGGAGACTTTTTTTTGTGTCCCGTTTTCGCGCGCCGTTGCCGCTGCGGTGCCGCCAGCCCTGAGCGCGTCCGTATTCTTGCCATGGCTGTGTGTCCGCCACGCACGTCTTCCGTACGTATAATGGTTTTGCATAATTATGCAATAGTGCGGTTCGCTTATGCATGAATATGCGTCGGCAACTTCATGAGAATGCCGTTGTTTTCTGTCACGTCGTGTTCTGTTTGGAATATGCCGATTTTCAGCTATGTATGCAACGCCCTGTCATCCAGTCTGTTATCCTTTTCACCCATTTCGTTGACACCTGACTGCGATGCGGAAAAGGCTCTTTCGGACTGCGGAAGAGCCTTTCCTGTATCATGAAACAGACTTTTCGGCACATCCGTATAGCCTTTCCCGTGAGCCGGAATAAGCCTTGAAGTGTGTGTGATGCGACTTTCCGTATATATTATAGGTCTTTTCCAATAGTCATGGTCTGTTTAATGGGCTTTGCCGTATGCAGTCCGCTCGTTTTCTGAATCTGTTTTATTGAAAAATATTGTCAATATTTTTTACTTTCAGAAGTGCATGAATATACAGTAAACCCCGGTCCGGTCATCAGACTTCCGTTCTTATTTCGTGCTGCTGTCAGCCGGATTTTATTCTGCTTTATCGATGATGTGGCGGGCTACATCGGGAAAAAGCTGAGTATAAGATGGCGGCAGCAGTGCGGAAAAAGGATGAAGAGCTGACAATAAACCTTAAATGTACAATCGGTGTTCTAATGACTGATTGGGGGTAAATACAGTGTTGTCGAAGGTCGCGGTGAGACCGGGATTGCCAGTCAGCCGTATTTCATACAATGATTAAAAAAACGCTTTCAAAAGTTGGATGTGCCATGATATTTTTGTATGTTTGCATTTGCTTTATGCATGCTCAGGCAATGCGGCACGTATGCAATGAAGCCGTGCTCATGTCGCATTGTGGTCATGCGGCTCTCTATAACAGGCTTTGGACTATCGCTTATGCTCGAGATAAAAGACGGGACTCTTTCCATTGGCGGACATCAGCTGTTCAGCAATCTGTCGTTCTGTACGGCGGAAGGCGGTCTGACGGCTGTCACCGGACCGCACGGTTGCGGCAAGACATCGCTGCTGCGCGCTTTCCTCGGTTTCCAGCCGTTGGATTCCGGCTATGTGTCTGTAGATGCCGAGCCTGTATTGCCGCAGACGTCGGCACTCTTCCGCGCCGGTATGCTCTATGTGCCTCAGGACATCAGACTGTGTGCAGGCAGTTTTTCGGAGGTTTTCGAGTCGTTGGAGGGTCTGCATGTGAACGCAGCTCTTGACCACGCGCGAAAAAAACTGTTTTATGAGTGGAAACGTCTTGCTCTCGATTCCTCCATGTATGCCATGCCGCTTGAAGAGCTTGACGGCTCCGCGCTGAGGCGTATGATGATTTCGGTTGCAGGCGTTACGGGCAGGAAGAACGTCCTTCTCGACGAGCCGTTTGCCGGACACGACGCGGACACTCTGCCGCGTGTCATGTCATATCTGCGCGCTCTTGCCGCATCCGGCAGTACTGTGCTGCTTGCCACTGTCGACAGCCGCCTTGCCGGAATGTGCGACGTAAGGATAGAACTGGGTGTCTGACCCCATTCAAACAAGACAAGAAGATGAACATTACATTGATAGGATTTCTGCTCGGAATGCTGCTTCTGGCTCTGCCATTGGCGGTGATGCACAGATACGGACTGCGCATATCCACAGGTCGCGCGCTGTCGGCAATTGTGCGTATGGTGGTTTATGTGGGCATTGTAGGAGGTGCGATGTATACGCTTCAGAAGCATGGCGGAGTGGGCATGAGCCTGCTGTTTGTGCTGGTTCTCATAGTGCTGTCGTCGGTCACTGCCATTTTGCGCTCGCGTCTCAGCCTGCGTGTGATGTTCGTGCCCGTCACTGCGGCTGTTGCCGTATCAGTCGTTGTGACTGGAGTGTGGCTCCTGCTTGCCGCGTTCGGCACGGGCGCGCTTGTGAGTCCCCGCTTTTTCCTGCCTGTTGCCGGCATCCTTTCGGGCGTCACTATAACGGTGTGCGCCGATTCGCTTTCGGCATATTATGACGGACTGAGACATCACAACCAGCTCTATTTTTATCTTCTCGGCAACGGAGCGACCCATGCCGAGGCTCTCGATGCGTTCGTGCGCCGTGCTCTCGAGAAGGCGGTTGTGCCGGGACTCTCGCAGATGGCGACTATGGTGGTGGGCACGTCACCGGTGATAATGTGGACTGTGGTTATATGCGGAAGCGGAGCGCTTGAGGCAGCCGCCTTCCAGTTGCTTGTCATGGCGGCAGTGTTCTGCGCTTCGGTCTTGTCCGTATTGCTTGCCGTGACGCTGACGCGCAGATATATGTTTGATGAATACAGCCGCCTGAAACCGTTGCGCGGGAACGGACGCAAAGAGGTTCCTGCCACACGGGAGGATACCGCGCGTGATGCGGATGTGCCGGAAGAGGAGGATTGAATGATGTGGCGTGGCTTCCAGATGCGGAGGCTTGATGTCACAGCCGCTTGCGGTGCCGTCTGCGGATATGCGCGGGCGGTGATTTTATTATAATGAAAATGATTATGAGGACAGTAGCTTTTTATACAGGAATCGCGCTTTTCGCGCTCACATTGTCAGTGTCATGTTCAGACTCCGTGCGCCGGAGTGCCGCCATGTTGAGGGCTGCCGCCAACGCAGCTCCCGCAGATATACGCACTGAGAGCGGGCAGACCGTTGGCGGAGACGGATTGCTCTTTGCCGCAACTCCTGACACCGTGCCGTCAATTATACTGGAGCGTGAGGGATATGTCACGTCTTATAATAAGCGCACGAGACTTCCAAACTGGGTGGCATGGCATCTTACGGCAGGACACACAAAAGGCAGTCACAACCGCAGAGGAATGGATTTCGCGGAGGATGAGGACGTTCCTGCGCCACGGGCTGACGACTGGGACTTTTACAATTCGGGTTACGACCGAGGCCATATGTGCCCGGCGGGTGACAACAAGTGGAGCCGTGAGGCTATGCGCCAGTCGTTCCTGTTCACGAACATATGTCCGCAGGATCCGGGACTCAACCGGGGTGACTGGAACGAGATGGAGAACGCATGCCGCAGTTGGGCGCGCGAGAAGGGTGACATCTACATTGTCTGCGGTCCTATCCTGCATAAAGGGAGGCATAAGACCATCGGCAAGCACAAGGTGGTAGTGCCCGACGCTTTCTTCAAGGTGGTGCTGTGCATGAACGGCAATCCGAAGGCTATTGGATTTATCTATAAGAACAGGGACGGCAACCGGCCTAAAGGCGATTATGTGAACACCGTTGACGAGGTGGAGCGCATCACCGGCATCGACTTCTTCGCGTCGCTTCCCGACGATGTGGAGCGTGCTGTCGAATCTTCGGCTGATTTGGACGACTGGGAGTAAAGGCTTTTTGTCTAAACCGTTTGTCCGGATTACGGCGCGCTCGTATTCAGGCTTTATTAATTGGGATAAAGTCTGTTATATGTTGTGAGACACCACAATGATAATACCAACGATAGGAGATAAACATTTGTTTTTATTTCCTTGCTTCTTCTTACCTTATATATAATGTATACACCTTGTTCTGATACCCCGGCAACTTTAAACCATACCATTATTCACAGATATTGTATAGGTTTCCGGTTATACTTTTTTATATGTCTGTTTTTCTTATTTGTGAATATTATTTGTATATTTGTGACATACATATCAGAGGAGGACATCAAGGGCGATGCTATTAAAGTGAGGTTCTATTCAGTCAGTAAGGATTGACAGTATAATACGGTCGTTTACTTGTCCGTTTCATTTCTTTGTATAAGATAAGCTTCGGTTCGGCAATATCAAGCCTGAAGAAACTCCGTTTCTCCGTCTTGCTGTTGCGCTCACCTTGCATTATCTTTGTATAAGATAAGCTGCACTCGGGAATTTGATAGCAAGCTCTCATTCCTCTCATTTGCATTATCTTTGTATTATTGATAATAAAAAAATATTACTATGAAGCATTTGTTTATTATATTGACAGCCGTTTTTGCAACTGTTCCTGCCATTGCCCAGGACGTTGAAAAACGTGGAAGCTCAGAACGGGTGACGTTCATCACAGACGGTGTGGACAGCATTCCGACGAATGTGAGTCAGGTGATGAGCGTTCCGCCACAGTTTTATGGCGGTATGGGAGCGATGGACAAGTTCATAATAGACAATCTCCGCTATCCTGCGGAGGCATGGAATGATACGACATACAAGAAAAAGGACGTGTTTGGCTGTTATTGTGTCATAAGGAAAGACGGCAGGGCTGTCTTTCCACGTCCCACAAACATGCACCCTGCACTGTCTGGGGAGATAGCCCGGGTAGTGTCACTCATGCCGAGCTGGAAACCTGCCGAAAAGGACGGGAAGGTGATTGATGTCGTGTTTTCGATATCTACATCTGTGCTCGACCCGTTTTTCCATATCCCATACAGTGGAATGCCGTATGTCCGGGAAATGCTTGCCGTGTCAGGAAGTATGGATGATGGGAAGTACGGAATAAGCAGGACACAAGCCGACAGCATTGCTTCGTATATATTCTCTGTGCACGAGAAGGGGTGGAACGAGATGGAGTCGACATTGACAGGTGCCCGACTGCTGGCGTCGCTCGGACGGTATGACGATGCGGCTGCTATGCTTAGCCGGGAACTGACGAGATATCATCAGCTCGGATTCACAAAGAAAGGAAAGCTTGACAAGTTGTATCCTGAAGAGTCTTGTTATAATCCCAAGACCGAGCTTCATGCAGCCATGACGCTTGCCGCGGTATACGACATGGCTGGGATGAGAGAAAATGCACGTGAGGCGTACGACAATGCGATATGGCTGTCCGGCACTATGGCGGAGCAGGGTGTCCGAGCCAACAACACATTTATACAACGCTCGCAGCATTATAACGATTTAATGCGTGAGAAGACAGCTATAGTACGCAGTGAGCGTAACTCAAGTGTCAGGCTTAATCCGTCAGACCGTTATGATGTGGAATACGGACCTACGTATAATGATGCGAGCAGAGAAATAGACAAGCGGGTTGCTGAAGGCAAGATAAGCAACGCACGTGTGATACAGATAAACAGACAGATGGAGGATATAACTTTCGACAGAAGCAACCGAAAAAGCTTGCGCGATGCCTTCCGTCTTTATAAGATACGTGCCATGCTCATAGGTCTGCGTGACGGGACAGAGGCAGAACAGGCGTTTGTCAAGGACGTTTCTGACGGAAAAGCCGGGAAGAAAATGGCAAGACATTTCAGAAAATGGAACAATAACCTTTCCTTACCGGTGGCAAGCCACAGTGAACTTCTTGAGAACATCGTGTATTACGCGCCTCTCAACGAAACCGGTACTGAAACGGAAACCGCACGCTCCTCCGCCAAAAAGTTCTATGACATGCGCCACAGGATAGAGGATGTCTACCCACTCGGGTGGTTGTGCAAATGAACGGGAGGTCAGTAATGTATTGCCATGAATGACGGTAGTGCGGTCGTTTAGGATATGATTATGTCGTAAAAGAACTGTTATACAAAGGACGAAATTATGCTTATGATAGCAAACACTTTCGTAGTGTATGTCTATCATATTGAAAATAACGGACTGGTGGACGGCAAGACCGGAGCGATGATCTTTCTTTACAGGTATGCTGCCTTGTCAGGGAATGAAGAGTATGAGGCATTGGCTGGACAGCTGCTTGACGGAATGATGAAGGTTGCTCCGTCGCTTCCTTACGGTTTTGAAAGCGGTCTTGCCGGAGTGGGATGGGCTATAAGCCGACTCATTAGAGAAGGTCTTGTGGAGGGAACACCGGACAATGTGCTTAGAGCTATCGACGAAAGAGTATTGGGACGTATGGAGTGCGACCGAAGATCGATACTCGGTCAGGCTGTGTATATGGCTGAACGGCTGCGAAATACTACACCTGAATATGGTCTGGAACGTTATGCAGGACGCATGCTCGACTTTATTCAAAGTGAGCTTACATGCGCAAAAGAATGCCCCACGCTATATCATCTTAATTCGGCTTTGTATTTTCTGTCTTGTGTAAGACATCTGGCTGAAGCGCACGCCGGCGCGGAAAAACTCATCAGGGTGTTGCCTTCGTTATATGACAGAATAAAAAAGGAGTCTGCGTTTACAGAACAGGATATTTTCATTAACCGGTTACTGTCGGAGAAAACAGGAACGGAGGCTGTGTTTTCTGCCGATGATGTCAATGACAAGAACGTGTTGTATGGAGGCAATGCAGGCGACGACGCTGATTTGAGAGGATTCGTCAATAAGGCATGGCAGGAACTTGTTTATTTTGGCAGGCTTGTGTCGGTGTTGCCTTCTCAGGATAGACTGTCCGCATTTGTTGACAGAATGCAGACCGATCTGTCGGAGGACAGCATGTCCATGAGGCATGGTCTGACCGGACTCGGCCTTGCCATGATAGCCGGTGAAGCGGAATCAAGACAGGAAAGCGACGCTGATCGTGTCTGAACAAATCAAAGAACGCCTCACATATGAAAAACAAAAACAATATAGCTTTCTCCGTAATATTGCCTGTATACAATCAGGCGTCATTTGTAAGACGTGCCATAAAGAGCATGATGGCGCAGACTTATGACAATTGGGAACTTATAATAGTGAATGACGGCAGTACTGACCGCACCGCTGAATTCGTGGCGTCATTTATTGACGATGCGAGAGTAAGATATATATCAAGCCCTGAAAACGAGGGCTTGGGACGTGCGCTTAACCGCGGTCTTGACGCTGCGTTAAACGATTACATCACATATCTTCCTGCCGATGATTTCTATGATGGTTCCCATCTGGAGAAGATGGCGGATGCATTCAGGGATAACGAGAACGCTGCTGTCGTGTTCAGTGGCATAAGATATGACGAGTCTGAGGAACCGGGAGTGATGTCGTGGCGCACATGTAAGGGTGCTGTCCCGGGACACGCGCTGCAACTTGTGCAGACGGCTCATCGCAAGACGGAGGACAGATGAACCGAGCGTGAGGAGCTTGTCACGGAAGATCTTTTTATCATGTTCTGGCGTAAGCTTACCCGCCGTGGCGTATTCGTACCAACGGGAACAGCTACATGCGAATGGACCAGCCATCCGTTTCAGCGGCATAAGATATGTGGTGAACGTTATGGTGGCGGTCTCAATAAATACAGAGCATACTATCATGTGTCAAGACCCCTGCGATTCAGGGCGTCACGATATAAGACTGTGGATGAAAAGGAGGCTTATGCGGAATACAGGAGACCGCTACAGACAGCCTGCGGAGACGGGTTGAAGATACTCATAGTAGGAGAACTGGCGTACAATCCGGAACGAATACGCGCACTGGAAGAGGCTGGACACAGACTTTACGGTCTGTGGGCAAAACCGCGTTTCTGCTATTCCACGGTCGGTCCGTTGCCCTTCGGACAGGTGGAGGATGTGCCTTATGACCAATGGAGAAAGCGTGTGGAGGAGATAAAGCCGGACATTATATATGCACTGCTAAGCACATCGGCAATAGATATTGCCCATGAGGTTCTTTCGGCAGATACCGGAATTCCCTTTGTGTGGCATTTCAAGGAAGGTCCTCATGAGGCGATGAAGGACGGACTGTGGGACAAGCTGATAGACTTATATACATACGCTGACGGTCGTATTTATCTGAACGATGAGACCAGAAAATGGTTCGGGCTTTTCATTCCGGACGAGAGAAAAGTTCCGCAGATGACGCTCGACGGTGACATGCCTAAAAAAGAAGTGTTCAAAGACTGCTTTTTAATAAAACAGGCTGCGCACGGCAATTTGATAGCAAGCTCTCATTGCGCTCACTGTCACTGTTTTTCGAGAAAATTGTCTGAACTGTACGGTGGTGTGCATACTGTCGTAACAGGACGCATTGTTGGTCTTACCCCGAAGGACATGAGTATTCTGGCGGCAAACGACGTGCATGTTCATCTGTATAATGAGAACACTGTGCCGGATAAAGTGATGGCTGAACCGTTTCTTAAAGCTGCGCCCGGACATTTCCATGTCCACCTTCATTGTCCGCAGAACGAATGGGTAAGTGAGTTTTCAAGATATGACGCGGGATGGCTTCATTGTGTAGGCAGCAACAATGGAGGTTCGCTGTTCAGGGCTACATGGGCAGACCTTAATCTGCCTGCGCGCATAAGCACGCTTGCCGCAGCCTGTCTTCCGATGATACAAAGAAGGAATGACGGTAACATCTCGGCACAGCAGGAATATGTGAAAAGCCGTGGTATGGGACTGTTCTATGATGATATTGACGAACTTGTGGCACTGCTTAAAGACAGGAAACTTCTTGAAAGGATTACGCGCAACGTTATGGCGGTGCGTGATTCTCTGACATTCGACAGTCATGTTGATGAACTTACGGCTTTCTTCAGGCGTGTAATAGAGTGTCGTGTCAGCCGCTGACTGCCGGCGGATGTGTTTACAACACGGGGCATAAGGAGAAGGAACGCATTCCCGTGAAATACTTTTTTATAGATAAAACAGGTGTGACTGTCAATCATAGAGCATGCTTTCATAGCTCCCGTCGCTACTGTTTAATACATGAATAATCTCGTTATTTTACGTGGTCAATCCAAAGTAGAGACGCAAAAATCTTGCGTCTCACAAGCAACGATGTGCAATAATGCGGGGTGAATATATGCCTGTTGTTGCTGCGTTTTTTCCTCGGGAGACGCAAGATTTTGCGTCTCTACAGAGCTGACGCCATCATTATTTTAATGTAAAAAACATCGTTTTCAGTTTATTTTTCATATATTAGCGGTGAAAACTCCATTGATGTGATATTAATCTATTGGCTATGAGAATAAAAAGAATGATATTGGTGTGTGCGGCACTCGTGCCGATGGCTGTCGTGGGCCAGCGGCTGCCGTATATGGATGCGTCGTTGACACCGTCGCAGCGTGCTGATGATCTGTGTTCGAGACTTACTGTAGAGGAGAAGATATCGCTGATGATGAACAACTCGCCAGCTATTCCGAGGCTCGGCATACCGCAGTTTGAGTGGTGGAACGAGGCACTGCACGGTGTCGGGCGCAACGGCACCGCAACGGTCTTTCCCGTGACAATAGGAATGGCGGCATCGTGGAACGACAGTCTGGTATACAGAGTGTTTTGTGCTGTCAGCGACGAGGCGCGGGCAAAAAACACGTACGCCCGACGCACCGGAAGCCTCGCACAATACCGCGGACTGTCGTTCTGGACTCCGAACATAAACATATTCCGTGACCCACGCTGGGGACGGGGACAGGAGACATACGGCGAGGACCCATACCTGACGTCGCGTATGGGACTTGCCGTGGTGCGTGGACTGCAGGGCGACAGTTATGCTCCTGACGGCAGCGGGCGGAAACACAAGTACGTGAAACTGCTTGCCTGTGCCAAGCATTTTGCCGTGCACAGCGGACCGGAATGGAGCCGTCACCGCTTTAATGTGGAAGACCTGCCGGCGAGAGACCTGTGGGAGACATATCTGCCGGCGTTCAAGTCGCTTGTGGTTGACGGAGGTGTGAGGGAAGTGATGTGTGCCTACCAGCGCATAGACGGTGAGCCGTGCTGCGGCAACACGCGCTATCTGCAGCAGATACTGCGCGGAGAGTGGGGCTTCAAGGGGCTTGTGACGAGCGACTGCGGAGCCGTGAGCGATTTCTGGCAATCGTGGGGACACGGATTCTCCGACAGTCAGAGCGATGCCAGCGCGCGTGCTCTTGTGACGGGCACCGACCTTGAGTGTGGAAGCGACTACCGCTCACTGGGCGATGCCCTGAAGCAGGGGAAGGTGAGCGAGAAGGACATCGACACCTCGCTGAAGCGTCTTCTGAAAGCCCGTTTTGAGCTTGGCGACTTCGATGCGGACGAACTTGTGGAGTGGACAAGACTGCCTGTGAGCGTCGTGGCGTGCAGTGAGCACCGTCAGCTCGCCGCCGACATGGCGAGACAGACGATGACACTGCTGAGCAACGACGGCATACTGCCGCTGGAGAAGGACGGACTGAAGATAGCCGTGCTCGGTCCCAACGCCAACGACTCAACGATGTTGTGGGGAAACTATAACGGTTTTCCTGTTTCCACAGTGACCATATGGCAGGGCATAAAGGCAAAGGTGCCTTCGGCGCGTCTGATAGAAGGATGCGGATATCTGCATAATAATGATAAGGTGAACGCCTCAAACGTAGCCGCACTTGCGGGCGACGCTGACGTGGTGATATTCGTGGGCGGCATATCTCCGCGTCTGGAGGGTGAGGAACTGCAAGTGGAAGAGCCCGGGTTCAGGGGCGGCGACCGTCTGGCTATAGAACTTCCGGCGTCGCAGAGCGAGCTGGTGAAGGCGTTGTGCGATGCTGGAAAGAAGGTGGTGATGGTGAACTGTTCGGGCAGTGCCGTGGCTCTCACGGCTGAACACGGACGTGCGAACGCCATATTGCAGGCATGGTATGGAGGCGAGCATGCCGGTACTGCCGTTGCCGACGTGCTGTTCGGCGACTATAACCCGGGAGGGAAGCTTCCCGTGACGTTCTATGCCGGCACCGCCCAACTGCCTGATTATGAGGATTACCGCATGGAGGGACGCACTTACCGCTACTTCTCCGGCAAACCGCTTTATCCGTTCGGCTACGGACTTAGCTATACGACGTTTGCCATAAGCAAGCCTAAATACAGGAAAGGTGTGCTTACCGTGAAGGTGAAGAACACCGGGGAGCGCGACGGTGATGAGGTGGTGCAGGTGTATGTACGCAATCCCAAAGACACCGACGGACCGCTTAAGACGCTGCGTGCATTCAGACGTGTAAGGGTGAAAGCCGGAGAATCAGCCGACGTAAGCATTGCTCTGCCACGCAGCACGTTCGAGCTTTGGGATGAGGAGACGAACACCATGCGCGTCGTTCCGGGCAAATACGTACTGATGGTAGGCAATTCTTCGGCTGACGAGGACCTGAGGAAGATAACTGTAAAGGTGAGGTAAGGGTGAGAAAGTGAGAAGGTGAGAGGGTGGGAAAGTGTGGAGAAAAGGTGAATGAGAGTGGAACGTGAAGTCGCTGAGAATCGCATGGATTGTGACGACATACGTTTTGTCTCGGAATTTGCGGGTTTTGGGGCGGTTTTGTAATATTGTGAATATCAGGATATTATGAGAGATGCGTGGGCGGAAGGCTTTTTCTGATGTGTGGAAAAGGCTTTTCCGGCATGCGGGAAAGCCCATATGAGCATGCGGGAAAGGCTGTTTGGGAGAGTGACACGGGCTTTTCCGTAACACGGGAAGGCGTTGCGGAGGCGCATGGCATGATGAGAATATGCCGTGAAAGAGCCGTAATGGGGTAGTTATGGTGGCAGTTGTGGTATAAGATGCGGGGTATGCCGCAGTAGGGAGGAGATAAAAAGCAGATGAGACCGTGCCTCCGGACATTATCCGTTTCTATTCTGAGAAAAAATAATGTAAATATTTTTTACTGTCCGCTTTGCGTGAGTGGCGGTTTTATATGAGCGTGCCATCACAGTGATGACCATGCATCCATAAATGTGATGTAAGCTCTTAATCATTGTTGCGTGGTGTCTCCGCCATGCCGTCACGCTCTTTTGCAGAAGATGCGGCGTGCTGCATCTGACAAAAGCGGCAGCCGGTATGCCGGACGGCGGCACGTAAGAGGGGCGAAGCCTTACGGCATGTCATGATCGGGGCGTGCCGGTGCCGGAAGTGCGGACGGCATGCACGAAGCCTTCATAAGAGCCGGGACAGGGTCTCGCCATATGTCAGTCTCCTGCCTGACCGCCTTTTCATCCGCCCGCATTGCCCCTCTGCCGCGCAAAAGACTACTGCTTGCGGCATTGTCATCCAATGGGAATATAGCCGCTCTTTATCACAATGTCCTGTCCCTTCTCAGACCGCAGATAATTTATGAAAGGCATTACGGTCTTTTCCTTGTCTTCAGTATAATAGAAGTAAAGTTCCCTCACGATGGGATAGATGTGCCTGCGTCCGGTCTGCATGTTGGGATAGACGAAGTGCCTGTTGTCGTATGCCACTTTCACGGCACGCACGTTTTTGTTGATATACGCCATTCCCACGTATCCTATCGCCCCTTTTGTCTGGCTCACAGACTGTATCACCGCTCCAGTGGCAGGCATTGACAGTACGCCAGCCATGTAGTTTTTCTCTTTCAGGACACTCGTCTTGAAAAACTCGTACGTGCCGGATGAAGTCTCGCGCGAATATACAATAATCTTAAGATCCGGACCGTATTTCCCCGTGACGTGGTCTTTCACCTGTTTCCAGTTGGTCACCTTTCCGCGGAATATCGCCTCAAGCTGTGAGCGCGTAAGGTGCGTCACCGGATTCGACGGATTCACAATCACAGCCAGCGCGTCGTATGCCACGACAGCCTCTTTGAGCTTTTTACCGCCGCGCCCGAATTTTATCCTTTCATTGAATTTCACCTTCCTGGATGCCATCGCGATGTCTGTCGTCCCGTCGAGCAGGGATGATATGCCCACTCCGGTGCCTCCTCCGGTAACGGTTATGCTTGAGTTCCTGTTTTCGTTCATAAAACATTCAGCCGCTTCCTGCGACACAGGCAGCAGCGTGTCGCTGCCTTTTATTTTCTGTGCATTGGCTGTAGCGCAGAGCAGCAATGTGAAAATGATAAGAGATAGTCTGTACTGTTTCATAATGTCAGTTTGATTATTCGACCGCTAAGTAAGGGCTTTGTCTTTTTATCCGTATTACAGCGGTGATACAATTGTGTTACATATGTTCGATATGACGTGTTTTATCATACGGAAACCGTATTGTAACAATTCTGTCACGGGTTCGTGATACGTAAGATATAATTTTACAGCGGAACTATTGAAAAAGAGAAAATGAGGAAGATTGTAGAGAGGATTGCCGCCGGGATAATAACATGCAGCGGATTCCTTACAAGTATTGTCATTCTGCTTATTGTGGTGTTCCTGTTCTCGGAGGGACTGGGGCTTTTCTCGTCGAAGACGATAGAGGAGGGCTACTCGCTGGTTGTCAACAAGGCGAACCCTGTGGAAGATCTGGACGCAAGGCAGATAAAGGAGATATTCGATGAGGACATAACCGAATGGAAGGACGTGGGCGGCACCGGCGGAAAGATAAGGCTGCTGAGGTTTGACGACATGGAGAGCCTGTTCAGCAGGGAGCGTCTGGGAGAGAACTATGAGCATGCGGAGGCTTGCCTTGACTCGCTTATAAAGGCGGATGCCGGCATCATAGCCTTCATTCCGGAGAGTTATGCCTCAAAACTGAAAAACGGCAGGATGCTGGACGGGCATGAGATTTCCGTCGGAGAGGTGCTGGGAGGAAACGAATGGTTTCCTACGGCTACGCCTGCGCCCCAGTTCGGATTTGTCCCCCTCATTTTAGGAACGATATGGGTGACGGTGTTTGCCATCATCTTTGCCTTGCCTTTCGGTCTGTCCGTCTCCATATATATGTCGGAAGTGGCTTCTGTGCGGACCTGCAAGATGTTGAGACCCATAATAGAGCTGCTCAACGGCATACCGTCAGTGGTGTACGGCTTTTTCGGTCTGACGGTAATCGTCCCCATATTGCAGGATGTATTCGGATTGCCGGTGGGAGAGAGCGGTCTCGCAGGAGCCCTTGTGCTTGCGATAATGGCTTTGCCCACCATCATCACAGTGAGTCAGGACGCCATGCAGAACTGCCCGCGGGCGATGAGGGAAGCCAGCCTTGCCCTTGGCGCGTCAAGATGGCAGACAATATATAAGGTGGTGATGCCCTATTCGGTATCGGGCATCACGTCGGCGGTAGTGTTGGGCATAGGAAGAGCTTTCGGCGAGACGATGGCGGTGCTTATGGTAACCGGCAACGCGGCTGTAATACCGCTCTCCATCACTGACCCTTTGAGGACCATACCAGCCACCATAGCAGCCGAACTGGGAGAGGCTCCTGCCGGAGGTCCCCACTACCAGTCGCTGTTCCTGTTGGGTGTGGTCTTGTTTTTCATCACGCTGATAATTAACACGAGTGTAGAATATATTTCGTCAAGAAACAAATAAGGAGAAAAGATGCTTATGGAAAGTAAGATGAGCCATATGGATAATAGCAGGCGAAAGCTGATTGCGGAGAATGCCGCGTTTTTCATATTCCGCCTTCTGAGCGGCGTCATAGTGACGGTGCTGTTCATAATTCTCGCCTTCATTATAATAAAAGGTATAAACGTGGTAAACTGGGATTTTCTCACAACCTATCCCACCGACGGAATGAAAGCCGGAGGCATTTATCCGGCAATAGTGGGCACATTCTGCCTTATGGCAGGCAGTGCGGTGTTCGCCTTCCCGCTTGGCATAATGAGCGGGATATACATGCATGAGTATGCGAGCAACGGCAGGCTGATAAAGTTCATACGCATGATGACGAACAATCTTTCGGGCATCCCGTCCATTGTCTTCGGACTATTCGGAATGTCGCTGTTCGTGAATTATCTTGGATTCGGAGACAGTATAATAGCCGGTTCGCTCACGCTGGGACTGCTTGCGCTTCCCCTTGTCATAAGGACAACGGAAGAGGCGTTGAAGGCCATTCCCGACAGCTACCGTGAGGGAAGCCTCGCTCTGGGCGCCACCAAGCTCCAGACCATCAGAAAAGTGATACTGCCGATGGCGATGCCCAACATCATCACCGGACTGATACTGGCTTTGGGACGTGTCTCGGGAGAGACGGCTCCCATTCTGTTCACATGCGCCGCTTACTATCTTCCGCAACTCCCTGACAGCATATTCGACCAGTGCATGGCATTGCCCTATCATCTTTATGTGCTCGCCACCAGCGGAACGGATATGGAGAGGCAGATACCGATAGCATACGGCACGGCACTTGTGCTGATAGTGATTGTTTTCATCATAAACATAATGGCAAACGCAATGAGAAACTATTTCCAGAACAAACTCAAGACCAACTGATGTTTGCGGGAAGAAATAAAGGCTAAAACAAGACGAAATGAATATGACTAAGATTGAAGCAAAGAACGTCGACTTCTATTACGGACAGTTTCATGCTCTGAAAAACATAAGCATGAGCATCGGAAGCAACGAAGTGGTGGCATTTATAGGTCCGTCAGGATGTGGAAAGTCAACATTCCTCAGACTGTTCAACCGTATGAACGATCTCATACCGGGCAGCCGTCTGGAGGGCAAGATAGAAATAGACGGGAAAGACATCTACGGAAAAGACATCAACGTGGACGTGCTGAGAAAGAATGTGGGAATGGTTTTCCAGCGGCCGAATCCTTTTCCGAAAAGCATATATGAGAACGTGGCATACGGATTGAGAGTGAACGGAGTGAAGGACGAGAGTTTCATCTCGGAGCGTGTGGAGCAGTCGTTGAGAGGCGCCGCCTTGTGGGATGAGGTGAAAGACAAGTTGAAAAAGTCGGCTTACGCCCTTTCAGGAGGTCAGCAGCAGAGGCTGTGCATAGCAAGGGCTATGGCAAACTCTCCTTCGGTGCTGCTCATGGACGAGCCTGCCTCTGCCCTTGACCCCATATCGACAGCGAAGATAGAGGAACTGATACATGAGATAAAGAAAGACTACACCATTGTCATCGTCACCCACAACATGCAGCAGGCGACGCGCGTGAGCGACAAGACGGCTTTCTTTTATCTGGGTTCGTTAATAGAATATGACGCTACATCGAAGATGTTCACTAATCCGTCAAAGGAAGAGACACAGAATTACATAACCGGACGTTTCGGCTGATACAACTAAATATTATATATAAATATGGTGAAATTCGTAGAAGAAGAACTTCAGAAAATAAACAGTGAGGTTCTTGAAATGTGGGAGCTGGTTCTTGACCAGATGAAGAACGTGTGTGAGGCTTTCTTCACTGACGACAAGGAAAAGGCATGGGAAGTGCTTATAAGAGAAAAGAGAGTGAACGCTTGCGAGACAAAGCTTGACTGCGACATAGAGGACTTCATGGCGCGTTTTAATCCTGTTGCCATAGACCTGCGCTTTACTATAGCCATGCTGAAGATAATCACCGACCTGGAGCGTATAGGTGATTTCGCGGAGAATATAGCGCGATTCATAATAAAGCACGAGGAGACGTATCTGGACGACAGCCTGCTGGAGAAGACGAGAATAAGGGAGATGGCAGACTGTGTGGTTGAGATGCTCGGGATGTCAAAGACTGCATTCGAGAACAGGGACATTGCCATAGCCTACAGTCTGTTTGAGAAGGACAATGTGCTGGACGAGATAAACTCTGCCTCAACGGACGCTCTCGCACAGTATGTGGGCGGGCATAATGACAAACTTGCGTTCTGCCTTGATTTTAAAGGAGTGATTCTGCGTCTGGAGCGTGCGGGAGACCATATAACGAATCTGGCGGAAGAAGTTATCTTTTATGTGAATGCGGCGGTATTGAAACATACTACCGACAAACTTGGCAAAGACAAGGCACTAATGCACAAACTGCGTGGTGAGGACAACGAACAAGCGGACGGATGCTGAGCACACGCAAGGCTGCGGAGCATAAACAGATGAACGGTATATAAATTGTCATTTATATAATATGTTTTTTCTTGGTTGCCGGATATTTCCGGCAGCCGTTTTTTTATCTCAAAAACACAACGCTATATATATATTACACCAATGGCATGTCACTTTCATTTTGGAAATCCTATCAGCATATCAGTTTCATGTTGCCAACTATAGACAATATACTCTTATTAGATTATTTTTGTATGACTGGAATTAGGTTTGTCATTACATTACAATCAAACAATTTTAGCCTCCGTGCGATTCTATAATAAGTTTTTTATGAGTTTATCTGAAACACATCTTCTGTATTTGCACAGCAAGAGCGTACGCCAATCGTGGCGGCACGGCATTGCCAACCATCTTATACCCGTTTCTGATGTTTGTATAGAAGAACACGAAGCTATCAGAAAATGTCTGTATTCTTGCGCATTCACGCACACTCAACCGACGATAAAGGTGCTCATGTCCTTTTGCGAAAATTCTCTTGTCAGAACTGACATAAGCCATTTTTGGAGCCTGCGGATGTTGAGGCTCATTCCTTGCCTGTGCCTGTATTGTGAAAGACTGTTCGTTCCATGAACGGACACGATTGCGCGACATGTATTTTGCGTCATAGTTTCCTGTATAAACGTCATGGTTCTTTCTTGCAGGATGTTCTGTCAGAATCATCTCGTCGTTGAAAAACCTTGGTCTTTCAATGATATCCCCAATGGCTTCTCTTAAAGTGATTTTCCTGCCGGTCGCAGCAAGCGGGAAAGTAAACGTATTATGTATGTCATTCCGTATACCAATAAAAAACACACGATATCTATCTTGCGGAACCTTAAAGTCTGACGCATTTATAAGTTTGTATTTTATAGAATAACCTATAGATTGCAGACTTTCTATTATGAATGCCAACGATTGCTTATGCTTGTCATCAAGTATCCCCTGTACATTCTCAATGACAAAGAACTTTGGCTTTTTCATCTTGACAATTCTGACATATTCTAAAAACAATTTGCCTCTTGGGTCTTCCAATCCGAGCTGCTTGCCACCTTCGCTCCACGATTGACATGGCGGTCCGCCTATAACACCGTCGCAAGAAGGAATGTCCTGGTCTTTGAGTAAGCGTACATCTGTAGTGTTTAATATGGTATTGAGGTGATTCCTTCTATATGTTTCAAATACAGAAGAATCGTTTTCATTAGCCCATTTCACGTTAAAACCTGCTCTTTCAAACCCAAGGTCAAGACCTCCGCATCCTGCAAATAGAGATACTACATCCATGAATTGTCTGATATGATATTATGCCGTTTCAATGTTTCTATTATGCTTAATGCCACATGATACGCAAGGTTGACAGGAACGGCATTGCCAATCATCTTATATCCATAATTCACCTCTTCATATATGAACTTGAAGTCATCAGGAAAACTTTGGACACGGGCAACCTCTCTCACGGTCATTCTTCTATACAGATGCTCTTTCCCTTCAACAAATTTCTGTAAGTTCTTTTCCACCTTTATCATCTTTGGTGCCTGAGGATGAAGCTGGCATTGTCTTCCGCTTGCCTGAACCGTAAATCCAGGCTCATCCCATGACCTTACTCGGTTGCGTGACATGAATATTGGTGAGAAAGCACCGGTGAAATATTCATTGTTAGGTACGGCACAAGCATCTCCGTTTGTATGGTTCTTTTCTCTTGCCGGTATGGCTGTGTCTTGCAAATCCCAAATAGCCTCGCGTAAAGTAGGTTTATGCTCTTGCGGTTTCGGATATTCATAATCATCTATGTGTAAATCCTTGCGAAAGCCGATGTAGAATACACGGTCTCTGTCTTCAGGTACATCATAGTCGTTGGCATTAAGCATTTTCAGATTAACGTCATATCCTGCTTCATCAAATAACCTCATGAATCCACTAACGGCGGCAGCATGTCGTTTGGCAAGCATACCAGACACATTCTCCGCAACAAAAAACAGAGGTTGTGTGTCACGCAAAATCCTGATATATTCATAGAACAATTGTCCGCGGGCATCTTCTATACCTTTTAAAGAACCAGCTTCACTCCATGATTGGCAAGGAGGACCGCCTATTATACCTGCCACATGTTTAGGAAATGAGTCTGAAGGTATATTCCTGATGTCACCTTCTATTAATTTTGTGTCAGGGAAGTTAGCTTTAAATGTGGGACATATTTTCTTATCTAATTCGTTTGCGACTATTGTATGGAATCCCGCATTGTGAAATCCCTTATCAAGACCACCTGCACCAGAAAAAAGACTAATCAAATTCATATTTACCACTTGCAGTTAAAAGATATGTTTACAGCAGGAGGCATTCCTATAATCTGAATATCAAATTTCAAAGATGGTTCAATGGTGTCTTTTGCATTGTGTATTCTGAATGAGAATTGCCAGCCATTATCAAAGCCCATAATTACCGTTGTCTTACTTTTAGGTTTGAAATCCATGTAAAGCAGAGTTGTCGGTAGCTCCATTGTAGGAACATCCAAAGAAGGCTTTTGCGTCTTGCTCGGTTGGTTCAAAGTCCCATACATATTGAATGACTGTATTGTGGTGACTCTTTTATTGTCTATACTGATAACCTTATAGAAGTCATATTTGCTAAGTAAATATTCGACAAGTTTACGAGGAATGTCGGCATTTTTATTTACTTGTGTCTTTATTTCTTGCATAAAAGCCTTCAATAATGGCACATAAACATCGTCTTCTTTAGAGTTCAAATCTCTAAAGTAGGTTCCCCTTGCTTTTTCCTCTTCCAAAAAATCAAATGTAGGTTTTACTGCATTCCAGTATTCTTCAGAACAGTTAATGCCATACCATTTTTGGCCGAAATCCAAACCTTTTGCTAAACGGCTGTGCTTTACAGCCATGTGATTGTGCTTTATGCTCAATCCAATCTCCCAGACAATATCCTTACGATCAATAATAATGTCACGTACGTCAGCTTCTATTCCATGTTCATCGCTTTGTATATACAGATTCAGTGTATCATTGTCAACTTCTACGATATTTGGTTCCAATGCAAATATTGTATCTATTGTTGATTTCGCGCTCATAGTATACAACGCTTTTTCCGCAACACTAAGTGTATTCCATGCATGTTCGGCAGCATCATAACTACTATTATGGATTATTTGTGATTTACGGATAGCACTTATTGCATCTTGTAATGAATGCAAACATATGTATTCGTAGGCACGTCCTTGGTCATTACTTTTACTACTCATAATTATTAATCAATTCTTTAATGTCAATGTTTAATACGTTAGACCTGCTAATTATATCTTCCATTAGAGGCAATGCGGTGTTATCACATCATTTTGAAACTGTAGAGGGATTTACGTCCGACCGATATGTCAACTATTATATTGTACATTTCCGTTCAACTAATACCAATTTCAAGAGATTAATATCCATTATATATTATTTGTAAGTGCAAAGGTAACTATTTATTATTACTTTCTTTCTTACATATTATTTTTAATGTTATCTTTGGCTTCCTATTTCATTTACATAACTATTTTTATTAATACAAGTAGAATTCTTTCTCGATTTAGGGAATGTATGTTTTATATAATATAAGAGTTTTCACTACTGTCCAATAAAAAAGGGCAATTCGATCTTTGAAATAGTTGAATTATAG
>OLOR01000298.1_pt1 | contig 54601 bp, 40 predicted proteins | sample 1672521 | NCBI WGS metagenome assembly OLOR01 (sample SAMEA3136695, study PRJEB25190) | human gut metagenome | biome: human gut; feature: human-associated habitat; material: faeces | place: Austria | collected 2013
AAATGTCATTAAAACGAAAACAAGCCGTTATGCAAGAAAACAGTATGGTGATACCTTTCTGAAAGAATACTACTGGAAACCATTATTTTGGAGTGATAGCTATTTTGCCACAACAGTAAGTGAGAACAGTCTACAAATGGTACAAGAATATATTAAAAATCAATAAGCAGCATCAAAGGCATTCACCCACGCCCATGCGGTGCATAGCTCCTATGGACGTGGTACTCTGCCTACTTTGATAGAAAGGATGTGAATGTTATGTGTAATCTGAGTCAGGGAATTGTAGACGATACTGAAATGAAGATTGTAATAAATATGTATAAAAATAATTTTACTTTAGAACAGATTTCATTGGCAACGAAAAAAAGTATTGCGGAAATTGAAAGTATAATTAATGAAAATAATATAGCATTACCACAAAAATAGACGGTAAATCTATGAAAGATTTAACTAGGAGGATATACAATGGCAATGGAAAAATATATGATGGCGCTGGATCAGGGAACAACTAGCTCTCGCTGCATTTTATTTGACCGAAAGGGAAATATCTGCAGTGTTGCTCAAAAGGAATTTGAGCAGCATTATCCAAAGCCAGGCTGGGTAGAGCATGACCCGATGGAAATTTGGGCATCACAGGTGAGTGTATTATCAGAGGCAATGAATAAAATAGCAGCGCTTCCTGAGCAGATTCATGCAATCGGCATTACGAATCAGCGAGAGACTACGATCATTTGGGATAAAAAGACAGGTCGTCCAATTTATCCGGCAATTGTATGGCAGTGCCGCCGTACAAGTGAGCGAATTGATCGTCTAAGAGCAGATGGTATGACGCAAAAGGTTCGTGAAAAAACAGGATTAGTTCCAGATGCTTATTTTTCAGCAACAAAAATTGAATGGATCTTAGATCAGGTGCCAGGAGCCAGAAAGCGTGCACAGGAGGGCGAGCTTCTTTTTGGAACGGTTGATTGCTGGCTTGTATGGAAACTGACAGGCGGCGCTGTACATGCAACAGATTACACAAACGCATCAAGAACAATGTTGTTTAACATTCATACGCTGGAGTGGGATAAGGAACTTTTGGAATACTTTAATATTCCGCAATCTATGCTTCCAAAGGTTCTTCCGAGCAGCTGCATTTACGGAAAAACAGATCCAGAGGTTACAGGTGGTGCTATTCCGATTGCGGGAATTGCGGGAGACCAGCAGGCAGCACTTTTTGGTCAGTGCTGTTTTGAGCCTGGTGATGTGAAAAATACATATGGAACAGGATGCTTTCTTTTGATGAATACAGGTTCAGAGCCGGTAAGCTCTGATCATGGACTTGTCACAACAATCGCAGCAGGTTCGCCGGGTGAAGTGCAGTATGCGCTTGAGGGAAGTGTGTTTGTGGCAGGAGCGACAATTCAATGGCTTCGTGATGAGCTTTGGATGATTCGAAACGCTTCTGAGACAGAAAGCTTATGTCAGTCTGTTGAGGATACGGCAGGTTCTTATCTGGTGCCGGCATTCACAGGACTTGGTGCACCATATTGGAATCAATATGCAAGAGGTACGTTTGTAGGACTGACAAGAGGTGTAAGCCGTGCTCATTTTGTGCGCGCAGCCGTTGAATCACTTGCGTATCAGGTACATGATGTGCTTGAAGCAATGGAGCAGGACAGCGGTTATACAATTGAGATATTAAAGGCAGATGGCGGTGCAAGTGCAAATAATTTCCTTTTGCAGTTTCAGGCAGATATTCTTGATGCACAGGTAGATCGCCCAGGATGTATCGAGACAACAGCACTAGGTGCAGCTTACCTGGCAGGCCTTGCAACAGGATATTGGAAGGATAAAGAGGAGATTCGTGCAAATTGGCAGCTGCAGCGTTCATTTATACCGTCAATAGGAGAGACAAAGCGAAAGCAAAAGCTAAAGGGCTGGAAAAAAGCAGTTCGCTGTGCACTTTTCTGGGCAAATGATGAGGAAGAATAGCGGTAATAACAGTTACTTGAAGAGAAAAATAGATATTGATAGTCCCGACATTTTAGAAAATATATAGTTTTAAAATGTCGGGTATTTTTAAAAAGTGGTATTTAATCGTTTAACCTAGCGTAAAAGAGTACACTGAAGATAAAAAAAGTTTATTGTATTAAATAATCACACTTTTTATACAATGCAAACGAGAAGAATAAGAATATAAAAATATTATAAAAAAAATAATTAGAAAATACTTGACATATAAGCTAATATAGAGTAATATCAATTACATAAAGTAACGAGTTGATTTTGTAAATAAATGTAAAAAAAACCAGATGCAGTAAAAATGGAGGTGACTTTTAAAATACTGATATGGTTAAACGATTAACTAAAAGGAGAAAATATGACGTTAAAAGATATAGCAGGGATGGCAGGTGTGTCCGTTGCTACTGTATCTCACGTACTGAATCACAGAGACAATAAGGTAAGCCCTGAGGTGGCAGCTAGGGTTAGAAGTATTATAAAGGAAGTTAACTATCAGCCTAATACTGTAGCTAAAGCACTCAGAAGCAGTAAGTCAAGCATCATTGGTGTGATGACAGAAGATCTCTCTGTATGGCAAACAGGGAGTATTGTGCAGGGTGTTACACATTATGCACAGCAAAATGGATACAGTGTGATTTTATCTGACCTTGGTTTAAAGGATAAAATTAAGACGGATTATGACAGCATTTATAAGTATAGAGGGGTGATTAGTAAGGAACTGCAGAGATTGCAGGCCGTTCGTGTAGATGGTGTGATTTTTATCGGAATGCATGATCGAGACGTGAAGGGATTGATCGAGACAGATGTTCCACTTGTATATGCATATTGTACAACAGAGAATGCAGATGATGTGCAAGTGGGATATGATAATAGAGAGATCTCAAAGAAGATTACACAGATGCTTTTGAAGCGTTACGGTGAAGAAATTGCAATTATTGGAGGACCGATTCAGTCAGCTCCCGCTGGGCAACGTATGTCTGGTGTAGAGGAAGCATATGCAGAGGCTGGAGTTTCTATGAATTTGAAGCTGCGGCAAAATGGCAACTGGGAGTTTGAAAGTGGTTTGCAGGCTTGCAGAGATATTTTAAAATCAGGTTATCCAGTAAAAGCAATTTATGCAATGAATGATTTAATGGCACTTGGTGCAATTAGACAGATCCGGGATTGTGGATTACAGGTACCAGATGACATAGGAGTAATTGGATTTGATGATTCTGAATATGGCTGGTTTTCAAATCCGGCACTGACAACAGTGCATGTGCCGCTTGATGAAATTGGAAGAGAATCAGCGGCAGCACTGATCACCAAAATTGAACATGGAGTATTAGAAAAAAAGAGAATTCTTTTGGAATGTACATTAGTAGAACGAGAGTCTTACCGGCGTAAGCAATGAGACTTAACATAATAAAAAAAGGAGACTTGGAGTATGAGTGGAAAACGAGTAGCAACATCATTTTTAGCAGCAGCAATGGCAGTTGGAACACTTTCTTCAGCAGCATTTGCAGAGAACGGAACCGTTGATCCAGCAGATTTGAATTGGGAAAAGCCAGAAGAAACTATTAACATTAGCGTGTATGCAGGTGAGGGTGATCAGGAAGAATTTTTGGCAGATGAAAATGGCGGAAAGGCCGTTATGGACGAGTGGCTTCTGGAAAATCTAAACGTAACCTTTGACTGGCAGTATATGACAGGTGATATGACTGAACGTTTAAATCTGATGTTGGCAGATAATAGTTATCCATCTGTTATTACCAATATGCCTGATGATATGGCTGAGAAATTTATCGCACAGGGCAAGGCTGTTGACTTGACGGAGTATCTTGATGATATGCCAAATCTGACAAGACGTATGGGCGATTATATTAATATGCTTAAGGATGATGAGGGTCATATTTATAAGCTTTCTACACTTTGGGGCGAGAATCCTAATGTAGCAGGACTTGATTTTGGTGTTCGCTGGGATTATTATCTGGAGCTTGGTGAGGAGAAAATGTATGAAACGCCTCAGGAGTATATTGAGGTTATGAAGAAGATTCTTGCAAATCACCCAACAAATGATGCCGGACAGACGACTTACGCGTTTACAAGTGACAATCAGGGTAAGAGTTTTTTAAATGCAATGCTCGGTGCTTACGGCTTTGTAAATGGTTATAAGTTAAATGAGGAGACAGGTGAGTTCACGCATTGGCTGAATACTGATGAGGGTCTTGAGATCGCAAAGCTTGTAAATCAGATGTATCGTGAAGGTTTAATTGATCCGGATTATCAAAGCGTTGATTATGAGACATACATTTCTAAGTTAGCGAACGGACAGGTACTTGGAAATTTTGGAACTTGGTGGTATGCATGGGTAGGTGGACATCAGACATGGGCCGTACAGGAAGGCGATGACTACGATAAGAATAAGAGATTTGCGAACGTTTCTGTTCACGGAGAAGGAATGAGCATGGAAGATACATCACTTCTTACCTCCAACTATGTGGGAAGTTACCGTATGATCATTACCGACAAGGCAACTGAAGAAGAAATTCAGGGTATTGTTAAATATTTAAACTGGGAAGCATCTGAACTTGGAACATTTATTATGGGTTTTGGTGCACCACGTGAAGAAAATGTATGGAAAATTGATGATGATGGTACATGGCTGTTTGATGATGAGATTATGAATGTTGACACAAAGGATACTACATATCATTCTGTAAAAAATCATTATGCTTGCGAGTACTGGGTAGCAATTTGCGGACAGTGGCTTAAGAGTGATGGCCGTTCTGTTTTTGATAAGATTGATCCGAGAGTAGATCGTGTATCTATTTACGATTATTGGCCAGTAAATGAGGACGGAAGTTTTGCTGATGAAGGCATTAATATCTGCTGGGGTAACTATACTGCACCGGCAAAGGATACTACAATGTATCAGACAACCTTTAATTCCAGAGATATGATTGCAACAATTAAGCAGATGGTTGACGATACAATTACTTCTTCTTGGGCAGAAATTATTAACAGCGCTAGCGAAGAGGATTGCATAGCAGCATTTGAAGCAGCAAGAGATAATTGCAATGCAATGGGTTTGGAAGAATTAACAGATTATTATGAGAATTCCTACAAGGCTAACGTTGAGAAGTACGAAGGCTGAAAAATGAATGGGAGAGGTGGGATTTCCTGCCTCTCCTTTTAGATTAACAGCGAACGGGAGGAACTGGCTTATGGCACTAAGAAAAAAACATGCAGTACAGGGCGGTGATGCAGGTCGGTATGTAAAAGTAGAAAAGAAAAAAGGCACTCTGTTAAAATCATTTCGTACACAGAAACAAATTTGGTTTTTGTGTCTGCTTGCCCTTGTCTGGGTAGTAATCTTTTGTTATATTCCTATGGCAGGAAATATTGTGGCGTTTCTTGATTGGTATCCAGGAATGTCACTTTCACAAAGTAAATTTGTAGGACTTGAAAATTTTAAGCGTTTCTTCCAGTTACCAGAGTGGAAGATGGTTATTCGCAATACACTTGTAATTAGTGGATTGTCGCTGACAATTGGTTTTGTAAGTCCAATTATATTTGCACTTTTATTAAATGAAATTAAGAATAAGATGTTTAAGAAAGTCGTACAGACCATTTCTTATATGCCTTATTTTGTATCCTGGGTAGTAGTAGCTTCCATTATGATGTCTCTTCTTGGAAGTGAGGGTCTGATTAATGAGGTGCTGCTTAAGCTTGGTGTAATTGATAAATCAGTAAACTTTTTAAGTAATCCAGATTATTTCTGGGGACTTTTGACAACAGCAAATATTTGGAAAGGACTTGGATGGTCTGCAATTATTTATATTTCAGCAATTGCTGGTGTTGATCAGGAACTTTATCAGGCTGGTGCTGTCGATGGACTAGGGCGTTTTGGAAAGGTATGGCATATTACAATTCCAAGTATTATGCCAACGGTAGTAGTCTTGTTTATACTTGGTATCGGAAATATTCTGAATGCCGGCTTTGAACAGCAGCTTTTGATTGGTACTCCTAGTACAAGAAAAGTATATGAGGTTATTGATACTTATGTATATCGTTACGGTATTCAGCTTGGAAATTATACATTTGGTACTGCAGTAGGTTTGATGAAATCTGTATTTGGCTTCTTTTTAGTATGGCTGACGAACTTCATCTCAGGAAAAGTACTGGATATGAGAATTTTCTAAAGAAAGGGGTCAAAGCATATGAGGCGTGCAAAAAAAAAGAATTATACTGTTAAGCAAAATCGTATTAAGCAAAGCGTTGGCTCACGAGTGTTTGACGTTTTTCTTTATCTGTTTATGATAGCATTTACCTTCTGTATGGTATATCCATTTTGGAATCAGCTAGTTATCTCATTAAATGAGGGTTCAGATACCGTTCTTGGTGGAATTACCTTTTTGCCAAGAAAGTTTACCTTACAGAATTATATTTATATTTTTCAACGCCAAAATCTTCCCAAAGGTGCAGCAATGTCAGTTGCGCGCTGTGTAGTCGGTACATTCACGAGTATTGTCTGTACTGCACTGTTGGGTTACATTGTAACAATTAAACATTTTGCAGGAAGAAAATTCATGCGAATTGTAATGATCATTACAATGTATTTTGGTGGTGGAATGATCCCGACATATTTGCTTTATTCTTCTATCGGTTTGACAGATTCATTTGCTGTATATTGGCTTCCGGGACTGCTTTCTGCATACAACATGATTCTTGTTTCCTCATTTATTGAAGGAATTCCAGATTCACTTGCAGAGTCTGCGCGGATTGATGGTGCATCAGAGGTTCGTATCTTTTTTAAGGTCATTCTTCCACTTTGTAAGCCAGTTATTGCAGCACTTGCAATTATGACAGCAGTTGGTCATTGGAACTCTTGGTTCGATGTTTATATTTACAATCCAAGTGGTCGTTTTGATACATTACAGATGTATTTGAGAAAGATTCTTCTCGACAGTGAGGCAGCATCAAAGTTGATGAATGATCAGAAAAAATATGAAGCAATGAAGAATCTGACAACGAGTTCTGTTCGTGCAGCAACGACAATGATCGTTACAATTCCGATTGTATGTGTATATCCGTTCTTCCAAAAGTATTTCGTAAGTGGTATTACAATTGGTGCAGTAAAGGGATGATAAGGGAGTGCGATATGAAGGAAAAAAGAAAGATCTACTATTTGACAAATGCGGAGTTTGACGTACAAATATCAAAAGGCATGATCATTTCAATGAAGCAAACCGGAGACAGTTATCAGACGCAGTATGCAGATGAAAAGCTTGGATTTGGCGGAATCTGCATATTGTATGAAGATGTACATAAAAATATAGTTGAATTTTTTGCAAATGATCAGGAGACATATCAGGAGTCAGGCGTGGTTCGTAGGGATAATGGTTTGTCCTATCAGGCAAAATCATCCGACGGTACAATTTCTGTTTCAATCTCTTATGAGTTAGAATATGACAAGCTCTCGCAGAAAATACAGGTTATAAATACATCAGAAAAAGAGATTACGCTTTGTGATGTCGGCATTCGTCAGGCATGTCACACAGAATTTAAGTGGGGTGAAAGCGCATCTCCAAATGTGATTGGTCATTATCATATTGGTGGCAATAGCTCACACGGCACGTATTATCGCGTAGATGGAGAAGGACCATGCTTAATCTTTGCACCGCAGGAAGATACTCAGCTTTTGTACTATGATGTACAAAAATGGTTTAATCCAGAATTAAATGAAAGAGAGCAAAAGGAAACAGAAGAAGGCAAAGGTTTTACGATGCTGTATCCGTTTGCAGTAAAGAGAGCAGAAAGAGTAGCAAAAAAGGGAGCGCGTCTTCGTACACAGCAGCACACCGTTTTATTAAAGCCAGGCGAGACAGCATCATTTTCATTTGCTTATTTATGGGCAGATCATTTTCTTAGAGCAGGAAAACGTATGGCAAAGGAAGGATTGATTCATGCAGTCAGCATTCCGGGTTATACTATCCCACAAGGAACGAATGTGCAGCTTTGCCTCGAATCTATATGGGATCAGGGCGATGTACAGGTTTTTAGCGATGAATCTAAGGAACCGATTTCATATGTTAGGACAAAGGAATGTGAGTCTGGTACCAAACAATATTTTTATGAGTTCTCTTTTGAGACGCTTGGTGAGCATACAATAAGCATTAATTATGGAAAACAAAAACAGGCATATTTGTATTATTTCGCAACACAGCCAGTCGAGATACTTTGGGAAAAGCGTGCCGCTTTTATAGCATCGCATCAGATAAAGGACGAAACTTTGTGGTACGACGGACTTCTATGTGAGTGGAATAACAAGACAGGTGTGCAGCTGTCACCAGACAATTATGATACTATCGGCGGATGGCGTATCTATGAGGTCAGCTGTGACGATCCGGGATTAGCAAAGCCAGCATTTCTATCTTCAAAGCAGACCATTCTTCCAAATCAAGATGAGATTGCAGCACTGGATCGATACCTTGACCGCTTTGTATGGGGCGGTTTGCAGCAGACAGAAGAAGAGCCATATCCATATGGCATATATGGAATTCCAGATTGGCATGTTCTTCGAAATTCTAAAGAAGATGGTACGAGAGGAAGGCTTCATATCTGGAGAATTTACGATTATCCACACATAGCATTGACCTGGTACAATATGTATCTGACAGCGGTGCGTTACCCGAATTTAAAATTTCAGTTGGAACCGATTGCCTATTTGAAGCGAGCATATGGAACGGCATGCGGTATGTTTACAATTCCATCTGAGATTGAAGACTGGTCAGCATATAAGACTGGATTATACAATGAATGCGTAATCCCAAAGATTATTGCAGCACTTAGAGAAAATGGTATGAAGGCACAGGCAGATCGTCTTGAAACATTCTGGATGAGAAAGGTTAAATTCTTTGTTACGGAATGTAAGGATGTGTTTGGATCTGAATATCCATTTGATACAACAGGATTTGAGTCAACATTTGTGTTGGCAGAGGATAGTTTGAAAGCTGCTGTGTTTGAGAGGGATGATTCTCCATTTGCAGAGGGCATTCCATATGAGAAGGCAGTTCAATTTATGGAAAGCCAGCATAAATGCAACATTGCATGCCGTGGATATTTAGAGCCTTCATATTTTGGTTATGGAAGCGATTATCGTGGAAACAGCACACATTATATGCTCAGTTACATGTCACAGATGGGTGGATGTTCAATTCTTCGCCACGCATTGTATTACGAGAAGGAACCATGGGAAATGCTCCGTTTAGGATATGGATCACTGCTTAGTTCGTATGCACTGATGAATACAGGAGATGAGGCAAGTAACTATGGATATTGGTTTTCAGGAAAAGAACACGATGGAGCAGCGGGCGGTGGATTTGAGCCGCTGTATGAAGGCAAAACTTGGCTTGACCAGCCGCATTCAGGCGGTTCATGGTATTACTCCTGTGAGATTGATCTTGGATTTTGTGGCGGAGTTCGCGGAGCATCTTGCATTGTGGCAGAAGATCCGCTGTTTGGCCATATAGGATACGGTGCAGAACTTAGCAAAGAAGATAATATATGGACTGTAAAAAGAAGTGATGCAGCAGGAAAAGAGTTTCACTATTTGTCGAATGATAAGCGTCTTCATGTTGTATTGGATCATGGAACATTTGCTAAAACAGCAGTAAAGTATAACAAGAATGATCATTTGCTGACATTGTATTTTGACACACAAAAGAGTGCATTGAACGGAACGGTAACAATTTCTATGCTACATATGGTGGGAACACTTGAAGATGGCACAATGCTTGGAAGCAACACAGTGCAATATCCATTAAAAGATGGACAGGAAAGCATTAAGATTCTCCTGAACGAAGGGTAATGATGCTGATAATGAATAAGAAAGCATAACAATAAATTATGAAAGCCGCTGTACGCGGGCAGAAAGGACGAGTATGGAGACAATAAAAGGAAGAAATGTAAAAATTACGGACACGTTCTGGTCTGGAAAAATGAAGACGGTGCATGACAAAGTAATTCCGTATCAGTGGGAGGCATTGAATGATCGTCTCCCAGATACAGAGCCAAGCTATGCGATTGCTAATTTTAAGACAGCAGCTGCAATTACTTCTGGAGAATTAGATCAAAGTAAGGCAAAAGCAGAGTTTCATGGCTGTGTTTTCCAGGACAGTGATCTTGCCAAGTGGATTGAGGCATCCGCGTTTTCATTAAACTGGCATCCGGATGAAAAACTTGAAGAGACGATTGATGATGTCATTGATCTTGTATGCGCTGCGCAGCAGCAAGATGGATATTTGGACACATATTTTATTATAAATGGTTTGGATAAGCGTTTTACAAATATCGCGGATGCGCATGAAATGTATTGTCTTGGTCATTTTCTTGAGGCAGCATGTGCATACTACCATGCAACAGGAAAGGATAAGCTGTTAAATGCACTGATTAAATATGTCAATTTGATTGATCAGACTTTTGGTGAGGAGGAAGGAAAGCTTAAGGGTTATCCAGGTCATGAGGTGCTTGAAATGGCACTTATGAAACTGTATGAGATCACAAAAGATCCAAAGCATTTAAAGTTAGCAGCTTATTTTATTAATCAGAGAGGTCAGAGTCCGAACTATTTTGCTGAGGAAAAGAAGAAGTATAAGAATAAGTATTACTGGGAGGAATCCTTGTTCCAGTACGGATATTATCAGGCACATAAGCCAGTAAGAGAGCAGAAGGAAGCAGTAGGCCATGCTGTTCGTGCCGTTTACCTGTATTCTGGAATGGCAGATGTAGCGAGGGTGACAGGCGATGAGTCATTAAAGAAGGCGTGCCATACACTGTGGAACGATGTAGTGCGCAGGCAGATGTATGTTACTGGTTCAATTGGTTCAAGTACATACGGAGAGGCATTTACCTTTGACTATGACCTTCCTAATGAGGAAATCTATGGAGAAACTTGTGCAGCAATCGGACTAGTATTCTTTGCAATGAGAATGTTGAAAATGGATACAAATGGTGTATATGCTGACGTAATGGAGAAGGCACTGTACAACGGCATTATCAGTGGAATTTCTCTCGACGGCACAAAATTCTTCTATGTTAATCCATTGGCAGTAAAGCCAAAGGCAGTCAAGAAGGATCAGAGACTAATCCATGTAGAACCGAGACGTCAGAAGTGGTTTGCGTGTGCATGTTGCCCGCCAAACTTAGCCCGAATGATGACTTCACTTGGTGAGTATATCTACACGACAGAGGGAAATACTGTTTACCAAAACTTGTTTATCGGAAGTGATATGAAGACTGAGGTGAATGGAAAAGAAATCACGCTCCATGTAACTACCTCATATCCATGGGAAGAAACAGTTTCAGTTCGTGTAGAGTCTATGGAGGATGCGGCATTTGAGTATGCATTCCGTGTACCAGGTTGGTGCAGAGGCATGACTGTAAAGAAGAATGGCATGGAGGTATCCTATCATGCAGAGAACGGCTATGGCTATCTGGAGAATCCGGTAAAGAACGGTGATGAGATTACACTTGTATTTGAAATGCCTGTTACCTTTGTAAAGGCAAATCCGAAGGTTCGTCAGGATATCGGAAAAACTGCTGTAATGAAGGGCCCGGTTGTGTATTGTCTGGAAGAGGATGATAACGGAGAAGAGCTTCAGATGATTCATCTGGCAGGAAAGAAGAATATTCATGAGGAGTTTGTTCCAGATCTTCTTGGTGGTATTGTGCGCATTACCATGACAGCAGAGGAAGAGTATGGTCCGGCAGATGATGGTCTGTACTACGATTGTTCTCAGGTAAAAAGACGTGAGAGAAAGCTTACATTTATTCCATATTATGCTTGGGCAAATCGTAATGAGGGCGAAATGACTGTTTGGGTTAACGATTAATGATGTGTGAAAGTTTGTAAAAGCAGTTTAACTAATAAATTATAATAAAAGAAGAAAGAGACAGACTCAAAAGCCTGCCACTTTCTTCTTTTGTCTTGCGAATAGTCAATTTAAATTTGAATGAACTGCTCTTTATTAAAACTATTTTTCTATGAATAATAATGACTTATTTTTCGTTCTTTTTCTGATACTCCAGTGCAGCGCCGATGAAGCCCTTAAACAGTGGATGTGGGCGATTTGGTCTTGACTTTAATTCTGGATGAGCCTGAGTACCAATAAACCAAGGATGATTTGGAAGCTCGATCATCTCTACAATACGGCCGTCTGGTGAGATACCAGAAAGAGTCATGCCGTGAGCAGTGAGGGCAGCACGGTAATCGTTGTTGACCTCATAACGATGACGATGACGCTCTGCGATTTTCTCAGTGCCGTAAAGCTGATAAGCCTTTGTGTCCTTTCCTAAGATACATGGATAAGAGCCAAGACGTAATGTACCACCGATGTCAGTGACACCATTTTGATCTGGCATCAGATGGATAACTGGATGAGCGGTTTGCGGATCAAGCTCAATGCTGTGTGCATCGCGAATGTCAAGAACATGACGGGCAAACTCAACGATTGCCATCTGCATGCCAAGGCACAAGCCAAGGAATGGAATGTTATTTTCACGCGCATAGCGGATAGAGGTAATCATGCCCTCAATACCACGATCACCAAAGCCGCCAGGAACGATAACACCGGATACATCCTTTAATTGTTCAGCTACATTCTCAGTTGTTACCTGCTCAGAATCAACCCATTTGATAGTTACACTTGCATGATGAGCAACACCGCCGTGCTTAAGTGCCTCAACAACACTGATATATGCATCGTGAAGTGCGGTATACTTTCCGACAAGAGCAACGGTTACAGAGCTTGTCGGATTCTTCCATGCATCCACCATAGCTTTCCACTCGTCAAGATCAGGTTTTGGACTATCAAGACCAAGGCATTCGCAGGCAACGTCTGCTAAATGTTCTTCCTCAAGCATAAGCGGAACCTCATATAATACGTCACAGTTCAAATTTTCTAATACGTGGCTGACTGGAACATTACAGAACAGACCGATCTTAGCCTTCATCTGGTCGCCCATTGGGTAATCGCTGCGGCACATGATAACATCTGGCTGAAGTCCCATTCCCTGAAGTTCTTTAACGCTTGCCTGTGTAGGCTTTGTTTTCAGTTCCTGAGAAGCAGACAGATACGGGATCAGGGTAACATGAATCAGCATAGAATTGTTGCGGCCAACCTCATGCTGGAACTGACGGATAGACTCTAAAAATGGCTGACTCTCGATATCACCGACAGTACCGCCAACCTCGATAATGGCAATTTCTGTCTTATCAGTTGTAAAATTGCGGTAGAAACGATCCTTAATTTCATTTGTGATGTGAGGGATTACCTGCACGGTACCGCCGCCGTAATCGCCACGGCGCTCGCGCTGCAGTACGCTCCAGTAAACCTTTCCAGTTGTAACATTAGAATTGCGGGTGAGGCTTTCATCGATAAAGCGCTCATAGTGACCAAGATCAAGATCAGTCTCAGCGCCGTCATCGGTGACAAACACCTCTCCGTGCTGAACCGGGTTCATAGTTCCTGGGTCAATGTTGATATAAGGGTCGAATTTTTGCATGGTAACGGTGTAGCCGCGCGCCTTTAACAGACGGCCAAGTGATGCGGCAGTGATTCCTTTTCCAAGTCCGGATACGACGCCTCCGGTGACAAATACGTACTTAACAGGCATAATTACCTCCTTTGAAGAAAAAATAAAAGTGTCAATAGTAAATAATGCATGGATAAATTGGGTGACTATTCAGAACCCTATTCACAAAAACAGAGTTATTATACAACCATTTTTTTTTCAGCGCCACTATTATTTCACAGAAATTTTATTGCAATATTGGATGTTCAATTATATAATAGTTACAGTTTACTTCTCATGTATGTTTCTTAGACTTTGCTAAAGCAGCTTTATAAGGCACGCATGATGGGTACTGAAAATGAAGAAAGGTGAGGAACGAATGGACGACAGGGAAAGAAAACCTGATAACAGGAATAACAAAAAACGAAATTATCAGTTGTATATAATCTTGGCGATTGTAGCAGCAGTTACTGTTGCACTGATAACGGGACTTGATTCTCTAGTCAAGAAAAGTACGACCAAAAAGGTAACGTATGATGAATTTGTGGAAGCAGTAGAGGAAGGAAAGGTAGAGTCAGTAAAGATTTCCAGCGCAAGAGTAACATTTACGTTGAAAGATGATCTTCGTATGACCTACTATACGCCATATCTTCCAGATTCAAATTTACTTCCTATGCTGAATGAGGCAGGTGTAGAATATACGGGTACAGAGGATAGCTCAGGCTCAGCTATACTTGAATTTATTTTAATGTACATTTTGCCGTTTGCATTGATCTGGATTCTGATGGGATTTTTTATGCGCCGTATCGGAGGCGGTTCAGGCGGCATGATGGGTATTGGAAAGGCAAACACAGCAACTAATATGAGTCGTGCAACTGGTGTAACATTTGCTGATGTTGCTGGTGAGGACGAAGCAAAGGAGTCATTGACAGAGATTGTTGATTTCTTACACAATCCACAGAAATATGTGCAGATCGGTGCCAAGTTGCCGAAGGGCGCACTTCTTGTAGGTCCTCCAGGAACAGGAAAGACGCTTTTGGCAAGAGCCGTTGCAGGCGAGGCGAAGGTTCCGTTTTTTTCATTGTCAGGTTCTGATTTTGTAGAGATGTTTGTCGGTGTTGGTGCATCAAGAGTGCGCGATTTATTTAAGACTGCACAGCAGAATGCGCCGTGTATCATTTTTATTGATGAGATCGATGCTATTGGTAAGACAAGAGATACACGCTACGGTGGAAATGATGAGCGTGAGCAGACATTAAATCAGCTGCTCTCTGAGATGGATGGATTTGATGCTTCTAAGGGAGTGCTTGTTATGGCAGCTACGAATCGTCCTGAAATTCTTGATAAGGCACTTCTTCGTCCGGGTCGTTTTGACCGACGTGTCATCGTAGATAAGCCTGATCTTAAAGGTCGTATTGCAATCTTAAAGGTTCATGCAAAGGATGTGCGAATGGATGATTCTGTTGATTTAGAGGCAATTGCGCTTGCAACAAGTGGTGCTGTAGGTTCAGATCTTGCTAATATGATCAACGAGGCAGCGATCACTGCAGTAAAAAGAGGAAGTCAGGTGGTATCTCAGAAGGATCTTCTTGAGGCTGTCGAGGTTGTTCTTGTCGGTAAGGAAAAGAAGGACCGCGTCATGAATCAGAAAGAAAGACGTATCGTTTCCTATCATGAGGTTGGCCATGCACTTATCAGTGCACTTCAAAAGGATTCAGAACCTGTACAGAAAATAACAATTGTACCAAGAACAATGGGTGCGCTCGGCTATGTAATGCAGACACCGGCAGAGGAAAAATTCCTAAACTCCAAGGAAGAAATCTTAAACATGGTTGTCATGGCGCTTGGAGGACGTGCCGCAGAGGAACTTGTCTTTAACAGCGTGACAACTGGTGCATCAAATGATATTGAGCAGGCAACTGCCTATGTAAGAAACATGATCACAATGTATGGCATGTCAGAAGAATTTGGTCTGATGGCACTCGAGACAGTAGAAAACCAGTACTTGGATGGACGCAGAGTGCTAAATTGTGCTGATGCAACGGCCGCTCAGATTGATCAGGTAGTAAAGGAAACGCTTAAGAAATGCTATGAGCAGGCAAAGCAGCTACTTTCTGAGAACAGAGAGGTCATGGATCATCTGGCAGAGTTCTTAATTAAAGAAGAGACAATTACTGGAAAAGAGTTTATGGAAATCTTCCATAAATATCGTCTGGAGCAGATGGAACGCCAGGTTGGTATGGACGTATCAGACAACACAAACGAATAAAGAACAAAACATATTGATTTAATCTATTATGGACGCTCATTTATAAAAGAAGCACAATTTTTTAATGTTGATTTGCTTTGCTTATGAATGGGCGTTTTTTTAAGGAGTATGTATGGATCAAGATGATTTTTTAGCACGAAAAGAGCAGATATTAAATCGCAATTCTGCGAAGAATTTCAAAGAATTTAATATTGAAAATGAATTAAAAAAGCTGCCTGCAAAGCCAGGAGTCTATCTTATGCATGATGCCTCGGACGAGATTATTTATGTCGGAAAGGCGATTAAGCTTTGTAATCGTGTACGCCAGTATTTTCAGCGCAGTAAAAAGCCGTCTGCCAAAATCGAGCAGATGGTTTCTCATGTTTCATATTTCGAATATATTGTGACAGACTCTGAGATGGAAGCACTGATTTTAGAGTGCAATCTGATAAAGAAACATCGTCCGCGCTATAATACGATGCTTATGGATGACAAGGCATACCCGTATATTAGAATTACAGTCGATGAAGATTTTCCAAGAGTTATGCTTGCGCATAAGCAGGTGCGTGATAAGAGCCGTTATTTTGGACCATATCCGAGCGGACTGGCTGTTAAGGACACACTAGAACTAGTGCATAAGCTCTTTGGAATTCGCACCTGTAATCGTGTTTTGCCGCGCGATCAGGGAAAGGAACGTCCTTGCTTGAATTATCATATCGGTCAGTGTATGGGACCATGCCAGGGGTATGTCACAAAAGAGGAATATGGGAAACAGATTGACCGTGTGATTTCGCTGCTTAATGGAAATTATGTGCAGCTGAGAAAAGAACTCGAGGAAAAAATGAAAGTTGCGGCGGCAGAACTTGAGTTTGAAACGGCTGCAAAATACAGAGATCTTGCAGAAAGCATTACAAAAATTGCCCAACAGCAAAAGATTACAGACAGCAGTTCATTAAATGACCGTGATGTGATTGCCAGTGCAATAGAAGGCGCTGATGCAGTTGTACAGGTCTTTTTTGTCCGTGAAGGCAAGCTGATTGGCCGTGATCACTATCATGTCAGCGTAGCCGGCGGTGATACTGAGGCAGATGTTTTAAGCAGCTTTGTAAAACAATATTATGCAGGAACACCATTTCTTCCCGGTGAAATTTATATTCCATGCGAGCTAGAGGATATGGAAGTGATTGGCAGCTGGCTAACGAAAAAGCGTGGCAAAAAGGTTGAAATTCTAGTGCCAAAGCGAGGCCGTAAGGAAAAGATGCTTGAACTTGCTGCGCAGAATGCAAAGATTGTTCTGCGCCAGGATAAGGATCGCATAAAGCGCGAAGAGGAACGTACAACAGGTGCGCTAAAGGAAATTGAAGGATGGCTAAACTTGACGCATATTGACCGCATAGAAGCATATGATATTTCTAATACAAGCGGTATGGAATCAGTTGGATCTATGGTTGTTTTTGAAGGAGGAAAGCCAAAAAGAAACGATTATAGAAAGTTCAGAATCAAAAGTGTGCAAGGTCCAAATGACTATGCTTCAATGTATGAGGTGCTGACAAGACGTTTCGAGCGTGCGAAAGCAGTTAGTGAAAACACATCCGACAGTTTCCTGCGCCTGCCAGACGTCATCATGATGGACGGCGGCAGAGGTCAGGTCAATATGGCGCTTGAAGTGTTGGAAAAATTGGAAATGTCCATTCCTGTATGCGGTATGGTAAAGGACGATCATCATCACACAAGAGGCTTGTATTATAATAATGTAGAGCTTCCAATCGACACACATTCAGAAGGATTTCATTTAATTACACGCGTGCAGGACGAGGCACATCGTTTCGCCATTGAATATCATAAAAGTCTGCGCGGCAAAAAAGAAATTCATTCTATTTTAGACGATATTTCAGGCATAGGACCAAAGCGCAGACTGGCATTAATGCGTCAGTTTGGAGATATTAATGCGATACGCGAGGCCACAGTCGCACAATTAGCAGATGTCGAAGGGATGAACGAGCGCGCCGCCGAGTCGGTCTATGAGTTTTTCCATTCAGTGGTTTACAAAACGGACACAAATTGATACAATGAAGAAAAAAAGGAGATATATTTATGAGCGGAGTTACGATTTCAGCATTAATTAAAAAAATGAATTTGGAACTTTTGACAAAAGAGATTAATACAGATAAGATCAAACTGTATCATCCGGATGTTAATCGTCCGGCACTGCAGCTAGCGGGCTATTACGAGCATTTTGATCGTGAGCGCGTTCAGCTGATTGGTGTTGTTGAGTATACCTATATGCAGCGCATGACAGAAGAGCAGCGTATGGAAAATTATGAAAAGCTGCTTTCAAGCGAGATTCCATGCATCATCTTTTCCACAAATAATAAGCCAGGTGAGACATTCTTAAAGATTGCAAGCAAATACAAAGTTCCTGTTATGCTTTCTGAGAAAAAGACTTCCCCTTTGATGGCAGAGATAATTCGTTGGTTAAATGTTGAGCTGGCACCGACAATCTCAATTCATGGTGTGTTAGTCGATGTTTATGGTGAAGGTGTGCTGATTACTGGAGAGAGCGGCATTGGAAAGAGCGAGGCAGCGCTTGAGCTTATAAAGCGAGGCCATCGTCTTGTATCTGATGATGTTGTAGAGATACGTAAGGTAAGTGATGAGACATTAGTTGGAAGTGCACCAGATATCACAAGACATTTTATCGAGCTTCGAGGCATAGGAATTATCGATGTTAAGACATTGTTTGGTGTCGAGGCAGTTAAAAACACGCAGGCAATCGATATGGTTATTAACTTGGAGGATTGGGATAAGGATAAGGAATATGATCGTCTTGGTCTGGAGGATCATTATACCGAGTTTCTTGGAAACAAGATCGTCTGCCACAACATTCCGATTCGTCCGGGCAGAAACCTTGCGATTATTGTAGAGTCAGCGGCTGTCAACTACCGTCAGAAGAAGATGGGCTATAATGCAGCCAGAGAGCTGTATAATCGTGTACAGCAAAATCTTGCCAGGAGAGATGACGATTGATGGAATTTATGGAAATGGAAAGACAATTACAGGATAATGTTACAAAGAGGCTTCAGGCTATTTTAGAACCAGAGGATCTTCTTTTTGATGAGCCGATGAAGGACTACACGACTTTTCGAGTTGGAGGACCGGCAAAATGGATGGCAGCTCCGCAGGATGAGCAGCAGCTTCGCGTAATTTTAAAAATTTGCAGTGAATTGCAGGTTCCATGCTTTATTCTTGGACGCGGCAGCAATCTGCTTGTAAGCGATAATGGTTTTGAAGGCGTGATCGTGAACTTACGAAAACATTTCAATAAAATTGAAGTGGATCGCGAAAATAAAACAATCACAGCAGAGGCAGGAGCATCACTTCCAGCTGTATCACAGGCGGCACTATCTGCAGGGCTTACAGGTCTTGAATTTGCTGCCGGTATTCCAGGAACGATGGGTGGTGGTCTGTTTATGAATGCAGGCGCGTATGGAGGAGAGCTAAAACAGGTCGTAACAGAAGCAGCTGTAATGACAAAAGACGGCATGATTTTACATGTGCCGGTAGAGCAGATGGCACTTGGCCATCGTATAAGCAGCTTTATGCAGACAGGTGAAATTATTCTTTCTGTTAAGATGCAGTTAACACAGGGAAATCCTGATGTAATTAAAGAAACAATGAATGATTTTAACAGTAGACGAAGAGATAAGCAGCCGCTTGAATATCCAAGTGCAGGAAGCACCTTTAAGCGTCCAGCAGGTTATTTTGCCGGAAAGCTGATCGAGGATGCAGGACTTAAGGGATTTTCAGTCGGCGGAGCGCAGGTTTCAAAAAAGCATGCGGGCTTCGTAATCAATACTGGTTCTGCAACAGCAGCTGATATTTGGAATCTTTGCAATGAGATACAAAACAGGGTTCAAAATGAGTTTGGTGTAACGCTGGAAATGGAAATTCAGAAGCTTGGTTCATTTGAGCAGCAAAAAACAAAGGGTTAAAAAATGAGAATTGTAATTGTAACAGGAATGAGCGGTGCAGGAAAAACAACTGCACTCAAGATGCTTGAGGATATGGGCTTTTACTGCGTTGACAATTTGCCAATTCGCCTGATTGAAAAGTTTGTTGAGCTGATTAAGGGTGGCGGCACTGAGGCAAATGATATTGCGCTGGGCATTGATATTCGTAATCCTGAGTTTATTGGACTTATGAGCGAGGTCATTACGCAGCTAAAGCAGGAAGAAATTGACTGTAAGGTTTTATTTCTTGAGGCATCAGATGAATGTCTGATTAAGCGCTATAAGGAAACACGCCGCAGCCACCCACTGTCACAGGGACAGCGAGTAGAGGTTGGAATTGCAAAAGAGCGAAAGTTAATGGCAGAATTGCTTTCTAAGTCTGATTATGTCATAAACACTTCACAGCTTTTGACAAGAGAACTTAAGGCACAGCTAGAAGATATACTTTTAAAAGGCTTTGATTATAAAAACCTTTTTGTGACAGTGCTTTCATTCGGCTTTAAGTATGGAATACCTACAGATGCTGATCTTGTCTTTGATGTGAGATTTTTGCCAAATCCGTACTATTTTGAAAACATGAGACCGCTGACAGGAAATGATGCACCTGTTCGCGACTATGTTATGAGTTCAGACACGGCAAAAGTATTTTTAGAAAAGCTCACCGATATGGTGACATTTCTGATTCCCCATTATATTGATGAGGGAAAATCCCAGCTAGTTATAGCAATCGGCTGTACAGGCGGCAAGCACCGCTCTGTGACGATTGCCAATGCACTTTATGAAAAATTAAAGGGCAAAGAGGGCTATGGGCTGAGACTTGACCACAAGGATATTGAGAAAGATGGAAGAAGAAAATAAGAAAGAAAAAGAAGGAGCCTCCTTTTCCATGCAGGTAAAGGAGGAGCTTTCTAATGTAGAGGGAGCATCACGCCATTGTCAGTTAGCGGAGTTAGCAGCGCTAGTTCTTTGTTGTGGACGACTGGTTAATAAGAAAATGGATGATGATGACGAAAATAGTTGCATTAATAAAACGTTACTTTTTGAGTCAGAAAATGAAACAGTTTTAAGAAAGTACTTTACTTTTGTACAAAAAACATTTAATATAGAGTTAATGCGTGTACACAAGGGAAACGGATATGCTTTAGAGCTGAATGAACAAGACACGAAAAGAGTTTTGCATGCGATAGAGCTTTCTGAAGAGGAACCCCTGGAGAATTGCGTTGCAGACAGCAGACTTTTGCTTCGAAATTGCTGCCGCAGAGCCTTTGTCAGGGGTTGTTTTCTGGCATCCGGCTCGATCAGTGCGCCGCAGAAAGGGTATCATTTTGAAATCGTTACCGTTTCAGAAAAGCGAGCGCAACAACTGCAACAGATCATACGCACTTGTGGGATTGAGGCAAAGACAGTGGTACGAAAGAAGTATCATGTAGTTTATGCAAAAGAAGGAGAGCAAATCGGAGATCTGTTAAGTTTGATGGAAGCACCAAAAGCCAGAATGAATTTTGAAAACATTCGCATTCTAAAGGATGTCCGCAACAGTGTGAACCGCAAAGTAAATTGTGAGGCTGCCAATCTGAATAAAACGGCAAATGCCTCATTGGAACAAGTTAGAGATATTGAATATATCAGTGAATATTACGGCCTGGAAAGTTTACCTGAAAATTTAAGACAGGCCGCACGTCTGCGTCTTGAAAAACCAGACGCCTCTCTGACAGAACTGGGAAAAATGATGGATCCGCCAGTAAGTAAATCTGGTGTTAACCATCGTTTTAAGAAACTTAAGGCATTAGCGGATCAGATGAGAGAAAAAGGAGGAAGATTATGATAACAAAGACAATTACAGTGGAGATTCCAGCAGGACTAGAGGTACGCCCGGTGGCAGTGCTCGTTCAGGTAGCAAACCAGTATAGCAGCAGCATTTACGTAGAGAGCGGAAACAAGAAGGTAAATGCAAAGAGTATCATGGGACTGATGACATTAGGACTTCGTGCAGGTGAGTCTGTTACTGTACATGCAGATGGTTCTGATGAGGAAGACGCTGTAGATAAGATCGAGGCATATCTGACAGGAAGATCAGTTATTAATGCAAGAGCGTAAATAAAGGATGATTCTTATAAAATAAAAAGAAAACCGTGTGAGCATCGCTGCCCACACGGTTTTCTTATTCATAATCAGCAGTATTTGTCAGGAGTTTAAAGCCACCCCAATAGCGAAAGATTGCTTTTGCCAGAATTTTGTCACGTGCAACATAAGTATTATTCCAGTATCGCGAGTCTTTTGAGTTATTTCTGTTATCACCCATCATAAAATAGCAGCCCTCAGGAACCTGAAACTGCATTCCATCGTTTGCGATAACCCATTCCTCCTTCAAATAATCTTCTTTTAATGGAGTAGCGGAGTTATTTATATATACCTTGCTGTCTTTTATTGTGACTGTCTCACCTGGAAGTCCAATAATTCGCTTGATGTAGTTTATAGATTCGTTGTCAGGATACTTAAAGATTACTATATCACCACGCTTTGGATCCTCCATAAGATAAGAAAGACGAAAACCGAACAATCGATCACCAGTCATGATTGTGTTTTCCATTGAGCCAGATGGTACCTTTGCATTTAACAGAATAAAATTGTTAATCAAAAGTGCGGCAACAATGGCAATGCCTATGCTGATCACATATTCAAGAATAGTTTTGGCTGTTGATTCTTTTTCGTCCGTTTTCTTACTGCCTTTTTTTTCATTCATTTGCAGGTCATTTTCCTGCTCAGAAATATTGTTTTGCTCCATCTGAGTACCTGTACCTTTCTATTTGCTGTAACACTGCTGCAGCTGAAAATTTGCGTAAACGCTTTTGTACGAGTATAGCATAAACGAAAGGAAAAGTCTATTGTCAATTAGCGCTTTGCAACTAATGTTTGCTTTTCGCACGGAAAAATGATAAAATGTATTATAGTTCGTGCGATCTTTAAAAGGAGAATCTCGCGAGCAGGAATTGTGATGAGAATTGACCACAAAAGAAGGAGGCTTCTATGGCATTTACACATCTTCATGTGCATACAGAGTATAGTCTGCTCGACGGCTCATGTAAGATAAAGGAATTAATTGACAGAGCAAAAGAGCTGGGGATGCAGTCCCTGGCGATTACAGATCACGGCGTCATGTACGGCGTGATTGATTTTTATAAAGCAGCAGTTGCAGCAGGTATAAAGCCCATTATAGGCTGCGAGGTTTATGTGGCACCAGAATCAAGATTTGACAGAGAAGCAGGCGGACAGGGAGATGACCGTTATTATCATCTGGTGCTGTTAGCAGAAAATGATACAGGCTATCATAACCTGATGAAGATTGTTTCAAGAGGTTTTACGGAAGGCTATTATTATAAGCCGCGTGTAGATAAAGAACTTCTTGAAAAATATCATGAAGGCATAATTGCACTGAGCGCATGTCTGGCAGGCGAGGTGGCAAGAAATGTCACAAGAGGTCTTTATGAGGATGCAAAAAAAGCAGCGCTTTCCTATGAGAAAATCTTTGGAAAGGGAAATTTCTTTTTAGAACTGCAGGATCATGGAATCAGTGCACAGGCAACTGTTAATCAGGCACTTCTTCGTATGAGTGAGGAGACAGGGATTGAGCTTGTAGCAACAAATGATATTCATTATATAAATGCAGAAGACGCAGAGCCTCATGATGTACTTTTATGTATACAGACCGGAAAAAAGGTAAACGATGAGAACCGCATGCGCTACACGGGAGGCCAATATTATTTAAAATCTGAGCAGGAAATGCGTGATCTGTTTCGTTATGCACAGCAGGCGATTGACAATACAGCAAAAATTGCAGACAGATGTAATGTTGAGATTGAGTTTGGAAAGACAAAGCTTCCAAAGTTTTCTGTGCCGGATGGCTACACATCAGAACAGTATCTTGAGAAGCTTTGCCGTGAAGGATTGGTGCGCCGTTATGGTGAGGAGGCATCACAGGTAGAAAAACGTCTTGACTATGAGCTTGGTGTTATAAAAAAGATGGGCTATGTTGACTACTTTTTGATTGTGTGGGATTTTATTCATTTCGCAAAATCAAAAGATATAATGGTTGGTCCGGGACGAGGTTCAGCAGCAGGAAGTGTAGTTGCCTACAGTCTGGAGATAACAGATATTGAGCCGCTTCGCTATCAGCTTCTGTTTGAGCGTTTTTTAAATCCAGAGCGTGTATCTATGCCAGATATTGATGTAGACTTTTGCTTCGAGCGCCGTCAGGAAGTAATTGACTACGTTGTAGAAAAGTATGGCAAAGATCAGGTCGTTCAGATTGTTACATTTGGTACGCTTGCTGCAAAAAACTGTATCCGCGATGTTGGACGTGCACTTGATTTGCCATACTCGCTTTGCGATATGATTGCTAAGCTTATTCCAGCTGAATTAAATATGACAATTGACCGTGCATTAAATGTCAACCCAGAGCTTCGGTCTCATTATGACAGCGATCCGCAGGTTAAAAAACTTATTGATCTCTCAAAGAGGCTTGAAGGTCTTCCACGTCATACATCAATGCATGCGGCTGGAGTTGTCATAAGCCAGCGTGCCGTAGACGAATATGTGCCGCTCTCAAGAGGAAGCGATGGTGCAGTTGTCACACAGTACACTATGACAGCCTTAGAAGAGCTAGGTCTTTTAAAAATGGATTTTCTGGGACTTAGGACGCTTACAGTTATACAAAATGCAGTAAATAATGTGAAGCGAAGTCAGGGCATTGCATTAGATATCAGTAACATTGATATGAATGATTCACAGGTACTTGCCTCAATTGGAACAGGTCACTGTGAAGGTATTTTCCAGCTTGAGAGTGCAGGAATGAAAAACTTCATGAAGGAGTTAAAGCCAGACAGTCTTGAGGATATTATCGCTGGAATTTCTCTATATCGCCCAGGTCCTATGGATTTTATTCCGAGATATTTAGAGGGAAAAAATAATCCGGAAAAAATCACATACGAATGCCCACAGTTAAAGCCGATTCTTGAACCTACGTATGGATGTATAGTGTATCAGGAGCAGGTTATGCAGATTGTTCGTGATCTTGCAGGCTATACGCTTGGACGAAGCGATCTTGTGCGCCGTGCAATGGCTAAAAAGAAGGCAGCTGTGATGGAGAAAGAGCGTCAGAATTTTGTGTACGGCAATGAAGAAGAAGGTGTTCCGGGATGTATTTCACGCGGAATTGATGAGAAAACGGCAAATCATATATATGATGAGATGATTGATTTTGCAAGATATGCGTTTAATAAGTCACATGCTGCAGCATATGCGGTTGTAGCATATCAGACGGCTTATTTAAAATATTATTATCCTGTTGAATATATGGCTGCACTTATGACGTCTGTAATTGAAAATTCTGGAAAAGTTTCTGATTATATTCAGGTTTGCCGTAAGATGGGAATTTCAATCGTTCCGCCTGATATAAATGCCGGTGAGTGGGATTTTTCTGTGCGCGATGGAAAAATCTGTTATGCATTATCTGCCATAAAAAGCATTGGAAGAAATGTTATTTTGGCTATGGTGCGTGAGAGAAAAGAAAATGGAGCATACACAGATCTTCAAAATTTCTTAGAGCGCATGTATGGCGGTGAGTTAAATAAACGAGCCGTTGAAAATCTGATAAAGTCAGGTGCGATGGACTGTATTGAAGGCAACAGAAGACAAAAAATGGAAGTTTATTCCTCTATTATGGATGAATTAGCCAGAGAACAGAAACACTCTATGACAGGACAGTACAGCCTGATGGATTTTTTGGAGGGACCGCAGAAGGATGACTTTAAGATTTCATTCCCCAAGGTGCCAGAATATGAGCCAGGTGCACTTCTCGCAATGGAAAAAGAGGTGCTTGGAATTTATATCAGTGGTCATCCGCTAGAGGCTGACAGAAGTCTCATAGAGAAAAATATCACAGCAGTCAGCAGTGATTTTATTCAGGATGAGGAGACTGGAATGGCAAGGGTGCGAGATCAGGCCATTGTTACGGTAGCAGGAATGATTGCAGCAAAAACAGTTAAGACAACAAAGACAAACCAAATGATGGCATTTCTGACGCTTGAGGATTTACGAGGAACTCTTGAGGTGATTGTTTTTCCAAAAGATTACGAAAAATATCGCGCAATTCTCAGTCCAGATCAGAAAATTTTTGTTAAGGGCCGCGTGTCACTTGGAGATGAGGTGCAGGGAAAGCTGATCTGTGAAAAGATAGTGGCATTTTCTGAGATTCCGGGTGAGCTGTGGATTCAGTTTCAAGATCTTGAAAGCTACCAGATGAATGAAAAGAAGCTTCTGTCTATGTTGGCACCGTGGGATGGAAAAGATACAGTAGTGGTCTATCTTTCCAACACAAGACAGTACCAAAAGCTGCCGCCAAGCCGAAGTGTCGGTATTTGTCCACAGCTTATTGACCAGCTTGACCAAGTATTTGGAAAAGAAAATATAAAAACATTGAAAAAAATCAAGGAAAAGCTCTAAATTGTATTGAAAAACTTTGCAAAATCAATTAGAATAAGTATTGGTAAATTTTTAACACACTTTACCAGACAGCAAGAAAAACACAAAATGCAAAGCAAAAAGATAAGAAACATGTCAAGACAGCAAGGAGGAAACGTCATGGCAAATAAAGTAAAGACAATTGGTGTATTAACAAGTGGAGGAGATGCTCCAGGCATGAACGCCGCAATCCGCGCCGTTGTTCGTACCGGTATTGCGAAGGGGCTGAACGTAAAGGGTATTATGAGAGGTTACGCCGGACTGCTGAAAGAGGAGATCGTTGATATGGATTCTCGCAGCGTATCTGATATTATCCAGAGAGGTGGTACTATCCTTTACACAGCAAGATGTGCAGAGTTCCGTACAGAAGAGGGTCAGAAGCTTGGTGCAGAGATCTGCAGAAAGCACGGAATTGATGGTATCGTTGTAATTGGCGGTGACGGTTCCTTTAATGGAGCATGTAAGCTGGCAAATCTGGGAATCAATACAATTGGTCTGCCGGGAACTATTGATCAGGATATTTCATGTACAGATTATACCATCGGCTTTGATACTGCAATCAATACTGCAATGGAAGCAATTGATAAGGTAAGAGATACTTCTACATCTCATGAGCGCTGCAGTATCATTGAGGTTATGGGAAGAAGCGCAGGCTACATCGCTTTATGGTGTGGTGTTGCAAATGGTGCAGAGAATATTCTTCTTCCAGAGTATTATGATGGCGATGAGCAGGCACTGATCAATCAGATCATTGAGAATCGTAAGAAGGGCAAGAAGCATCATCTGATTATTAACGCAGAGGGTGTTGGTCATTCCGCAAGCATGGCAAAGAGAATCGAGGCTGCAACTGGTATTGAGACCAGAGCAACCATTCTTGGACATATGCAGCGTGGTGGAAGCCCGACCTGTCTGGATCGTTACTATGCTTCCATGATGGGTGCTCGTGCCGTAGAGCTTCTGTGTGATGGCGCAAGCAACCGTGTTGTTGCACTGCGCGATGGTAAGTTTGTTGATTATGATATCAACGAGGCACTTGCAATGAAGAAGACTATCTCTCCATACGAGTACGAAGTAAGCAAGATGCTGTCTAGATAACCGAATGTTTTTAGAATTGCTAAGTTCTCAGTAACGGAGCAATTCGTAAGTATCATAAGTATCAGCATAAAATAAAAAGAACGAAAGTGGTCCACGGTCTTGACTGTGGACCATTTTTATAGGAAAATAACTTAAAAAAATAAGAAAAGAGGGCGATTTATGAATCAGCAGCAAAAATATATTTTGAATTTACAGAGAAAATCCAGAGAGAGAAAGCGCGAGCAAGCATTTGTTATAGAGGGAAGAAAGATGTTTGAAGAGGCACCGGCAGATCGTGTAAAAATGATTGTGGCATCAGAGTCTTTTTGCAAGAGTAAGGAAGGTGCTGCGCTTCTAAAGGGAAAAAAATTTGACGTAGTAAGTGATTCGATTTTTGAGACACTTTCCGATACAAAGACACCGCAGGGTATTCTTGCAGTAGTAAAGCAGCAGCCATATTCATTTGAAGAACTGTTGGGAAAAGACAGAGCTTCCTTTTTGCTTATCTTAGATCATTTACAGGATCCGGGAAATTTAGGAACAATCATGCGTGCAGCTGAGGCAGCAGGAGTGACTGGTATTTTAATGAGCAGTGACTGTGTTGATATCTACAATCCAAAGACAATACGAAGCACTATGGGTGCTCTTTACCGCGTGCCGTTTGTCGTATCAGAAGATTTTGCAGGCGATATAGAGCGCTTAAAAAAAGCAGGTGTAAGCACATACGCCGCTCACCTAGGCGCAACAATCAGCTACGAAGGAGCAGACTATAAAAAGCCTTGCGCATTTATGATTGGAAACGAGGCAAACGGTCTGTCAGATGAGGTAGCAGCGCTTGCAGACTGTAAGATTCTGATTCCAATGGCAGGACAGGTAGAATCATTAAATGCAGCAATGGCAGCCACTGTTTTGATGTTTGAGGCAGCAAGACAGAGACGAAATTAAGCAGTATCACAATAGAATATTTGGAAAACTGTTAATTGTGACGAAAAAAATCTTGAAGCAGAATAACATTTGTGATATTCTAATCATAATTGAACTTTGGAAGGGACAAATGAGAGAATGAAAAAGAAGCATAGTGTTATTCAGATTGATATCGCCAATCGGCAATATGTGTTTGTTTTGGCAGCTAGCTACATTGCCGTTTGCATGATTGTGGTAGCGAGTATTTTTATCATGATGTCTTCATGGTTTCGGGGATATATAAAAGAAAAGGTATACGAAATGAGTTCTGTCCAGCTGGAGAATATTACAGAAAATGTAAATCACCAGCTGGACTATTATCAGGTTAGTTTGCAAAATTTATTTATGGAGCCACATATTAAGGCATCTTTGTATACCAATCAATCAGATACAATAAATGAGTGGAATATTGCAAGATATCTTCAGTATGCAGTTAACAATGACGGATATATTGATTATAGTGTTATTTACCAAAAGGGGAGGTTAAAGCAAATTATTGGTCACGTATATCCGAGTGAAGAGGAGCAGCAAGAGGTATTAGAGAAGTTGCAAAGTACGCAGCATGATAAGCAAGTTTTTTTTATTAACAATGAGGAAACCTCCCAGAGAAGATTCTTTTTGTTTCGAATGGAACGTGATTCTCTAAATGGGCCACCTCAAAGAGGCGTACTGTATGCGATCAACCAATCTAAAATTTCAGATATGCTACTAGCATCCGAGGATGATAAATATAGTTATTTCGTATTTGACAAAGAAGGCAATTTGATTCTTAGCCAGAATGAAGAAGAACAAGCACAAATAGAGAAAATTAATGAAAGTGCAAATGCTGCGCAGGGACAGCTGAGAGAATTAGAAATAGGGGCAAGTACCTATTTTTTGACTTCCTCTTATAGCAGTGACTATCAATTGAACTTTGTCCAATTAATGGATGTAAGTGAGATGGATAAGGTAATGGGAGCATATTTTAAACGATCACAGATATGGGTAGCATTGGTACTTATTATTAGTTGTATATTGGCAACCATTGTGGCTCGAATGATTTATAAGCCGTTAAAACGATTTTTTAAGAGAATATCTTCTTATAGTAGACTAGAAGATGAGCCAAGTATGTATGGCGATTCGATTACACAAATGACGAGTGAAAAAATTATTTCACAGATTTCGGAGATTTCAAGGCAGGTTCATACAGATCAAGTATTGGGATTTTTAGAAGATGAACCAGGGGAAGCATCAATACCATCCGCTTTGAAGTTGAGAGAACAAGAAAGAGTGTTGTTGCTGTATGGTAGAAGTAAAATTGGAAGAGTAGATGGAAAGCAGGCAAGGAGTTTGTTTGAGGCGATGGGTAAAGCACTTAGCGGCTATCAAACAAAAATGTTTTCAGAGGAAAATGGCTGGTATTGTGTCTATCTAATTTGTGAGAAGGCATTGATTAAAACAGAACAGTCAGCTGTGATATCGTTGATATCTGATGTATTAGAGCAACAACAGCGGATGGGAAGTAATCTGTATTTGCTATGTTCAGATTGGATTATAGATGAACATGATTTCCAATCGGAATTTCGAAAGCTACAAGAATTTTCGAAATATGTGCTGTTTGGAGAGTGCGATCAAGTTTGCAACAGCAGTATTTTTGAGACGAAAAAGGATGAGGATGTTCCAAAAAAGCTGTTGCAGCCTGTAATTGATGCTGCAAAGTGTGGCGATGAAATACAGGCAAAGCAGTTGATGGCAACTTTATTAAAACAGTTGAGTGGATATGAAATCAAAAAGATTTTCCATGCGCTTAGCTATTTTTCTACAGAGCTAGAAAATGTGAGTGTTCAAGTGCCTGTAGCAACGAAAAAATATCAAGAAATATATATGATGCATTATATAAAATTATCAAGCTTGATAAACCAAAAACAGTTATATGATTATCTGAGCAATTTAATCGAGGATGCTTGCTTGGAAGTGAATACTTATCAGGAACGATCGATACGTACCGATATGCTGTCAGCACTTGAATACATCAATAGTCATTATCAAGAGCCTGAATTGTCAGTTGAGCAAGTTTCAGAAGTAATTCATATTTCACCGTCCTATTTTTCAAGAATGTTTCGGGAGATCAGTGAGTTGTCATTTCCTGAATATGTAAATAATCTCAGATTGAATTATGCGTCAGAACTTTTGAAGACAAAACGATTGTCGGTGAAAGAGGTCGCGCAGAAAGCTGGATTTTCAGGAACGTCCTATTTCAGCGCTCAGTTTAAGAAAAAATATGGAATATCCCCGTCTTCTTATCGCAATGAAACTTCAAAATCGGAGTGATTTGCAAAAAAATGATAAAAAACAGAAAAATGATACGAAAAGGAAAATGTTTTTCATGCGGATTGGACAGAAAAATGCATGAAAAGCATTTTCTTTTTCTTTTCAACAGGAGAAAAATGCAGTAAGCTGTGCACAGAAAACAAAAAGAGAAAGGACGTTGCATATGAAACAGAAAGGAATGAAGCATAGGTGTAAGATACGCCAACAATGGCCATTATACATTATGGCACTTCCAGGGGTCGCAGCATTGATCGCATTTTCGTATCTGCCGATGGCCGGAATTGTATTGGTATTTAAACAGTACAATTTTAAGCAAGGAATTTTTGGAAGTCCATGGGTGGAACCAATCTATAAGAATTTTAAATTCTTCTTTAATAATTTATCCACTGCGATGAGATCTACTAGACTTACTGTGATGTACAATATATTGTTTTTTATAGTAGGAACCATTATGGCGGTGGCAATTGCAGTAATGCTAGGAGAAATTACTAATAAATTATTTATTAAAGTCTCGCAAAGTTTGATGTTCCTTCCGTACTTTATTTCTTGGATGGTAATAGGTGCAATCTTGTATGCATTATTGAATGCAGAGACGGGCATGGTAAACCAGATTGTACGGCATTTTGGAGGAGAAGGCTATGATTATTATGCAAAACCAGGAGCGTGGATTCCAATTTTGGTTATTGTAAATACATGGCAAAGCTGTGGATATAATTCCATTATCTATTATGGTGTGATTTCTGGAATTGATTCTTCTCTATATGAAGCGGCAAAAGTGGATGGAGCGTCAAAATGGCAGTGTATCAGAAAAATTACGCTTCCACTTTTAAAGCCAACAGTCGTTGTTCTATTTTTACTTTCAGTAGGCAATATGCTGAAGGGAAATTTGAATATGATCATTGGCTTGACCAATTTAAATCCGGTATTGTTATCAACCACAGATTTGATTGATGTATATGTGTATAGAAGTGGTGTCAGAAACGGTGAGATGGCTTTTGCATCAGCGATTTCTCTGTATCAGTCCGTATTTGGATTAATTTTAGTTGTTATTTCAAATAAGATAGCCGGAAAGGTAGATCCGGAAAGCACATTATTTTAAAGGAGGCAAAATGAGACGATCAAAAATATCATCTGATAAAGTATTGATAGCTATATTTTACATGTTGTTGGCGCTGATAGCATTAATTTGCCTATTCCCAATTGTGTTTGCTTTTATTGGGTCGCTCAGCACAGAAGATGAAGTAACGAGGAATGGTTTCACATTATTTCCAGAAACAATCTCATTCGATACCTACAAATATGTATTTCAAACACAGGGACCGAAATTGCTAAATGCATATAAAACAAGCATTATTGTTACGGTTGGAGGAACATTGATTTCTGTTTTCGTGACGATTACATATGCATATACAATCACAGTACGAGATTTTAAGTTTGGAAAGTTTTTGGCTTTTTTCGCTTATTTTACGATGCTTTTCAATGGAGGAATGCTTCCTTGGTATCTTGTTACAACAAAGTATTTGGGGTTAAAAGACAGCTATTTGGCGATGATTCTTCCGTATGCAATGAATGTGTTCAATATGTATTTAATTCGTAATTTTATAAAGGGGCTTCCATACGAATTAATTGAAAGCGCAAAGATTGATGGTGCAGGGCATTTTCGAATTTTGTGGAAGATGATTCTTCCTTTATCAAAAGCAGGAATTGTGACAATCACATTATTTTATGCGTTACAATATTGGAATGATTTTTACCTTCCGTTAATGTTGATTAACGATGAGAAACTGTACTCGATTCAATATATTTTATACAAGATGATGGCAAATATTCAATTTTTAGCAGCAAATCCATCGAGTTCTATGGCAGCGCATGTAACGCTTCCAACACAGACAATAAAAATGGCAATTACCTGTATTGCGATAGGACCGATTATTTTGGTATATCCATTTGTTCAAAAACATTTTGTTAAGGGCGTAACAGTAGGTGCGTTAAAAGGATAATGAAATTGTAAAACAACAGTAGATGCTGTTGAAAATAGAAAAATAAACAGGAGGATTTATTTATGAAGAAGAGAAGTTTGATGGCAGCAGCAACAACAATGGGAATGTTACTCTCGTTAATTCCAGCGGGAACTGTAATGGCAGATGGAGAAGCGCCAACACCTGCAACACTAATTTTGTATGGTGAGGAGTCCACCAGAATGAGTGATTTTGCAGAGCATGAACTGCATGACAAAGTGCTAGAAGCAATTAATGTAGATTTGACAGTTCAGTATCTTCCATGGTCGGAATATGCAGGTGGAAAGACCGAATTAATGTTGTCTACAGGAGAGCATTTTGTAACTTATACGGATACGGCATTTTTATCTAAGTGTGTATCAAAAGGGTACTATGCAGACTTAACAGATGTCTATGAGGAGAATGCGCAAGATCTTTTGAAATATTGTGGCGGAGAAGAAGCATTTGATACTTGGAAGGTAAATGGGCAGTTGTATGCACTTCCATTTGGAAATAAACCGAATGCAGGCGAAAATTACTTGCTGATGGCAAGAGAAGATATCTTAAAAGATGTTGGAATGGATGACTTAAAAACAATTGATGATGTAGAAAAATTCTGGCAATTGGCACATGAGAAGTATCCAGAAATGATTGGATTTTCAAGAGGCGGAATGAATCCAATGATTTTAAATGGTGCATTCGATTCGGATCGAAATATTTACAAATTAAACGGTTTTGTTGCGACAGATGGCAATCAACCAGATTCAGGAGAAGTATGGAGTTTCTATGAATCCGATGAGTATAAGCAGGCTGTGGAGATTGCCAATAGATGGTACGAAATGGGAATGATTCCATCTTATGTGCTGTCAAACGGATCTCAATGTGATGCACAGTTCTACAATGGCGATGCATTGTTTACGATTGGTGCAAGCTATCGTGTATTCGAGTATCAGGATATTGTAATGAAGGCAAATCCAAATGCTGTATTTAAAAATTATTATCTAGGAGACAAGACAAAAAAGCCTTTGATGTCACGAGGCGCATATTCTACTGCATTTGCTGTAAGTGCTGATGTAGAAGGGGATGAACTGATTGGCTATGTAAAACTGATCAATTTATTACAGTCCAGTCAGGAATGGGTTGACTTTATTCTCTATGGAGTAGAAGGCAAGGATTACACAGTCAATGAAGATGGAAGCTTTAATATGATTAATACAGATGTATTGGTAGATACATGGCTTCCAGATAATATTAACTTTAAGCGTTATCAGAATTGGGTTACAGATGAGCAAAAAGAAACGTATGAGAACTGGAATGAGGGCTGTGTTGACCAAAAGGATATTGGTTTCTCATTTGATTTGACACCAGTTAGTACAGAATATGCTCAGCTTCAAGCAGTAGAACAGGAATATTTCAATCCGATGACTGCAGGAATTGTATCTTATGAGGACGGGTATGAGGAAGCTGTTAAGAAATTAAAAGAAGCAGGAATTGATGCATTTGTAGAGGAATACCAGAGACAGTTCCAGGAGTTTATTGATAGTAAAAATAAGTAAAGTATTTATTACAATGCAGCGGCTACTTTAGTAGCCGCTGTAAGTGATTTTGCTGAAAATAGCTTACAGAGCGCGAATCGCGCGATCACCTCTCCCGAGAAAGCAGTTGACAATATTTATTAAAAATGTTACAATGCGTCTGTAACAAAGTTGTAATAAGTTTAATAAAATTGAAACAGTTATTACATAATTATGATATTTTTCATGTCTAGGACGGTAAAAAATACTGTTTGCGAAAAGTAAATGTTTCACAGACATGAAAATAAAAATGGGAGAGGTCAAATATTCAATGAAAGCTAGAGTAAAAATTCTTGTGAATGGAGCGGCAGCAACGCTTTTAACTGGTGCAGTTGCAGCTGGACTTATTATTTCTTCAACAGGTGCACTCCAGACAAAGAATAATGATGTTCTCGCCGCGCGTGAGCTTGATGAGACACAGGAAGAGATGACAAGAGAGCAGGAGCCTCAGACAGAAGCAAATGCAGAATTAGTCAGCGCTGAACGTTATCAGCTTGGCATGCTGTGGGAACATGAGCTAACGGCGAAAAAGACAACAGAAAAGTCAACTGAGTCTGACGAAAAGCGTACAGAAAATGAGAAACGTTCATCAAGTGCATCATCTGCACAGAGTCCATTGGCAAGCTATTTTTCAGATCAGGCACTTGTAAATCCAAATACAGTAGGCAATTACTTAAATGTGCGAGTACAGGCAGATGAGAGTGCAGAGGTGGTTAATACCATTAAGGCAGAAGAGCTTGTATCTGTTCTTGGCGAAGACGGTGATTGGACAAAGATTGGAGTAGACGATATGGAGGGCTGGGTAAAAACCGAGTACCTTCTGACAGGAGAAGAAGCTGCAGCGTATATGCAGGAGAACGGAACTCTTTATGCAAGAGTAACTGTTCCGAATATGAACATTCGTCTTCGTCCTACAACATCTGCAGATATCCTGGATGTAGCATACGAATATGATGCTTATGAAGTCAGCTTGCTGGAGTCTGGCTGGGCATACTGTGTATATGACGGACCTATGAAGGGGTACCTTTCAGCAGATTGTCTTGCTGTTTCATACTCACTTGGAGAAACATGGATCAATACCGATATTGCCTTAACAGAGGAGAATGCAAAGCAGCTAGGTGTTGCAGTAAGCGAGAGCAGCGCAGAAAATATCGTACTGGCATCTGCAAATAAAGTTAATGTCAATGCTGATATATCAACTAAGGAGACAGTTGCAGGCAATCAGGAAGTACTAACAGTCCTGTCACCAGATCAGGTAATGGCAATGGCATCTCAGGCAGAAACGGTAAGTTCCCAGCAAGAGGAATCTAAAGTACAGCAGGATACTGTGCCATCATCTAGTGCAGCAGCTATCGAAAACAGCACAGTAAACAGTGAGACAGCAGCACCGTCTGAGTCGGCACAGCAGCCATCTTCTGAGGCTGTACAGCCAACAGTACCAGAAACACAGCCATCTACTGAAGCTGTAACAGTAACAGGTATCGAAGCCTTCTATGTCGGTGGTACTAAGAGTGAAGGCGATGTAGTTTGCAGCAATGAGGTATATGTTGTAGCAGCATACAGTGATGGAAATTATGCAACGATCACAGAAGGCTGGTCAAGCAATGATATAGGTATGATGCTTCACGCAGGTGAAAATGTAATTACATTGTCTTATGGTGGTTTTTCATCTAATATCGTTCTTACAGTGGCAGCAGCATCGTCTGCGGCACCGGAGACACAGCCGACAGCGCCAGAGACACAGCCAGCAGCGCCAGAGACACAGCCGGCAGCACCAGAGACACAGCCGACAGCACCAGAGACACAGCCAGCAGCGCCAGAGACACAGCCAACGGCACCGGAGACACAGCCAACTGGAAGCATCCGTGTCACTAACGTTGCACTCAGCAGTGATTTGACGCAGTATACATTAAATCTTTGCAGTCAGTATGGTGTGGACAGTTCAGTAATCTTCTCTGTTATGTATCATGAAAGCCACTTTAACGCAGGTGCTACAAGCGGAAGCGGTGCACAGGGACTGATGCAGATCATTCCAAGATACAGTGCATCTCGTATGGCGAAGCTTGGTGTTACTAATCTGTATGATCCAGCATCCAACATCTTAGTTGGAATTGATTTGCTAGCAGAGTATTACCATACATATGGCAGTTGGAATCAGGCACTGACAGCATACCGTACAGGAAACGCAGGAAATGATTCTGCGTATGCGGCAACGATCCTTGGAAGTGTAGGAATGTTCCAGACTGTTTACTACGAATAATTATGAATAATAAAAAAGAGGTCATGTCCAAAACGACATGACCTCTTTGCAGTTTGTGATGGTGTAAATCAAATCACTTGGTAATCAATGTACCGGTCTTTCCTGCAAGTGCTTCCTTTACCTTATCGAGGGATGTGATGATTGCCTTGCGGTTTTCACCTGCAGCTACAAAGCTTACAGCTGAAGCAAGCTTAGGCAGCTTTGTTTCCTTTGCCATAGTCTGGCTATCGATAAGCTCCATTGCCTCTGCAACAGATAAATGATCTGGAGAAAACTCCTGCGGTGTATCTGCATGAATGACAAAGCGCTCAGTAGCAGATAAGAATAAAAGAACATCTGCGTCTAATTCGTGTGCCATCTTAGCAGCTGTAGCATCCTTCTCAATAACAGCACTGGCACCCTTTAAAACAGGACCCTGCTCTAATACAGCAATACCGCCGCCGCCGGCTGCGATTACGACCTGTCCGGCATCAGCAAGTGCACGAATAGCATCAATCTCATAGATCTCAATCGGGGCAGGGGATGCAACGATACGGCGGAAGCCGCCTTCCTCTTCACGAACAAAATTACCCTTATCGCGTTCTGCCTGTGCCTGCTCAGCTGTCATGATACGGCCGATAGATTTCAGCGGATGACTAAATGCATGATCAAATGGGTCAACCTTAACCTGTGTAATAATGGTGGATACTGTGTTAAAGATACCTCTGCGAAGCAGCTCAGTACGGATCTCATTCTGAAGGTCGTATCCAATGTAGCCCTGGCTCATAGCACTGCAGACTGCCATAGGCGCAACTGTAAAATCCTGATGTGTATTGCCAAATTCGGTCATAGCCATGTGAATCATACCAACCTGAGGACCATTGCTGTGTGTGATAACAATCTGATATTTTAATTCTGCAAGGTCAGCAATAGCTTTTGCTGCCTCCTTAACAGCAGTCTTTTGCTCTGGAAGCGTCTTTCCAAATGCATTGCGGCCAAGCGCAACGACGATTCTTTTTTTCGGCATAATGAAAACCTCCCTGTTATTTAGCCACGTGAATTGTAACTATTATTTTCCCTATCATCATACCATTGTAGAGAAAACAAATCAACGAAAAATCCAAAATACACGTAAAAAGTTTTTAAGTTGATACAGTTCTTGTATAAGCCAATATTTACAGCAAAGCCCGAAGGTGAATGGATTTCACGAGCCGGACACTTGGAGCAGGTCTTTCAAAGTAACGTATAATAAGAAAGAACTTAACAGGAACCTGCGTAGTTTGGTCCGGCGACGAAACCATTGCACCTAAGGGCTTTTGTAACCTAGAAGAGTAGTAAAGTTTTAGTTCTTGTATTTGCGAAAAAATTATGATATGCTACATGAGTATTAGAGGGCTTTTTTATATTTGGAGGCAATTAATAATGGAAACTATGGAAACAAAAGTAAATACAACAAATGAGACAGAATCTGCAGCACATCAAACAGGTATGATGGATATAAATGATTTTGATTATGATCTGCCAGAGGAGCTGATTGCACAGGATCCGATTGAGGACCGTAGCAGTTCAAGATTGCTTTTACTGGATAAAAAGACAGGCAAGACTCAGGATAAGATTTTCAGAGATATTATCGATGAATTAAATCCAGGTGACTGTCTTGTTATAAATAATACAAAGGTTATTCCAGCGCGTCTGATGGGTGTTAAGGAAGATACTGGTGCTCACATTGAGGTGCTTTTGCTAAAGAGAGAGCAGGATGATGTCTGGGAGGTACTTGTAAAGCCAGGAAAGAAGGCAAAGCCGGGAACAATCATTACATTTGGTGATGGACGTTTAAAGGCAGAGGTGCTTGAAGTTGTAGAGGATGGAAACAGAAAGATTCGTTTTTCTTATCAGGGAATTTTTGAAGAGATTCTTGATGAGCTTGGACAGATGCCGCTGCCGCCTTACATCACACACCAGCTTAAGGATAAGAATCGTTATCAGACTGTTTATGCAAAGTATGAAGGCTCAGCAGCAGCACCGACAGCAGGACTTCATTTCACAAAGGATCTGTTGAAGAAGATTGAGGAAAAGGGTGTTGTTATCGCAAGCGTAACTCTTCATGTTGGTCTTGGCACATTCAGACCTGTAAAGGTTGAAAATGTTCTTGAGCATCATATGCACTCAGAGTTTTATCGTATCGAGCCAGAGGAAGCAGAGAAAATCAATGCAGCAAAGAAGGCTGGAAAACGTGTCATTGCAGTAGGAACGACAAGCTGCCGCACGTTAGAGTCAGCATCTACAGAGGATGGTATTTTGAAGGCGCAGAGTGGATGGACGGATATTTTCATTTATCCGGGTTATCATTTTAAAATGGTAGATGCCTTAATTACAAACTTCCATCTGCCAAAGTCTACACTCGTAATGCTTGTTTCTGCACTTGCTGGAAGAGAGCACATTTTAGCAGCCTACAAGGAAGCTGTTGAAAAGAAATATCGTTTCTTCTCATTTGGCGATGCGATGTTTATTCACTAAGAAAGGATATTTATATATGGAAGAAACAGTTCGTTTAAACAAATTTTTGAGTGAAAAAGGAATTTGCTCCCGCCGTGAGGCAGACCGTCTTGTTGATGAGGGAAAGGTCATGGTCAATGGCGTGTGTGCTGTTATGGGACAGAAGGTAAGCAGTGCAGATGAGATCGTTGTGGACGGAAAAAAGGTCAGCACAAAGCAGGTTAAGCCAGTATTGATTGCAGTCAATAAGCCGGCAGGAATCGTGTGTACGACAGCTCGTTTTGAGGGTGAGAAAAATATTGTTGATATGGTAAAATATCCTACTAGAATTTATCCGATTGGCCGTCTCGATAAGGAATCTGAGGGTCTGATTTTAATGACTAATCTTGGAGATCTGGCAAATGAAATTTCAAAGGCAAGCAATTCTCATGAAAAGGAATATGTTGTCACAGTTAATAATCAGGTAACAGAGAGCTTCTTAGATAAAATGAGAAGAGGTATGCATCTTGAGGAGCTTAATGCAGATACTATGCCATGCGTCTGCACAAAGACAGGAAACAGAGAATTTCATATTATTTTAAAGCAGGGCTTAAACCGTCAGATTCGTCGTATGTGCGCAGCATGTGGCTATCGTGTAGAGACATTAAAGCGTATTCGTATCATGAACATTCATCTTGGAAATATTCCGCAGGGAAACTTCCGTAATGTGACTGACGCAGAGTTTGATAAATTGATCAAGGATTTGTAAATGCCAGGGTCGAAAAGTCACAAGCTGATCATGCTTGCATGAATAGGCTTGTGACCTTGAGACCCGTTAAAACATGAGGATGCAGCGATTTTCGAAGAAAATCAGCGAATCCGAATGTTTTTAGAATTTCGAGAGTTACGAAGTAACGGAGAAATTCGTAGGCATTTAATTACAATAGTGATAGGAAAAGGCAGGTTTATTATGTCCGATTTGGAGCGTATGAAGGAGCTGGTAGAGCAGCTTGATGCGGCGGCGAGAGCATATTATCAGGAAAGCAAAGAGTTGATGAGCAATAAGGAATATGATGAGCTTTATGATGAGCTTGCCGCACTTGAAAAAAAGACTGGAACAGTGCTTGCAAAAAGCCCGACTGCACATGCCGGATATGAGGTATTAAGTGCACTTCCAAAAGAAAATCATCCATCACCAATGCTGTCTCTTGATAAGACGAAGGAAGTGTCGCAGCTTCAGGAATTTTTAAAAGATCAGACAGGCATACTTTCCTGGAAGCTTGATGGTCTTACTATTGTATTAACATATGAGAATGGTACATTGACAAAGGCTGTGACACGTGGAAATGGAATCACAGGAGAGGTTGTCACACAAAATGCCAGACAGTTTGAAAATCTTCCAGCTAAGATTCCATTTAAGGGGCGTCTGGTGCTGCGTGGTGAGGCAGTTATTTCCTATAAGGATTTTGAGCGAATCAACGAGGAAAATCCTGATGCGGATGCAAAGTATAAAAATCCGAGAAACTTGTGTGCAGGTTCTGTGCGCCAGTTAAATAGTCAGGTAACAGCAGGCCGTCATGTTCAGTTTATCGCATTTGCGCTCGTCTCGGCAGAGGATATGACCTTTAATAATTCAAGACGCTGCCAGTTTGAATGGCTTGCTGCGCAGGGGTTTGATGTTGTGACATACCGCATGGTAACTTCGACAGATCTTCCTGATTCTGTGAAGTGGTTCGCAAATCATATTGAATCGAATGAACTGCCATCAGATGGACTAGTTCTTTTGATGGATGATATCGCCTATGGTGAAAGTCTTGGAAACACAGCTAAATTTCCACGAAATGCCATGGCATTTAAGTGGAAGGACGAGACGGCAGAGACTACCCTTAGAGAGATTCACTGGAGTCCATCACGCACGGGACTTATAAATCCTGTTGCCGTGTTTGACCCTGTTGAGTTAGAGGGAACAACAATAACGCGTGCGAGCGTCCATAATGTTTCGATTGTGGAAAGCTTAAAACTTGGAATTGGTGATACAATCACTGTTTACAAGGCAAATATGATCATTCCTCAGATTGCAGAGAATCTGACACAAAGCAGTAACTTAACAATTCCGTCTGTCTGTCCAGTCTGCGGCGGACCAACAAAGCTTGTTACTAATGACGAGGTAACATGTCTGTACTGTGAAAATCCTGCATGTACGGCAAAGCAGACAAAAGCCTTTGAACTTTTTGTGAGCAGAAATGCCATGAATATGGAAGGTTTGTCAGAAGCGACCATTGAAAAGTTTATCGACTCTGGCTTTATTCACAGCTTTGCTGATATTTTCCATTTAAAGGAACATGCAGATGAAATTTGCAAGATGGATGGCTTTGGTGAAAAGTCATGTTCCAATTTGATTGCCTCAATTGATAAGGCAAGAAAGGTTAAGCTTCCAGCATTAATCTATGCACTTGGTATTCCAGGAATTGGTGTGGCAAATGCAAAGGTGCTTGCGCGTGCTTTCCACCAAGATCTTGATAAGCTTAGGGCAGCCACAGCAGAAGAGCTCACTGCGGTTGATGGTATTGGCGAGGTTATGGCACAGGCTGTCTGCGATTATTTTAACGATTCAGAAAAAATGGGACAGTTAGATTCGCTCCTTAAGGAACTGGAACTTGTTTTGGAAGAAAATAATGAAAAACAGTATCTTGAAAACCTTACATTTGTGATTACCGGATCTGTCCATCATTTTGCAAACAGAAATGAGCTGAAAAACTATATTGAAAAGCATGGCGGCAAGGCAGCAGGGAGTGTATCAGCTAAGACAAGTTATCTTATTAATAACGACAAAGAATCAACTTCTTCCAAAAACAAAAAGGCAAAGGAGCTTGGTGTTTCTATCCTTTCAGAAGAGGATTTTCTTGATCTGTGCAAAAAAATGGAAGCTGGCGAGTAACGTAAAAAATGTATTCAATAAATATGAAAAGAGAATAACTTATGCCAATACGTGTAGATAATGACCTGCCTGCAAGGGAGGTACTCGAGTCTGAAAATATTTTTATGATGGGAGAGGAGCGTGCAGATACGCAGCAGATCCGTCCACTCGAGATAGTAATATTGAATTTGATGCCGCTAAAGCAGGATTATGAGATTCAGCTTCTTCGTGCGCTGTCAAATACGCCGCTGCAGGTCAATGTTACCTGTATGAATGTGAGCAGTCATGTGTCAAAGCACACATCTGCCAGCCATATCAATAAATTTTATACTACCTTTGAAGCCGTACGAAATATGTACTTTGACGGACTGATCATAACTGGTGCCCCAGTCGAGACAATGGAGTTTGAGGAAGTTTCTTACTGGGAGGAGTTAGCGAGCATTATGGAATGGTCAAAGACAAACGTTACGAGCACGTTTCATATTTGCTGGGGAGCACTTGCCGGTCTTTATTATCATTATGGTATTCAAAAGACACCGACAGGAAAGAAGCTTTCAGGTGTGTATAGCCACCGTCTTCTTGACCGCTGTGAGCCTATTGTGCGAAGCTTTGATGATGTGTTTTACGCACCGCATTCGCGTTACTTTGGCGTAAAAAGAGATGATGTGTTAGCAAATGAACATCTTATGCTGCTTGCAGAATCAGATGAGGCAGGCTGCTATCTGATTAAAGACGATCAGGGAAATATTTATCTGCTTGGTCATCCAGAGTATGACCGCATGTCACTCGACGCAGAATATAAGCGTGATCTGGCAAAAGGCATGGATGCAGAGGTTCCGGTTCATTATTATGAGAACGATGATCCATCCACAACTCCGCTTCTTACATGGAGAGGGCATGCTAACACGCTGTATACGAACTGGTTGAATTTTTATGTTTATCAGGCGACGCCATATAAATGGTAATATGTACAAAACACTTGCGTGATTCTGCAAAATGAATTATAATGAATACGATTTTCGCATGTGTATCGGTGTTTTTTACAGAAAAATAAAAAACTATATTCATATACTTGATATTTGACGCAAGATTTGTTATATTTATAACAAGTTCGTTAATGAAATATCAATCTCGCGAAATACGAAAGGAGTTTATAATGGGAAGTAAGATTACTATTATTGGAGCAGGCAGCGTTGGTTCTACAATTGCTCATATTTTATCACTGAAGCCATATGTATCAGAACTCGTCATGATCGATATCCTTAAGGATAAGGCAGACGGTGAGATCATGGATATGGCACAGGGAACTGGTTTTAGAGATCCGATTTCCATGATTGCTGGTGATTACGAGGATGCAGCAGGTTCTGATATTGTGATTGTTACCTCTGGTGTAGCAAGAAAGCCTGGCCAGACCCGTATTGAGTTAGCAAAGACCAATGTTGCAATCATGAAGAACATTGCACCTCAGGTAGCAAAGCATGCACCGAATGCACTGTGCATCATCGTAGCAAATCCGGTAGATGTACTGACTTATGCATTCTTAAAGTATTCAGGAATGAAGGAAAATCAGGTAATTGGTTCTGGTACACTGCTTGATACAGTACGTCTTACCTATAAGCTTTCTCAGGAGCTTGGAATTGCACAAAGAAGCATCAAGGGCTACGTTTTCGGCGAGCACGGAGATACTTCCTTTATTCCATGGAGTATGGTAACGGTTGAAGGCATCAAGCTTGATGAGTACACAAAGGGTGCAAGAAGACTTGGCATTGATGCAAATGATTTTGATCCAGATGAAGTAATCACCTATGTACGCAAGTCCGGCGGAGAAATCATCAAGAGAAAGGGTGCTACCTTCTATGGCGTAGCAAATTCTGTTGTTGATGTCTGTGAGGCATTGATGGGGGCTCAGGATCTTGTAACTGTTGTATCTTCCATGATGCATGGTGAGTATGGCGTAGATGATGTCTGCACAAGCTGCTTAACTGTAATTGGACCAAACGGTGTAAAGGGCAAGATCGAGGCAACGCTGACAGATGAAGAGGTTGCAAAGTTTAAGGCAAGTGCAGAAGCACTTAAGGCTGTTATTAAGGAAATGGATATTGAGTAATTAAAAAGCAGCAGACAACCTTTGGCGGGGCCTTGTGGGGCGTCGCCAAAGAATTATGTCTGTTTATGTTTTTTTTCTACATTTAGCAGAATTTACAAATTTAAGGAGGACTACTTACTATGGAGTATCGTATTGAAAGAGATTCCATGGGCGAGATGCAGGTTCCGGCAGATCGCTACTGGGCTGCTCAGACTCAGAGAAGTTATCAGAATTTCAAGATTGGTATTGAGAAGATGCCAACTGAAATTGTACATGCATTTGGTATCTTAAAGAAGGGTGCTGCAATTGCAAATTTCAATCTTGGTAAACTGGATGAGGAAAGAAAGAACATCATCTGCCAGGCGGCAGACGATGTAATTAGCGGCAAGCTGATGGACCATTTCCCACTTGCTGTATGGCAGACCGGAAGCGGTACACAGTCTAATATGAACAGCAATGAGGTTATCGCAAACCGCGGAAATGAGATCGCAGGAAAGAAGCTTCTTCATCCAAACGATCACATTAATATGTCACAGAGCTCCAATGATACATTCCCGACTGCACTTCATATCGCAGCAGCTATGAGTATCGAGGACAATCTGTTCCCGGCTATGGATAAGCTGACTGAGACCTTAAAGCGTCTTGAGTCTGAGAATGAGGATGTTGTTAAGAGTGGTCGTACTCATCTTCAGGATGCAGTTCCGATTCGTTTCTCTCAGGAGATCAGTGGCTGGAGAAATATGCTTGAGAAGACAAAGAAGATGTTAGAGGCATCTCTTCCGGGCTTAAAGGAGCTGGCACTTGGCGGTACTGCTGTTGGAACAGGACTGAATGCACCAAAGAACTTCGGACCAGAAGTTGCAAAGGTAATCAGCGAGCTGACAGGAAAAGAGTTTGTTACAGCTGAGAATAAGTTCCATGCACTTACAGCAAAGGATGATATTACATTTGCACATGGCGCATTAAAGGCACTTGCTGCTGATCTTATGAAGATCGCAAATGATGTTCGTTGGCTTGCAAGCGGTCCAAGATGTGGTCTTGGCGAAATTTCAATTCCGGAGAATGAGCCGGGAAGCTCTATTATGCCAGGTAAGGTAAATCCGACTCAGTGCGAGGCAATGACTATGGTTGCTGTTCAGGTAATGGGCAACGATGCTGCAATCGGATTCGCTGCAAGCCAGGGTAATTTCGAGCTGAATGTATTCATGCCGGTTATCGCATACAATTTCCTGCAGTCCGTAAGACTTCTGTCTGATGTCATCGTTTCCTTCAATGACAACTGTGCAGTTGGAATCAAGGCAAACAGAGAGAAGATGAAGCACAACCTGCACAACTCCTTAATGCTTGTAACTGCTTTGAACCCATACATCGGATATGACAACGCAGCAAAGACCTCTAAGAAGGCATACAAGGAGAATATTTCCTTAAAGGAAGCCTGTGTACAGTTAGGATTTTTGACAGCAGAGAAGTTTGATGAGGTATTCCATCCGGAAGAGATGGCATAAGCCGCAGGTAACGCCGCAGCTGTTTTGGCTGCGGCACAAAAACATAGCCACTATGTGGCAGAATGGAAGGAACTATGAAGTATAGCTACTACCCAGGGTGTACCCTGAAGACAAAGGCAAAAGAGCTCAATGACTATGCCATTGCTTCTGCAAAGGCACTGGGCATTGAGATGGAGGAGATTGAGGATTGGCAGTGCTGCGGCGGTGTGTATTCTACCGCTACAGATGAGATTGCCAATAAGCTTTCTTCCGTCAGAGCTCTGGCTCAGGCAAGAGATAAGGGACAGGATCTTCTGACTCTGTGCTCCGCTTGTCATAATGTAATTAAGCGTGTCAATAATGACATGAGAAACAACGAGGATTTCCGTACAAGAGCTAACAATTACATGGCACCTGATATGGAATACAATGGTGAGGCCAATGTAATTCATTACCTCGAGATGCTGCGTGATGTAGTAGGTTTTGACAACTTAAAGAAGGCAGTTGTAAATCCATTAAAAGGAAAGAAAATTGCTGCTTATTATGGCTGTCTGTTACTTCGTCCAGGCAAAGTAATGGAGTTTGATGATCCAGAGAATCCAAAGATCATGGAAGATTTCATCAAGGCTATCGGTGCAACTCCAGTTATCTTCTCACAGCGCAATGAGTGCTGCGGCGGATACATGACCTTAAACGATAAGGAACTGGCACAAAAGAGAAGCAATGCGGTTGTAGCATCTGCTTTAGAGCAGCAGGCAGACTGCATGATCACAGCCTGTCCTCTTTGCCGTTACAACCTCGTAGCCAATGCAACTGAAAACCAGATTCCAGTTTACTATTTCACTGAGCTGTTAGCAGAGGCGCTTGGCGTAAAAGAGGAGGTGCAGGCATGAATATCAATAAAGAAATGATTACTGATATCAGTGGTGTGAACCCGCGCAAGTGTATGAAGTGCGGAAAATGTTCTGCAACCTGTCCGGCATTTGATGCAATGGATTATCATCCACATCAGTTTGTTGATATGGTAGAAAACGGAAGAATCGAGGCACTGATGCAGTCTAAGTCCATTTGGAACTGCTTAAGCTGCATGGCATGTGTACAGAGATGTCCAAGAAGCGTTGAACCTGGAAAATTAGTAGAAGCAATTCGTCTGGCTGTCATTCGTCAGCAGGGCATGAATCATTTAAGCGAGGAAGCAATTCCAGAGCTGCTTGATCCAGAGCTTCCGCAGCAGGCAATTGTCAGCGCATTCCGCAAGTATAAGAGATAAAGAAAGGCTGGTTTACATATGCAGAAAATAGGAGTATTTGTATGTTGGTGCGGAAGCAATATCGCAGCAACTGTCGATGTTGCGGCTGTGGTTGAAGCCTTAAAGGTTCAGCCGGGCGTAGTATACGCAACCGACTATCAGTATATGTGTTCTGCCAGCGGACAGAACATCATTAAGGATGCCATCAAGGAATACGGACTGACCGGCGTAGTAATCTGTTCCTGTTCTCCTCGTATGCATGAGGCAACCTTCCGCAAGACCGTACAGGCAGCGGGATTAAATCCATACATGCTTGAGATTGCAAACATTCGTGAGCAGTGTTCATGGATTCATAAGGATATCAAGGAAGCAACTGAGAAGGCAATCATTTTAGGCCGTTCCGCAATCGCAAAAGTTCAGTTAAATGCACCTCTTACCTCTCAGACAAGCCCAGTTGTAAAGCGTGCGCTTGTAATCGGAGGCGGTATCGCTGGTATCCAGACTGCACTGGATATTGCAGATGCTGGTTTTGAGGTTGATATCGTAGAGAAGAAGCCAACAATCGGTGGTAAGATGTCTCAGCTTGATAAGACATTCCCAACACTTGACTGTGCGGCATGTATTTTGACACCAAAGATGGTAGATGCAGGTGCAAACGATAAGATTCATCTGTATACCTACTGTGAGGTAGATAAGGTTTCAGGTTTCGTAGGAAACTTCAGTGTAACCATCAAGCAGAAGCCGCGTTACGTTGATCCGGTAAAATGTACAGGATGTGGTGCTTGTACCGAGAAATGTCCGTCCAAGAAGACACCAAACGAGTTTAACATGGGTCTGGACAACAGACCGGCAATCTACATCCCATTTGCACAGGCAGTTCCGAAGTTAGCAGTTATCGATCGCGATGCATGTATTCACTTCAAGACTGGCAAGTGCGGACTTTGTGTGAGAACTTGTGGTGCTGGAGCGATCAATTATGATCAGAAGGAAGAGTTTATCACCAAGGAGTACGGTGCAATTGTAGTTGCAACAGGTTACAATCAGATTAAGCCTGTTAAGTTTGATGAGTATCTGTATTCACAGAGCAAGGATGTTGTTACTTCCTTAGAGTTTGAGCGTATCATGAACGCAGCAGGCCCGACAAAGGGACAGCTTGTATGTCCGTCTGACGGAAGACATCCAAAGAAGATCGTATTTGTACAGTGTGTAGGCTCTAGAGGAGATTCCTGCAGAGACAAGTCTTACTGTTCAAAGATCTGCTGTATGTACACAGCAAAGCATGCAATGCTTGTAAAGGATCATCATCCGGATATCGACGTTACTGTATTTTATATTGATGTTCGTACACCAGGTAAGAACTTTGATGAGTTCTATCGTCGTGCTGTAGAGCAGTATGGTGTACATTATATTAAGGGTATGGTCGGAAAGGTAGAGCAGGGTCAGGGCTGCCTTAAGGTTCAGGCTTCTGATCTGTTAAACAACGAGCAGATCCATATGGATGCAGATATGGTTGTTCTTGCATCTGCAATTGAGCCAGATGAGAGCGCAAGAAATCTTGCAACGATGCTGACTGCAAGTATGGATACAAACGACTTCTTTACAGAGGCTCATGCAAAGCTTCGTCCTGTAGAGAGCCCGACAGCTGGTATCTTCTTATCAGGTGTTTGCCAGGGACCAAAGGATATTCCGGAGACTGTTGCACAGGCAAGTGCTGCTGCAGCAAAGGTAATCGGCCTTCTTGCAAAGGATTCCCTGCTTTGCAACGCATGTGTAGCTCATTCTGATGAGACATTGTGTAACGGATGTTCACAGTGTGCAAATGTCTGCGCATATGGTGCTATCACCTATGAAGAGAGACTTGTTATGGACAAGGGCGTTCGTGAGACAAGAAGAGTTGCAGTTGTTAATGAAGCAATCTGCCAGGGCTGCGGTGCTTGTACGGTTACATGTCCGTCCGGCGCTATGGACCTGAAGGGCTTTGCAAATAATCAGATTATGGCGGAGGTAGACGCAATATGCAAGTAAATGAGACAAATGAAAACAAAGAGTTTACTCCTCTGATCGTGGCATTCTGCTGTAACTGGTGTTCCTATGCGGGAGCAGACTTAGCTGGAAGCAGCCGTCTGAATTATCCGGCAAATGTCAAGATTATTCGTGTACCATGCTCCTGCCGTGTAAATCCGCTGTTCATTTTGCGTGCGTTTGAGAGAGGTGCTGATGGTGTTATCCTGTGTGGATGTCATCCGGGCGACTGCCATTACACAACTGGTAACTACTACGCAAGAAGAAGAATGACACTTCTGTTCTCTATGCTTGATTATCTGGGCATTGAGAAGGAGAGAGCAAGAGTGGAGTGGGTTTCTGCAGCAGAGGGTGCAAGATTTGCATCTGTTATGAATGATTTTGTGGACACCATTACAAAGCTTGGTGAAAACAGAAAGTTGAGGGATCTGCGATGCGAGAAATAAAAGAATTACTGGTGTCAAAAATCAATGAGCTTATTGATAACGGCACTGTAGACCGCGTGATCGGCTGGAAGGCCGGTGAATTCTGCTACGACGTATCTCCGGCTATCTTCACAAAGGAGAATCTGGACGAACTCGTTTATAATAGCTTCTGCGGCGCAAACCAGAGTAAATTTTTAGTAGGCGCTGCAACAATGGATGTGCCGTTCCGTGCACCGAATGCACCGGAACCGCCGCAGCCAAAGAAGATCCTTGCACTGCTTAAGCCGTGTGACTGCTACAGCTACAATCAGCTGCAGACAGAGCACAGACTGGACGCAGAGAAGGTTTATGCACTGGGAATCCCATGTACCGGAATGATCGATGTTAATAAGATCAAGGCAAAGGGAATCACAGGTATCCTTGGCATCGAGGAAGAGGGCGATACCATTAAGGTAAAGACTCTTTACGGTGATGAGGAGTGCAAGAAGAGTGAAGTGCTGTTAGAGCGCTGTATGGTATGCAAGGGCAAAAATCATGTAGCCGGCGATGAACTTTTAATTCCAGATGAGGAAGCACCAGAAGTTCCAGTAAGTGCAGATCGTATGGCTGAGGTTGCAAAGCTTGAGGCAATGACAGAGCAGGAGCGTTTTGATTTCTGGAGAAGCCAGCTGTCAAAGTGTATCCGCTGCAATGCATGTCGTAATGCATGTCCAGCATGTACATGCCGTACCTGCGTATTTGATAACCCGAAGTCCGGAGTTGCTGCTAAGGTAAACAATACTGATTTCGAGGAGAATATGTTCCACGTTATTCGTGCATTCCATGTAGCTGGTCGTTGTACCGACTGTGGTGAGTGCAGCAGAGTATGTCCGCAGAACATTCCTCTTCATCTGTTAAATCGTAAGTTCATCAAGGATATTGATACATTCTACGGTGATTTCCAGGCAGGAACTGAGGTTGGCGTAAGAGGACCGCTGATTTCTTATACTAAGGAAGACTGTGAGCCGAGTATCGTTATGGAGAGGGGGAATTAATCATGTTAAAGATTGCTATGAGTGAGATTTCCCGCCTGTTTGATGCGATTCAGGCTGTGGATGAACTGTATTTGCCGGTAGAGAAGGGCAATGAGGTAGAATTTGGTCTTTATTCTGCAGATGCAAAGGTACGTCTTGATGCACTTCAGACTGTAAAGTCTGCAAAGGATATGTTCTTCCCGTTCCAGGAAGATCTGATGAAATTCCATATGGACGGAAAGAAGATCTCTGTAGAGGCAGCTGCAAAGAAGGATAAGGATTTTGTTGTATTTGGTGTCAGAGCATGTGATGCAAGAAGCTTTTCAATTTTGGATAAGGTTTTTCTTGCTGATCCGGTTGATACTTATTATCAGGCAAGAAGAGAGCATGGCATTGTTGTATCTATGGCATGTCACAGACCAGAGGAAACTTGTTTTTGCAGTACCTTTGGAATTGATGCAACTAAGCCAGAGGGTGATGTTGTAACATGGATCGCAGAGGATACCCTTTACTGGGAAGCACAGACAGAGAAGGGCGAGGGCTTAACTAAAAAGGTTGAGGCTGTTTTAGCAGAGAGCGATTCTAAGGCAGTAGAGGCACAGCAGGCTGCTGTTAAGGAAATCTTAAAGAAGCTGCCTCTTGCTGATCTTGATCTTTCCTATTTCACTTCTCATCCAGAGTTAGAGATCTTCAAGAGAGAAGAGTGGAAGGAACTGTCAAGCCACTGCTTAGGTTGCGGAACATGTACATTTGTATGTCCGACATGTCAGTGCTACGATGTGCGTGACTATGATACAGGACATGGTATTGAGCGTTACCGCTGCTGGGATTCCTGTATGTACCGTGATTTCACAATGATGGCTCACGGAACAAACCGTAAGAGTCAGGTAGAGCGTTTCCGCCAGAGATTCATGCACAAGCTGGTTTATAATCCGCTTAGAAATGATGGTGAGTTCTCCTGCGTAGGCTGCGGCCGCTGCTTAAAGAAGTGCCCAAATTCCCTGAATATCGTTAAGGTAGCAAAAACATTGGGAGGTACACAGGCATGAGTGAGAGAAGAGAAGAATTAATTCCTGCTCTTGGCGTTGTTACTGAGATCCGTAAGGATACACCGGATGTAAAGACATTCCGTGTTGTAACGCCAGACGGCAAGAAAGCATTTGAACATAAGCCTGGCCAGTGTGCCATGCTTTCCGTTCCAGGTGTAGGAGAGGGTATGTTTTCTATTACCTCTTCTCCGACACAGGAAGAATATATGGAGTTTTCCATTAAGAAGTGCGGATGTCTGACTAGCTGGCTTCATGCAATTGAACCAGGTCAGATGATCACAATCCGTGGACCATATGGAAATGGATTCCCGGTAGATACCGAGTTAAAGGGCAAAAATTTGCTGTTTATCGCAGGTGGTATCGGACTGGCTCCGCTTCATTCTGTAATCAACTATTGCCGTCACTATCGTGATCAGTACGGTGATATTGATATTATTTACGGTTCCCGTTCTATGGATGATCTTGTAGACATCAAGGAAATTCAGGACGAGTGGTGCAACGAGGAAGGAATTAACGTTCATCTGACTATCGACCGCCCGCAGGAGGGTTGGGATGGCCATGTTGGATTTGTTCCAAGCTACGTAAATGAGCTGAATCTTTCCTTAGACAAGACAATTCTGATCTGTGGACCGCCGATCATGATCAAGTTTACTCTGCAGAATCTGCAGGCACTGGGCTTCTCAAAGAGCCAGGTATATACAACCATGGAGCTTCGCATGAAGTGCGGTATCGGAAAGTGCGGCCGCTGCAATATCGGTTCCAAATATGTCTGCAAGGACGGTCCGGTATTCCGCTTCGACCAGCTGGATGAGCTGCCAGACGAGTATTAATCGCGAAGACAATGAGCCGTGCGCAGTCGAAGAAAAGTGAATGCATCATGTTTACATGAAAGCAGACACTTTTCTGAGACTGCATAGGGCGAAGCCCGCGTGCGAGCGTGCGCGAAGCACATGCGAGAGCAGCACGGCGCAATAAAGATTTGTAAATGAATATGGAGGAAATATAATAATGGACGAAATGATTACAGTTTATTTATATGGTAAGAAATATACTGTTCCCTCCAGCCTGACAATTATGGAAGCTTTTGAGTATTCCGGTTATCAGCTGGTTCGTGGCTGCGGCTGCCGTAACGGTTTCTGTGGTGCTTGTGCTACTATTTACCGTATTAAGGGTGAGACAACTCTTCATGGCTGCCTGGCATGTTCCACAAAGGTTGAGGACAACATGTGTGTAGCATCTCTGCCGTTCTTCCCGTTAGAGAAGGAAATCTATAACATTGAGGAGATCCGTCCAACTCAGGAGATCATGATGCAGCTGTATCCGGAGATCTATTCCTGTATCGGATGTAATGCCTGTACAAAGGCTTGTACACAGCAGTTAAACACCATGCAGTACATTGCATATGCACAGCGCGGTGAGTACGAGAAGTGTGCAGAGGAGTCCTTCGACTGTGTAATGTGTGGTGTCTGCTCATCCAGATGTCCGGCTGGAATTTCTCATCCGCAGGTTGCATTACTTGCAAGAAGATTGACCGGTAAGTACTTAAAGCCAGAAGCAAAGCACCTGACAAAGCGTGTTGAGGAGATTGCAGAAGGAGATTTCGATGAGGCGATGAAGGAAATCATGAGCAAGTCTGTAGACGAGCTGAAGGATATGTACAACAATCGTGTAATCGAAAAATAAAGGAGGACGAATAAGATGAGCTTTCCATATACAGAGGAAATGATGGAGTCTGTCAAGAAAGTTGAAGCTACCAGAGCAGCCCGTATGGCAGCAGAGCCGAGACGTATGACAGCAGAAGAAAAGGATGCACTGCTTGAGCAGTATCATCCAGACTATAATCTTTCTAGCTTTGCAGAGATTATAGTAGGACCGAACAAAGGCGAGAAGGCTCCGAAGGAGTTAGTAGAGCTTTTACAGGCAAAGAGCCGTGTTCAGGGAATGACCTTAGATCTGGCTCATCCGGATTATGACGTTGACGTTCTTGTTATCGGCGGCGGCGGTTCCGGTGCATCTGCAGCAATTGAGGCACACGAGGCAGGCGCAAACGTAATGATCGTTACAAAGCTTCGTATCGGTGATGCCAACACCATGATGGCAGAGGGTGGTATCCAGGCAGCAGATAAGGAAAATGATTCTCCAGCACAGCATTACTTAGATGTAATGGGCGGCGGACATTTCGCAAACGTTCCAGAGCTTGTTGAGAAGCTTGTTATGGACGGACCAGATTGTATCAAGTGGTTAAATGACCTTGGCGTTCTGTTTGATAAGGATAAGGACGGCAACATGATTACCACACACGGCGGCGGAACTTCCAGAAAGAGAATGCATGCAGCAGCAGACTACTCTGGTGCTGAGATCATGAGAGTTCTTCGTGATGAGGTTCAGAACCGTAAGATCCCGGTTGTTGATTTCACATCTGCAATCGAGATCATCAAGGATACTGAGGGTAAGGCAGCTGGTGCTGTTTTACAGAACATGGAGACAGGTGAGATCTTAATCGCTCGTGCAAAGTGCGTAATCATCGCAACTGGTGGTGCAGGAAGACTTCACTATCAGGGATTCCCAACATCCAACCACTACGGTGCAACAGCAGATGGTCTGGTACTTGCTTACCGTGCAGGTGCAAGACTTCTGTATCAGGATACCTTACAGTATCATCCAACTGGTGTTGCATTCCCATCTCAGATCTACGGTGCACTCGTAACTGAGAAGGTTCGTTCCATGGGCGCACAGTTCGTCAATGTAAACGGTGAGGCATTTATGCATCCACTGGAGACCAGAGACGTTGCTGCATCTGGTGTAATCCGTGAGGTATCCAGAGGAAACGGTGTTCATACACCACTTCGCGATGGTATCTGGCTGGATAGCCCGATGATCGATGCAATCCACGGCGAGGGAACTCTGGAGAAGAGACTTCCAGGTATGCTTCGTATGTACTTAAGATATGACATCGATATGAGAAAGGTGCCGATCGTAATTTACCCAACACTGCATTACCAGAACGGTGGTGTTCGTGTCAGCGTAAATGGTATGTCTGATGTTGAGAATCTGTATGTTGCAGGTGAGGCAGCAGGTGGTGTTCATGGAAGAAACCGTCTGATGGGTAACTCACTTCTGGATGTTATCGTATTCGGTCGTAATGCAGGTCAGGAAGCAGGTAAGCAGTTTAAGAATGTTACACTGTCTGATCTGACACTGGAGCATGTTGACAACTTCGAGAAGGAGTGTGAGGCAGCAGGCATCCATACCGATGAGGTATCTCCGAAGATCTTACCAGATTACAGAAGAAAAAAGTAATTCAATAAAATAAAAGCAAAAAAGCCGGGGAAACCCTCCGGCTTTTTTGAGCACAATGAAATAATATGATATCAGGGTCAAAAGCTC
>OLOR01000311.1_pt1 | contig 53714 bp, 50 predicted proteins | sample 1672521 | NCBI WGS metagenome assembly OLOR01 (sample SAMEA3136695, study PRJEB25190) | human gut metagenome | biome: human gut; feature: human-associated habitat; material: faeces | place: Austria | collected 2013
AAATTTTTGCAGAGGTCAGTCGTTTTCAAAATCATATCCATATAATCAAGTCCTTTCTTTGATTTTACGGATAGCATACCGGGCAATTTTGAAGATTTCATAAAGATTCCCGAAAACAGAATATGAACAATACACCGTAACCGTGGAGCATATCGCAACAAAGCACCAACCTACGCATTTAGGGCCTTAAAAAGCCCTATATTTCAAGGTTTTTCCCGCATAGTCGGCGGGGTATGTGAGTGTTTTTATAGAAATAATCGAAGCAGAATGTTGCAGTGATCACATCCATATGTTGGTAAGGATTCCCCCCCCCAAAAAAATATTCTGTATCAGAAATAGTGGGATACTTAAAAGGGAAAAGTTCGCTAATGACATTTGAAAAGCATGCGAATTTAAAGTACAAGTATGGAAATAGACATTTCTGGTGTCGTGGATATTATGTAGATACAGTAGGAAATCAAAGCAAACCAGCAAGCCCCTTTTGGGGCTGCGCCGGAGTAAGAGAACACTGAATAAGCCCATTTAGGGGCAGCTGTGAATGTGGTGCAGTTGGCAGGCTATTAATTTCTAAAGAACAATATTATAAAGTTTTATTGATACATATTGAAAATTATCGTGCGTTTCTTAAAGGAGAAGATGAAGTGGTAAATTCAAAAGATTTGTATCAAACATTAAATACGAGATATGTATATTTACCGTATTTACAGGAACTTGTCAAATAAGAAAATTTGCAACATTCATTTTCTTGTTTTGAACTTCAGAAAGAAATTCAACGCAAAATCAATCAAAATAGAAGCATAGGTATATGCAAAAGAATTATATGAGAAAGTAGGATTTGTACAGAAATCCGAATCATTTCTAGAAGATGGAATACCACATGTATTAATGCAATATACAGAATAAAGAAAAACGTTACAAAACTAAAGATTCACTTCACAATACATCTCAATATATTCCTCAAATCGAGGCAGCGCTAAAGTCAGTTCTCCACGAACAGAACCATTCACAACACCACGTTCCATCAATCGTTTTCGATAGGTATTCAATAACTGTGGAGATATCGATAATTTCTCACGAATTTCCCCAGTTTTATAAACTCCCGTAGAAATTACATAAACAATCTTCCGGTCAAGTTCAGAAAGTTCACTCCATATCTTCTCATAAGCATAAATGATCAATTCCTCGTCAAACTTAGGAAGCAGTTTTTCAAGATCATCATTTGTCTCCCACTTCAAATAACCAAGAATCTGAAAAGCAAAAGGATACCCCTTTGTAAGTTTCGCCATCTCAACAGCCTCACTTGGAGAAATGTCAAATACAGAACGATAACTTGTAGTAATTGCAGGAATGCTAAGTGGTTCCAGAAAAATTTTTGGAGCACGATATAAAAATGTCAGACTCTTCTCGTTTTGAAGATTGCTGATATTATCAAACAAACCAGCCATTACAAGATACACAGGGTAATTCTGTGTAATATAAATCTGAAAATTACTAGCAAATACTTTGACATAAGAATTATTTATAATCTCATCAATGATAAAAAGAACTTTCTTTCCTTTATTTTTTAACTTCTCAAGAATATTACGAAGCATAGCTTCTTTTTCCAAAGAATCATTTGTTTTGTTTACCGACAACTCAGCAATTCCGAGATTTAGATTTAATCCAAGATCCAGATCATGAAATTGTGAAACGCGGGTAAGTTCGGAAACTGCACCAGCGATCAAATCTGTATCAGCACTCAATCTTAAAACAATCCATTGATCATTTGAAGAATAATGATCAGCAATTTCAGCAAGAGAAACCGTCTTTCCAGACCCCCTGACACCAGCAACCATATAAACTTTATTTGAAGGATTTTCCATATCAAATGTATGAATGATCTTTCCAATTTGGTTAGTGCGCGAAATGAATTCCGTAGGTTTTTGACCAAATGTTAAAGTAAAAGGATTTTCCATTTTCTATTCACCTCCATATTTATTTGTGTTTATTTATGTTTATTATATGAATATATGTTTATTTATATTTATTTATGTTTATTATAATAAATAAATATAAATAAAACAAGAATATACCCAAAAGACAATCCAAAAATGTTAAAATAAGAATAACAAACCAAAAACGACGATCAGGAGGAAATTAAAAACAATGGACATCAAAAAAGTAGCAGTTCTTGGAGCAGGTGCCGTAGGTTCTTACGTCATCTGGGGACTGTCAAATAATAAAAATATTACACTGGGAGTTGTAGCAGATGGTGAGAGAAATGAACGCCTCAAAACCCAAGGATTAATGATCAACGGAACAAAATATACACCGCAAGTGTGGACTCCAGAAGAAGCACACAATGTGGATCTTCTGATCGTATCTTTAAAATACGGAAGTTTGAGAGGGGCATTACAGGATATTCAGACGATCGTAGGAGAAAATACAACGGTCATGAGTCTGATGAACGGAGTTGACAGTGAAGAGATCATAGCGGAGAAAATTGATAAATCACATATTTTATACTCTTTTATTAAAGTAGCATCACAGAAGAAAGAAGATGGATATCATTTTGATCCAGAAACAACAGTAGGGATTTATTTTGGAGAACTACAACAACCATACGAAAGCGAACGAGTAAAAGCAGTCGATGATATTTTTGAAAATACAGGTCTTCACTGGATCATCACAGATGATATTCAGGCAGAAATCTGGGGTAAATTCAAATTAAATGTCTGTAATAATCTGCCACAGGCAATCTTGGGAGTTGGAGTTGGATGCTATGAAGATAGTGAACATATGGCAGCGATCCGAGAAGGATTAAGAGCAGAAGTTGAAGCAGTTGCTAAAGCGAAAGGGATCGACTTAAGTATGATCAATGCAAAGTCTGGACGGGGGAGTGCGGTCAAAGCATCTGCAAGATACTCGACATTACAGGATATTGATTCTGGTCGCCACACAGAGATTGATATGTTCTCTGGTGCGATGATGAGAATGGGGAAAGAATTGGGGATTCCAACCCCATATAATGAATATACATATCATATGATCAAAGCATTAGAAGAAAAGAATGATGGAGTATTCGAATATCAAGGGGAGAATGATAGAGTGTCTTGGTCTAAATAATAATGTAAAATAAGGGAAAATGCATGTATAACAAAAAGAAAAAAATAAAACATAAGACGTTGAAGACTTTCTGTTTGCTGATAGGTATGATCGTGACGGCAGAAAACAAAATAATGACACAAAATTTACTGAAAAAATTAGCACTACTAAAAATAGACGTTAAAAAATTTCATTGCTATAATAGAGATAGAAAAAAATAATGGAATAAAAATTGGATTTAGAAGGGAGACAATTATGGGATTCTTTTTCAAGAATAAGAAAAAAAATAAAGAGGAAGAAACAGTAACACCAGTTGTAGAAACAACACCAGAAGTACCAGCGAAAGAAGGTATGATTTTGGTAAGGGAAGGAATTAAACTGGGACTTCCAACGGTAAGCATGGAAGAAGCGATCGTGGCAGCAGGGGAACTTTTAAGAGATCTTGGATATGTAGATGATGATTATATTCCAGCAATGATCCGAAGAAATGAAGAAGCATCTGTATACATGGGATTAGGACTTGCAATTCCACACGGAACAGAAGATGCAAAAAGAGACGTAAAAAGAAGCGGAATTATTGTGATGCAGTATCCAGACGGAGTCGAATTTAATGGCGGAACAGCACAGCTTGTCATTGGAATTGCTGGAGTTGGAGATGAACATTTAGAGATTCTTGGACAGATCACAGAAGCAGTGACAGAAGAAGAAATTCTGGAAGAATTAAAGAAGACGACGGACGTTGATTATATTCTTAATACATTCACGAATTAGTTTCTTTCGTAACGTCAGGAAGTGGAAAAACTGTGTTAATTGGATAGAAAATAAAAAGAAAAAAATGTCAGGTACATCTAAGTTTTCGAGAAACTTAGATGTACCTGACATTTTTACAGTTAAAAATTTATCATGACTTTTTCAATTCATCTCTTTTTTTCTTCAGAATGCGTCGTAACTGTCCAAATTCTCTTACATGTTCACGAGGCATCATCTTAGGGAATGCACGTAAAATACGGCGTGATGTAAATGTAGGAAGTTTTGCCATCTTTTCGTATTTGCTACGAAGTTCCTCAGCTCGCTGTTTTAAAGAATCCATACGAGCTTTGAGTTCATCTGCATTTTCCTGTTTGGCTTCATCAACTTTCTCTCGAATAACATCTGCACGAGCTTTTAATCGGTCTTGAGCCTCCAGACCATCCATCATACTATCGTAGATATTTTCACCAATCTGATCAGAAATATTACGCAGTTCTTTTGCAATATCCTCCATAAGGGCAAGACGTTTGTTGAATTTTAAAATACCCTGAACCGTGATGCAAATATCAACTATAAGAGCAATGCTTAATAAAACAAGCAGAAATTTTCCAAGCCATATCGGGAGAAAAGAAACTAGTTTATCCGTAAAAGGATAGATAAGTTTCACGATCAATACACAAGCGACGCCCCAGATCGCAGAAAATAAAGGACATACATAGCCGCCGATATTCAATGGCATTTCAGAATAATCCCACCATCTGTGATGAAACATCTTTTCAAGAAGAAAACCCGTTAGCCATTCAAGAAAAGTAACGAGAATGGTGGAGGTAATATAAAGCAAGATTAAGTTTCCGACGTAAGGCTGAAGAGAAGCAACGACAACCGTCACTCCAATTCCATAAATCGGACAGATCGGACCATTTAGAAATCCACGGTTTACAAAGGAATGTTGTTTAAAAGCTACAAAAGCGACTTCAGAACACCAACCAAGAAACCCATATATAAAAAAGCTAAATAAGATATCGTAATAAGTCATAAAATCTCCTTCTTTATATCTTTTTTACAGTATAACAACAGTTACACCAAGATCTCCTTCACCATATTCACCATCACGGTAACCGGAGATACGTTTTTGTTTCTTCAACTGTTTAAAGTAATTATGAAGCCCTTTACGTAAAGCACCAGTTCCTTTTCCATGGACAACAGTGATCTGTGCTAAGTTGGCCAGGCACGCATCATCGATGTACTTATCAAGCTGTGCGATTGCTTCATCAACCGTCATACCCATAACATTGATCTCAGGTCGGATGGAAGCGGATTTGTTGATCGCAGTACGTCCTCGGTTACGACTTTCATTTCTTTGATTTTCACGTTTTACATCTTTGGCCGTTTTTGTGATCTCAAGGTCTTTGATGTTAACAAGAGAACGCATCATACCCATCTGAACATACAGATCACCTTTGGCATTTGGGAGCGTGGAAACAGTTCCGGCAAGGGAAAGACTTGTTACATAAACTTCATCACCAACATGGAAATCATTCGCCTCGTGACGTTTCTTGTTCTTTTTCTTGGATTTGTAAGCCATTTGACCTTCTAATTTTGTCATGCGGCCGCGAAGATCGCTTCGCATATGTTCCATCTTCTTGTTTGTATCTGGATTCTTGTTTTGTTTCTTTAATTTGTTATATTCACGGATCGTAGAATCTGCAATCTCTTTCGCCTCAGAGATGATATTGTGAGCCTCTTCACGGGCGTCGCGAAGCATCTTATCACGTTTTTCTTTTATATTATCCTGACGAGATTTTAAACTCTTACGGAGAGTTTCGATTTCCTTACGGTATTCAAGGATCTCTTCCTGTTCTTTTTCAATCGTCTGTTTACTCTTTTCAAGGTCAGCTAAGATCGTTTCAAAATCTTTGACAGATTCATCAATCTGATCTGCAGCACCTTCAATGATATGTTCATCCAATCCTAATTTGCGGGAAATTGCAAACGCATTACTTTTTCCAGGAATACCGATCATCAGACGGTATGTTGGAGAAAGCGTTTCTACATCAAATTCGCAGGAAGCATTTTCGATATCATCGGTGGAAAGTGCGAACATTTTAAGTTCACTGTAATGGGTTGTCGCCATTGTTTTAATTCCACGTTCGTGCAGATCACTTAAAATAGAGATCGCAAGTGCGGCACCTTCGATTGGATCAGTACCACCACATAATTCATCGAGTAATACTAAAGAATCTCGATGAGCTTGCTGAACGATCGATACAATATTTGTCATATGAGAAGAGAAGGTACTTAAGTTTTGCTCAATACTCTGCTCATCGCCGATATCTGCAAAGATTTCACGAAAAATTCCAAGAGAAGATCCTTGGAATGCAGGAATATGAAGGCCTGCCTGTCCCATCAAAGATAATAATCCAACGGTTTTTAAAGATACAGTTTTACCACCTGTATTTGGTCCGGTCACGATCAGCATGGAGAAATCTTTGCCGAGAGATACGTTGATCGGAACGACTTTTTTGCGGTCTAGTAAAGGATGACATCCCTGTTTGATATTGATGATCCCATCTTCACGGAAAATAGGTTTGGATGCATCAATATCCTTCGCATATTTTGCCTTTGCAAAAATGAAGTCTAATAATACAAGGGTCTTCTGGTTATGTGCAAGATCATCAATACCATAAGAAGCCTGTTCAGTTAATATAGAAAGAATATGCTCAATCTCAGACTGTTCTTTTCCTTCCAATTCTTTTAATTCATTATTTAATGTTACAACAGACATTGGTTCAATAAACAGCGTATTTCCAGAAGCAGACTGATCATGGATCATACCTTGGAATGAACTTCTGTACTCTTGCTTGACTGGTATGCAGTAACGCCCATTTCGCATTGTAACGATCGCATCCTGTAATTTATCCTGATTGGATGCAGAGCTTACCAGCGTAGTTAACTGTGTATGAATCTTCTGGTTTGTCTGTTTCATTGCACGACGGATATGTTTTAAAGTAGAAGAGGCATCATCACTGATCTCTTCTTCAGAAATAATACAGCGGCGGATCTCGTGCAGAAGATCATCTAAAGGAACAAGGCTTTCAAAAAGCTCGTCGAGAGAATCTGCTTCAAGATCGTCTTCCATGCGGACTCCGTAAGAAACGGCATTCTTTACAGATTCCAGAACACGAGCGATATCAAGAAGTTCCCCAGTTCCAAGTGTACCTCTCATCTTCAAACGGGCAAGAGAAGGGGAAAGATCACTTACTCCAAAAAAAGACACATTTCCACGTTTATAGATACGTGTCAATGCATCCTGTGTCTGATCCTGAGCGTTTAAGATATCAGCTTCTTCAGTCATTGGTTTTAAATTGGCACACATCAACTTACCTAGTTCGGTTGTTGCGTATCCTGTTAAAATATTTATAATCTTATCAAATTCAAGTGTTTGTAATACTTTCTGATTCATGAAAAATTCCTCATTTACATTAAATTATTGCAACTCACTAAAGAGTTTAACACAGATTGTTTGGACTGTAAACATAGGGAAAATGGCAATTCCAGACGTTAATTTACGATAACTTAACATAAAAAGCAGTATGATTTTACATTTGACCAGTACAATAGAAATTACATCGTATAGAGATTTGGAGGAAAAGATGAAAACACAGCAGAAGATTTTTATGAACCGGGAACTGTCCTGGCTTAAGTTTAACGAACGCGTATTAGAAGAGGCTGAGAATAGAGAAGTACCACTATGTGAACGATTGACATTTGCATCCATTTACCAGAGCAACTTAGATGAATTCTTTATGGTAAGAGTTGGATCTTTGATCGATCAGATGTTACTTGATAAGAACATGAAAGAAAATAAGACAAAGATGACACCACAGGAACAGATTGATGCGATCATTCCACAGGTACAGAAATTAAATAGAAGAAAAGACAGCGTATATGAGGAGATGATGGATTCTCTGAAAGAACACAACATCCATCTGGTAAATTTTCAAAAAATATCTAAAAAAGAAAGCGAATATTTAAGAGCTTATTTTCAAGCAGAAATCGCGCCATTGATCTCTCCTACGATCATAGGGAAGAGACAGCCATTTCCTTTTTTAAAGAATAAAGAAATCTACGCAGTTGCTGTGTTAGAAACTAAAAATGGAAAAGAAAAATTAGGAATTATCCCATGTGGAAATGAAACGTTTGACAGACTGATCAATATTTCTGGAAAAGATGCTTATATGTTATCAGAAGAAATGATTCTTCACTATGTGCCAAGGATCTTCAAAGGATACCATGTCAAAGCAAAAACATTGATCCGAATTACAAGAAATGCAGATATTGATGCAGATTCTATGTATGATGAAGATCTTGATTATCGCGATTTCATGGTAGAACTGATCAAGAAAAGAAAGAAATTAGCACCAGTCCGAATGGAATTATCAAGAGAGATGGATGGAGAGATCATTGATCTTTTATGTGAGTATCTGGAACTTGAAAGAAAATATGTATTTTATACACAGACACCGTTAGATCTGTCTTTTGTATTTAAGATTCAGGATATTTTAAGAAGAGAGACAGACTTGTTTTTTGAGAAAAGAGTTCCTCAAAGATCACCACAGTTTAACGAAGAAATGCCAATTATGGATCAGATTGAAAAAGAAGATAAGTTACTCTCTTATCCATATGAAAGTATGCGGCCATTTCTAAAAATGCTTCAGGAAGCGGCAGAAGATAAAGATGTTGTTTCAATCAAAATGACATTATATCGTGTCGCAAAGCAGAGTAAGATCATTGCATCTTTGATCGAGGCAGCAGAAAATGGAAAAGATGTCACGATCCTTGTAGAATTAAAGGCTAGATTTGATGAGGAAAATAATATTGAATGGTCCAGACAGTTAGAAGATGCAGGATGCCGCGTGATCTATGGATTAGATGGTTATAAAGTACACTCTAAATTATGTCTGATCACAAGAAAGAAAAAAGGAAAAGTATCTTATATCACACAGATCGGAACAGGCAACTACAATGAAAAGACAAGCAGACTTTATACAGATCTTTCTTTAATGACAGCAAATGTAGATATTGCGTTGGAAGCTGCGGAAGTTTTTCAGGCATTATCTATGGGAGAGACTGTGGAAGAAACGGATCATCTGCTAGTAGCTCCACACTGTCTACAGAATAAAGTGATCCATATGATCGATCGGGAAATTGAACATGCAAAAGCTGGAGAACCAGCTTATATTGGATTAAAAATGAACTCTTTAACAGACAAAAAGATCATGGAGAAATTGATCAAAGCATCCCAAGCAGGTGTGAAGATTGACATGGTCATTCGAGGAATCTGTTGTCTGATTCCGGGAGTAAAGGGTGAAACAGATAATATTCAAGTAAGAAGTATTGTGGGAAGATACTTAGAACATTCAAGAATCTATATTTTTGGAACGAAGGGCAGAGAAAAAGTTTATATAGCGTCAGCAGATTTTATGACAAGAAATACATTAAGAAGAGTCGAGGTAGCCGTACCGATCTACAATACAGATATTAAAATGCAGCTGATCGAGATGTTTATTACAATGTTAAGTGATAATGTAAAAGCAAGAGAAGAAGATCACAATGGAAATTATAAAATTCCTAAAAATCAGGATACACCACTAAATTCACAGGAATTTTTCTATAAGCAGGCATATTTGAATGCGGAAAATGTAAATTCATAAACAGTTTTGTGCCTTTTGAAATCATGATATTTATAATAAGTAAATTTCACTAGATTTTACAACTAAACTGTGGCATAATAACATAGGTAAAAAATAGAGGATTTAAAAATCGCCAGGAGAGTTGGCTGGCGAAGAACGAATTTAGAAAGGCACAAAGCAATGAGATATATTAGTGATTTGCACGAAGGAGATCAGGTTTCCGAGATTTATTTATGCAAAACAAAATCACCGGGAACATCCAAATTTGGAAAATCATATTATTCCCTGACACTACAAGATAAAACAGGAATGATCGACGGAAAGGTATGGGAACTTACCAATGCGATTGGACATTTCGAGGCGATGGACTACATTTTAGTCAGAGGACAGGTAACAAGTTACCAGGGTTCTAACCAGTTAAACATCCAACAGATCCGTAAAGCTCAGGAAGGTGAGTTTGACATGGCAGATTATATGCCAAGTACCAAGAAGGATATTGATGGGATGTTCAAAGAGCTTCTTGCAATGATCAGCAAGACAAAGAACCAGTATTTAAAACAGTTAGCAGAGAAGATTTTTATAGAGGATAAAAACTTTGCAAGAGAATTCAAAGTACATTCCGCAGCAAAAAGCGTACACCATGGGTATATCGGAGGGCTTTTAGAGCACAGTTTATCTGTAGCGAAGATTTGCGAAAGCTATGCAAATCTGTATCCACAGTTAAACAGAGACTTGATCGTAATGTGTGCATTATGGCATGATATGGGGAAAGTCGAAGAATTATCAAGCTTTCCAGAGAATGACTATACAGATGAAGGTCAGTTAGTTGGACACATTGTGATGGGAGCGATTAAATTAGACCGCCTGATCCGTGGGATTCCAGGTTTCCCACCAAAACTTGCAAATGAAGTAAAACACTGTATGTTAGCACATCACGGAGAATTAGAATTTGGTTCTCCAAAGAAACCTGCATTATTAGAAGCAATTGCACTAAGTCAGGCAGATAATTTAGACGCGAAGATGGAAACATTTGCAGAAATCATGGAGAAACAAAAAGAAGATCAGGAATGGTCAGGATTCCAGCGTTTATTAGATACAAGAATCCGTAAGACCTCTATCTAAAAGAATTATAATAAAATAGGATCAATACAACAGTTTAACCAAGAAAAAGATACAGAGGTGCGTATGGAATTTAAAAAAAATCAGATCGTAGAACTCTATATCGATGACATTGGGAATGAAGGAGAGGGCATCGGCCATATAGATGGTTATGCCCTCTTTTTAAAAGATGCAGTCATCGGAGACAAAGTTCGTGCAAAGATCATCAAAACAAAGAAAAATTATGGCTTCGCAAGAGTAGAAGAAGTCATAGAAGCATCCAAAGACAGAGTCAGCCCACGCTGTTCCAAAGCAAGACAGTGCGGAGGATGTACATTACAGCATTTAGCTTATGAAAAGCAGTTAGAATATAAATTTAATAAAGTGAAAAACTGTTTAGAAAGAATTGGAGGCTTAGAAAATATTGAAGAAAAAATGGAACCGATCCTTGGGATGGAAGAACCATTTTACTATCGAAACAAAGCTCAGTTTCCAGTCGGATATGACAAAGAAGGGAATCTTATCACAGGATTTTATGCAGGAAGGACGCATCATATTATTGATTGCACACACTGTATGATTCAACATCCAGTGAACGAACAGATCTTATTAAAAGTCTTGGACTATATGAAGAAAAACAATATTACAGCTTATGACGAAAAGACCCATAAAGGATTGGTCCGCCACATTGTAACAAGAGTCGGATTCAAAACAGGTGAGATCATGGTCTGTCTTGTTGTGAATGGAAGCAAAAAGAATCTGAGAAATTTAGAAATGCTCGTAGATTCCTTAACAGAAGTCGAAGGAATGACAAGTATCTGCGTCAATATCAACAAAGAAAAGACAAACAGGATCTTGGGAAGCAAGATTGAAGAAGTATATGGTAAACCATACATTTATGATTATATTGGCAATGTAAAATACCAGATCGGACCACTATCTTTCTTCCAGGTCAATCCAACACAAACAAAAGTATTATACGAAAAAGCTATGGAATACGCAGATTTAAAAGGCGAAGAAACCGTATGGGATCTCTATTGCGGAATTGGAACTATTTCCTTATTCCTGGCTCAGAAAGCAAAGAAAGTTTATGGAGTAGAAATCGTCAAAGAAGCCATCGACGATGCAAGATTAAATGCTAAGATGAATGGCTTTGATAATGCAGAATTCTTCGTAGGAAAAGCAGAAGAAGTACTTCCAAGAGAATACGAGAAAAATGGAGTCTATGCAGACACGATCGTCGTTGACCCACCAAGAAAGGGATGCGACAGTAAACTGTTAGAAACAATGGTGAAAATGACACCCAAACGAATCGTATATGTAAGCTGTGATCCAGCAACACTAGCCAGAGATTTAAAAGTACTATCAGAACAAGGCTACGAAGTCGAAAAAGTCTGCGCGGTCGACCAATTTAGCCACAGCTCACATGTAGAGACTGTGGTGAGATTAAAACGAAAATAGGTTATTTTATTTATATGAGTTGAAGGTCATCGAGTATTTAGAGAAAAAATGAAAGATAGCATGTGAGCAACACGAATTCCATTGACGGAGTTTTGACAGAACGCTTATCCGCTGGATCTCCTGCGATTCTATCAAAACTCCTATGGAATTCGATCGTTGCTCACATGCTATCTTTCATTTTTTCTCTAAATACCTGAAGACTTTCAATCATAAAATTAAGAAAATTCAAGCTGGTGGACGTATGTTGGACATTATTGGTTTTCAGGTTATGTTGCAGTAGACAGGAAATTATAATAAATACTCATACATGACCAACACTACTTACAGATCACAACTTGAAGTTCTCTCGATCTGCCAATATACAATTAATAATATAAGCAATTCCATCACGAGTATTTGCACGTGTCTGATAAACACAGATATTGCGGATCATATCACAAGCATTCTCCATAGCAACGGAATGAATACCAGGGATAGATAACATAGAATAATCATTTTCACTGTCACCGATCGCGATGATCTCTTCTGGTTTTAATCCATCTTTTTTTGCATAATCTAGTAAAGAGCTTCCCTTCTGAGCATTGATAGAAGTAATCTCAATATCCGTTGGAACCGTAGATACAACAGCAAGTCCCGGAATCTTTTCGAGTTCTACACGTAGTTTCTTTAGGGATTCATGATCTGGAGAATTTGATGTGATCTTTAGGATACGGTGGTCACTGTTTAGTAATGCTTCCTGACCATCAACAAAGATAACATCATCGACTAATTCGCGGTAATCATCTAAAGTATATTTCATATCTGGGTGATTGACCTGAATGGCAGGAATGAATACATCTCTTGTATAAATTTCACGTTCTTCTAATGGAAGAAGAGAAATGCGACCTTCTGTTGTAAACAATGCAGGTTCCATTCCGTATTTATTAAATGCATCAAAAATGGTGCGGACAGTTTCTTTGTCAAGAATATGCTCGAATAAAAGATTTCCATCTTTATCAAAAGCACAAGCTCCATTACTGCAGATTAAGTCGCATTTTAATCCGGCTGCTTCCACAAGACCGCGTGCATTTGGATATTCACGTCCTGTGTTGATAATAAAATTGATACCATTTTCCTGCGCTCTTTTGATTGCTTCGACATTGATCGGGGTAATCTGACGATAGCTGTCAAGAAGAGTACCATCCATATCGGATGAAATTAATTTAATCATGTGATAGCCTCCTGTATTGGGTGTAATTTCTTCTCATCTTTATAGTATCACAATTGGAATAGATAAAACATTCTAAATTGCTTTAAAATATATTTCAATGATCATTGTCTGGAAAGAATCTGTTCCAGCACGATCGCAACGCCGTCATGATCGTTATCAGTTGTATGATGCAGACAGATCTCCTGAATGATATCATCCGCATTTCCCATGGCAATGCTTTCGATATAAGGAAGTCCAAGCATAGAATAATCATTTTCACTGTCACCGATCACCATGGTATCTTTCAGTGAAATCTGATATTTCTCAGTATAAAAATGAACGGCTGCACCTTTTAATGCATTTACAGCTGTGATATCGAGACGATATGGACTCTGATGGGATACTGCAAAGTGTGGGACCTGCGTATGAAGGCTGTTTGTAAGCTGTTCAAGTTTCTGCTGGTCTAAGGACTGTGTCGTGATTTTAATGATCTGTGGATTCTCAGAAAGAAGAAGTTGTCCATTATCATAAAAATGAGCATTTTCAAGTCGTTCACAGATATAAGACTCTTCGTCTAGTATGTGGCTTGGAAATTCTTCTCTCAAAGCGGGAACAACTTCAGAAGACAGATAATTTGCATATCCTTCCTTGGAACCCAAGACACATAATCCACGAGTACTGTGGATCTCATAAAAAGTACGACAGGAACCGAAGATCCGCAGCATCTCAGGGATACGTTTGGTTGGAATATAAGAAGCATGCAGCTGGTGCCCAGAAGCATCAAAGATGCAGGAACCGCCAAAACATGCGATATCACATGGAATCTCGTATGTATCGAGGATCTTTTTGGCATCAAAATAATTCTGTTCCGTATTGATCAAAAGACGGAGTCCCTTTCTTTGAATTTGTTTGATCGCACGGAGTGTACGATCACTGATTTGTTGTTTGCTGTTAAGCAGTGTTCCGTCAAGATCAGAAACGATCAGCTTTATCATCTTGCCGTCCTCCTTTGTTTTCTAATTATATCTAGGTTAATCGTAACATAAAAAAGCATAAAAATATAGTAGAAAACAGGGTTGAGGCAAAAAGTTGATTTGTGTATAATATGATGTAAGTGTCAATAAGTATAAATTGCGTTTGTGCTTGCACAAATAAGTATAAATTCTCAGAGGTAACGACAGATGAAAGATTATGTTGCATTTGATCTGGAGACAACGGGGTTATCCCCAGATTCAGATCAGATTATTGAAATTGGAGCTGTTAAGATCAGAGATGGGAAGATCAGTGGAAAGTATAACTGTATCATTCATCCAGAGATCGAAGTCAGTGATTTTATCATCAATTTAACAGGAATCAGCAGGGATATGTTAAGGAAGGGAATTCCACTGAAAGAAGGTGTTGAGGAATTTTTGGAATTTAGCGGGGATCTTCCGGTTCTTGGACATAACGTCATGTTTGACTATAAGTTTATGAAGATGGCAGCAGCTTCATTTAAGTATCCGTTTGAGAAAACAGGAGTTGACACGCTAAAAGTAGCAAGGAAGTTATTAACTGGACTTGAAAATAAGAAGCTGGAGACACTCTGTGCTCATTATCATTATGTGAATCAGGCAGCACACCGTGCTTACGATGATGCATTAGCAACAGCTGTTGTGTTTGAGCATATGAAGAAAGAATTTCCAACAGAAGAGGAAATCTTTCAGCCACAGCAGCTTCAATTTAAGGTAAAGAAAGAACGTCCGGCTACACCAAAACAAAAGAAGTATCTAGAGAATCTGATGAAATATCATGCGATAGGGGAGTGCTTAGATATTGATCAGATGACACAGAGAGAAGCATCAAAGAAGATTGATCATATTATATTAAATTATGGAGTGATGAAGAAATGAAAAAGAAAAGATTTTTTGTATCCGTTATTGCGATTCTTCTGATCATTGTGATGGTTGGAACAATGGTAGCAGGATATTTGATGATGTAAGAATGAATTTGGAGAGGAAGAAGGAAGAGACGATGAAGAAAAAAATTATCATTGCGGTTGCGGTGATCGTTATTTTGGCAGCAGGTGGAACTTTTTACCTAAACCATAAGGTGAGCAGTGCAGTAAAAGATGGAAAGATCATAAAAGGGGTTTCATGTGAGGGAATTTCTATCGGTGGAATGACAAGATCAGAAGCAAAAGATGCGATTGAATCTCATATGAAGGAGATTCATCAGGAAAAGATCACACTTTATGTAGACGATGAAAGATCAAGTGCCAAGATCGAAGATCTTGGAGCATTCGCTGAGGCAGACAAGACAGTGGAAGAAGCTTATGCACTTGGGAGAAGCGGAAGTATTTTTACCAAGTATTCCGATGTAAAAGAGAAGAAACATAAACTTCCGGTTTATCGCAAATATGATGAAGCGAAGTTTGAAAAGAATGTAAAAAAAGCAACAAAGAAGATTGTTTCAGAACCAAGAAATGCAAGTGTGAAACGTAAGGCTGGCAAATTTGTCGTGATCAAAGAAAAGACAGGTTATACATTAAATATGAATGAAACATTTGCGAATTTCAAAAAAGCAGTTGAAGCTGGAAAACATCAATTTGAACTGGATGTTGTAAAGAAAAAAGCAAAATATACATCAAAAGATATGGCAGAGATCAAAGATGTACTTGGAACTTATACAACCGAATACGGTGGATCTCCATATGGTCGTAAAGTAAATGTTGCTAATGGTGCAAGTAAGATCAATGGAAGCATTGTTTATCCAGGAGAGACATTATCTGTATATAAAACCGTATCACCATTTACAAAAGAAAATGGATATGCACTCGCAGGTTCCTATGAAAATGGACAGACGGTTCAGACATATGGTGGTGGAATCTGCCAGGTATCTACTACTTTGTATAATGCAGTTATCCGTGCAGAATTAAAGATCGTAGAACGTTTTCCACATTCTATGACCGTACATTATGTACCAAGATCTGCAGATGCAGCGATCGCAGGAACGCATAAGGATATGAAGTTTAAGAATACATTCGATACTCCGATCTATATTGAAGGAAAAGCAAATGGTTCAACGATCACATTTACGGTCTATGGAAAGAAAAAAGATCCAAAACGTACGGTAGAATTCTTATCTGAGACAACACAGGTAAAAGAAAGTTCTGAAAGTACAGTTAGCGATAATACGCTTGCCGAAGGACAGAAAGTTTTGGAAAGCTATGGACATACAGGATACAGTGCAAGACTTTGGAAGATCGTGAAGATCAATGGTAAACAGGTATCAAAAAAGGTATTTAATACTTCCACATATATGTCAACACCAACGGTTTATCGTGTAGGAACAAAGAAAGCGGAAGATAAAAAAGACGATAAAAAGGATAAGAAAAAAGATTCAAAAGAAACAACAGCACAGAAGTCTGAGACAACAACAGCAGCACAGAAATCTACAACGGCAGCACAGAAGTCTACAACAGCGAAGAGATCAGCGGCTGTGAAATCTCAGGGAAGCACAGGAAATTAAGGATGAAAATAGGAAAATTATCAGAATCTGCATTGCAGAAAGTTGTGTTTGAGCAATTGCATACAAGGAGAGATGAAGTCTTAGTAGGACCTGAAATCGGGGAAGATTGTGCGGCATTGAAACTTCAGGAAGGAGAAGTATTTGTCACATCAACAGATCCGATCACAGGCACGGTAAAAGAGATCGGACGTCTGGCAGTTCATGTAACTGCCAACGATCTTGCATCCGCAGGAGCTGAGACGATCGGACTTATGGTGACAGTACTTCTGCCACCAATGATCAAGGAAGCACAGATCAAGAAGATGATGCAGCAGATCAATGCAGAGTGCGAGAAATTAAATATCATGGTATTAGGTGGTCATACAGAGATTACAGCAGCAGTTACGCAGCCAGTATTATCTGTGACAGGAATCGGAAAAGTGAAAGAAGATGAATTGATCTTGTCTGGTGGGGCGAAACCAGGTCAGGATATCGTAGTCACAAAATATCTTGGTATGGAAGGAACGGGAATCATCGCAAATGAAAAAGAAGACGAGTTAAAAGAATGGTTTTCTGATACATTTATTGATGATGCAAAGGCATTTCTAGAGGATATCTCTGTTGTGCCAGAAGGTCTGATCGCCAGAAAATATGCGTCTTGTATGCATGATATCACAGAAAGCGGAGTTTATGGTGCTTTATGGGAGATTTCCAAAGCATCTGGTGTCGGGGTGGAAGTTTGCATTGAAGATATTCCATTAAGACAACATACGATCGAATTTTGTGAACGATATGATCTGAATCCATATCAGTTGATTTCAAGTGGATCTATGCTGATCACAACAGATCATGGAAGAACATTAGTCAATGAACTGGAACAGGCAGGCATCAAAGCAACTATTATTGGTCATACAACAGATTCCAGAGATAAAGTAATCTATCGTCAGGGAAAGGCAGCGAATCTGGAGGCACCTAGACAGGACGAGTTATATAAAATATATTCTGAAAATAATCGCAGATAATTTTCAGAGAGAAAAATGGAGGAAACAGTATGAACACAGAATTAAGAGAACTGATTTTAAAATTGATCGAGAAAAACAGTCGTTTAGCGATCCATGATCTGGCGGTGATGCTGGATGTCGCGGAGACGGAAGTCGCCAATGAGATCGCAGATATGGAAAAAGAACATATCATCTGTGGGTATCATACTTTGATCAACTGGGACAATACAAGCAAGGATCAACTGACAGCGATGATCGAGGTAAAAGTAACACCACAAAGAGGTCAGGGATTCGACCGCATTGCAGAACGTATTTATAATTTTCCAGAAGTAAAAGCCGTTTATCTGATGTCTGGGGGATATGATTTCATGGTTATGTTAGAAGGAAAGACGATGAAAGAGATCTCTATGTTCACATCATCCAAATTAGCACCACTGGAATCTGTTGTCAGTACAGTAACACATTTTGTATTGAAGAAATATAAAGATCATGGAACTGTTCTTGAAGCAAAGAAAGTGGATGAGAGACAGGCGGTGACTCCATAATGAGAGATTTTTTATCAAAGAGAGTTGTAAGTCTGGAACCATCAGGAATCCGCAAGTTTTTTGACATTGTAAGTGAGATGCCAGATGCCATTTCCTTAGGTGTGGGGGAACCGGATTTTGATACACCATGGAGAGTCAGGGAAGAAGGAATTTACTCATTGGAGCGAGGCAGAACCTTTTATACATCGAATGCAGGGTTAAAGGAGCTGCGCTATGAGATCAGTGAATATTTAGAAAGAAAATACGAATTGGTCTATGATTCAAATCATGAGATCACAGTGACCGTTGGCGGGAGTGAAGGGATTGATATTGCGATGCGTACGATCCTTGATCCAGGAGATGAAGTCATCGTTGTACAGCCATGTTTCGTTTCTTATGTGGCATGTGTTGTTATGGCAGGTGGAACTCCTGTGATCGTAAGTCTTAAGGAAGAAGATAAATTTAAGCTTAAAAAAGAGCAGTTAGAAGCTGCTGTCACAGATAAAACAAAAGCAATGATCATTTCATTTCCAAACAATCCAACGGGTGCGATCATGACAAAAGAAGAGTTAGAACCAATCGCAGAGTTTGCAAAAGAACATGATATTGTTGTAATTTCTGATGAGATTTATTCAGAACTTACCTATGGAAGAAATCACGTCAGTATCGCATCCTTGCCAGAGATGAAAGACAGATCGATCGTGATCAATGGATTTTCCAAGGCATTTGCAATGACTGGATGGAGACTTGGTTATGTTGCAGCACCAAGGTACATGATGAAACAGATGGTCAAGGTTCATCAGTTCTGTATCATGGCAGCGCCGACGACTAGTCAGTATGCAGCGATCGAAGCGATGCGTTCCTGTGATGATGAAGTCGAAGAGATGAGGACTGCATACAATCAGCGCAGACGATTTTTGGTACATGAGTTTCAACGAATGGGAATCGAATGTTTTGAACCAGAAGGTGCCTTTTACATTTTTCCATCTATTAAGAAATTTGGCATGACATCTGAAGAATTTGCAACAAAACTGTTAAATGAAGAGAAAGTAGCAATCGTTCCTGGATCTGCCTTCGGAGCCTGTGGAGAAGGATATCTCAGAGTTTCCTATGCATATTCCATTGAAGAACTAAAAGAAGCTTTAGGGCGTCTGGAACGATTTATCAATCATCTTCCAAAGAAGCAATAGATAAAAAATTAAGAGATTGGAGAGTTAATAATGCTTCACATAGTATTACATGAGCCGGAGATGCCGGCAAACACTGGAAATATCGGAAGAACCTGCGTGGCATGCGGTGCTGTTCTGCATCTGATCGAACCACTAGGATTTCGTTTAAACGAAAAGATGATCAAGAGAGCCGGTCTTGATTATTGGGATAAATTAGATGTACGTACATATATCAATTTTGAGGATTTTCTAGAGAAGAACAATGATCCCAAGATTTACATGGCAACAACAAAAGCAAAACATGTATATTCGGCACCAGCATATGAAGATGACGAAGATGTATATATCATGTTTGGAAAAGAAAGCGCTGGAATTCCAGAAGAAATCTTATTGAATTATGAAGAGACTTCTATAAGAATCCCAATGCTGCCACATATCCGGTCATTAAATTTATCTAACTCTGTAGCGATCGTTGCCTATGAAGTGCTGAGACATCAGGGATTTAAGGCATTTCAGATGGAAGGACAGCTGCATCACTATAAATGGTAGAATGATAATAGAAGGAACTGCAAATGGATCATGCAGTTCCTTTTTTAACATAATAATATTCAAGTGGCAAATATTTTAACAAATCGTTGATCATGTGTGGTATGATGAGAATAAGAATTGTATATATTTAAGAACAACAAAGAAGACGAGACTTGGAGTACGAAATAAGAAAGGATAAGAAAAAGTATGGCAAAAGAAAATAATAAGGATCGTATTCTGAAATTGTTGAAGGAATGTAAGAATCATCAAACGGCGGAGAGTATTGCAGTACAATTAAATATTCAGAGAAACACAGCGAGTGGAATTTTAAATGAGCTTGTAAGAGAAGGAATTGTCCAGAAAGAAAAAACACGGCCGGTTATATTTTCTTACATACAACCAGAAGATCAATTACCAGAGGATCCATTTACAACATTTATTGGAGCAGATCAAAGTTTAAAAGACGCAGTAGAATTGATCTTAAAACATGAAGATCTTCAAAATATTATGGATACGATCATCGAGCACCATGTTACAAAGAAATCATTTGTTCCAAGCAAACAAAAACCAAAAGCAATTCTTTTATGCTGTACGACAGGTTTAGGATAAAAAGCGGGAATCCTCGCTAATTCAATTGCCGCAGATGAAAGCGCGTAACCACAGGTTACATTGGAGACTTTAACGTCTCCTCTTTTTTTGAATTTTTAAACAGAACACTTGTTCTTTTTTGGAGATGTGGTACACTATGTGTATGAAGGAAAATTTAATTCATTCACGCACTTGCGTGTACAACATTAATTACCATGTGGTTTGGTCGGTAAAGTACAGGCGAAAGATTCTGAATGCGGAAGTTGAAAAGTATTTGAAAGAACTTGTAGAACAGATTGCCATGGATAAGGGCTTCATAGTCCATTTATTTGAAGTGGGTGAAGGAGACCATAGGTTCTGTGTCCGAATAGAACATACGGCGTTATATTGAACATCAGAGTAAATCTTATTAAGGAGGAAAAGAACATGCTGCTGTCACATAAGACAGATATTCAACTGAATACAACAGAGTCTAATATCGTAGGCCATATGTGCTATGCGGCATCTAAACTCTGGAACGTGTGCAACTATGAACGCCGTAATTTCAAGGAGCTTGGAATGGCCCATTATCCTGACTGGTATGATCAGAAAGCACGGTTAAAAGGAAATATGTGGTTCAAATCCCTGCCTTCGCAGACGGCGCAGGAAGTGTGCAAGTTGGTGGATAAATCATGGAAGTCATTTTACGCACTGATAAAAAGTAAAGGCATCCAGAATCCAAAGCCGCCAAGATTTAAACAAAGCGGTATGACAATTACCTATATGCAGAATGCAATTGTACATGCATCTGGAAGCAAAAGGGTACGATTATCACTTCCGAAGCAGCTAAAGGAGTATCTGAAGCATACATATGACATCTGTGACAACTATCTGTATCTGGAAAATAAGATTTTCCAGAACACGGATGTCATCAAACAGATTAAGATATATCCACCGGATCAGAAAAATGTGTGTCAGGTTATCGTGATCTATGACGTAAAAGATGTGGAAAAAATGCAGGATAACGGACACTATTTATCGATCGATCTGGGTCTCCACAATCTGATGACCTGTTATGATTCTGCGGGCACAAGTTTTATCCTTGGAAGAAAATATCTGGAAATCTCCCGGAAATATGATAAAGAGATCGCAAGACTTGGGCATCAATGGAACAGCTGTCAGTCAGCAGGAGGGATCAAGTATCCGAAGCCATCCAAACATATGCTTAAGGTATATAAGAAAAAGCGAAACTGTATTCACGACTATCTTCATAAAGTGACCAGAGCAGTAGTGAATTATTGTAAAGCAAATGATATCCACACGGTTATTATTGGTGATATCACAAATATTCGAAGGAATAAGAATCTGGGGAAAGTGACAAATCAAAAACTTCATGCACTGCCTTATGCAAAGATATATGGAATGCTGGAGTATAAACTTGCAATGCATGGAATTACACTTGCGAAACAGACAGAAGAATATTCAAGCCAGTGTTCCCCACATGCACCACAAGTAACAAAAGAATATGCAAAGAAATGTAACAGAACGAACAGGGGATTGTATAAGGATCAGTTGTCAGTATATAATGCGGATGCAGTAGGGGCATATAACATTATGAGAAAATATTTTGCCGGATGCGGCAAAGAGAAAAAGATATCCGTTACCGGATTATCTTCTCCCCTGATCATAAAAGTAGCTGTGTAACCCCAAAAAGGTAGCAGTAAAGGTGTCATGGACGCACCCAGAATCTGTATGGCGAAGCCATATATATCTGATGCTCGGTAATTCAATTACCGATGTAGTTCACTGTCATAGAAAACAAGTACAATGTGTCGCTGAATGAGCGGGAAATCTTAATGATCTATTATCTGACAGAAAATAATTAAAAATTTTGTCGGTAGGCTAGAGAATTACAGTAAGTAGGTAATCATCCGTATCTGTTAGCGCCCATATTTTTCTGATACACTCTTTTCATAACAAAGGAAGGAAACTGTATCATTATGAAAACAGATGAAAAAATTACACTGTGGTCTGAAAGAATTAGTGAATTTCATTCAAGTGGACAGCCGTGCAAAGCATGGTGTCAGGAACATCATGTTCCAGTCTCTACAATGAATTACTGGTTGCGCAAGCTGAAAACATTGGACGAACAATCGGATACTGATATGATTTTTGCAAAAATGCCAATGGAAAAAGAAATTTCGACGAATGAGACTTTGAACACCAGTCTGTCTCCAGTCCGTATTTTTATCACTAACAGTATTCGGATTGAAGTGATGCCAGAGTGCCCTTCAGAGCTTTTTAGTGTTCTGATTCAGGGATTAAAAGACCATGCTTGATCTGGCAGGTGACACAACCGTTTACCTTGCCTGTGGAGCTACCGATTTGAGAAAAAGCTATCACGGACTGGCTGCAATTATCAAGCTGAAATTCAAACTTGATCCCTATTCGCGCTGCATGTTTGCGTTCTGCAACCGCAGGCGGACTTCTATTAAAATTCTGCAATGGGATGGATCCGGTTTCTGGATTCTGATGAAGAGGCTTGACAGGGATTCCTTTCACTGGCCGGATACTCCGGATGAATTACAGAAAGTAACCCTGAAAGAAATGCATTGGCTGTGTGATGGACTTTCGCTTACTCCAAAGGGCGCTTTTGAAGAAAGGCATCCAAAGATTGTTGTATAAAGAACAGATTTGTCAATTCGCAAAAAGCACGAAATAATCGTGGATATCGGTATATATTCCTACACTGTAAAACGTTGATTTTTCTCGAATAACAGGCTTTTTTATGTTATACTTGAATTATCATATAAGAGTTTGGAGATTACCGGATGGATCTGTTTAATGAAGCTGAAGCCAATGCCGATACGGATGCTGCTGTGACTGAAGAGGAAATTACTATTCCCTCTCACAAACGTAAAAAACGCACTGGCAAAAAGGAAGATGACCTTTCAAAATTCGAAGTGACAGAAACAATCGAATATAAACTGACTGGTGAAGACCGCTATTACCAGGACTGTGGAACAAAGTACAAGGTTGTAACAAAAGAAGTCGTAAAACGACTGAAATTCATTCTCTACACCTTTGAAGTGGTTGAAGAAGTAACCTATGTATACAGTTGTCCAAAATGTGGTGCTATGATCCGACCGGAAAAAGAGCTGCCTCTGATCAAGGGAAGCATTGCTACTCCTTCGCTGGTTGCCGGAATCATGAATGCAAAGTATGTCAATGGCATGCCGCTGGAAAGACAGGAATGTGAATTCGTAAGGTATGACTTAAACCTTTCGACAAAAACAATGGCAAACTGGATCATAAGCTGTGCAGACCGATATCTTGGACTGCTTTATGGACGGATGAAGGATAAGTTCTTAAAGAGCAGGTACATCCATTGCGATGAGACCAGAATTCAGGTAATTGATGAACCGGATCAGAAAGGCTCATCTCAAAACTGGATGTGAGTATACCTGACAGACAGTTACAGTGAAGCTCCACAGATGGTTCTCTTTGATTATGAGAGAACGCGTGCCGGATATCATCCGGTAAACTTTCTTGGCGACACATTTCATGGATATTTGACCTGCGATGGATACCAGGCATATCATGGACTGAACGATTCCATTACCGTAACAGGATGCTTTACCCATGCCAGACGTCGTTTCGATGCTGCACTTACGGCATTAAAAAAAGATTTTACCAAAGAGCAGCTGAAAGAAACCATTGCATATCAGGCAATGACAAGAATCGGAATTCTCTATAAAGTGGAGGAACTGATTAAGGATAAGACACCGGAAGAACGGTATCAGGAACGTCAGAAACAGTCGCGTCCAGTGGTGGATGCCCTGTTTGAATGGCTGCATTTGATGGAAGATTCTGTAGATAGATCTTCCCTTATTGGTGATGCCATTTTATATACGCTGAATCAGGAAAATTATCTCAGACGATATCTGGATGACGGACATCTGAGCATTGATAATAATAGTGCGGAGCGCGCCATCAAAAATTTTGCGGTCGGTCGCCGAAACTGGCTGTTTGCCAAGAGTATACGTGGGGCAGATGCCAGCGCAGTTGTTTATAGTATTGCAGAAACCGCTCTGCTGAATGGTCTGAAGCCGTATATATATCTTACCTATGTATTAGACGAGCTTCGTAAAATGGGTCCTTTTCCAAAACCGGATGACCTAAATCGGCTTCTGCCATGGTCAGATGAATTACCGGAAGGATTTCGAACTAAAGAAAAGAAATAAAATGTGCCGCCCTGATGGGCGGCTTGTTTTGAAAATCAAGGTACGGATGATTACCTACTTACATAATAACAACAAAAGCAGTAGGAGGAAAGAAATATGATGTCCAATAAGGAAAAAATTGCTGAATATATGAAAAAAAATGAAGGAATATATTTTCAGGCCAGTGAAATAGCTTCTGTTTTGAATATAAAACGCAATGCAGCCAGCGCATTATTAAATGAAATGGAGAGAGAGCATTTTCTTGTAAAACGAAAAACCAGACCTGTTTTATTTTGTTATAAAAAAGAAAATAAAGTGGAAGAAGAGCAACAGGAAAAGGATCCGTTTTCAGGTTATATTGGTTATGACCGGAGTTTAAAAAGGGAAATTGATAAATGCAGAATTGCAGCAACTTATCCGGGCAGGGGATTTCCATTGATGCTTCTTGGGGAAAGCGGAACAGGAAAAAGCATGCTTGCACATTATGTTTATAAGTATTCAAAGCGTATGAATATTATATCTGAGACAGCACCCTTTGTTGTGTTGAACTGTGCGGATTATTCCAATAACAAAGAGTTGCTATCTGCAACTTTATTTGGATATAACAAGGGAGCATTCACAGGAGCGGTCAAAGACACAGAGGGATTGTTTGAAAAAGCGGATAACGGTTATTTGTTCTTAGATGAGGTTCATCGATTATCTGAGGAGGGACAGGAAAAGTTATTTCGATATATGGATTATGGAACCATTTCCAGAGTAGGCGGGGGTGAAGAGAAGAAAGTAAATGTACATTTGATTTTTGCTACTACCGAAAATGTAAATGCAATTATGTTGGAGACTTTTATGAGGAGAATTCCTTTGACGGTTCAGATTAGTCCTTTTTCAAAAAGGAGTTATGGAGAACGCCTGGATATTATAAAAAAATTATTTTATTTAGAAGGACAGACTCTGGGATATAATTTGAAAATAGATAACAGAGTAATTGAATGGCTAATAGGCTTTCAGGGAAAAGGGAATGTAGGAACACTGAGGAACAAAATCAAAATTTTGTGTGCAAAAGCTTACCATAAGAATTCTAATAAGGAAGTAGTTATCAAGTACCAGGATTTAGATTTCATAGAAGGAGAGGGGAATTACTTTTCTCAGGTAGAAACGGAATGGACTACTGTTAATATTTCTGAAGAATTTTCACATAACGGTACAATACAAAAACTTCCGTTAAGTAAAATAGGCGATACAAAGCGTTTACTGGAAAAAACAGAATTGTTTAACAAAAATAAAATTGGAATTCAAAAATGGAGACAATGTTTATCTGATTACATAGAGCAGTTGTCAAATTATTTTTATAATAACAATATTTATGATGAGATAATCTATTGTCAGGCATATGCGGGACAAGTGTTAAAAGAGCTAGAAGAAAGTTGTGGAATTCATTCAGGAAAACAACAAATAGATTTTTTGAGTTGTATTGTAATGTATATGAATCAAGATGACGAAATTACAGGTGAAGTTGACGGAAAATTATTTCGGGTTTTAAATAAAAGGATTCCGGTGGCTTTTAAACTGGCAGATAATTTCATACAGAAATTAAAAGAACAATCTCAATACAAAAATCATACATTGTTCGGCAAAATAGTAACGGGAATTTATTTCTATTTGATGTCGGATACACCGCAAAATATTACCAGTTCTATGATTATTATGCATGGCAAAGGGATTGCTTCGGGAATGGCAGGACTGGTTAATTATATTTATTCCAAATATATTTTTGAATATATCGAAGTGGATATGAAAATGCAGTATACGGAGGTAAAAACAAAATTAAAAAAATGGTTAAAAAAGCAAAATACAGAACAAGGCGTGTTGCTTCTTATTGATTTGGGAGCATTGAGCGATTTGAAAGATGAAGTAAAGGATTTGGTGCAGGGAGATTTTGCAGTAATTAGTAATGTGTCCACAAGGATTGCTCTGGAAACAGGAGGACAATTGCTAAAAGGAACATCCATGAGAGAATTATTGGATCATGTAAAAGAGTCAGGAAGAGTGCAGGTGCAATATATTGAGAAAAAGGAAAAGCAGCATGCAATTTTAATATGTTGTATTTCCGGAATTGGAACTGCAGTAAAAATCGGGAAAATGTTGTCTGATTGTCTTAAAAAAAGTTCAAATATCAAAGTTATTGCGTATGAATATGGGGAACTGAAAAAATATGGCATGAATAGCGCCATTTTTCAAGAATATAAAGTTCTTTTTGTTGTTACAACAATAGAATTTACAATGGAGGAGATACCGGTCATATTACTGAATGATTTGATAGATCAAAAAGGACAGGAAACTATTAGTAAAGCTCTTGGACAAATAATGAATGCTGTAATGATTAAAAGCTTTATGAATGAAATGGTAAAAAGCTTCAGTATGAAAAATATTATCAGTCAGCTTAGCATTTTGAATCCGGAGAGAATTATTGAAGATGTGGATATGCAGCTCTCGGAGTTAGAACGTTATATGGGACAAGATCTGCCTATTAACATTAAAAAGATGTTGATGATTCATATAAGTATTATGGTAGAAAGATTAATGAGAGGACCGGAGTTTGTGTTGGATGAGATTGACACAAAGTTTAAAGAAGAGCATCAGGACTTTGTATTTATGGTCGAAAAGAGTTTTTCTGTCATAGAAGAGAAATATAATGTGTCAATTAACATAAGAGAGATTCGATTAATATATGATTTATGCACTTATAAATAGGGGTTTTTTGAGGCAGTACGAAAAGTTGGCAAGAGGTTTGCGGTATATATAAGTGTACAGTAAATTGACGAACTGTCCAATACGGGCAGGTACTCAAAATATCATATGTGGAGGTGGAAGAAGTGCAGAGAGGTTTCATTGTTGTAACCCATGGAAGATTTGGAGAGGCATTGTTAAAATCGATAGAACTGGTTGTAGGAGAAATAAAAAATGCAGCTTCAATTTCTCTGGAACGGGATGACCAATGTAATGAACTTGGCATAAGAATTGAAGAGGCGTACGGACAATTGGGAAAACCAGAGGAATTGGTAATTTTTACGGATCTTTTAGGAGGGACACCTTGTAATCAAGGAACATTATTTGGGAGAAAGAGAAATTTCTATACTCTCACCGGTGTTAATATGCCCATGTTGATTGAATTTATCATGGCTGAGACAAGTGAAAAGTTAGAAAATGTTGTGGGACGATGTATGACAGCAGCAAATAATGGAATTATGATTACAAGCGGAAAGTAAAATGAGAGGAGTATACATATGGCGAATATAGTTTTATCAAGGGTAGACAGTCGTTTAATTCATGGTCAGGTTATTACAAAGTGGATTAAACAGTATCCGGCAAAACGAATTATGATTATTGATGATGAATTGGCAAAAGATAGTTTTATGGCAGAGATTTATATGATGGCAGCACCGACCGGTATCAAAGTAGAAATTGTAAGTGTGGAAAGTGCGGGAAAAAAGTTACAGGAAACAGATGAAAATGTTTTTATACTTTATAAAACAATAGGAACATGTTTTCAGGCATACAAAGCAGGTGTTCCCGTGGATAGGGTAATTGTCGGAGGTGTTCCGAGTGCTCCGGGTAAAAAGTTTTTACTGAGCGGTGTATATCTGGGAGAAGATGAGATTATAAAACTAAAAGAGATGGATCAGGCTGGAATTGAGATTATTGCTCGCGTAACACCGGAAGAGCAAGAATTATCTTTTCCTAAAATGATGAAAAAACTGTAGACAAAGAGATATTGGATACGGAGGAGAATAGAAATGAATAATGTTATTTTAGCAGTAGCGATGGCATTTTGCTGCTGGTTATGCAGAGGTAATTTTGGATATACTTTTCGAACATTTGCGGGAAGTCCGGTAGTAATTGGTTTTGTGGCGGGGCTTATTACAGGAGATATGAAAAATGCGTTAATTATCGGAGGAAGTGTTCAGTTAATTTATTTGGGAACTATTGCACCTGGAGGGGCATTACCTTCCGATTATGCAATGGCAGCGGCGACAGTAACTCCAATTGCTTTAAATACAGGCATGGCACCGGAAGTAGCCGTTAGTCTGGCTGTACCGATGAGTCTTCTGGGAGTCTTTTTGATTAACTGTAAAAAAACAATAGCAGCAGCATTTGTACATAAGGCAGATCAATATGCAGAAGAAGGGAATGTAAAAGGAATATGGCGCTGTGCTACTTTATTTCCGGCAGGATTAAGTTTTCTTTTCATTTTTATGCCGGTATTGATTATTGATTTATTTGGATCAAAGGTTGCAGATGTAGTATTAAAAGCGATTCCGGACTTCTTGATGCATGGTCTTGAAGTGGCAGGTGGAATGCTTCCGGCTCTTGGTTTTGCAATGATGCTATTGATGATTGGTAAGACAACGTATTTACCATTTATGATTATTGGATTTTTTGTAGTGAAATATTTTGAGTTGTCAACGGTAGGTGCTTCTATTTTCGGAATCTGTATTGCACTTTTGGTAGTATTTCTAAAAAGAGAGGCAAGGGAGGAGACGAACTAATGAATAAAGAAATGAGAAATGAACTCAATGAACAAGATGTGGAAACAGAAAAAAAGGGTCAATTGACAAAGAAGGATGTGACTCAAACTTTTATAAGATGGTGGTTTTCCATTGAAATGGGAGAAAACTTTGAGCGAATGCAGGCAATGTCATTTTGTGGAAGTATGGGACCTGTTTTAAAAAAACTATATAAAAATACAGAAGATTTAAAAGCTGCTTTAAAAAGACATATGACATTTTTTAATACAGAGGGTATGTTTGGAGGAGCAATTCTGGGAACAGTGATTGCCATGGAGGAGCAAAAGGCTAATGGAGAAGATATTCCGGAGGAAGCAATTATTGGTCTTAAGACGGGATTGATGGGGCCGATGGCCGGCCTGGGTGATAGTATCGATTGGGCGACACTGGCACCTCTCGGAAGAGCAGCGGCAGCAGGAATGGCATTGGCGGGTAATGTACTGGCTCCGATTGCTATGGTAATATTGAGCGTTGTACAGTTTATGATTGGATTTTATATGACACATATGGGTTACAGTCTTGGACGGGAATCTCTAAAGAAAATTCTTGGTTCAGGAGTCATTCGGGATGTGATGAATGGCGCCAATATTGTAGGTTTGTTTATGATGGGAGCTTTAACGGCATCATATGTAAAGCTTTCTACAACCTTGTCAGTAGATATACAGGGGACTGTAGTTGAATTCCAGAAAATTTTAGATGGAATTGCACCGGGACTTTTGCAGTTAGCAGTACTTTTTGGAGTATATTGGATTCTGAAATTTAAGAAAAAGAGTCCGTCCATAGTTGTTGTCGGCATTATTGTATTGGGAGTTATTCTCTCATTACTGGGTGTTTGTTAATAATAATGTAAGTATGCCGCAGGAGAGTTGAAAGGACCTTTTGCGGCATGTTTTTTATAAGAAGAGGTGATAAAGTTGGCTTTTATTGAATGTAATATGCGGTCATCCGGTATGGAAATAGAAACTTCTGTATGGGTGACACTTCCACAAAACAGAGTACAGGGAATTCTTTATTTGCTCCACGATAATGGAAAAAATCATACTTATTTTAACAGAAATATATCATTGGAAAGCCTATGCGACAAATATCAAGTTGCAGCTGTAGTACCGGATATGGATGTGAGTTGTTGTCTGGATCTATGCTATGGTGACGCATATTATACATTTTTAAGAGATGAACTTCCTGATATGATGGAACAGTATTTTGGGATTAGCCGTCAGGAAAGAACTCGTGTGGCAGGTGTCGGTACAGGAGGTTATGGTGCATTTCATTTAGCGTGTGATGAAAAAAGCAATGTTACAAGTGCTGCCAGTATATCTGGAATTATGGATATTCGGAATTATCTTCAACGCCAGGAGACAATGAAAATACGGAGAAATTATGAGGCAGCTTTGATTGGTAACAAAAACAGAGAAGAATGGGATTTAGTTTCTTTGGTAGAAAATAATTCGGGATTAATGAATAAAAAATTGATTCAATATGTTCGAGAAGACGAATTAATAGATGAAAACAGGACATTTTATGAATATATTAAGACACTTGGGATTTACGCTGAGTTGGTGACTTGTTCTGTAAAACAGAAGGATCAATATATAGAGAGTGTTTTAGAAGAGTTTTTGCAAAAGTAGAAATGATGGAGGTGATTTGAATGGCCTGGTTTGAAGTAAATTTATATTCAAAAGCTTTACAAAAAGATGCAGTTTTTGAGGTGTTGATGCCGGATATAAAAGAAATAGAAGGAAAAAAGTGTCCTTGTCTTTTGCTGCTTCATGGAAAAGGAGATAATCAGACAAAATGGCTACGGCGAACATCTGTGGAGAGATATGCTAAAAAGCATAAATTAGCGGTGATTATGCCAGATGCAAGAAAGAGTTTTTATACAAATATGATGTATGGAGGCGGTGAATACTGGCAATACATCAGTGAAGAAATACCCGAAAAGACAAGAAAAATATTTCCATCCTTATCTGATAAAAGAGAAGATAATTATGTGGCAGGGTTGTCTATGGGTGGATATGGAGCTTTAAAAATAGCTTTGCATTATCCGGAAAGGTATCATAGAGCTGCGAGTTTTTCAGGAGGAGTTAATATTACGAAAAGAGCAAAAATTAATGTAAATCATGGAAAAGCTGTTTTCGGGGATGCAAATTACATTCCGGGAAGTGAGAATGATTTGTATCATTTAGTTTCTTTTGCGGGTCAAAGCAGAAAACTTCCGGAACTTTACCTGTGCTGTGGTACGGAAGACTTTCTTTATGAAGATAATTGGGATTTTCACTGTTTTTTAAAAGAGAAAGGAGTGGACCATATTTATGAAGAATGGAAAGGGGTACACGATTGGGATTTTTGGGATGAAGCAATTAAACGGGGCATTGAATTTATGATGGGAGGAAGGAATTGAATTATAAAGTAAGACTCTTGAAATACGGAAAAATGTCTGTGGAGACAAAAGTTGCACTTACAAATACATTAGCTTTATTTCAATCAAAAGTTTCTCTAAAGGATGAGAAAGAAAATGAAATTAATATGAAAAGTATTATAGGTATGTTAAGCATAGAGTTGATATACGGAAGACAATATGAAATAGTGATAGCAGGAACGGATGAGGAAATGGCAGTTGCTGCTATGCGGCAGTATTTTACAATTGTAGATGACTAATTGGTGATAAGAATGAAAAATACAGCAACGGAAAGTCTGGGAATCAGTATGATTCTTGCTCTTTCAGGAGGGTTTATGGATGCCTATACATATCTCATAAGAGGAGGTGTTTTTGCTACAGGACAGACGGGAAATTTTGTACTTGTTGCGATACGAGGGGTATCAGGTGAATATAAACATATGATACAGTCTTGTGTGCCGATAGCAGCATTTTGGATAGGCATTTTTTTGCAAAGTATTTATCAAAGAAAATAGAAAATTGGAAATATATATATTGGAAGACGGTTATACTGTTGATTTCTATTTTTCTTTTATATATGGTAGGATGGATTCCTGAGACTGTACCGGATTTATTTGTAAACACGATAGTTTCTTTTACTGCAGCAGTTCAGTTTGGAACATTCAGGTCCTTTGAAAATAATACGGCATATGCGTCGGTGTTTTGTATGGGAAATATGCGGTCTTGTGCAGAAATGTATTATGAAGGATTAATCTGTAAAAATAAAACTTGTTTAAGAAAGGTAGGAAAATATACAGGAATTTTAGCGTCATTTTTTATTGGAGCAATTTTTAGCGGAAAATTATCATTGCAATATGGTGTGAAGGCTATATGGGTCGTATGTTTTGTTTTAGGTTGTGTATGGCTTATACTTATTTGTGAGAAAAATATTTCGGATAGTCAGGAGTGGAAGAAAAATGAAGGAAATAAAACACATTATATTTGATATGGATGGTGTAATTATTGATACAGAGCCGGAATATAAAAGAAGATTAAAGTATTTTCTTGAAGTAAAAGGCTATGAGGTATCAGATGATTTGTGCAATAAAACTTGTGGTTCCAGTTTAAAAGATGCTTACCGAATATTAAAAAATGAAATAAATAATTTTGATATGTCCTTTGAACAGTATGTCTCAGAAAAAAGAAATATTTTAAAAAATGATATTATTGATATTAGAAAAGTAGTTGACCCTGAAATATACCCACTTCTTGAATGGTTGAAGGTAAATGGATTTTCTATTGCTCTTGCTTCTTCCACATTAAAAGAAAGGATTATGGATAATCTGTCAATATTGAATCTTAAAGAGTATTTTGATGTAATTGTCAGTGGTATGGATTTTAAAAGGAGTAAACCTGATCCGAAGATTTATTATTATACGATGAACCAGTTAAGGATTACCCCGGATAAATGTTTGGTAGTAGAGGATTCTACATATGGGATTGAGGCAGCGAAGATGGCGGGAGCAATCGTAATTGCAAAAATCGATAACCGTTTTGGATATGATCAGTCAAAGGCAGATTATAAAATTGAGAAATTGGGTGAGATTATAAAGTTATGGAATTAGGGTATGGAATTTTATTAGAACAAAAACAGATACTTTCTCAAAGTCAAATACAGTCTTTGGAAATCTTATCCATGGATGGGGTAGAGCTGAGCCATTTTTTACAGAATGAATATTTGGAAAATCCCATGTTAGAGTATAAAGGAGAATTTCAGGGCGGAATAGAGGAGCTTGGGAAGGTCTACGAACATCTTGAAGAGTATGGAAAAAACTATGAAGAAAATATAGAAGAAAAGTATGAAAGAAGGAAAGACATAGCTGTATTGGATCAGGATATAGTAAAAAATAGCATTTTAGAACAGCTTCAGAGAAATCGCTATAGTGAAGAGCAGTGGATGTTGCTGGAATATATGGTAGAATGTCTGGATGATAATGGGTACTTTACTATGCCATTAAAAGAAGTGGCAGAAAAAATGAATACAAAAGAAGAGAATGTGGCAAATGCATTAAATGATTTAAAAGCCTTGGAGCCATGCGGGATATTTTCTGTGGATTTAAAAGAGTGCGTATTAAAACAATTGAGCCAATTGGATATGGAAGGTTCATTGACGTGGAAGATTGCTGAAAGATACCTGGAAAATATTATGTATGGAAAAATAAGAGAAATTGCCAAAGATTTAAAAGTGACAATAGATGAGGTGTGTCGTAGTATAGAACAAATTGAATGTTTAAATCCACGGCCGATACCGGAATTGCAAAGTGGAAACCCGGAATATGTTATTCCTGATATTATTCTGAAAAAAGAGGATGGAAAATGGGAAGTGGAGTTAAATGACGGTTGGGTAGAAAACTATCAAATTAATGATTATTACAGGAAAATGATGGAGGAAACAAATAATGAGGAATTAATGGAATATTTTCGCTTTAAATTAGAACGAGTTCGGTTCGTTTTAAATAGTATCAGATTACGAAGAAACAGGCTTGTTGCGATAGCTGAATTTATCATAGAAAGACAAAGGGATTGGATAGAAGGAAAATCGTATCTGGTTCCAATGACAATGAAAGAAATAGCAGAGCATATTGGTGTAAATGTGTCAACTGTCAGTCGTGGGATTCGAGGAAAGTATATTCAATATCCCGGTGGAACCGTTTTGATGAAAGAACTTTTTTCATCAGCAGTGGTTACAACAGAGGAAGGATTTGGAACAGAGCAAATTAAAGATTTGATAAAGAGCTTTATTGACGGAGAAGATAAGAAAAAGCCATATAGTGACCAGAAAATTGTAAAGTATTTAAAGGAAAAGAATATTGATATCTCAAGAAGAACTGTAGCAAAGTATAGAGAAGAAATGGGGATTCGGGGAAGTTTTGAACGAAAGAAAATTTAACAGTGAAAATTAGTAAGTTAAATATTGAAAATATTTGTAACTGTTCAGAACCCTCTGATTAGATTCAAGTAATATTTGTACAAAACAGAGAAATTAATATTTCTGTTTTGTATTGTGTTTCCTGTAAAATAGAAACATAAAGAACAGGAAAAAAGGTGGTCTGAATGTCAATTAATATCACGGAAGAATTTGTTCGCAATCTAATAGAGCAGAATGCTGCACTTATCGCACAGGTTGCGAATCTCTCCGAAACTGTTGAATCTCTTAACTAGACCATCAAGGATCTTCAGGAGCAGTTAAACAAAAACTCCAAGAATAGTTCAAAAACCTTCTTCTTGAAATGAAGAAAGTGAAGGATAAAGCTGTAGCACAGGAAAAAGAAGCTGTCAGCTATTATTATCTTCATAAATTTGATAAACGGTATGATGAATGTAAATGTCAACATTAAAATGTACATTTTTGATCATTTAAGAATGTACATTTTTGCTATTCTTCCTCTTGATCGGTATATTTTTTTAAGCGATAAGATTTTCCTGTGATATTTACCACATGTGCATGATGTAACACTCGGTCAAGAATCGCATTTGCGATCACTGGATCAAAAAATACATCATCCCATGAGTTAAAGTTGATATTTGTGGTAATGATCGTACTCCTTTTTTCATATCGCTTATCGATCAGTTGGAAAAACAGCTTTGCATCATCTTTTTCAATCGGAAGATAACCAAGCTCATCAATGATCAGCAGCTTATATTTGAAAAGTGTTTTAATCTTGCTTCCAGATGATTCTCCAGTTTCGCTTTTTTTAGCTGCATGATCAGATCATGGCATTTGATAAAATATGTACTGTAATGTTTTTTTGCTGCAGTTACTCCGATCGCAGTGGCAAGATGTGTCTTACCTACTCCACTCGGACCTAAAAACACGATGTTTTCAGCATTTTCCAGAAATCTTAAAGTTGCAAAATCCTTGATCTCTTCCGGATTAACGGATGGCTGAAATTCAAAATCAAAGTCACGGATCCCTTTTTGATATTGATTCTCAGAATCGTGGAGTAGAAATCTATAACAATAGCAAATTACGCACACCAAACTCTTATTTCATCTTAAATAACTGTGGACGGCCAAGTGGATTTGGAATTGAACCAATTAACGATTTTATCTACTGTTTACAGAATGATCTTCCATTTATAGCTGATGGAAACGATGGATTACAGGCAGAATTGATCGCAGAAGCAGTTCATGAAAGTCTTGAAAAAGGTGTGGCAGTGAAATTAAAGAGAGATTAAGACTCTTTCGTCTATGGCCCTATGATAAAAAGAAAAGTCTGGAAAAGTATTAGAATTTTCCAGACTTTTCTTTTTTTAGTTCAAACGGATCGCAGCAAGAGCTTTCTTAAATTGTACAGAAAACAAGATCGCTGTAAATGTTACTGCAATAAAATCAGCAACAGGTTCCGCCATATAAACAGCCATGGTCTGATCTGTTGTAAAAATATGAGGCATGATATAGATCAAAGGAATTAAAAGTACAAATTTTCTCATAACAGCAACAACAATAGAAGAAATTGCTTTTCCAAGAGAGTTAAATGCCATCTGGCAGGAAATCTGAATTCCAAACATAAACATAACTGCCATGTAAACACGAAGAGCCTTCTTTGTAAATATAACAAGAGCTGGATTTGAAGTAAAAATACCAGCAAACACTTGAGGGAATAACATGACGAGGCCCCATAAGATGATAGAGTAAGTCAAACTTGCCTTTAATAAGAGGAAGAAAGTACCCTTTACACGATCCGTATTCTTTGCACCATAATTATAACTCATGATCGGCTGTGCACCCTGTCCAAGTCCCTGAAGAGGAAGCATCGCAAACTGCATTACACTAGTAAGGATCGTCATTGCACCAACAGCCACATCACCACCGTATTTAAGCAAAGAAGAGTTAAAACACACAGAGATGATACTTTCACTTGCCTGCATGATAAACAAAGAAAGTCCAAGAGCCAGACAAGGCAGGATCACAGGAGCTTTCAGTGTCAGGTTTTGTTTCTTGATACGAAGTGTCGATCTTGTCCCAAATAAGAAACTCAATACCCAGATGCAAGAACAAGCCTGAGATATGATTGTAGCCAGTGCGGCACCACGAACGCCCATATGGCATGCAAAGATAAAAATCGGATCTAAGATGATATTGATCACGGCTCCGATCAAAACAGAATACATTCCAGTTTTCGCAAATCCTTGCGCAGTGATAAATGCATTCATTCCAAGTGTTAACTGTACAAAAATCGTGCCAAGAGAATAAATATTCATATAACTGACTGCATATTCGATCGTATTCTCACTGGCTCCAAATGCCATCAAAAATGTACGGTTGCCAAAAAACATGATCAAAGTTAAGATCACAGAGATAATGATCTGCATCGTAAAACAATTTCCAAGAATATTTTCCGCAGAATCAAGATCTTTCTTACCCATCAAGATCGAAGCACGAGGGGCACCACCATTTCCAACAAGAGCGGCAAATGCCGAAATGATCATGATCAGCGGCATACAAACTCCAACTCCAGTCAGAGCTAAAGCGCCACTTCCAGGAATATGTCCAATATAAATACGGTCAATAATATTGTAAAGCATATTGATCATCTGAGCGGCCAAAGTCGGAATTGCCAGTCTTAAAAGCAGTTTCCCAATGGGTTCCGTTGCTAAAAATTCTTTATCATTATTCATAATAAAATTACCAAATCCTTTCTTAAGCATAAAAATTCATTTTATCACAAAATCCGTAAAATGTATACATATATATGTATTGTGCCAAATTTAATCGTTGATTTTTTGAAAAATAACAAGTAATATAGTTCTTTAGAACAAAAAAAGGATGTGAAATAAATATGCAGATCATAGAGACATACGGAAAATATATCGAGAAATGGGCAAATACAAATCCAGACAGAGCAAGAGTATTATTAAAACTTGGATGGGAAGTTCAGAACTTAAAATATAAATTTACACCAGACAAACGATTACTGCCAGCAGATAGATATCTTGCGCATCTGATGATGAACACGATGCTGATGCCACTTAAGAATCCTCAGGAATGTGCGATCGTCAGTATCTTTACACCATGTGAGATCTTACACGAAGCAGGATTACATCCATATAATGTAGAAGCATTTTCCTGCTATCTTTCCGCATCAAATGCAGAACGAGCATTTTTACAGCAGGCAGAGAACACAGGAATTTCAGAAACACTATGCAGCTATCATAAGACATTTTTGGGAGCGGCACAGAAGAAGATCCTTCCAAAGCCCAAATGTATCGTATACACAAACCTTACTTGCGATGCAAATTTACTAACATTCAAAACATTAGCAAAACTATATGATGTACCAGCATTTGCGATCGATGTACCGATGCAGCAAAATGAAGATAACGTCAAATATGTCGCAGATCAGATCAGAGATCTGAAAGTATTTTTAGAAAAATGTACTGGAAAGACGATTACAGAAGATGGACTAAAAGAACGAATGAGACGAAGCAAACGTACGATGGATAAGTTCATTGAATGTCAGAAAAAATCCGCAGATAAAGATATCAAAACAGATCTTGTCACACCGCTTTTTGCAGGAATGACAAATAATATTTTGTTGGGAACAAAAGAAGAAGAGAAATATGTGGATCAGTTATTAAAAGATATCGAAAAAGCACCAAAGAAAAAAGGAAAGAATATCTACTGGATGCACACGATCCCATTCTGGTCAGGTGCAGTACAGGAAGCACTGGCATTTAATGAGAATGCACAGATCGCAGGATGCGAGTTAAGTCGTACATTCGAACCTGATTTTGATCCAGAAGATCCATACGATGCGATGGCGAGAAGAATGGTCTATCATGGATTAAATGGAAGTGCGGTAAGAAGAATTGAAGCCGGAATCCGCCATGCAAAAGATGTGAAAGCAGATGGAGCTGTCTGGTTTGGACACTGGGGATGTAAACATACACTTGGAGCAGCACAGCTTGCCAAGAAGAAGTTTGAAGAAGCAGGAATTCCAATGCTGTTATTAGATGGAGATGGATGTGACCGAAGCCACGGCGGAGAAGGACAGACTTCAACAAGACTAGGAGCATTTTTAGAGATGCTTGGAGCTGAAGAAATGGAAGGTGGACAAGATGAGTAAGACATATTACGTTTGTAAATATACACCAATTGAATTATTGCAGGCATTTGGCGGGGAATGTGAGAATTTAAACCAGATGCCGGAAGGATTTGATCTCGCAGATCAGATCGCACATCCAAATATCTGTGGATTTGGAAAAGCTGTCCTAGAAGCAGTTATGATTGGGAAAGTAAAAGAACTGGTTTTAGTAAACTGCTGTGATACGATCCGAAGTGTCTATGATATTCTGGAAGACAGTGGAAAACTTGATTTTTTATATATGATCGATATGCTGCACTGTGACGGAGAATGCAGCAGGGAACGAACTGTTTTACAGTTAAAAGGACTTGCAAGAGCCTATGGAGCCTACAAAGGATCTGAATTTGATCAAAAGAAATTTGTTGAAGCATTTAAAGAACCAGAAAAGCAGAAAGAACCATATATCAGTGTTCTTGGGGCAAGAATGGGAAATGAATTATATGAAATGGTCAAAGAATCCATGCCATATTCAGTGGAGAATGATACTTGTGTCAATAACCGAAGCGTCGGTGAAGTAAAGCCACCAAAGACAGATGATTTTAATGAATTAATGGAATGGTATGCAGCAGAACTTTTAGGACAGACACCTTGTATGCGTATGATGGATAACAGCGGAAGAAAACGTTTGTATAATGATCCAAACTTAAAAGGGATCATTTACCATACGGTCAAATTTTGTGATTTCTACAGTTTTGAGTATGCACAGGTAAAACAAAACATTACAGTGCCATTATTAAAGATCGAGTCAGACTATACAGTGCAGAGCAGCGGACAGTTACTGACAAGATTAGAAGCATTTGCAGAAAGCATGAATATGGACAATTTAGAAAGTGGTGAGAAGAAAATGGGAAAAGGATATTTTGCAGGAATCGACAGCGGATCTACAAGTACAGACGTTGTTATTTTGAATAAAGATGGAGAAATCGTGACAGGAATCATTCTGCCAACAGGTGCTGGAGCAGCGATGGGAGCAGAACGAGCTTTGGAAGAGGCCCTAAAACAGGCAAAACTTCAGAGAGAAGATATCGATGCTATGGTAACAACAGGATATGGAAGAACGGCAATCACCGATGGAGATAAAAGTATCACAGAGATCACATGCCATGCAAGAGGAGCACATTTCTTAAATCCAGAAGTGAGAACGGTCATTGATATCGGTGGACAGGACAGCAAGGTCATTCGTCTTGACGAAAATGGAGCGGTTGCAAACTTTGTTATGAATGATAAATGTGCAGCTGGAACCGGACGATTTTTAGAGATGATGGCGAGAACAATGGAAATGGATCTGGACCAGATGAGTGAAGCAGGACTTACATACAAAGAAGATATCACAATCTCCAGTATGTGCACGGTATTTGCAGAATCAGAAGTCGTATCCTTGATCGCGCAGAACAAAGAAACCGATGACATTGTTCACGGATTAAATAAAGCCGTTGCATCCAAAACAGCAGCTCTTGCAAAACGAGTTGGAGGAGAAGAACGCTATATGATGACAGGTGGTGTATCTAAGAATAAAGGCCTGGTAAAGACACTGGAAGAAAAACTTGGAACAACTCTTGTGATCAGTGATAAAGCTCAGTTATGCGGGGCACTTGGAGCAGCCTTATTTGCAATGGATATGGTTCAGAAGTAACAAAAGTATGCTATGATAAAGAAAAATAGCTTTGAGAGAAAAGAGTGAATCATAGATGAAAGAATACTACCGAATCGGTGAGACGGCAAGTCTGATGGGAATTACAACCCAGACTTTGCGGTTTTACGATAAGATTGGACTCGTGAAACCGATAAAGATCGATCCAAGAACCGGATATCGTTATTATGCATATGAACAATTTCATTTTATCGACAGGATCAAATATTTACAAAGTCTTGGAATGCCGCTTGATGATATCAAAGAAGTCATGCTTAGTAAGAAAGTCGAGCGGTTACTTCCATTTCTTGACCAGCAGAAGAAAGTCTTAGAAGAAGAAGAAAAAAAGATCCGTCATCAGATCGAGATGGTTGACTGGTACAAAGATTATTTTACCTATATGGAGCGAAATGAAGATGCACCATGTGTCATGCATTTAAAAGAACGATATTATCTGCAGGTTCCATGCTATAAAAGAGATCTCCTGGCAGACATGGAGATCCGTCTTGCGAAGGAAAAAAGTGAGCAGGGAATTGATAATGCGATGTATCTAAGACAGTATGGCTATAAGATTTCATACGATGCATTTTGTAAGCAGAAATTCCGGCCGGATTACTATTTTATTTACTTAAATGAGAAAGTAAAAGATGCACCAAATATCTTAAAGCTCCCAGAAGGAGATTATCTGTGCTTTCGGGAAAGAATCTTAGAAGAGGCATGGAATCCTCAAAGGATCATCAGTTATTTTCAGGGAAAGGCAAAGCCAGAACTGATCAAACAGGTTCACAAAAATTACTTCAAAGCAGGAGCAGACTGTGGGATCACATGCAGCTATCAGGCATCCATTCCAGGACTTATGGAAAATGGATATACGTTAGAAGAAGCAGAAAATTTGATACGCAGTGCTGTTAAGATTTTTTGTGAAGCAAGAGATGAATGGTAGGAAGAAGAAGGACGTGAAGCTGGAAGAGCGTGGCCACTGTGTCTAGGTGCAGCAGGACCATATGGAGCATATTTAGCAGATGGGTCCGAATACCGTGGAAATTATGGTATTACAGATGAACAATTAAAGGAATTTCACAAAAGAAGAGTCGAACTGTTACATGAAGCAGGAGCAGATATCATTTTATTTGAAACAGTACCATCTCTAAAAGAAGCTAAAGTTGAGGCAGAAATTGCTGAAGAATATGGATATGATTACTGGATCAGTTTCTCATGTCTAAGTGAAAATATCATCTGCGAAGGAACACCGATCGCAGAATGTGCAAAAACATTTGCAAAAGGATATCCCCATTTAAAAATGATCGGTGTCAACTGTACAAAACCAGAATATATCACAGGATTGATCCATAAGATCAAAGAAAACTGTGATATTCCGATCGGAGTTTACCCAAACAGCGGGGAAGAGTACGATGCAGTGAAGAAAGTCTGGTTTGGCAAACAGTCAGCCCTGTCATTTGAACAATACGCATACAATTATATGAAATCTGGAGCAAGTGCAGTTGGAGGATGTTGTACAACCGTAGCAAAACATGTAGAGGAAGTCGTAAGAGCCAAAAAACGGTTTTCTGAAGAACAAAAATAACTGAAAAAAATGAAATTATAAAAATGACCTCAGGATAATCTCTAAATAGATTGTCAGAGGTCATTTTTTTCTTTATAATGAGTATATTGGAAATCTAAAAAGAGAAGGAAAATATATGGATAAAAAGAAAAGATTAATTCAGTTAACAGAAGGAATGTTACTCTGTTGCGTGATCGTTGTCATGACGTTACTCTGCATAGGGATCATAAAAAAAGAGGTAAAGAATACAAAAGGAAAATTAACATAGACAACTGGGTGGTATCGAATACAAGATAATAAAAAAGTGCAAGTAGATCTAAATCAGAAGATAAAGACAGATACGCAAGGAAAACTTGTATTATATAATGATACGATCGCCCAGAAATACAAAGGATATCTGATGACAACAAAGGCAGCAAAATATTCTGTTAGAATTTATGCTGGAGATCAGTTGATCTATCGATACAGTGATTCTAATTTTCATCGCAATGATCAAATGAAATCTAAATTAAGCTGCGATGCGAGAATCCCAGAACATGGGGAAAAGGGAACCGTTATCAAGATCATATATCAGAACGGAAGTAACGGAAGTTATCAGCTTGATGATATTTTAGTTGGACGTGGAGATGTAGTTATGGGATTTCATGTTCAACAGGAAATAGTCGGTATCGTGATGATCGCGATTATGTTTTTCTTAAGTTTTGTAGCGTTGATCACCGGAATTTATCTGAAGCATTTTAAATTAAACAGCACCAGATTCTTAAACATAGCAGCATTTCTGGCACTAAGTGGGATCTGGTTTTTGTCAGATTCAGCATTAGCACAGGAATATACATCATTTCCGGCACTGACAGGAATGATTCCTTTTTATGGAACCATTTTTGAAGTGGGTGTTTTGATCTTTGAACAGTTGTTATTAACTAGTATTTTTGTAAATCTTGTTGAACAGGCGAAAACAAGATCTGAGCTTGAAGTTTATGAAAGACTTCTAAAAGAAGATCGTATGACAGGTATTAATAACAGGACTGCATTCGAGGAACAGCTTCAAGACATTGAGGATCACGCACAAGATTACGATAATGCTGCATTGATCTTTATGGATGTAGATGGATTAAAAAATACAAACGATCTTTATGGACATAATGCAGGGGACGAACTGATCATTTCTGCGGCGCTATGTATAAAAAATGTATTTGCAACATATGGAAAATGTTACAGGATCGGCGGGGATGAATTTTGTGTGCTTATTTTTGATTCAATAGAGAATGTGGATGAATTATTGAAACAAATGGATCAAGAGATCGTAAAGTATAATAGAAATAACAGATATTATCTTTCAATTGCAAGAGGGGTAAGTTTCTTAAAAGATACAGAAGGAAAACAGAAGAAGATTAGTGATTGGAAATATGAGGCCGATCAGGATATGTATTGTAACAAAAAGAGGAGAAATATGAATGACAGATTATAATATAGATTTTTTGATTGCAGGACTTGTATTTTTAATATTTCTGTTGATTCATTTTCAGCGTTATAAAAAACTGAATAATATCAGTGGAAGAACATTCTGGTTCTTAATTATTGCAGGAATATTTGATATCATATTTGATCTGTTAAGCTCCATACTATTGGTAAAAAGTAATCCTGCTTATAATTCATGGATGATCTTTTTTTCCACGATGCTTTATATCCTGCAGATAATCGTTGTATATATTTTCTATAATTATACACAGGCATTAAGACACTGTGATGAAGATATAAGAACAAGAAATATAAAGATCATGGCAGTACCAATACTATGTATGGAAGTAGCTATCGTGACCAATGTTTTACACAAACAGTTTTTTTATTGTAATGAACAGGGGCAGTATGTTCATGGAAAAGCATATTTGGTAACATATATTTTTACATTGATCTGTATAGCTGCTGTCATTATAAATTGCTTTATCAATCAGGAAGAATATCAGAAGAATGAGCTTCGGGCGATCAAGGAATTCCTTGGAGTTGCATTGGTCTGTGTTACGATACAGATGAAATTTCAATCTGTATTAATGACAGGATTTGGGTTATCCTTAGGGATTACGATCTTATTTTGGGCACTTTATAATCCACAGTTATATATAGACAGCCTGACCGGATTGTATTCTAAAGGCTATTTCAGGAGATGGTTTCCAGAGCAGATCAAGAGAAAGAAGGAACTTCATCTGCTTATGATCGATTTGTGGAAACTAAAACAAGTTAATAAGCTATATGGAGTTACAACAGGAGATGAATTGCTGATCCAGATCGCAGAATACCTTCACAAGATTAATGAAGCAAACCATGTTTTCAGGATTCATGGGAATCGTTTTTTTGTGTTCACAACATCATTGATGGATTATGAAACGAATAAAGATGCGATCATGAAACTATTTAAACGACCTTTTAAAGTAAAAGGGGAACGAATTTCTTTTTCCGCTGCGATATGTGGAATCATCAACGTTCAAGAAGTCAAAGAGATCGATGTATTGATTGATTATCTGGAATATCTGGTACAGTTAAAACCTAAATCAGACAGAACGATACTGATTCAGAATGATCAACATACAAAAGAAGGATTTCTTTATGAACAGGAAGTTAAAAAATATATGGCGACAGCAATTGAAGAGGATCTTTTTGAAGTATATTATCAGCCACTGTATGATCTAAAAGAAAAAAGATATCGTACAATGGAAGCATTAAGCCGATTGAGACATCCGTCACTTGGAATGATTTCACCAGAAGTTTTTATCGGAATTGCAGAGAAACATGGACAGATCGCAAAGCTTGGGTATCTTCAATTCCGAAAGGTCTGTAAGTTCATAAAAGAACATCCACAGATCATGGAAAAGATTGAAAGTATAAAGTATAATCTGTCTCCATTGGAATTATTAAAATCAGGATATAGCAAAAAACTGCTCCGTACGATCGAAGAGTTTGACATACCGTTTTCGTATTTTCAATTTGAGATTACAGAAACTGTTGCGACAGAGTATAGTGAAGCATTGTATCAGACGATCGCAGACTTCAAAAAGTCAGGAATTCAGATTTGCCTAGATGATTTTGGATCTGGATATGCGAATCTAAATACGGTACTAAAACTACCATTTTCAACGATTAAACTGGATCGCTCTTTGCTAAATGGAATCTGCTATGATGACCAGGTCGCATTATTATACAAAAATATTGTTGCAGTCATGCAGAATCTGGGACATAAAGTCGTAGCAGAAGGAGTGGAAACTCAGGAAGAGATCGACCTGTTAAAACAATGGGGTGTTGATCTTGTACAAGGATATTATTATACAAAACCATTAGATTCAGAGCAGATCATTCATAAATTAGAGAAAGATGTTTGTTAGGATATCATCATTTTTATAATAGCAGCAGAAGCAAAAAAGAAGTTTTGTTTCTGCTGCTATTATTTTCTTTAAATTCTTGTGAAAATAGAACAAGTACAAAAAATATTGTATACAGTATCGAACCAAATAATATACATCATGAACAAAAACAATACAAAAAAATTGTATAAAACCCCAAAAATAAAGTGAATTCGCATAATCACGACAAATGTCGTTTTTGAATTTATTGTGGATTTATATAATAAACGAGAAATGGAAACAATATAAGTTGTCTAAAACAAACAAAGAACAAAGGAGAGAAGTTATGTACAAAAAATTGATGACATGTTTGGAAAGCGTACAAAAGAAAATTGATTTCAAACCAGAGGTTGCACTGATCTTAGGATCTGGACTTGGAGATTTCGCAGATGGGATTAAGATTGAGCAGACGATCGATTACACAGACATTGAAGGATTCCCAGTGTCTACAGTCAAAGGACACAAAGGACGTTTTGTATTTGGTTATGTAGAAGAAACTCCAGTTGTGATCATGCAGGGAAGAGTTCATTACTATGAAGGATATGATATGACAGATGTTGTGCTTCCAACAAGATTAATGGGAATGATGGGAGCAAAGAAAATCCTTCTTACAAATGCAGCAGGTGGTTGTAATCCAAATTATAAACCAGGAGATTTTATGATGATCACAGATCATATCACAACAGGAATCCCAAGTCCATTGATCGGACCAAATGTCGATGAATTAGGAACAAGATTCCCAGACATGAGTGAAGTATACAGCAACAGACTTCAGGACGTGATCAGAAACTGTGCAAAAGAATGTGATATCGAACTTCAGGAAGGCGTATACGTACAGTTTAGTGGACCAAACTACGAAACACCAGCAGAAGTAAAACTCGCTCAGATCTGGGGCGGAGATGCAGTTGGAATGAGTACCGCATGTGAGGCAATGGTAGCTCGCCATATGGGAATGGAAATCTGCGGAATTTCATGTATTACAAATATGGCAGCAGGAATTTCCAAGGGAGAATTAAATCACAAAGAAGTACAGGAAACAGCGGACAAAGTCGCAAAATCTTTTAAAGAATTAGTTGCGAAAGTTGTTGTAAATATGTAAAGATAAATTTAAGAAAAGTAAGAGACATCAGAAAGGAAAGAAAGCAAAATGAGACGATTTGTAATGAAAGGAAACATCTGTTACAGCAATGACAACAAAGAACTTTGTGTCATAGAAAATGGATATGTAGTCAGTGAAGATGGGATATGTCAAGGAGTCTACGAACAACTGCCAGAAAAGTATCAGATGATACCATGTTATGACTATACAGACAGACTGATCATTCCTGGATTTACAGATCTTCATGTTCATGCACCGCAGTATTCATTTAGAGGTTTAGGAATGGACCTTGAATTGTTAGACTGGCTAAATACTCATACCTTTGTGGAAGAAGCGAAATATCAGGAACTAGCATATGCCGAGAAAGCATACGATATTTTCGCAGATGATATGAGAAAGAGTGCTACGACAAGAGCCTGTGTATTTGGAACGATCCATAATGAGGCAACTTTACTTTTGATGGAGAAGTTAGAAGAAGCCGGGATCAAAGGATTCGTTGGGAAAGTTAACATGGACAGAAATAGTCCAGATTACTTATGTGAAGCTAGTGCAGCACAGTCAGCCAAAGATACCGAAGAATGGATCAAAGCCTCCAAACAATTTGAAAATATCCGTCCGATCTTAACACCAAGATTTATTCCAACATGTACGGATGAACTAATGGAAGAATTATCAGATCTGCAGAAGAAATATGATCTTCCAATGCAATCACATCTGTCAGAAAACTTTGGTGAAATTGCTTGGGTGCAGGAACTTTGCCCTGACACTTCTTTCTACGGAGAAGCCTACAATAAATATGGGATGTTCGGAAATGATTGCAAAACAATCATGGCACACTGTGTACACAGCACAGAAGATGAGATCAAGATGATGAAAGATCAAGGAGTATTTATCGCTCATTGCCCAGAGTCAAATACAAACCTTTCCTCCGGGGTAGCTCCGATCCGAAAATATCTTGATATGGGAATGAAAATAGGTCTTGGAAGCGATGTGGCAGCAGGTTCTACATTATCCATGTTTACAGCAATGTCTATGGCGATCCAGTGTTCCAAACTTCGCTGGAGACTTTCAGATCAGGAATTAAAACCATTAAATATTGAAGAAGTATTTTATTTAGCGACAAGAGGAGGCGGAGAATTTTTTGGCAAAGTAGGAACTTTTGAAAAAGGATATGAATTCGATGCAGTCGTATTAGATGATTCAAGTCTTCGACACCCGCAAGAGTTAATAGTGAAAGAACGATTAGAACGAATGATCTATCTTGCAGATGATCGAAATGTAGTTGCAAAATTTGTAAATGGAAAGAGTGTTCCGAGGGATAAAGATGGAGACGAAACAGCAATTTTTGGAGGAAATCAATAAAGTCAAAGGAAGCAAAAGAGATTACTTAAATAAGTTATTTCAATATGTATCAGAAGCAGTCATCCGGGCGGCGGTACATAAAAATGTAAAAAAAGATGAGTTTATTATTCGAGCAGGAGAGCCATGCGATACTGTCTATATCATCTTAAAAGGCGATGTTGCAGGGGTAGATTATCAAAAATTAGGAAAAGTATATTATTTTATGGATTTCGCAAAGATGTATATTGTAGGAGATTTTGAAATTTTTTCCGAAGATACAAATTATAATGTTTCCATCTGTGCATCTAAAGATAGTGAGCTGTTAGCAATTCCAGCATCGATCTACTGGAAATGGATCAAACATGATGAAAATGCATTGCTGTTAAGAATAAAAAATATAATGACCATTTTGACATCAGAAAAAGCAAGTGATCGAAAATATATGTTTATGAGTTGCAAAGAAAGACTGATGAAATATCTTATTATATCTTATGGATGTAAGCGCGGAAAACAAGTGGGAACTCTCCGTCTTAAGAAAACCCAGGCGGAATTGTCAGAAAGAATCGGATTTAATGTAAGAAGTGTTCAGAGAAGTATCGCAGCACTGGAAAAAGAAAAACTGATCGGAAATGAAAACGGTAAGATTACGGTAAATGAAGAACAATATCATGCAATGTGCGATGCTTTAGAAGAATAAAAAAGGAGAAGATCATGAAAAAATTTAAAAGAATATTTACAATCGTTATTGACTCATTTGGGGCAGGTGCAATGCCTGATGCAGCTGAATATGGAGATGCAGGAACAGACACAATGGGACATATCTCAGAAAATGTTGATGAATTCAAGATTCCAAATCTTCAGAAACTTGGAATTGCAAACCTTCATCCATTAAAACAGGTAGAAGCGATTGAACGCCCAATGGGTTACTATTCTTTCTTAAAAGAAGCAAGCACAGGAAAAGATACAATGACAGGACATTGGGAAATGATGGGTCTGCATATCACAACTCCATTTAAAACATTTACAGAAACAGGTTTTCCAAAAGAACTGATCGATGAATTAGAAAAAAGAACCGGACATAAAGTCATTGGAAACAAAAGTTCTAGTGGAACAGAAATCTTAGATGAACTTGCAGAAGAAGAAATTGCAACAGGAAATATGATCGTGTATACATCCGCAGATTCCGTCCTTCAGATCTGCGGAAATGAAGAAACATTCGGGTTAGATGAACTTTATCGCTGCTGTGAGATTGCCCGTGATATCACAATGAAAGATGAATGGAAAGTTGGTCGTATTATTGCAAGACCTTATGTGGGAAAGAAAAAAGGAGAATTCAAACGTACTAGTAACCGTCATGATTATGCATTAAAACCATACGGAAGAACGGCATTAAATGCGTTAAAAGACGGTGGATATGAAGTTATTTCTGTTGGAAAGATCTTTGATATTTTTGATGGAGAAGGATTAACTCAATCAAATAAATCAAAAAGTTCTGTACACGGAATGGAACAGACAATTGATATTGCAAAGAAAGATTTTGAAGGATTATGCTTTGTAAACTTAGTAGATTTTGACGCATTATGGGGACACAGAAGAAATGTCAAAGGATATGCAGAAGAATTAGAAAAATTTGATGTGAAATTAGGAGAACTTCTAAAAGAACTAAGAGAAGACGACCTTCTGATCATCACAGCGGATCATGGAAATGATCCAACACATACAGGAACAGATCATACAAGAGAAAAAGTACCATTTTTCGCATACTCTCCATCCTTAAAAGGATATGGAAAATTAGAAGAAACAGACACATTTGCAGACATTGGGGCGACCATTGCAGACAACTTTGATGTAGACATGCCAGATGGAACAATTGGAACATCCCTTCTCGACAAATTAAATTAAAAAGATAGGAGAAAAAATATATGAAATTAGTATTAAATATCGTAGGAATGTTGATCGTTTTAGCAATCTGCTTTCTGATTTCATGGGACAGAAAAAATGTTGAATGGAAAAAGGTTGGAATCGCATTAATTGCAGAGATCATTATTGCTATTATTATCGTAAAAGTACCACTTGGACAAAAACTGATCAGCTTATTATCCAATGGATTGACAGCAGTTATCAACTGTGGAAATGAAGGATTAACTTTCGTATTTGGAGATCTTTTTACTGGGAATATGAGTATTTTTATCATTAAGAGTCTTGGAAATATCATTTTCGTATCAGCACTGGTAAGTGTTCTTTATTACTTAGGAGTCATTGGATTTGTCGTAAAATGGATCGGAAAAGGTGTTGGTAAATTAATGGGAACAACAGAAGTAGAAAGCTTTGTTGCTGTAGCCAATATGTTCCTTGGACATACAGACAGTCCGATCTTAGTCAGCAAATATTTAAAAGATCTGACAGACAGCGAAATCTTTTTGATCCTTGTATCAGGAATGGGAAGTATGTCAGCATCTATCCTTGGAGGATACCATGCATTAGGAATCCCAATGGAATACTTACTGATCGCGAGTGCGATGGTACCACTTGGAAGTATCATGATCTCAAAGATCATTTTACCTCAGACAGAAAAAGCAAAATCCATCACAGATGTAAAAATGGATAATAAAGGAGATAATTCCAATGCTATCGATGCCTTAGCAGAAGGTGCAAACACAGGAATGCAGATGGTCATTTCTATTGGGGCATCCATTGTAGGATTCGTCGGGATCGTAGCGGTATTTAACCTGATCCTTGGAAGATTTGGAATCAGCTTATCTCAAATCTTCTCATACATCTTCGCACCATTTGGATACCTTCTTGGATTAGATGGACAGAATGTTTTATTTGAAGGATCTTTACTTGGAAACAAACTGATCTTAAATGAATTCGTAGCATTCCAGGATCTGGGAGCCAAATTAAGCACTCTTGATCCAAGAACAGGTATGATCTGTGCGATCTCCTTATGTGGATTTGCAAACCTTTCCAGCATGGGAATGTGTATCGGAGGAATCGGAGTTTTATGTCCAGAAAAGAGAGGAACAATCTCTCGTTTAGTATTCCGTTCTATGATCGCTGGTGTATTCGTAAGTTTAATGAGTGCATTGATCGTCAGCATGGTAACACTTTTTTAAATTCATTTAAATGAAGTATCAGATATTAGATAAAATAGGAAAATAATACAGTTAACGAAAGGAAATATTATTATGGAAAGAAACGAAATTTTAAGTATTGTAGATCATACATTATTAGCTCAGACAGCGACATGGGCAGATATCAAAGAAATATTAGATGACGCAATGAAATATGAAACAGCATCCGCATGTATTCCAGCAGCTTATGTAAAACAGGCAGCCGAATATGTAGAGGGAAAACTTCCAATTTGTACAGTTATCGGTTTCCCGAATGGTTATCATACAACGGCGGTTAAAGTGTTCGAGACAAAGAATGCGATCGCAAATGGTTCATCTGAGATCGACATGGTCATTAACATTGGATTTTTGAAAGACGGAAGATATGAAGAAGTAGAAGAAGAGATCAGACAGATTCATGAAGCATGTGATGGAAAAATTTTAAAAGTTATCATCGAAACATGTCTGTTAACAGAAGAAGAAAAGATCAAAGCGTGCGAGATCGTTACAAATGCAGGAGCAGAATTTATCAAAACATCCACAGGATTCTCAACAGCAGGAGCAACATTTGATGATGTTGCATTAATGAAAGAGCATGTTGGAGAAAATGTGAAGATCAAAGCAGCTGGTGGAATTTCAAGTTTTGATGATGCAGAAAAATTCATTAGTCTTGGAGCGAGCCGTTTAGGAACAAGCCGTTTGATCAAGATCATGAAAAATACAGACAATGGTGCAGGATACTAATTTCAGAAAATGAGGAATTAAAAAATGAGTACAGCATTAATGATTGAGATTTTTGGATATATCGGATGCATTTTTGTTATCATTTCTATGCTGATGACATCCGTAGTAAAACTAAGAGTGATCAATACGGTCGGTAGCTCTATATCTGCAGTCTATGCAATGATCGGACATTCCTACCCATTGGCGGTGGTCAATGCCAGCCTTGTGGTGATCAATATTTATAATCTGATCAAGTTAAGTAAAGCAGATGGAAATCACTATGATATGATTCGTGGGGACAAAGAAGATTCCTACTTAACATATTTTATAAAACACTATAAAGAAGATATGAAAAAATACTTCTTAGAGAACACCTTGGAGATTTCAGCAGCAGATACAATATATACAGTCTGCTGCGAGGGGGTTCCAGCCGGAGTATTAGCGGGAAAGAAAGAAGGAGATGTGTTAGAGATCAGCTTTGACTACACAACACCAACCTACAGAGACTGCTCCGCAGGACGTTTCCTTTATGCGAAATTAGCAGAAGAGGGATATAAGAAATTTATCTGTAAGAAAGTGACAGAAGGACATAAAAGTTATCTTGAAAAAATGGGATTTGTGAAAGAAAACGGCGTTTATGTAAAGAACGCATAGTACAAATCGGTACCATTTAACATACACACTGTGTGGTGGTTTGAATAACGTAAATTATTTGAATATTATAAAAAGAGATCATGTGTCAGCAACCGTACGAACACGTCTGCACTTAGCGAGTGGATGGTCGAATGACCATTCAGGAGCTTAGTACAGCTACGTGAGAGTCCGAACGCAAGTGGGTTGCAGACACATGATCTCTTTTTATAATATTCCATCAATAATTTAAGCTATTCAATCACAATTTAATCAGATTCTACTTCGCATGTAAATCCAGCATCCGTGATCGTCTTGATCGTATCTTGAATTCCCTGTCCATCTGCAGTCAGATATCCTGAAGCAAAGATAGAATTTACAACGGTCAATAATTCCTTTTCCCTTCCTTTAAAATAAATTTCACGTCCAGCGGCACAGCGGATATCAGATGTTGGAACCAGTAATCTTGCCAGACATAATACTTTCAGGCAGTATTCTGGTGTCAAATTTGAAGTATCTCTATCCTGCAGAGGTGTTCCTTTGATCGGAATTAAGAAGTTGATCGGAAGTGCTTCTGGATTGATTTCTTTCAGATCCAATAACATATCAACAACATCTTCCTTACTCTCGCCCATACCAATGATACCACCGCTGCAGATTTCAAATCCAAGGTCCTGTAACATATGAATGTTGTTTACACGCTGTTCGTATGTATGTGTTGTACAGATATTTGGATAATTGGAACGGCTTGTATTTAAGTTATGGTTGATACGGTCTAATCCAGCTTCTTTTAACATTAAGGCCTGCTTCTTTGTTAAAAATCCGATAGAGCAGCATAAATGTGTACCCTCTTCTTTCATCTTGCGAATTTTAGAAGCAAGTTCTTCAATCTCATCATCGCTGAATTTCATACCGCTTAATCCGATACAATGACGGGAAAGTTTATGATCATGGACAAATGTGTTATCTCCATATAATTTTTCATCATCGACCCATTTATATTTTTCAATATCTGCATGGGAACGACAGGATTGTGCGCAGTAAGCACAGTTCTGGGAGCAGTTTCCGCTTCTGGCGTTTGTTAAAAGATGAATGCTTACATGGTTCCCTTTATATTTTTTACGAAGTGCTCCGGCATGTTCGATCAGTTCATTTAATTGTTCATCAGGTGTATTTAAGATCGCGATGGCTTCTTTACGGGTTAAATTTTGTTCTGAATTCATATAATGTATACCTTCCTTTATTTAAATTCGAAATATCTTATTAATCTGAACTTTAGCATGGAAAAAAACAATTGTCAACACGGTAAGTAGATTTGGTTAACGATAATAGAGATAATAAAATAACGATTGACATTCATTTT
>OLOR01000328.1_pt1 | contig 52082 bp, 57 predicted proteins | sample 1672521 | NCBI WGS metagenome assembly OLOR01 (sample SAMEA3136695, study PRJEB25190) | human gut metagenome | biome: human gut; feature: human-associated habitat; material: faeces | place: Austria | collected 2013
AGGGACTATTTGATTAATTAATTAACGTGTCCAATTTTTATTGGACACTAATGAGATGATATATTAAAAGGCTGAAATACAAGGGTGACAGTTGGGGCAACGGTTGGTTACTGTTGCCCTTTTTTATTGTCTTTCTTGCCGATTTTTGCATCATGTTTAACGGACGGCGGGGCGAGTGTACATAGTTCCGATGTCACAAAGCAAAAATGACATGGAAGAAAAAATAAATCGGATTTTAGCCTATTCCTTGTTGGCGGCAAAAAACGTGCTGACATTGGAAGATGTAGCCCTATTGACAGGGTTAAGCAAATCATATCTTTACAAACTGACTTGTGCCAAGCAGATACCCTATTATCGTCCTAACGGAAAACAAATCTACTTTGACCGGGGCGAGGTTGAAGCGTGGATGAAACAAAACCGGGTAAACACACGCCAAGAAGCGGAACAACAAGCGGCAATGTATGTTGCAGGGCATAAGAAAGGGGGTGCATTATGATTACCCCAAAAATACGCTATTATGCAAAAATGGAAGATTGCACAGGTAGTGGAAAAATCCCTAAATACGTGATAACGGCACAAGCCGGATGTTACCCGCCTATGGATGAGATTATAGGCAGGGATGGCAAAGTGTCTATGTATTTGCAGGTAAGCAAAGACAGCGGCAGCAAGAAAGACAATGCCCCGGCGATGAAACTGCAAGCTAAAGACAGTTTGAATTTTACGGGATTGAAAGATTACTTTGTGGATGGGCGGTTGAGCGGCTTTGCCTATGGTTATCCGTTGGCGGCTGAAACATACGGCGGCAAGAAGAAACGCAACCCGTTTTGTAAGTACAAAGATGATGGCTTTCTGTTTGTCATACACCAAGACCAAGCGGCAACAACCGAGGCACAAAAGATTAAACCCGCTTTTATTGAGTTGATTGTATTGGAGGGCGCAAAAGTGTTGATTTCTGCATACTGCAAGCAACTTGTAATGGGAGGGTTTAATGAAGTCCTAAAGGTTTTAAGGGAACAAGCCCAAACGGGAAATGTCTTATAATAAGTTGTAGTTTGTGGGCAAAATTTGGTAACAATGTATGATAAAATCAAGTTGTGGGCAGCACGGACAAGGGCAACCCCGGATGTCAGCCGCTTTTTGGATAAGGCAAAAGAGCAAATCGACCATGAAACGGGTGAGGTTTGTACCTTTGGCAGCTTGAACGGCTTGAAAGTATCTATCTACATGGGCGGTATTTCCATAATAGGAAGTTTGGCAAAATTTCTTTATCCAAACAACATTTACCCGTTGGATATGAATAGCACAGCCCAAGCGATAGAAAAGCTATCAGACAACCTACATTTGCCGATAACCGATGCAAAGGTTACGGGGTTGGAGTTTGGACGGGCTTTTGTGATGGCGCACCCGGTAGAAAGTTACCTTTCAAAGTTGGGCGATATGCCGAGGCTGTTAAGGTATCATTTTGACGTGGGAACACTTTACTACAAGCCGAGAGGCAAGCAACAACCCAAAGTGTTTGCTTTCTATGACAAGAAAGCCGATGCGGCGGCAAAGGGCATGGTTTTACCCGTTGGCTTTGAAGATGCCAACTTGCTAAAGTATGAAATGAGATTTAACGGGCGTTTGCCTCAACAAATGGGCGTTCCCGATGTCAAAGCCTCAACCCTATCAGAAAGCGGGTTTTATCGGCAAATGATAAAGCGATACCAAGAAAATTATTTTGCAATATCAAAGTTGAACCAAGTAAAAACAGACGTTATGAGCGAGATTAAGACCGTTTCAGATGCTTTTGATATGTTGGTGGCACGTCTTATCAACGGAAGCGACCAAACGCAAATAACGGCATTTGTGGAAGAATTGAAAGAAGCCAAAGTTTTTGAGGACAGGAAAAATTACACCCGGCTAAAAAGAAAGATACAAGAAGTGGCGACCAAAGCCGGGGTAACAACGTCTGATGAACTGATAAAAGAGTTAGACGATGAAATAAAGAATGTGGGGGCATACATTTAGCGATGTCCTTATAATAAGATGTTTTTGTTACCAAAAAATGGTAACGCAATAGTAGAACCATAAATCCTTGAAGTTATGACACAAGAAGAAAAACAGATTAGAATTTCAGAGATTGACAATGAAATTAAGATGCTTGATGCCGAGTTCTTGAAATGGCAGGAAAGCCGGGACAAAGTAGCCTGGAATAATGCCGAGGTGTTCCAGCAAGTGGGGGCAAATATGGCAAAGGAAATCGAGTATCAGAACAAACGGCGATGCCTTGAAAATGAACGGCGGGAATTATCGGCGGTAAGCGATGCAGTAAAAGCCTATCTTGAAAGTATCAAGAAGCCGGGACAACTTGAACTATCCAAATTGGATGTTCAACAGGGCAAGGCACAAATTGACAATTCATTAAATCCATTAGGGGCAAGGAAGTATGAAACCGATAAAGTTGGAAAATGAAAGCGGCAAAGAAGTAAGTTTGCAGACGGTGCAACCGCAAATCATTGATGAAAACGGGGAACACCAAGCAGAAAAGGAAATTTGCCTACTTATTGGAGATAAACCGATATTTCTAACATCTGAACAAGCCCAAAAAGTAGCGGAACACATGGAACGGCTTGCAAAGTGTATCAGATGAAGAAATCAGTTTAATCAGCCGGGACGGTGCTTTGACATTGCCCCGGTTTTCTTTGAAAATCGGATAAATCGGATTTTTCAGACTAAAAAGGGCTTTTGTGCAAATGCAGAACAAAAGCAATGCAATTGCATACCATTTGCATGAAATGGTGTATTACTATAAAACACCAAACATGAAAGAAACCAATAAATTACACAAAATTTCTTTGAGATATAGTCCCAATATATTACTTTTGTAATCCCTAAAACACAATAGCAGCCGTCACAAGCGGTTGAAAGAAAGCATTTGCCCTTTGTATGGTGGTGGCAGCGGAAACGCCCACACGGTAACTATTGTGACCGAGGACACCTAAGCAAAGGGCTTTTTTTATTCCTAAATACAATAGATATGAATTACAAAGTAAGTAAACAAACGGCGGAACTGATTAAAGCCTATGATATGACAAACGGCATTTACAAATATGCCTATGATTCAATGTGCAAGATTTATGCAGAAGATAAGGCGTTGGCGATAATCGAGGAACATTTTACGCCGGGACTTAAAGCCCTTGAAGATGCAATTTTCAAACTTGTTGCCATTTCCATGAAAGAAAGGCGAGGCTATATAAACAGCAATGAAGTGTAAAAGGTAACAAATGTAATATTTTTGAGCCTAAAAAGGGAGAAATGCAAATGCAATGCAATTGCATAAAATACCTTTGCAATTGCATTGTTTTTGCTATCTGCAAACTCTAAATATATGGATAAATACAAGTATCAACGAGGAAAAGAAATCTTTGAAGAATACAAAAAACGCTTAAACGACCCGGATATAAGCGAGGATGAGCGATCTATTACGGCAACATTGTAAATGCTGTGGAAACGCATTCTTACGATGTTCCCATACCATTGCCCCAAATGTATGAAGCCCTTGAAAGGGCGGAACAACAAAATAAAAGAGTTGAAATTGTGCCGGATGATGATTTTTTGGAGGGAGGGGCAAGATATGGGCAATGTGATGGATGGACTTATCGCATAGAGTTAAAATGAGCGATAATATAGGCTATGATTTTACCGTGTTAGATTAATTGAGTATATTTGTGTCAGAAAAGCCCGCCAAAGCCTATAAAATGGCTGTTTTGTTACTCATTTGTTACCCACCGAGTTGAAAAGGTGGGCTTTTTATTTATATATCAGTATATTATAGTTGTATTCAAAAGAAACATAACGCTTCTTTCTGATATGTCTTGGGTAGAGTTGCCTCTATCCGGTTGCAAGTATATGGAATTTTTTGTAAAGTTCGTCTGAATGGTGATATTTTAATTTGCATATTATTTATTAAATCCGGTTTTACATTAGGACTCCCGGGCTGATATTTTCTTTTTTGCCGGTTTTTTCTGCAATCTTTCGTATTGCTGATGTGATATTACTTCCCGTTTCTTCTCGCTTCAGACAACCTTGTTCTTGACAATGACAGATGCCGATATGTCTGGCAATAGCAGCTCTGAAGAGGAACCAAGATGCTATGGTTAAGAAATAATACAGTTTTTGCGGTATGATGGAATTTTGATTGGAGGTGGCTTTATGTTTGCCTGTTACTTTCGAATCAGGTGTTTAAGGATTTATGGAATAATATATTAATGTATTATATGATAAACCTATGGAGATGGAGAAAAGTTGGCATGAATGGATAAAAAATAAACGGGAAAAGTTGTCGGGTTCAAAAATAAAGTGTAATTTTGCACCGCATTTTGTGGCGGAAGCCCGAAAAACAAAAAATATATCATAAATAATTAAAAACAAAAATAGCATGATAATTGTACCAGTTAAAGATGGTGAGAATATCGAAAGAGCTCTCAAGAAGTTTAAGAGAAAATTTGAAAAGACAGGCGTTATGAAGGAACTGCGCAAGCGTCAGCAGTATAACAAACCGTCTGTACTGAAGAGGCTCAAAATGGAGCATGCCATCTATGTACAGAAATTACGCGCAGCAGAGGATTGAAAAAATACCTCTGAAAATTTGGTAGTTTGAATTTTATTCTGTATATTCGTTGCCGAAATATATTGTGATTTGAGCAACGGATTGATGATGATAAAGGAATTTTTGAACTATCTGCAGTACGAACGTAACCGTTCTGCGCTGACAGTGAAGAGTTACGGTGAGGATGCGAGAGCATTTGAATCGTATTTCAAAAATTTGGATACTCATCTCTCTTGGGAATCTGTCGATTCTGATATTATCCGTGACTGGATGGAGAGCATGATGGATAAAGGAAACACCGCAGCTTCAATTAACAGACGATTGAGCGCAGTGCGTTCCCTTTATCGTTTTGCGTTATCCAGAGGCTTTGTGGAACATGATCCTTCGCGTGGGGTTTTCGGTCCGAAGAAGAACTTGTCGCTCCCTTATTTCCTTAGAGAAGAGGAGATGGACAGGTTGCTTGACCCGGGAAGATGGTCGGACGCTTATGGTGATGTGTGTCTGCGCACCATGCTTATGGTATTCTATGAGACGGGTGTGAGACTCTCGGAACTGACGGGGCTTGATAACGCGTCGGTAGATTTGGCGAACAGTGAGCTTAAGGTTACCGGAAAGAGAAACAAACAACGTGTTATTCCGTTCGGTGACGAGCTTCGCGAAACATTGTGCACATATATATATAAGCGTGATGCGGAGGTATCTGGCGTCGATGGGGTGGAGGATGCTTTTTTCCTTACTTCAAAAGGACGAAGATTCAGCAATGCTACGGTCAGACAAAAGGTCAAGGCCGCGCTCGCGACTGTCTGTACTCTTAAAAAGCGTTCGCCGCACGTGCTGCGGCATTCGTTCGCCACAGCAATGCTCAATCATGATGCAGGACTGGAAAGTGTGCGGAAGTTGCTCGGACATGAAAGTCTTTCCACAACGGAGATTTATACGCATACGACTTTCGAGCAATTGAAGCGTGTATATTCAAATGCCCACCCAAGGGCTTAACCTAAATTAAAAGGAGGTACTATGGAAGTAAAAGTTCAGTCGATACATTTCGACGCTACCGAGAAACTGCAGGCGTTCATTGAAAAGAAGACAGCCAAGTTGGAAAAATCATTTGAGGACATCCAGAAAGTAGAGGTGCAACTGAAAGTAGTAAAGCCCGCCACTGCACTAAATAAGGAAACAAGCATGACCGTGTCGGTTCCGGGGAACACTTTGTTTGTTGAAAAAACATGTGATACTTTTGAAGAAGGAATAGACCTTTGCATCGATGCTATGAGGGTTCAACTGGCTAAATTTAAGGAAAAACTGCGCGAAAGATAAAAAAACTCGCAAAAGTTTTGGAGATTAAAAAATAATGCCTATCTTTGCAGCCGTTTTAGAACAAGTCCTAAATGATAAGCCTTACGGCTGCAAGGATTTGCCTCTTTAGCTCAGTTGGCCAGAGCACGTGATTTGTAATCTCGGGGTCGTTGGTTCGAATCCGACAAGAGGCTCAAAAGAAAGAGAAGAAGATGCTGTCGAGAGACGAAGTTCTTTACTCTGAGAATTTATTGGACAAGCAACGGGTGGTTACCAGAGTGGCCAAATGGGGCAGACTGTAAATCTGCTGGCGATGCCTTCGGTGGTTCGAATCCATCACCACCCACTTCAGTTGAAGTTTTGCGGAAATAGCTCAGTTGATAGAGCACTAGCCTTCCAAGCTGGGGGTCGCGGGTTTGAGTCCCGTTTTCCGCTCTAACTTGCTGTAATAGCTCAGTGGTAGAGCACTTCCTTGGTAAGGAAGAGGTCCTGAGTTCAACTCTCAGTTACAGCTCTACTTCTGTTCTTTATTTGTTTAAGGAGTCAGAAGAAAAACAGATAAATCATTTATATAAATAAAATAAAAGAAAAGCTATGGCTAAAGAGAATTTTGTGCGCACGAAACCGCACGTAAACATTGGTACGATAGGTCACGTTGACCATGGTAAGACCACTTTGACCGCTGCCATCACTACAGTTTTGGCTAAGCAGGGTCTTTCTGAGGTTAAGTCTTTTGACCAGATTGATAACGCACCTGAAGAGAAGGAACGCGGTATCACTATCAATACTGCCCACGTAGAATATGAAACAGCAAAACGTCACTATGCACACGTTGACTGCCCGGGACACGCTGACTATGTAAAGAACATGGTAACTGGTGCTGCTCAGATGGACGGTGCTATCCTTGTTGTTGCTGCAACTGACGGTCCTATGCCTCAGACACGTGAGCACGTGCTTCTCGCTCGTCAGGTAAACGTTCCGCGTATGGTTGTGTTCCTGAACAAGTGCGATATGGTTGAGGATGAGGAAATGCTCGAACTCGTTGAGATGGAGGTTAGAGAAATCCTTGATCAGTATGAATTCGAGGATGATACTCCTATAATTCGTGGTTCTGCACTCGGCGCACTTAATGGCGTAGCAAAATGGGAAGAGAAGGTTATGGAGCTCATGAACGCTGTTGATGAGTGGATTCAGGAGCCTCCGCGCGACCTCGACAAACCTTTCCTTATGCCTGTTGAGGACGTGTTCTCTATCACTGGCCGTGGAACAGTTGCTACCGGACGTATCGAGACTGGTCGTGTTAAGGTCGGTGATGAAGTAGAACTTCTCGGTCTTGGCGAAGATAAGAAGAGCGTGGTAACAGGTGTTGAAATGTTCCGCAAAATTCTTGATGAAGGTGAAGCTGGTGATAACGTAGGTCTGCTCCTCCGTGGTATAGACAAGAACGAAATCAAGCGCGGTATGGTTCTCTGCCATCCGGGTCAGATTAAGCCGTTCAAGAAATTCAAGGCTTCTATCTACGTTCTGAAGAAAGAAGAGGGTGGTCGTCATACTCCGTTCGGAAACAAGTATCGTCCGCAGTTCTATCTCCGTACAATGGACTGTACAGGTGAAATCTCTCTTCCGGAGGGCGTAGAAATGGTAATGCCTGGAGACAACGTGGAAATCACAGTTGAGCTGATTTATGCTGTTGCTCTTAACAAGGGTCTGCGCTTCGCTATCCGTGAGGGTGGACGCACAGTAGGCTCTGGTCAGATTACTGAAGTATTTGAAGACTAAATTTCAAAATCAGGATTTAAACATCCCTGTTTCTTGAAATAAGATAATAAATGTTCCCGCATGAGCGGCATGCGGGAATTTTTTACGGGATTAGCTCAGTTGGTAGAGCACTGGTCTCCAAAACCAGGTGTCGGGAGTTCGAGCCTCTCATCCCGTGCTAAATAAAGATAATATGTTCAAGAAATTTGTGAATTATTGCAAAGTTTGTTACAACGAACTTGCGCATAAAACTACATGGCCTACAGGTGCCGAACTCACGCACAGTGCTATGATTGTATTATCTGCTTCCCTTGTCATAGCTTGTGTCGTGTTCGCAATGGATCAGCTCTTTGAGTGGATCATGAGTATGGTTTATCCAGGTTAATTTATCGGAAAATGGCTGAAACAGGAAAGAATTGGTATGTCTTGCGTGCTGTAAGTGGCAAAGAGGCTAAGGTGAAGGAATACATTGAGGCTGAAATGAAACACAACACGTTATTGTCGACACATGTTTCTCAGGTTATCATACCTATGGAGAAGCATGCTTCTTTGCGTAATGGCAAGAGAGTCATCAAAGAGAAGATTTCTCTTCCCGGCTATGTTTTCGTTGAGGCCTCTCTCGTTGGAGATGTTGCGCATACCTTGCGTTTCATGCCCAATGTCCTTGGCTTTCTTGGTGGACTAGATAATCCTTCTCCAGTTCCGCAGGCAGACATAAATCGTATGCTTGGTACTGCAGAAGAAACAGAGCTTGTAGACGATGTTAATATTCCGTATGTTGTCGATGAAACTGTGAAGGTTATTGATGGTCCTTTCAGCGGCTTTAGCGGTGTGATTGAAGAAGTCAACAGTGAAAAGCGTAAGTTGAAGGTGATGGTCAAGATTTTCGGAAGAAAGACTCCATTGGAATTAAGTTTTATGCAAGTTGAAAAAGAAGGCTGATGCATTGTTACGGGTGTATCGCATCTTTTTATACTAATCATTTAACATATAAACAAAAATGGCTAAAGAAGTTGCTGGATTAATCAAGTTACAGATTAAAGGTGGCGCAGCGAATCCCTCTCCTCCTGTAGGACCGGCTTTGGGTTCGAAGGGTATTAATATTATGGGATTCTGCAAGGAGTTCAACGCCAGAACCCAGGATAAGGCAGGTAAGATTATTCCTGTCGTTATCACCTACTACACCGACAAGTCATTCAGCTTCGAGCTTAAGACTCCGCCTGCAGCTGTTCAGCTTAAAGAGGCAGCCAAGGTTAAGAGTGGCTCAGCACAGCCTAATCGTCAGAAAGTTGCCAGCGTGACTTGGGATCAGGTTAGAGCAATAGCAGAGGACAAGATGAAAGATCTTAACTGCTTCACTGTGGAGGCAGCGATGAAGCTTGTTGCCGGTACTGCAAGAAGTATGGGTATAACTGTAAAAGGGGATTTCCCTGGTAAATAATTTATAACTTCAATTAGAAAAATGAGTAAACTGACAAAAAATCAAAAATCAGTAGCTGATAAGGTTGAAGCAGGGAAAGCATACTCTTTGATGGAGGCATCAGAGCTTGTTAAGGAAATAACTACGACTAAGTTTGATGCTTCTGTAGATATAGATGTACGCTTAGGCGTTGACCCGCGTAAGGCAAACCAGATGGTTCGTGGCGTAGTTTCGCTTCCAAATGGCACTGGTAAGGTTACACGCGTGCTCTGTCTTTGTACACCGGATGCTGAAGCTGCTGCCAAAGAGGCTGGTGCAGACTATGTCGGTCTTGATGAATACATCGAAAAGATTAAAGGCGGATGGACTGATGTGGATGTTATCATAACAATGCCGTCATGCATGGGTAAGATAGGTCCTTTGGGACGTGTTCTCGGACCGCGTGGACTTATGCCTAACCCAAAGAGCGGCACAGTGACAATGGATGTTGCTAAGGCAGTAAAAGAGGTTAAGCAAGGTAAGATAGACTTTAAAGTTGACAAGGCCGGTATTATTCACACATCTATCGGCAAGGTCAGCTTTACAGCAGAGCAGATTATGCAGAATGCAAAGGAGTTTATCGCTACTGTTATAAAGCTTAAACCTTCTGCTGCTAAAGGTACATATATTAAGAGTATCTTTATTTCTAGCACTATGAGTAAGGGTATCAAGGTTGATCCTAAATCAGTTGAGTAACTCTAAAAGTTTTGTAAAATGAGAAAAGAAGTAAAAGATACTATTATAAATGAACTAGGTCAGAAACTGAAGGAATATCCTCATTTCTATCTGGTTGATGTTACAGGTCTGAATGCGGAGGCTACAAGTAACTTGCGCCGCAAGTGTTTTAAGAGCGAAATTAAGATGGTTGTTGTGAAGAACACTCTTCTTCACAAGGCTTTCGAGGCTTCAGACGTGGATTTTGAACCTTTGTATTGTACTCTGAAAGGTACGACAGCCGTATTGTTTACACATACAGCAAATGTTCCTGCAAAGCTTTTGAAAGAGTATACTAAGGAAGGTATCCCCGCACTTAAAGGTGCATATGCAGAAGAATGCGTATATGTAGGTGCAGACAAGCTCTCTGAACTTGCTTCACTGAAGAGCAAGAACGAAGTTATTGCTGAAATTGTCGCATTGCTGCAGTCTCCCGCCAAGAACGTTGTTTCTGCACTTCAGTCTGGTGCGAACACGATTCATGGTGTCCTGAAAACTTTGGGTGAGCGCCCGGAGTAATAAAAAACAATTATTAATATAAAAAACAATTAAAATTTTAAATAAAATGGCAGATATCAAAGCTATTGCTGAAGAGTTAGTAAATCTTACAGTAAAAGAAGTAAATGAGTTGGCAACAGTCCTGAAGGACGAGTATGGAATCGAGCCCGCTGCTGCAGCCGTAGCTGTAGCTGCTGGACCTGCAGCCGGTGGTGCAGCTGGTGAGGCAGAGGAGAAGACTTCTTTCGACGTTGTTCTCGCTGAAGTAGGTGGTGCAAAACTTCAGGTTGTAAAGGCTGTTAAGGAAGCTTGCGGTCTTGGCTTGAAAGAGGCTAAGGATCTTGTAGACGGCGCTCCTGCTACAATCAAGGAAGGTCTTTCTAAGGAAGAGGCTGAGAACTTGAAGAAGGCTATCGAAGAGGCTGGTGCCAAGGTAGAACTCAAGTAATAATAAATCTTATAAATTCGCGGCAAGACAATGATATTTTGTCTATGCAGTGTGAATCTTTTTAAAATACGGTTAGAATCTTCCAGGTAGGTAGGTTCTAACCTTTTTGTGTCTTTTCATTTATTATAAATATTAATATCTTCTGATGGCTTCAAAAATTGTTGATAACAGAGTGAATTTTGCCAGCATCCACAATCCGATGCCATATCCGGATTTTCTCGATGTGCAGCTAAAGTCGTTTAAGGACTTCCTTCAGATGGACACTCCCCCCGAAGAACGCAAGAACGATGGTCTCTATAAGGTTTTTTCAGAGAATTTCCCTATTACGGACACCAGAAATAACTTTGTTCTTGAGTTCCTCGATTATTATATAGACCCGCCTCGCTACACAATTGAAGAATGTCTTGAGCGCGGGCTTACATACAGTGTGCCTTTGAAGGCAAAGATGAAATTGTATTGTACTGATCCGGATCATGAGGATTTCGGAACATTCATACAGGATGTTTTCCTGGGCACAATTCCTTACATGACGAGCAACGGCACATTCATCATTAATGGTGCCGAGCGTGTTGTCGTTTCACAGTTGCACCGCTCTCCTGGCGTTTTCTTCGGACAGGGCGTGCATGCAAACGGCACTGTGCTTTATTCTGCACGAATCATTCCTTTCAAAGGCTCGTGGATAGAGTTTGCCACTGATATCAACAATGTAATGTATGCTTATATCGACCGTAAGAAGAAATTGCCGGTAACGACTCTTCTTCGTGCCATTGGATATGAGCAGGACAAGGATATCCTTCAGATTTTTGATCTTGCAGAAGAAGTCAAGGTCAACAAGAAGAATATGAAGGCAGCCATCGGACGTAAGCTTGCCGCACGTGTTCTGAAAAGCTGGAATGAGGATTTCGTAGACGAGGATACCGGTGAGGTTGTTTCCATCGAGCGTAACGAAGTCATCATGGAGCGTGAGACTGAACTCACAGAGGATAACATCGTCGACATAATAGAGAGCGGCACCCCTTCTGTGTTGCTTCATAAGGATGCGGAGGCAGCAAACAAATATTCGATAATCTTCAACACACTCGCAAAAGATCCGAGCAACTCTGAGAAAGAGGCAGTGCTGTATATATACAGACAGCTCCGTAATGCCGATCCTGCAGATGACGCGAGTGCCCGTGAAGTGTTCCAGAATCTGTTCTTCTCTGACAAGCGTTATGACTTGGGAGAAGTGGGACGTTATCGTATAAACAAGAAACTTGGTCTTGACACGGAGTCAGACATCCGAGTACTGACAAAGGACGATATAATAGAAATCATAAAGTATCTTATTCAGCTTATCAACTCTAACGCAACGGTGGACGATATCGACCACTTGTCCAACCGTCGTGTGCGTACCGTCGGAGAGCAGTTGAGCAATCAGTTCTCCATCGGTCTTGCCCGTATGAGCCGTACGATACGCGAGCGCATGAATGTACGTGACAATGAGGTGTTCCAGCCTACTGACCTGATTAACGCAAAGACAATCTCAAGCGTAATCAATTCTTTCTTCGGTACAAACCCGTTGTCACAGTTTATGGACCAGACCAACCCGTTGGCAGAGGTAACACACAAACGCCGTCTGTCTGCTCTTGGTCCCGGCGGACTTTCACGTGAGCGTGCCGGATTCGAGGTGCGTGACGTTCATTACACACATTACGGACGTCTCTGTCCTATCGAGAGTCCTGAAGGTCCTAACATCGGACTTATATCGTCGCTTTGCGTTTATGCTACCATCAACGAGCTCGGATTTATTGAGACTCCCTACCGCAAGGTTACTGACGGTAACGTCAATCTTAATAATGATGATGTTGTATACCTCACTGCCGAGGAAGAGCAGGATCACATCATCGGACAGGGAAATGCACCTCTTCGTGAGGATGGTTCGTTCATACGCGACTATGTGAAATGCCGTCAGGACGCCGACTTCCCTGTAGTAGCACCCGACCAGGTCGATCTTATGGACGTGTCTCCGCAACAGATTGCGTCTGTTTCCGCCGGACTCATTCCGTTCCTCGAGCATGACGACGGTCACCGTGCGCTGATGGGATGTAACATGATGCGCCAGGCTGTTCCTCTTCTTCACAACGACGCGCCTATTGTCGGTACAGGACTCGAGAAGCAGGTGTGTGAGGATTCACGCACTATGATTACGGCTGAAGGCGACGGAGTAATCGAATACGTTGACGCTACGACAATACGTATATTGTACGACCGCACGGAGGACGAGGAGTTCGTCAGCTTCGAACCCGCGTCTAAGGAATACCGTATTCCTAAGTTCCGCCGTACGAACCAGAATATGACAATCGACCTGCGTCCTATCTGTAACAAGGGTCAGCGCGTAAAGGCAGGCGACATCCTTACTGAGGGATATGCCACAGAGAACGGAGAGCTCGCCCTTGGACGCAACCTGCTTGTGGCTTACATGCCTTGGAAAGGTTACAACTATGAGGACGCCATCGTGCTGAGCGAGCGTATGGTGCGCGACGATGTTCTTACGTCAGTGCATGTGGATGAGTACTCGCTTGACGTGCGCGAGACAAAGCGAGGTATGGAGGAATTCACGAGCGACATACCAAATGTCAGCGAGGAAGCCACCAAAGACCTTGACGACAATGGAGTTATCCGCATCGGTGCGCGTGTCGAGCCGGGCGACATCCTCATCGGTAAGATTTCGCCTAAGGGTGAGAGCGACCCGTCGCCAGAGGAGAAACTTCTCCGCGCCATCTTCGGTGACAAGGCTGGAGACGTAAAGGATTCTTCTTTGAAAGCCAATCCATCACTCAGTGGTGTGGTGATTGACAAGAAGATGTTCTCCCGTGCTGTCAAGACACGCGAGTCGAAGAAACAGGACAAGGTGCTGCTCGCTAAGATAGACGAGGAATATGAGGCAAAGAACAACGATCTTAAGGATATACTTGTAGAGAAACTGCTTATTCTCACTGAGGATAAGGTTTCGCAGGGTGTGAAGGATTATTCCGGCGCGGAGATTATCACAAAGGGCAGCAAGTTTACTGCTCCTATACTCAAGAACCTCGAGTATGACGGCATCCAGTCTAACGGATGGACAGACGACGCGCACACCAATGAGCTCATCCAGAAGCTCATAATGAACTATATACGCAAGTATAAGCTTCTTGATGCCGAACTGAAGCGCAGAAAGTTCGCCATTACCATAGGTGACGAGCTTCCTTCCGGCATTCTTCAGATGGCAAAGGTTTATATTGCGAAGAAACGTAAGATAGGAGTGGGCGACAAGCTTGCCGGACGTCACGGAAACAAGGGTATCGTGTCGCGTATCGTGCGCATGGAAGACATGCCGTTCCTTGAGGACGGACGTCCTGTGGATATCGTGTTGAACCCTCTGGGTGTGCCTTCACGTATGAACCTCGGTCAGATATTCGAGGCGATTCTCGGTGCTGCAGGAAAGAAACTCGGCGTTAAGTTCGCTACACCTATCTTCGACGGTGCAAAGCTTGACGACCTTTCTGAATGGACGGACAAGGCAGGACTTCCGCACCTGTGCTCAACCCATCTTTACGACGGTGAGACAGGCGAGCGTTTCGACCAGCCGGCGACCGTGGGTATAACCTACTTCTTGAAACTCGGTCATATGGTAGAGGATAAGATGCACGCACGTTCCATCGGTCCGTACTCGCTCATCACACAGCAGCCTCTTGGAGGTAAGGCACAGTTCGGTGGCCAGCGTTTCGGTGAGATGGAGGTTTGGGCACTCGAGGCATTCGGTGCCAGTCATGTGCTTCAGGAGATTCTTACAATCAAGTCCGACGACACTGTCGGCCGTTCAAAGGCATATGAGGCAATTGTCAAGGGTGACCCGATGCCTACCCCGGGAATACCGGAGTCTCTCAATGTGCTTCTGCACGAGCTCCGTGGTCTTGGTTTAAGTGTCAAACTCGATTAATCCCGAACACCCTAAATTATAAAAGATATGGCTTTTAAGAAAGATACAAAAATAAAGAACAATTTCACGAAGATCACCGTCGGTCTTGCTTCGCCTGAAGAGATTCTCGAGAACTCTTATGGTGAGGTCACCAAACCAGAGACAATTAATTACAGGACTTACAAGCCGGAGCGTGACGGACTGTTCTGCGAGCGCATTTTCGGTCCTACACGCGACTATGAGTGCGCGTGCGGAAAGTATAAGCGCATACGCTATAAGGGCATTGTCTGCGACCGGTGCGGTGTCGAAGTCACTGAGAAGAAGGTACGCCGTGAGCGCAGCGGACACATAGAGCTTGTTGTCCCTGTAGCGCACATATGGTATTTCCGCTCTCTGCCCAACAAGATAGGCTATCTGCTCGGTATGCCTACAAAGCGTCTTGATTCGGTGATATATTACGAGAAATATGTCGTTGTGCAGCCGGGTGCTCTTGAAGGACGCAAGGATGCCGAGGGCATTGAGATAAACGGCTCACACAAGATGGACTTCCTTTCAGAGGAGGAATATATCGACATCATCGAGAACAAGCTCGATCCGCATAACGAATATCTCGACGATTCAGACCCCAACAAGTTCATTGCCAAAATGGGTGCTGAGGCGATTTACGACCTTTTGTCTACAATCGATCTCGACGCACTTTCTTACGAGCTGCGCGATCGTGCCAACAACGACTCTTCGCAGCAGCGCAAGACCGAGGCGCTCAAACGCCTGCAGGTAGTGGAGGCGTTCCGTTCGAGCCGTGGTGTAAACCGTCCTGAGTGGATGATAATGAAGATTATTCCGGTCATTCCGCCGGAGCTCCGTCCGCTCGTTCCGCTTGATGGCGGTCGTTTCGCCACATCCGACCTCAACGACCTCTACCGTCGTGTCATCATACGTAACAACCGTCTGAAGCGTCTTGTAGAGATAAAGGCCCCCGAGGTCATACTCCGAAACGAGAAGCGTATGCTTCAGGAAGCTGTCGACAGTCTTTTCGACAACTCGCGCAAGAGTTCTGCCGTCAAGAGCGACAGCAACCGTCCGCTGAAGTCATTGTCCGATTCGCTCAAAGGAAAACAGGGACGTTTCCGTCAGAACCTTCTCGGTAAGCGTGTCGACTATTCCGCACGTTCGGTCATCGTTGTCGGTCCGGAGCTTAAAATGGGCGAGTGCGGTCTGCCGAAACTCATGGCAGCCGAGCTCTACAAGCCGTTCATCATACGCAAGCTCATCGAGCGCGGCATCGTGAAGACAGTCAAGAGCGCAAAGAAGATTGTCGACCGTCGCGAGCCCGTCATCTGGGATATTCTTGAGAATGTGATGAAGGGTCATCCCGTGCTGCTCAACCGTGCGCCGACACTTCACCGTCTCGGTATACAGGCATTCCAGCCGAAGCTCATAGAGGGTAAGGCCATCCAGCTCCATCCGCTGGCATGTACGGCGTTCAACGCCGACTTCGACGGCGACCAGATGGCTGTCCACCTCCCTCTGAGCAATGAGGCGATTCTTGAGGCACAGATACTGATGCTCCAGAGCCACAACATCCTCAACCCGGCAAACGGCGCTCCTATCACTGTGCCGTCACAGGACATGGTTCTCGGACTCTACTATATCACAAAGATACGTCCGGGTGCAAAGGGCGAGGGACTCGTGTTCTATGGTCCGGAAGAAGCACTCATCGCGCACAACGAAGGCAAGTGCGACCTTCACGCACCTGTTAAGGTTGTTGTAAACGACCTTGTCGACGGTGTGATGCAGAAACGCATGGTCGACACTTCTGTAGGACGTGTCATTGTCAATCAGATTATTCCAGAGGAGGTAGGCTATTTCAACGACATCATCTCCAAGAAGACACTGCGCGGCATCATTGCCGATGTCATCAAGTCGGTGGGTATGGCGCGTGCGTGCGAGTTCCTCGACGGTATCAAGAACCTCGGCTACCGCATGGCTTATGTGGCAGGTCTTTCGTTCAACCTCGACGACATCATCATCCCGAAGGAGAAGGAAGCCATCGTTGAGAAAGGTAATGAGGAGGTTCGTCAGATCACTGAGAACTACAACATGGGATTCATCACCGACAACGAGCGTTACAATCAGGTCATCGATACATGGACCCATGTCAACAACGACCTTGCCAATGTCCTCATGAAGGAAATGACCGAGGCTGACCAGGGATTCAACGCCGTGTTTATGATGCTCGACTCCGGAGCCCGTGGTTCAAAGGATCAGATCAAGCAGCTTTCCGGTATGCGTGGACTTATGGCAAAGCCTCAGAAGGCGGGTGCCGAAGGAGCGCAGATCATCGAGAACCCTATCCTCTCAAACTTCAAGGAAGGTATGTCCGTGCTCGAGTACTTCATCGCGTCACACGGTGCCCGTAAGGGTCTTGCCGACACCGCCATGAAGACAGCCGACGCCGGTTACCTCACACGCCGTCTTGTCGATGTGTCCCACGACGTCATCATCACCGAGGAGGACTGCGGCACACTGCGCGGACTTGTATGCACGGCTCTTAAAAACGGAGACGAGGTCATCTCCACTCTCTATGAGCGCATCCTCGGACGTGTGTCAGTCCACGACATCATACATCCTACCACAGGCGAGCTCATAGTAGCTGCCGGTGAGGAGATAACGGAGTCTGTTGCCAAGGCGATAGAGGAGTCGCCCATCGAAAGCGTAGAGATACGTTCGGTGCTCACATGCGAGAGCAAGCACGGCGTCTGCATGAAGTGTTACGGACGCAACCTTGCCACAAGCCGCATGGTGCAGATAGGCGAGGCTGTCGGTGTGATTGCCGCACAGGCAATCGGTGAGCCGGGAACACAGCTTACCCTGCGTACGTTCCACGCCGGTGGTGTGGCTGCCAATGCCGCCGCCAACGCGTCTATCGTGGCAAAGAACGACTCGCGCATAGAGTTCGACGAGCTGCGCGTGGTTCCGTTTGTGGAGAATGACGGCGAGAAGGACGTCAACTGCGACATGGTGGTAAGCCGTCTGTCTGAGGTGCGCTTCATCGATCCGCATACCGACATCGTGCTCTCCACGCTCAACGTTCCTTACGGTTCAACTCTCTACTTCAAGAACGGAGCACTCGTGAAGAAAGGCGACCTCATAGCCAGATGGGACCCGTTCAATGCGGTCATCGTCACCGAATACGGCGGTACGCTTAAATTCAACGATGTGATAGAGGGCATAACCTATCGTGCCGAGACCGACGAGGCTACCGGACTGACCGAGAAGATCATCACCGACTCTAAGGACAAGTCCAAGGTTCCTACCTGCGACATCATCGGTAAGGACGGTGAGGTGATAGGCACATACAACTTCCCGGTAGGCGGACACGTCGTAGTGGAGGACGGACAGACTGTCAGGACAGGTGCCACACTCGTAAAGATTCCGCGTGCCGTAGGCAAGGCTGGTGACATCACCGGAGGTCTTCCGCGTGTGACAGAGCTTTTCGAGGCACGCAACCCGAGCAACCCCGCTGTGGTTTCTGAGATCGACGGTGAGGTGACAATGGGTAAGGTGAAGCGCGGCAACCGCGAGATTATCGTCACAAGCAAGACCGGTGACCAGAAGAAATATCTCGTCAGCCTCTCCAAACAGATTCTTGTTCAGGAGCACGATGCCGTTCGTGCCGGTACTCCGCTTTCCGATGGTATCATCACTCCGGGCGACATCCTCGCCATCAAGGGTCCCACTGCGGTTCAGGAATACATCGTCAACGAGGTTCAGGACGTATACCGTCTGCAGGGTGTGAAGATTAACGACAAGCACTTCGAGATTATCGTGCGTCAGATGATGCGCAAGGTTCAGATAGACGAGCCGGGCGATACCACGTTCCTCGAGCAGGAGATGGTGGACAAGCTCGACTTCGCCGAGGAGAACGACCGCATATGGGGCAAGAAATATGTGACCGATGCGGGCGACTCTGAAACACTGAAGGTGGGTCAGATCATCTCCGCACGCAAGCTGCGCGACGAGAACTCGAGCCTCAAGCGTCGTGACCTCCGTCTGGTTCAGGTGCGTGACACCATCCCCGCAACATCCACACAGATACTCCAGGGCATCACTCGTGCGGCGTTGCAGACCAAGAGCTTCATCTCTGCCGCATCGTTCCAGGAGACCACCAAGGTGCTCAACGAGGCTGCCATACGTGGTAAGGTAGACCGTCTGGAGGGTATGAAGGAGAACGTGATAACGGGTCACCTCATTCCTGCCGGTACCGGACTCCGCCAGTGGGAGAAACTCATCGTCGGCTCAAAGGAAGAGTACGACCGCATCCTTGCTAACCGCAAGACCGTGCTCGACTTTGCCGGTGAGAATGAGTCTGCCGAATAATGCATAATGATCCTGTGCCATGTAAGTGGCAACGGAAAATATAAGTCAAAAGGAGACTGCGCCCGACGCAGTCTCCTTTTTCTGTTTATTGCCTGTTCTTCAGTGCTGTGTACTTTCTCGTACCACGGAATAAGTCATTATACTTCCATTCGTGTTTCGTGTTGCTGTCAGTCAGATTGGTTTCTGATTTTTCCCGGTGTAACCCGCTATATCTTTGATAGGGCTGGACACAATCCGGCTGACAGCAACACGAAATACGAATGGAAGTATGATGACCGCTTTTGGTTAATCCATTAGGGGCTGAATTTATGAGTGGTTACTCACCCACACAAACCAACATGTTCCCAAATAATCATCTACGTTGGATATCAACCTTTGCCTTGTCATTGTCGCTCTCAATCCGATTCTTTGTTTTCTCTTTCCTTACTGAACGCCTTTATTCCGTCAGCAAGGGTTTTCTGTAGTTTCTCCTTAGGCACTTTCGGCTGATAATCCGCCACCCGCAATGTGCTTTACCGTATCTTCGGGTGCACAACGGCTTCAACCCTAATCTACCTTTTTGGGCAGCTTGTTTGAAGTCTTTTCTATTTTCTTTTCATTGCCTGCCACTCTGCGCTCCACCTTCTTTATATCCTCTGCAGGTGGAAGGTTCCTCAGGTTTTATGCCACGTTGTCCCAGCATCTGCCTTACGCTGACATTGTTCTGAATATGTTCAGTCGTTATGCTCTGCTCACCCTGAAGATCTTTTTGCTCCACGTTGTAGTTTGTCATTTCGGTGGCGAGGTTCTTGGCAGCAATGGTCAGCGTTGGAAGAAAATCAGCCAACGGTCGTGTCGACTTGATGCCAAGTCGGTGTTTCATGTCCTCGGTGGTATGTCCGCCAAACAAAGCCGTGTCGCCTTTTGAACGTATGCGCCCGAATCCCCGGTCGTCAACGCCACGTTCATATATGTTACGCGACAGTTGTTTCTCAGAAGCGCGCAGCCGGTCGCGTGTGTCCGGACACGACACTTGCTGCAAATGTTCGGCTATAAGCTCAGCCCGCCTTGTCTGCAATGCGAAGTAGCCTTGAGCAAAAGCTATCTCCTCTTTCTTAGGGTCACCGTTCTGGGCAATGAGATAACAGGCAAAGCGTGTAAGCATGTAGTCCTTGACTTCACGCTTGGCTCCCTTTGCTAAACTTATCATTTTCGTGACCTCACGAAAATGATCATCTACGTTGATTTTCTGCGACTTGCATGATTCAACAGCCCGCCCTATAGCAACAATGAAGTTCTCCCAGCGGGCATAGCCAAGAACCGACTGAAGCTCACGGGCAAACCACACTTCAACCTTTTCCTTGCCATTGTCGCTCTCAATGTGGTGTGTTATCTCGTTGAAAGCCGATGTGTGCTGGTTTATTCTTTGAATGTCCATATTATAAGTCTCTTTGTTTCTTTTCTCATCCCTCCCCACCAATCGCCTTTATCTCGTCATCAGTCATTTTCTGTAAATTCTCTTTCGGTACTGTCAGCTGATGGTCCGCTACCCGCGATGTGCTTTCTCATATATGTGGCGTGGCGGCATTACCCGGTCTGTTGTCCGGCGGCGTGATGTCGTGCGGATGCGGCACGTTTCAGCCACTCATCATATTGATGTATAAGCCTGACCACAAAGATAACTATAAAACATAACAATCACACATAAGTATGTCAGGAATTATGCTTGTCCGGTAAGTAGGCGGACATAAAGATAGCTGTAAGTTGACTGTGAAATAAAGGCGCATTGGGTAAAGACATGTAAAAACACCTGGGCAGGTCGCATCAGTTTCGTATGTGGCAACCGGCTTTTTTTCTTGTATTTTTGTTTTTTTATGAAGTGAAATCTTGTCCTGTGGATTGATATTCCTATCTTTGCGATACGTCTTCCGGCACATTGTCCGGATATGTGTTTTCCTATTTCGAATATCTGAAAGTTATGAGACATCTGTATATCTTTATGGCGTCGGTGCTGTGCGCATGTGCTTCCGGCTGTATGTCGGGGCTCTCCGGCAAGTGGAAGGGGCTGGCACACAGCTCCGGTTATGAGGCTGACGCCGTCCTGCGCGACAGTCTGAAACCTTCGCGGCAGCCGTATGAGGGCTTTGTGTGGGACGAGGTGAGGGGTGCCGGACTGCGCTTGCTTGCCCAGCGTAACGGAAGCATGCGTGTCATGGCAGACCCGTCGTTGCCGGGCATGGTGCTTGTGAGGGACGGCAGTGCGAGTCCTGTGCGGCTCATACAGGTGTTCGACATAGGCGACGGCGGCATCGGTGTCTTGACAGACACGCTCCGTGCGCGTGGGGAGTTGCCTGCCGGCGAGACGTGCCGGTTCAGGAAGATAGACTCAGACAGGGCTGGCGTGAGCAGGTATATTCTCGTGCCTCATGGTGACTATGCCGCACATGTCGATTCCGTCTCGGCTCACGGACCGGTGCCGTCGACCTGCGGAGGATGGGGCGTGGGCAACAGCGGCATGCGCTATTTCGAGATACACGACAGCAGTCCGTCAAAGGCGGTTTTCGTGGAGATAGGGCAGGAGATGCCGCTCTTCGACGAAAAAAGCATAATCCTTGCCGACACCGGGTCTGATGCCATATCAAGAGATGTGTTGTATACCCTTGAGGGCATTCTTAGAATGGGACACGAAGTGAGGTCGTTTGTGCCTTCGGGCAGCGATAAGGAATATTGGGTGGTCGACAAGACGGGAAAGCTTGTCGGCATGTACGACCGTGCTACCGGTGGAAAGAAAAACGGCAGTCCGGTGAGGGCGGTTCTCAAGTTGGAGTATGGCGGCAGACGCGGTGACGGCTTTGCCGAACAGTATGACGGGGTGTGGCTTGTGCGTGAGGTGGTGCGCGTCGCTTCCGTCTGACGCCTCGCCTTCTTCTTCCGGTCCGTCCCGGCATGGTCGGAACGGGGTGTTTTCGTACCCGTAAAACACAATGATATATATCGGTTTGCGAAAGAGGCTCTTTGAGGCGGCGGAAAAGGCTTTCCGGGACGACGAAAGAGCCTCTTTCGCAGCCTCAAAGAGCCTCTTTTGTAATGCGCTGTGCGCCAGTTGGTTGCGTGGTTGTTTTTCTTCGTTTCTGTGCATGTGCCTTTTGTGTCATTAGCCTTTGTCTTAATGTGGTATGTCTCGCGTGTTTTCGTGAGTCTGGAGGGGTGTCCGCTGTCTTGTTTTCATGATTATGGTGTGACGTCAACGGTAATGTATCTGCATGGAAGCGGTTCATTTTTTGATTCATATTTTTGCGAATGTAAGTCGGATATGTTATCTTTGCAAAAGATAAGCTGCACTCGGGAAGCCGGAATAAAAAAACTTTCCGTCAGTCCGCGGCATCTTTAAGGAATGTACTTGATGCGCTGTGTCCAATACGGCATCTGCTTTATGATATGGCGCAATTTATTTTTTTATATCTAAAACTAAAAAATTATCATGGACGAAAACAACAATCAGAAACAGGGCTTTCCCATTGAGCTCAATGCGGAGACAGCCCTCGGCGAATACGCCAACCTTGCTTTGATAAGCCATTCAAGTTCCGACTTCGTTATCGACTTCGCACGCATGCTCCCCGGCATGCCCAAACCGCAGGTGCGCAGCAGGGTCGTTCTTGCTCCGGAACATGCGAAACGTCTCCTCCAGGCGTTGCAGGAAAACATATACAAATACGAGCAGTCGTTCGGTAAGATTCAGATACCCAACCAGCAGGGACGCACCATCGCTCCGTTCAACAGCGGTACAGGCGAGGCGTGAGCTGACTTGTTTTTCTGAAAGAGACATGGCAGGGATGCGTTTGATCATCCCTGCCTTTTTTATTCGTTTCACGTTTTCCTTGTCCCGTTTTTTTATTTTTGTTGTTTCATGCTGTTGTAAGCTGGTATGCGCGTTACGCTTCTTTGACATACCGTAATGCGTTTGTAGCCTCCACGTTCAGTCTGAATCTCTATTTGTTTTTCGTAGCGGCTATGTGTCAGTAGCCTGATGCTGCTTGTTCGTCCTGCATGTCCGACGTGGCTGTATGCATTTTCTGATGTAGTAATATGTGCATATGTATATAGTTGTTTTTCATGTATAACAATATTTAAAAATATCTACACCTCTAATGCAGAGGTGTACACATATTGCGATATATATTGTTCTAAACATCAGCAAAATTAAGATTAAAGTATGACTTAGCAAAAGATACAGCATTATAATTAACATAAATACATATATATTAACTAATACGGTTACCCGTATTGGTTGAATATAAGAGATAAATACAATAATCAAACATCTCCATTTCCTCGATTTTGTGAAAACATATACACCTCTGCATTAGAGGTGTATGGTTCTCAAAGCATATGCGGCATGCTTTTTAAGTCCGTATGACTGAAAAGGCACCGTGATGCGGAATCTCTCACAAGTGTCGTTTCGCGACATAAGCTGTGTTTGCTTACATTAAGTTTCACCTGTACACAGACAATAAATCTTATAACAACAAACCATACCGAGTTATCTTAAACACCGGAAGATATGCAGATGTCATCCGGACTGGCACAGAGAGGCAGACAGTATAAAACCAACGAAAATAAAAAAGGAAATGAAGAAAATGTATGAAAAACCATCCGTCGATGTAATTGCGATGGAAACGGAACAGTCGATGGCGACCTTGTCATCGTACAACACTACTGGCGAAGAGACGAATCCGGGATTTGACATCATTGAGGGTAATCCGCCGTCAGGTGACGGCACAGACCTTAGGGGTAACGGTGCGTACAACTCTGATGAGAACCGGGCAAAACCGCACAATGTGTGGGAGTGAGAGTAAATGACTGAAGAAAAGAAGAAGAACAACAAGAAAAAGAAAGGAAAAACGAGTTATTATGAAACATTTTAGTTCATTTGTATCGATGTTCCTGCTGCTGCTCATGGGTGGCGTGCAGACTGCGACGGCGCAGGACGACAGCGACTGGGAGAGCTACGCGCAGGATCCTAAGGATTTAGTCGGACAACACGTATATCTTTATAATGTCACCCAGCATGCGTTCCTTAATGCCGGAGGCAACTACGGAATGAATAGTATAATGAACGAAAGAGGTATAAGGCTTACGCTGGAGCGTGACAGTGAGGGGGACTACAATTTAAGAGGTCCGATAATAAACACTGCGCAGGGTGCCTATCTCGGCTTTGTTGAAGAAAATGGAGTTTATCCTGTTTATGTGGACAGGGCAAACGCGGATACTGAGAGCGACAAGAGTAATGACTTTGCGAAAATTGATTTCGTGTTAGCAGGAAATAATACATATTATATTCGCAACCAGAAGTCGCAAAAATACGTGGAAAATTGGTGGGGAACGGGACACTGGGAGACAGTCACAAGGTACTGGAATTACGATGGAAACAGGCACGCGGTTTATGCGGAAGAAGCGAATCAGCGCAATTCAGACGTGTGGTGTCTTATTTCGATAAATGATTACCGCCGACTTACTCAGAAAATCGCGCAGGTTGGAAACTACAATGTGAGTGGTCTGTTGTACAATACACGCTTCATCCGTAACGTGAGCGATGAGGGTAACCTTTTCTGGGAAACAACCGTTCTCGATTATCTTTCGAGCGATTACTGCACAGCCATAAACCCGAAACTCGGAACTAATGAAAGCGGTATAAACAATACATATGCACAACTTTATGGTTCATACGGCTGTTTGGAGATTGGTCGTGCCACCGGAACTTTCTATCAGGAGGTGGAAGATTTGAGACCGGGTCTATATAAAGTGTCTGCCCAGGCGTTCTTCGATTTGCATGATGATGCTCCTTATACAGACGGTGCGTACGACGAAGATAATACTGCAACCGCAACCAACGCATACCTCTTCGCCAACGGCAATAAAGAGCCGATACCTGCGCTCACTGATGATCAGTATGATAAATTCATGGCTATTGTGAATGATCATTACGATCAGCTTAAAGAAGAAGGTGAGTCATCAGACGGTACTCCTAACAGAAAACTGTTCCGCCGTAACGTTCCTGCATCAGTATTCATGACCGGTGACAATACGTTCGCACCTGATGAGAGTAAATTCGTGGTAGAGGTGTTCGTGATGGTGGGAAGTGATGGGAAACTCAGTCTCGGTGTAGGTAAGGATAAAGAAGGTGGTCGTGTGTACATGGACAACATGACTCTGACATATATGGGTAACCCACAGGAGAAATCTTACGGCTTCGGCGTTGATGCTTATGGTGACTATAGTGCTGTGGATCCGTATACATACAGCAAGGACGGATATGTATTCTATCTCAGCCGCAAGTTTGTGGGAAGCAGTGAAGGTAATGGATGGAACTCTCTCACACTGCCTGTAAATCTCTCTTCATCACAGTTGCGCGGAGCTTTCGGTAATGACATGAAGCTTGTAAAGCTCGTTGGACTCAACCAGCAGAATCTTCAGCAGATACTCTTCAAACCGGTTGACCTGAGTGGAGGAGAAGGTCTTGAGGCAGGAGAGTGTTATCTGGTGAAGGTGACTAATGGTCCTGTCGGTTCAGACACTGATACAGAAGGCAATCCTTTTGAATTCAACAGAATAGACGAAAGAAAGGGAGATGCCGCATACAATGATACAGAAAAGGTTACATATCATTATGGCTATGTATACAGTTTCGAGGGAGTTTCTTGTCCTGGCGGAATCAGCAATGGTGCTGTCAGCAGAACAACATATGACGGTGCGCTCAAATGGACAACACACTATTATCATCCAAGTAGTCCTGGAAATTCTTATGCTGCTCCCGCAGGCTCATACGTAATGAGTGGAGGCAACATGTATCATCTGAGTTCCAACTGGAGTAACGGTCTGATTGGTACCGCATGGTATATCGAGGAGACCAACCCGACGTCAGGAACAAAGACCCTTGTGATTGACAACGGCAACGGAACGACCGACATCAACGGCATCGTGACAGAGACACCTGCCGGGAAGGCTGCCGAGGGAGTGTACACCATAAACGGTCAGAAGGTAGCTTCAGACAAGTCACTCAACGACCTGCCGAAGGGCATATACATCGTTAACGGTAAGAAATACATCGTAAGATAAGAAAGAAATTCATCATGCGTTAATGTTCAACCGTGAGGCTGGATGTTTGCGGCCGGTAATGTGGATTCACATTACCGGTTTTTTTATGCCCCACAACCAGTATCACCACATTATTATATTATGCCCCAGCCCCCAGTAGAGACGCAAAATCTTGCGTCTCCCGAGTAAGTATGTGCAATTAACCATCGCAATTCCATTCCCGTCAAACAGCGATATTCCTACTTGTGAGACGCAAGATTTTGCGTCTCTACAGGCTGACGCCACCGGTATTCCGTGTAATCCAACCATCAAAAATTACGCATCCTACAAAAGTAGAGACGCAAAATCTTGCGTCTCCCGAGTAGCTTTGCACAATTATCCATCGCTATGCCATGCCATTCAAACAGCGGCATTCCTGCTCGTGAGACGCAAGATTTTGCGTCTCTACTGGCTGACGCCATTGGGATGACGGGCGGTGGAAATATGAAAAACGCTGTCAGCCGATGACTTCGGTTGGCAGCGTTGCATTTCTGACGGGTACATGCATGCACCCTGTATGTCAGCTACATACTGTCAGACATTCACATATCTGGAGCTTTCTTTATCTTTCCGGTGAAGTTCCATTGGGTATTCATCGACTTCCAGTCGTCCAATCCGCTATTGTTCGGGTCGTAATATATCATTTCGAGTGGTGATATTGAGACTGTGTATTTGTCTCCGTTCTTGGTTATCACGAGGTTTCCGCTGGAAGGACCTTCCTCTATGTAGTATTTGCCTTCGGGGTTGTTGATGCTACATCCTACAGCACCAGACACCTCATACGATCCCTCCGCGAAACTCCCTTCCGGCAGTTCTGACAGTGACCCTGCCGTATCGAACGACACAAGTACGGCTGAATAGTTGGATGGAAACGCCGACATGTCTCCGCTTGCCATCGCACTGTACATGTCGAAAGAGTAGAACTGAATCTCATAGAAGTTTGTCCCGTCACCGTTGCTTTCCGCTGTCCAGTAGACGTTGTTGAGTTTTGCGCTGACTCCGTCCAGGTTTATTGTTATCGAACTGTTGTCGCCTGAACCCGAGCCGGAGCCCGAACCGTTGTCGCCGTCGTCGTCACTGCTGCATGCAGATAACACACATAATGACGCAAAGAGAAAATACTTGAAAATTGATTTGTAGTTTGTCATAATGTTTTGGTTTGTGAATAATGCAAAAGTAACGATTGTCTGTCGTTCCCACAAACGGCATCCGGCGCACGACTGCCTGTTGTCTGCCATGCGGATTCTATCCGGCGGAAATTGATGACTATACGGTTTTATAAGATGCTCGTGATGATTACGGCAATGGAATGTCACCGCGTCTGCCATGCTATGACGCGGTATGTTATAATGAAAAAAGCCTCCTGTGGTGTGGGCAGGAGGCATAAAGGATTGCTTGCGAGCAGATTCGCTGGGCATGTTCACTTTACGGTGTCAGACATCGACGGCGGCAGCACACCGTTACGCGACCATCCCGACGGTTCGGGACCCATCACAAACTCCAGAGTGCCCCCGTCTTTTATGTCGCTGTGTCGGAACCAGTTGTTGCCGAGAGGTTTCCCGTTGAGTCTTACCGACTGCACGTATATGTTCCTGTCGCTGTTGTTTCGTGCCGTGATGCGGAGCGTGCGCCCGTTCTCAAGATGCAGTGTCGCTTTCCTGAACACGGGACTGGAGATGAGATAGACGTCCTGTCCGGCGTTCGGGTAAAAACCGAGCGAATGGAAAACGTACCATGCCGACATCGAGCCGGAGTCGTCGTTGCCCGGTATACCGTCGCGTGTCGTCTTGTAGCGTTCGGCAAGTATGTACCGCACGAGACGCGCTGTCTTGTCCTGACGGTTGACGTAGTTGTAGAGCGAAGGTGCGAGGAAGCCGGGCTCGTTGGCTATCTGGTACATGCCGATGAGCCACCGCTGGTCTCCGTTGTTGTGTGTGAAGAAAGTGTCGAGACGCTGTTCGAACCTCTCCTGTCCTCCGCAGCGCGCTATGAGAGACTTCATGTCGTGCGGCACATACATGGAAAGCTCGAACGAAAAAGTCTCGTATGTGGGGTTCTCCCAGCCGCCTCCTGTGAGTACGGTGTACTTGTCCTCAGCCAGAAAGCTGCCGTCGCGCTCTCTCGGCCATGCGAAGCCCTTGTGTCCAAGGCACTCTATGTCGTCGTTCCACGTGTTCTGCCAGTTAGACGCTTTGCGGTAGTATCTGTCTGCTATGTCGTTTTTGCCGAGACGGTTTGCCACGGTGGCTATGGCGAAGTCGCAGTTGGAGTACTCCAGTGTGCGCGTGAGACATCGCTCGGTGGCAGCCGACACGTAGCCGAGAGTGTTGTAGTCGTTCAGTCCGCCGCGCCCTTCCTTACGCTCGTCTCCTCCCGGCGGCACCTCGGCGTTCTTAAGCATAGCCTGCAAGCCAGCCTCATAGTCAACCCCCTCCACGCCCTTCACTATGGCGTCGGCAAAGAGAATGTCGCAGTTACTGCCGCCCTGCACCCTCCCGTTGTCATTTCCGCTGCGCGCGTCAGGCATGTAGTCGTCGTTGCGCCATATGTCGATAAGCGAGCGCAGCATGTCTGCCTGTCTCGACGGAGTGAGAATGGTGAACAGCGGATGGGTGGCGCGGAAAGTGTCCCATATGGCGTAGAAGTCATCATAGTTGGGCTCTGCCGATGTCCATTTGGGGTTCTCGCCGGTCTTGTCGGTGGGTTGCAGGTAGCAGTGATAGAGTGCGGTGTAGAACTTCACTTTATCGTTCTTGTCTCCGTCAAGCTCCACCTTGTCGAGCACTCTGTTCCACTTGGCTGTCGCCTCAGCCTTCACCTTGTCGAAATCCCATGTGTCCACCTGCCTCATATTGGCTCTTGCCCGTCCGCAACTGATGCAGGATATGCCCACTCGGACTCTTATTTTCTGTCCTGCCGTGGTGTTGAACGTCAGGTAGGCACCAGTCTTTTGTCCGGAGTCAAACTGGCTTTCCTTGCCCGGCTCGGTCTTTCCGTCCTTCCAGGTGCCTAAACTTACAGCCGGAGTGTCAGTCTCTGCGTGGAAGTACACAGTATATGCCTCGCCTTCGTTCCAGCCTCCCCGCACGCGGGTATAGCCCTCCAGCTCGGTAGACGACAGTATCCTTACTTCCGAGCCAATGACCTTTTGCGTCTCGCACATCTTCAGGGCGAGGCAGCTGCCCATGTCGAACAGAATTCTGGAGTCGGTCGCTGCGGGGAAGGTATATTCGTGCAACGCAGCCCGGTCAAGAGCCGTCAGCCTTGCCGACGTGCCGTAGCGTGTGAGCTCCACACTGTATTCGCCCACTGACGCCCGCTCATTCTCGCGTGGCGACGAATAGTCGGACAGGTCTATAACGCCCGTCATGGGCAGCATGAGAATGTTGCCATACTTGCATCCTCCGCCTGTTCCGCTCACGTGCGTATGGCTGAAGCCGTGTATGTTGCCGTCGGGGGCCCATCCGGCGTTCCACTCCATGTTGCCGCAATCAGGTCCCAGCTTCACCATGCCGAACGGTACGCATACTCCGGGGAATACGTTGCCGCCTCCCTCCGTGCCTATGAACGGGTCGACATATGACGCGTTCCCGTTTTCATTGGCACCGCAGACAGTAGCCGAAGGCAACATGGTCAAGAGTCCGCACAACAATGCCGTCAGCGAAAACGGTCCCGCTACAGACCGCATACCATATCCTGAGCCGCTCTTGTGCAGCAGCATTGCATTCCTCCTCCGGCTTTCACGCGGGGCGTTTCGGGTGCAACCGTAATGGGATGGTGTGATGAATGGCAGCCGGAATGCACTGACTGACAAGGAAAAAGAGCCAAACAAATATTTAAGTTTTACAAATACCGATGGTACAGTCGGGTTTAAGCGTGCCTTGAGCATTTCTTTTTATTTATATGGTTTTTGGTTATGTCCTGTCCCGTTCCTTATGCCATGTCTTCGGAATCAGTGTGTGTGGTGTCACCGTATATTCTTATGGCAGAGGAAATACAGTTGTAAAGTTACAAAAGTCTTTCCTTATAAACGATAACGGGAGCGCTTTTTTGTTCCCCGAATTAGTAGGTTTTGTTAACATAGTAATTAAAAAGTGTTTTCAGAATAAGTCTGTTTTAGGTAGATATTATACTCTTAATGAATTAAAATAACATATATATCGTATTTTTTTAATTATTATTTACAAAATAAAGAAAATAAATATTACTTTTGCATTAATTCATTAAAAACAACCAAACAACATTATTATGTTCAGAAAAGTTTTACTTTCAGTTGCATTATGTATGACAGTCATGTCTGCTTTTGCACAGATTTTAAGCGGGAGCAGCCGCGGACCTGCCTATGCCTTCGGTACGTCTGGCATGACGGGTATCGTGGGGTTCCCGTTGGATTCGTTCGAGCCTGCCATTCTGCACAGCCAGGACGAAGGAGTGAGAGCCGCCGCATTTGTGGAGGGAAGTTACTATGCCATCAGTCAGGACCAGACCCAGCTCTTGTCCTATGACCTTGAGAGCGGGACTAAGAAGACCGTGATGGAACTCAGCGGAGAGTTCCTCGACATGGCGTACGACTACAGTACGGGCTCTCTGCTCATGCTCCAATACAATTATCCGAACCCGTCGTCGCTGGTAAGACTCAATCTTGAGAGCGGCGAGATAACCCAGTTGTGCTCTTTCGAATACAGCATGTGCGCCCTGACGGCGACGCCTGAAGGCAAGGTGTATGTCACCGACATGTGGGGCGAGGTGTATGAGGCAGACCCCTCCACGGGAGCAACGACGAGCATAGTCAAGACCAACCAGTATGCGTCAAGCGGCGTAATGCGTTCAATGGACTATGATGTGGAGACAGGAAAACTATATTATCTGCACAACTCATCGTATGGCGGATGCACGCTGTATGAGATTGACACGGTGCAGAAAACGTTCAAGGCAAACGGCAGCAGCAACGGAACATACGTGGGACTGTACACCGGCTACACCAGCGCAGTGCCTTCAAGTCCGGCAGCCCCCGAGAGTCTCACGCTCACACCCGCACCGGACGGCTCAAACAGTTGCGTGCTTACATGGACCTGCCCTGCGACTACTTTCAACCGCCAGACATTGGACAAGCTCGCGCATGCTACGATATACCGTGACGGCGAGGTGATAGGCACGACTGAGAATGTGGCTCCGGGCAAGGAGGCGTCGTATACTGACACTGACGCCGCAACAGGCATACATATATATAAGGTGACGCTGAGTAACGCGGACGGAGAGGAAGGAATGTTCGCCATAGCGTCCTCGTTTGTCGGAACGGACGTTCCGGCGGCACCGACCGACGTGAAAGCCACCGTTGCCGACGGCAATACGATTGTAGTGACATGGACAGCTCCCGACAAAGGACTCAACGGAGGATTCTTCAGAACGGACGACCTTAAATATAAGGTGGTGAGAAATGACGGCGTGACAATAGCCGAGGCGACAGCCGAGACTACTGTGACAGACAAGATAGAGGGTGCGTACAGAGGATACTCGTACACTGTCACCGCGCTGAACGGAGCCGGAGAGGGCGGCAGCGCGGTGTCGAACACAGCCGCGACAGGAGCAATAGGAGAACTGCCTCTGTCTACTCCGTTCGACAATGAGAACGAGTTCTACACATGGACAGTGACCGACGCCGACGCCGACGGCAACACATGGCTCATGGGAAACAAATGGGGCGCCGGCAGGACAGGAGCCGAAATATACAGCACCGGAGGCGAGAAGGACGACTGGCTCATATCTCCGCCGGTGAAGCTGAAGCAGGGAGTGCCTACCCGTATATCGTTCGGAGCATACTGCACATACTACTGCACGGAGAACATTGAGGTGCGTATGGCTCCCGCGGGCACCGCACCTGAGGACGCCGTCACTGTGGGGACGATAGAGATAAAGGGCTCTGACGGAGGCTATTACGGCGACGTTATAGAGACGTGGATGGACATACCGGCAGCCGAGTCGGACGGAAACTACAGCATATACCTTCACTATCAGGGCGGATACTCCACTCAGGGAGTGCACATCAACGACTTCGTGTGGAAGGAGAACAACACCGCGACCGTGACGGGAAAGGTGGAGAACTTCATGTTCGGCATGCAGGGAGCTACGGTGACTGTGGGCGAACAAAGCACCACAACCGACATGTACGGCAACTATGCCATCAGTGAGATACCGGCAGGCGAATATGATGTGACCGCGTCATATCAGGGATACAAGACTGCGACGGAGCATGTGACACTGAAGGCAGGTGACAACGTGACCGTGAACTTCATGCTGGAAATGCTTGAGAAGCGCAATGTGAGCGGAACGGTATCAGACAAAGGCGGAAAGCCGGTAAAGGGAGCGAAGGTCTCGCTCGCCGGATATGAGAGCCAGTCGGCTGTGACCGATGCCGAAGGAAAATACACCATAAGCGCTTACGAGGCTGACGGATACACACTGTCTGTTGTGAAAAACAACTACAAACCGCAAAGCCGTGAGATGAATCTCGACGCAGACAAGACGGACGAGAACTTCGCGCTCGATGTCGACGCGCTTCCTCCGTACAGCGTTAAGGCAACCGACAACGGTGACGGAAGTGTGTCTGTGAGCTGGGACAAGCCGCGCAGCGTCAACGAGATGGCTTATGACAACGGACAGCCGGAAGGCGGATATGGGTATGGCTCTTACTTCACCGGCTCACAGGTTGTGGGAACAATATTCCCGGGAGAGACCATCGTGAACGAGCTGAAGTGGTGGACCGTCGGCGGCGAAGGCTGCGGAGAGGACATCACTCTGATGCTGATAGACCTGAACTGGAGCGGAAAGCCGACAGGCGAGGTCCTGTATCAGGCTAATGTGAAGACCGTGGACGGACAGTGGAATACGTTCCGCCTGCCGGAGCCGCTGCATACCGAGAAAGGCTTCCTCTTCGCCATAGCCGGCAAGACAAATGTGGCAACCGACGGAGGAACCGCCGACGGCACTGTGGACCATCCGCAGACGCAGGTGTATACCACCACTTACAATGCCGAACGCTCATACAACTACTTTGACGATACCAACGATCCGTCGCGCCATCTGCTGCTTCGCGCCGTGTGTGAGAACGTGGAGCCGGACGACGCCACGATGCCGGACGTTGTCTATAATGTGTACAGACTGCCTGAGCAATCAACGGAAGATGAGGATCAGTGGACAGCTGTGGCAGAGGGATGTGAGGACATGTCGTTTACCGACGACAACATTCCGAGCGGCAAATACCGTTATGCCGTGGAGGCGAACTACGGAGAAGAGACATCTGAGGTGACGTTCTCGGAGGTTGTGGAGCATAACATGGCAGCTTCTGTCAGCGTGAGCGTGACTGCCAACTCGAAGCCCGAGCATGCCGAGGGAGCCGCTGTGAAGCTTTATAATGACACTTATTCATACACTGCGACAGTAGCCGGAGGGAAGGCTGTGTTTGACAATGTGGAGAAGGGTGTCTACTCTATGAGTGTGGAACAGACCGGATTTGAGACATATGCTGTGGCAGACCTGCAGGTGAACGGAGAGGAGACAGAGTTCGGCTTTGACTGCACTCTGACGCAGAAACTCGACAGACCTGCCAACATGGACGTGCTTGTAGACGGCTCAAACGCGAGACTGCTGTGGAACGTTCAGCAGAACATCAGCGACGACTTCGAGGGCGACTGCTACAGCGACTTCGAACTGAATCCGGCGGGAGACGCAGGCTGGCAGTATGTCGACAACGACGGACTGATGACTTGGGGATTCGGCAACACGACGTTCCCGCACATGGGTGAGCCTATGGCTGCGATAACATTCAATTCCGGAGCGACCACTCCGCCGCTCGCATCGGCTGAAGGTGAGGTGTACAACACGGCACATTCAGGAAACCGTGCGTTGAGCTTCTTCGCCTCACGTGAGGTGGACGGCACTACCGTGGTGGAGAGTGACGACTACCTCATCTCGCCTGAACTGAATGCATACCGCGACTTTAAGTTCTCGTTCTGGGCACGCACATACGACGAGTATGAAGGCTACCGCGAGCGCATAAGAGTGGGTTACTCCACAACGACAAGCAATCTTGCCGACTTCACGTGGATAGACGAGGAACTGAAGTATGTTCCTACGGAGTATACATATTATGAATATGACATACCGAAGGATGCGAAATATGTCGCTCTGAACAGTTCTTCAATGATGAACTTCATGCTGCTCGTTGACGACGTGTTCATCGGAGTGGACGGACAGGTGAGCGGTAACGGTTATCTGCCGGTAAACGTGCTGTCGTATGAGGTGTATCTCGACGGTGAGAAGGTTGCCGACACCAATGCGACAGAACATCTCTTCACCGGTCTGTCGGCAGGCAGCCACACAGCCGGAATAGTACAGAAGTTCGATACAGGCAAGTCGGAAATGCTGTCCCTGTCGTTCGACATCGTTACCACAGGCATCGGTTCTGTGGCTGAGAATGTGGTTGCCGTATATGCCCGTGACAGCCGTCTCTATATAGAAGGCGATTACAGCGGTGCGGCAGTATACGATACGGCAGGAGCTGAAATGATGGAACTGCACGGAGAGAGTTCGGCAGACATCAGTTCAATTCCTGACGGAGTGTACATTGTCAAAGTTGTGAAGAACGGAGGCAAGACTGTATCTGTGAAGATAACAAAGTGATGATGTAGCCTTATGGCTTGGTGAAATGTCGGGGGACTGTCTCAAAATGAATTTGGGGCGGTCCCCTTTTTTTGTTCATGAAAGCCCGCCATGATAAGCCCGAATCATGTATTTATGCAGGCGCATGTCGTCCGCATGGTTTGTTATATGCTTGTTGTGCAGGTGGCATAACGTGCGGCGGGGTGGGGCTGACACTGTGAATGTGGATAGGAGAGGATTGTTAAGACGCTGCATGAAAAACAACGTGCGCTGGTGTGATATGGTGTAACGGAGAGGAATATACGTATAACGTCAAGTCGCTGAGAATCGTGTGGAGGCAAGCTACCGGCAATATTTCCGCGTATGCGCGCTTTTTTGACGTATATACATAATGTCTTGCAAACCAATGTGTTGCACATATTGTGTAAGTATATATGGTTTCCTGTATTTCGGAAAAGCCTTTTCCGCAACACCGGAAAGGCTTTATGGACGCGCGATAAAGGCTTTATGGAGAGCCGATATGCCCTTTCCTGTAGGGTGATTTCTTGTCATGAGTGAGGTGGACAGAACGCTGTGTTTCTTAAAAAGGACATTTAATGCGAGTTTGAGGAGAAAATTGTGGTCTGTCATACGGTTTGTGGCAGGACTATGGTAGGATGATGGTGTGGGATAACAGGTTCTTTATTCGTCTGCCATATCTGTTTCGTATAAATATTTTGTCAATATTTTTTACTTCATGCTTTGCCGCAAATGCCAACTGTGATTAAACCAAAATCGGTCATTAGAACGTATATATTTGAATGGATCTTTATTTCACATACACTCCGGTCTGCTTACGCGTTTCTGTCGGTGTCTTGCTTACAGTTCAGTCTCGGCGTAGCCGCCACACCTTTGATGAGGCTGAACACAATCCGGCTGACAGCAGTATGAAATAAGGATGGAAGTATGATGACGTTTCGGGTTAAACGGGAAATGGCACCTGAGAGCGACGGACAGTATGCGGAATGATTCTTCCTTATCATGTCATTGCCATAATCTCCTTACGTCGTGCGGTTTCTCGTCCTGTTTTGTCTTATCCTTATGACAGTGCGTCAGGGCAGAGGCTTCCATTTCAGACATGGATTTATAATCGGTGTGGAATATATTGCATGAGCGGAGAAATGACGGATAGTCCGCCATTGTCAATCCGCGTCTGGTACCGGTTTCATACAGACATGTTCCTATTTTTTTACAGAGAGTCGCTTATTTCATCAGATATAGACGTGAAATAAGGTGTTCGGGACATCGGGAGGGAGGGGTGAGTCTGCCGTATAATAAGCTTTTGCCGGATATGTCTTATATGGAATAAGCACATATAATTATGGTACGCGCGACATGAACACATGCCTGTATTTGGCTGCAACAACGTCTGCCGGAGAGTGCCGGAACTGCTCATGTTTCTTCAAGAAGTCGGGAATTGTGAACGATAGCAGGTGTAAAGTAGATTAATATAAGTTATATAATGTTAATTGAATAAATCTCTGCCGCTTTCTTTACCGCTTCTTTTAGGCGGATTAAATAAAAGTTTGTACCTTTGCAGCCCGAAAGGCTCATTGTAGCCTGTTTGTAATAGTTTGATAACAACAAAATAAATATATAAATTTAAAAAAAGTAATATTATGCCTACAATTTCACAATTGGTAAGAAAAGGCAGAAAGGTGCTCGAAGACAAGAGCAAGTCACCGGCTCTGGACGCATGTCCTCAGCGTCGCGGTGTTTGTGTCCGTGTCTACACAACCACACCTAAGAAGCCTAATTCGGCAATGCGTAAAGTTGCCCGTGTACGTTTGACAAACCAGAAGGAAGTGAACTCCTACATTCCCGGAGAAGGACACAACCTGCAGGAGCACAGCATCGTGCTGGTTCGCGGCGGTCGTGTGAAGGACCTTCCCGGTGTGCGCTATCACATCGTACGTGGTACTCTTGATACCGCAGGTGTTGCAAACCGTACCCAGCGTCGTTCAAAATACGGTGCCAAACGTCCGAAAGCAAAGAAATAAGATAACATTAAGTTGTTGATCGGACTATAATATTTTATAATCGTTTTGCTGGAGAATTGTTAAAGAGACAGGTTGAGTAAATGTCCGGGAGCGGACGTTGAAGAACACTAATAAACAGCCCCAAGCAGAATTAAATTTTCAAAAACAAAATGAGAAAAGCAAAACCAAAGAAGCGCGTGGTTCTTCCGGATCCCGTCTTCAATGACCAGAAGGTTTCAAAATTCGTTAATCATCTGATGTATGACGGCAAGAAAAACGCTTCATACGAGATTTTTTACAATGCACTTGATGTAGTGAAGGAGAAGATGGCAAAGGAAGAAAAGCCGGCTCTGGAGATATGGAAGCAGGCTCTCGACAACATCACTCCGCAGGTAGAGGTGAAGAGCCGTCGTATAGGTGGCGCAACTTTCCAGGTTCCTACTGAGATACGTCCCGAGCGCAAGGAAAGCATTTCGATGAAGAACCTTATCCTGTTCGCACGTAAGCGCGGTGGTAAGAGCATGGCAGAGAAGCTTGCTGCTGAGATTATGGACGCATACAACAATCAGGGCGGAGCCTTCAAGCGTAAGGAAGACATGCACCGCATGGCAGAAGCTAACCGTGCATTTGCTCACTTCAGATTCTAATCCACTAAATAAGGTAAAAAGAAAATGGCAAGTCGCGATTTACATTTGACTCGTAACATCGGTATCATGGCTCACATCGATGCCGGAAAGACCACAACGTCTGAGCGTATTCTCTTCTACACCGGTAAGACACACAAGATAGGTGAGGTGCATGACGGTGCCGCAACAATGGACTGGATGGCTCAGGAGCAGGAACGTGGTATTACTATTACTTCTGCTGCTACAACATGTAACTGGAAGTGGAACGACAAGACTTATAAGATAAACTTGATTGACACTCCGGGACACGTTGACTTCACTGCAGAGGTTGAACGCTCTCTGCGCGTGCTCGACGGTGCGATAGCAACCTATTCGGCAGCGGACGGAGTGCAGCCGCAGTCTGAGACAGTATGGCGTCAGGCAGACAAATATAATGTTCCGCGTATAGGATATGTCAACAAAATGGACCGCTCGGGAGCGGACTTCTTCGAGACTGTACAGCAGATGAAGGACATCCTTGGCGCCAATCCGTGTCCTATACAGATACCAATCGGTGCGGAGGAGAACTTCAAGGGTGTTGTAGACCTTATCAAGATGAAGGCTATCCTGTGGCATGACGAGACCATGGGTGCCGAATACAGCATCGAGGAAATACCTGCCGACCTGGTTGACGAAGCAAATGAATGGAGAGACAAGCTTCTTGAGAGTGCCGCAAACTTTGACGATGCTCTCATGGAGAAATATCTCGACGGTCAGGAGATAGGCGAGGAGGAGCTTATCGGCGCAATCCGCAAGGGTACGATATCCATGCAGGTTACTCCGATGCTTCTCGGTTCGTCATACAAGAACAAGGGCGTACAGCCGCTTCTTGACTACACATGTGCGTTCCTTCCTTCTCCTCTTGACACAGAGGATATCATAGGTACAAACCCTGATACAGAGGAAGAGGAGTCGCGCAAGCCGTCGGAGGATGCTCCGACATCGGCTCTTGCGTTCAAGATCGCAACCGATCCGTTTATGGGACGTCTGGTGTTCTTCCGTGTTTATTCTGGTAAGGTTACAGCAGGTTCTTACGTGTACAACCCGCGTTCAGGAAAGAAGGAGCGTATCAGCCGTCTGTTCCAGATGAACTCAAACAAGGAAATCCCGATGGAGGCAATAGAGGCTGGCGACATAGGCGCAGGCGTAGGCTTCAAGGATATCCGCACCGGTGACACTCTTTGCGATGAGGCACACCCCATCGTTCTGGAGTCTATGACATTCCCTGACACCGTTATTTCAATTGCGGTTGAACCGAAGAGTCAGGCTGACATAGCCAAGTTGGACAACGGTCTGGCAAAGCTTGCAGAGGAGGACCCGACATTCACCGTACGCACCGACGAGCAGAGCGGTCAGACAATCATCTCTGGTATGGGTGAGCTTCACCTCGACATTATCATCGACCGTCTGAAGCGTGAGTTCAAGGTTGAGTGTAATCAGGGTAAGCCGCAGGTTAACTATAAGGAGGCTATCACACAGCCTGTCACTCTGCGTGAGGTTTACAAGAAGCAGAGCGGTGGACGTGGTAAGTTCGCTGACATCATCGTGACCGTCGGTCCTAAGGATGAGGATTACAAGGAAGGCGACCTGCAGTTTGTCAATGAGGTTAAGGGCGGTAACGTGCCTAAGGAGTTCATCCCGTCTGTACAGAAGGGATTTGAGACCGCAATGAAGAACGGTGTGCTTGGCGGTTATCCTATGACAGGACTCAAGGTTGTTCTTACCGACGGTTCTTTCCACCCGGTAGACTCTGACCAGCTGTCATTCGAGCTCGCTGCAATCAATGCTTACAAGAACGCATGTCCGAAGGCAGGTCCGGTTCTTATGGAGCCGATAATGAAGGTTGAGGTAGTGACACCGGAGGAGAACATGGGTGATGTTATCGGAGACCTTAACAAGCGTCGTGGACAGGTGGAAGGTATGGATGAGGCTCGTAGCGGTGCGCGCATCGTGAAGGCTATGGTTCCGCTGGCAGAGATGTTCGGTTATGTTACCGCTCTGCGCACAATCACATCCGGACGTGCTACAAGTTCAATGGAATATGATCATCACGCACCTCTGTCAAGCTCAATAGCAAAGGCTGTGCTTGAGGAAGTGAAGGGACGTGCCGATCTGGTATAATTCAAGCATAACAAATGATAAAAATCGGAGTACTGCCTGCTTAGCGAATGACTCTTAAGCGGCAGACTCCTTTTTAAAACAATCATGTAATCAAAAATATTTATGAGTCAGAAAATCAGAATTAAGTTGAAGAGTTATGACCACAAGTTGGTTGATAAGTCTGCAGAGAAAATCGTTAAGGCTGTTAAGGCGACAGGTGCTATTGTGAGCGGTCCTATTCCACTTCCTACGCACAAGCGCATTTACACTGTAAACCGCAGTACGTTCGTTAACAAGAAGGCACGCGAGCAGTTCCAGCTCAGTGATTTCAAACGTCTTATCGATATATACAGTTCTACAGCCAAGACAGTTGACGCTCTGATGAAGCTTGAATTGCCGAGCGGTGTGGAAGTAGTGATCAAAGTATAGTATTTTTTTTAATATTTAATTATAATTGAAATGCCAGGATTAATTGGAAGAAAAATCGGAATGACATCCGTTTTCAGTGCCGACGGCAAGAATGTGCCGTGCACTGTTATCGAAGCTGGTCCTTGTGTTGTGACACAGGTGAAAACCGTTGAAAAGGACGGTTATAAGGCAGTTCAGCTGGGCTTTGGTGAGGCAAAGGAAAAAAACACCACCAATGCTATGATGGGTTGCTTTAAGAAAGCCGGTACAACACCGAAGAGACACTTGGCCGAGTTCAAGTTTGATGAGGAATATAACCTCGGTGATACGCTTACTGTTGAAATCTTCAACGATACAAAGTACGTTGACGTTGTTGGTACTTCAAAGGGAAAAGGTTTCCAGGGTGTTATGAAGCGTCACGGATTCGGTGGTGTCGGTCAGAGTACTCACGGACAGGATGACCGCGCTCGTAAGCCGGGTTCAATCGGTGCCTGCTCTTATCCTGCAAAGGTGTTCAAGGGAATGCGTATGGCAGGACAAATGGGTGGCGACAGAGTAACAACCCAGAATCTGAAAGTATTAAAAGTTATTCCGGAGCATAACCTCATTCTCGTAAAGGGTTCTGTTGCCGGATGCATTGGTTCAACCGTATTAATTAATAAATAATGGAAGTTAGCGTATTAAATATCAATGGTCAGGAGACCGGAAGAAAGGTTACGTTGAACGAATCTATCTTCGGAATTGAGCCTAACGATCATGTTCTGTATCTTGACGTTAAGCAATACCTCGCTAACCAGCGTCAGGGTACGGCAAAGACAAAAGAGAGAAGCGAAGTAAGCGGTTCTACACGTAAGCTCGGTCGTCAGAAAGGTGGCGGCGGTGCCCGTCGTGGTGACATCAATTCGCCTGTACTTGTCGGTGGTGGTAGAGTTTTTGGTCCGAAACCACGCGATTATGGTTTTAAACTCAACAAGAAGGTGAAGGCTCTCGCACGTAAGTCTGCATTGTCATACAAGGCACAGGCAAATGATATAGTTGTAGTAGAGGACTTTACTTTGGACGCACCGAAGACAAAAGATTTCGTAAATATTACTAAAAATCTTAAAGTGGACGGTCGTAAGACTCTTCTTCTTTTGCCAGGTGTAAATAAAAATGTATATTTGTCAGCTCGTAACTTGCAGCGCACTGAAGTCATGACTGCATCGGCACTTAACGCATACAAGGTTTTGAATGCGGATGTGCTTGTTGTGACAGAGGATGCGCTGAAGATGATTGACGGAATCTTAACAAAATAAAAGGGAGACAAAAGTAATATGGCAATTATCATAAAACCATTGGTCACTGAGAAGATGACCAAAATGACAGACAAGTCTTCTGTAGAGAAATCTTATAAGGTAAAGGGTGAGACAAGAACAAAGAAAGCTGAGACCAAGTATGGTTTCATCGTGCGCCCGGATGCCAATAAGTATGAGATTAAGAGTGAAGTCGAAAGTCTGTACAACGTTACAGTGATTGACGTGAACACAATGCGTTATGCAGGTAAGCGCATGAGCCGCTATACCCGCGCAGGTCTTATCAAAGGACAGAAGAACGCATACAAGAAAGCTATCGTTACTCTGAAGGAGGGCGATTCAATTGATTTTTACAGCAATATTTAAATAAAAAATGGCAGTACGTAAATTCAAACCGGTTACTCCGGGACAAAGACACAAGGTTATTGGCACGTTCGAGGAGATTACTGCATCCGTGCCAGAGAAGTCTCTCGTTTTCGGTAAACGCTCTACCGGTGGTCGAAACAACACCGGAAAAATGACAGTCCGCTACAGAGGCGGCGGTCATAAGAGAAAGTATCGTCTGATCGACTTTAAACGTGAGAAAGATGGTGTTCCAGCTGTAGTGAAAACAATAGAATACGATCCGAACCGTTCGGCTCGTATTGCTTTGTTGTTTTATGCAGATGGTGAAAAACGTTACATTATTGCTCCTAATGGACTGCAGGTGGGTGCTAAACTGATGTCAGGCGCGGAAGCCGCTCCTGAGGTCGGAAACGCTCTTCCTTTGGCAAACATTCCTGTCGGTACTGTGATTCACAACATTGAATTGCGTCCGGGACAGGGTGCGTTGCTCGTTCGTTCGGCTGGTAATTTTGCTCAATTGACTTCTCGTGAAGGCAGTTATTGTGTAGTTAAGCTCCCTTCTGGCGAGACACGCCAGATTCTGAGTGCTTGTAAGGCAACAGTAGGTAGCGTCGGTAACTCCGACCACGCTCTTGAACAGTCCGGTAAGGCTGGACGTTCACGTTGGCTCGGTCGTCGTCCGCACAACCGTGGTGTGGTTATGAACCCTGTAGATCACCCGATGGGTGGTGGTGAAGGACGTCAGTCTGGAGGTCATCCGCGCTCACGCAAGGGTCTTTATGCAAAGGGTCTCAAGACACGCGCACCGAAGAAACTTTCGAACAAGTATATCATTGAAAGAGCTAGTAAATAATTTTAGTTAACAAGAGTAAATTATGAGTCGTTCATTAAAAAAAGGTCCATATATCAACGTCTCTTTGGAGAAGAAGATTCTTGCCATGAATGAGAGTGGCAAAAAGACTGTTGTAAAGACATGGGCCAGAGCATCAATGATTTCCCCTGATTTTGTGGGACACACTGTTGCAGTTCATAACGGAAATAAATTTATCCCTGTTTACATTACTGAGAATATGGTGGGACACAAACTCGGAGAGTTCTCACCCACACGTAAGTTCGGTGGACACGCCGGCAATAGAAAGTAAGCGGGTTAAAACCATTTAAAACAAGATAATAATAATGGGAGCAAGAAAACATATAGCGGCTGAAAAGAGAAAAGAGGCCCTTAAGAATTTGTACTTCGCAAAGCTCAAAGGCGTTCCTTCTTCACCACGTAAAATGCGCTATGTCGTAGACATGGTTCGTGGCATGGAGGTTAACCGCGCACTGGGAGTACTGAGATTCTCCAAGAAGCAGGCTGCCGCCGACGTTGAGAAACTGTTACGCTCGGCCATTGCTAACTGGGAAGCAAAAAATGACCGCAAGGCAGAAGACGGCGAACTTTATATTTCTAAAGTATTCGTTGATGAAGGTGTTACTATGAAGCGCATGAGACCGGCACCGCAGGGACGTGGCTATCGTATTCGCAAGCGCAGCAATCACGTTACACTGTTTGTTGATTCCAAAACTAATGACGAAAAATAAATAGCAGAATGGGACAGAAAGTTAATCCAATAAGCAATCGTTTGGGTATTATCCGTGGCTGGGATTCCAATTGGTTCGGAGGTAAAAACTTCGGTGACAATCTGGTCGAAGACCGCAAAATACGTAAATACCTTAATGAGCGTCTGGCAAAAGCCAGTGTTTCAAAGATTGTAATAGAGCGTACGCTGAAACTCATTACAATTACAATCTGCACAGCTCGTCCTGGTATCGTCATTGGTAAGGGTGGACAGGATGTTGACAAACTGAAGGAAGAGTTGAAGAAACTCTACAAGAAAGACATCCAAATCAATATCTTCGAGGTGAAGAAGCCTGAGCTTGATGCAAACATTGTCGCAAACAATATAGCACGTCAGGTTGAAGGTAAAATCGCATATCGTAGGGCTATTAAGATGGCAATCCAGAATACGATGCGGGCAGGTGCTGAAGGTGTGAAGATTCAGATCACCGGACGTCTGAACGGAGCTGAAATGGCACGTAAGGAGATGTACAAGGAGGGAAGAACTCCGTTGCATACTTTCCGTGCTGATATAGACTACTGTCAGGCAGAGGCACTCACCAAGGTGGGACTCCTTGGCATCAAGGTTTGGATTTGCAGAGGTGAGGTTTATGGCGAGCGCGATCTGACTCCTAACTTTACACAGGAGAAACAGAATGGTGGCTCTAATGGCGGCCGTGGTAATCGCGGTAATCGCAAGAGAAACAATAACCGTTAAAAGTAAGACACTATCATGTTACAGCCAAAAAGAGTAAAATATAGAAGACCTCAAGACGGGCGTGGCAATAAAGGCAACGCTCACAGAGGCACACAGCTGGCTTTCGGATCGTTTGGCATCAAGACACTTGAGGCAAAATGGATTGACAGCCGTCAGATAGAAGCTGCACGTGTAGCTGTGAACCGCTACATGCAGCGTGAAGGTCAGGTATGGATCAGAATATTCCCGGATAAACCAATCACACGTAAACCTGCTGATGTCCGCATGGGTAAGGGTAAGGGTGATCCAGCAGGATGGGTCGCACCTGTTACACCGGGTCGTATCCTCTTTGAAGTTGAAGGAGTAAGTTTCGATGTTGCAAAAGAGGCTCTTCGTCTTGCAGCTCAGAAACTGCCGGTAAAGACAAAGTTTGTTGTTAGACGTGATTACGATAAAAACGCTTAAACTATGAAGAGTAAAGAATTGAAAGACTTGGACGTCAAGTCTCTTAATGAGAAATTGGAGACAGAGGTTGCTCGCCTGAATCAGTTGAAGCTTAACCATGCGGTTTCTCCTCTGGAGAATCCGTCACAGATTAAGGCTGCACGTCGTGATATCGCACGTCTGAAAACCGAGATCCGTCAGAGAGAACTTAATAAATAACAATGGTCCAGATGGTAACAAGAAATTTAAGAAAAACAAGACAGGGTGTGGTTGTAAGCAACAAGATGGATAAAACCATTGTTATTGCCGCAAAGTTTAAGGAGATGCACCCTATTTATGGTAAGTTTGTCCAGAAGACAAAGAAATACCATGTTCATGACGAGAACAATGAGGCAAATCTCGGTGATACTGTCCTCATCATGGAAACACGTCCTTTGAGTAAGACAAAGAGATGGAGATTAGTTCAAATAACTGAAAAAGCTAAGTAATTATGATACAAGCAGAATCAAGACTTACAGTATGTGATAACAGCGGCGCACGTGAAGCTCTTTGCATTCGCGTATTGGGCGGAACACGCCGTCGTTATGCAAGTGTTGGTGACGTTATTGTCGTAGCTGTCAAGAACGTTATCCCATCAAGTGATTTGAAAAAGGGTGCAGTATCTAAGGCTTTGATTGTTCGCACAAAGAAGGAAATCCGCCGCCCGGATGGCTCGTATATCCGCTTTGATGATAATGCGTGTGTACTGCTCAACAATGCGGGCGAACTTCGTGGTAGTCGTATATTCGGTCCGGTTGCGCGTGAACTGCGTGCCGTTAATATGAAAGTCGTTTCTTTGGCACCTGAGGTTCTATAATTTAAAATAAGATTTAGAAATGAGTAAATTACATATTAAGAAAAATGATACAGTCTATGTTCTTGCCGGTGAGGACAAGGGCAAGACTGGTAAGGTGCTCAAAGTCTTGGTTGACAAGAACCGCGCCATTGTGGAGGGTGTGAATATTGTCTCTAAGAGCACAAAGCCCTCTGCAAAGAACCCTCAGGGCGGTATCATCAAGCAGGAGGCTTCAATACATGTCTCTAATTTGAGCCTGATTGATCCGAAAAGTGGCAAGCCTACACGTATTGCCATAAAGAAGAACGATGACGGCAAGAAAGTACGTATTGCTAAAAAGTCAGGGGAGGAAATCAAATAATGGATACAGCACAGTTAAAGAAAGTATATGTTGAGAGCATTGCTCCGGCATTGAAGAAACAGTTCAACTATTCTTCATCAATGCAGGTTCCTGTCCTGAAGAAGATTGTCATCAATCAGGGATTGGGAGACGCTACACAGGATAAGAAGATTATTGATGTCGCAATCAATGAGATTACTGCAATTACCGGTCAGAAGGCTGTTGCAACTTATTCAAAGAAGGATATTGCAAACTTCAAGCTCCGTAAGAAAATGCCTATTGGTGTAATGGTAACACTTCGTCGTGAGCGTATGTACGAATTTCTTGAGAAACTTGTGCGTATCGCTTTACCGCGTATTCGTGACTTCAAGGGTATTGAGAGCAAGTTTGACGGACGCGGTAATTACACATTGGGAATACAGGAGCAGATAATCTTCCCTGAGATTAACATTGACGCTATAGACCGCATCCAGGGTATGAACATCACATTCGTGACTACAGCTCAGACAGATGAAGAGGGCTATGCTCTTCTCAAAGCATTTGGCCTTCCTTTCAAAAACGCTAAAAACGATTAAGTAATATGGCAAAAGAATCAATGAAGGCTCGCGAAGTTAAGCGTGCGAAGATGGTTGCCCGCTATGCTGCGAAGCGTGCGGCTCTTAAGAAAGTCATTGCTACTACTGACGATCCTGCTGAGGCATATGAGGCTGCTCGCAAGTTGCAGTCCATACCTAAAAATGCAAACCCAATCCGTTTGCACAACCGTTGCAAGATCACCGGTCGCCCGAAAGGATATATCCGTCAGTTCGGCTTGTCACGTATTCAGTTCCGTGAGATGGCTTCCGCAGGACTTATTCCCGGTGTTAAAAAAGCAAGCTGGTAAATTATTTAATATTGTCGGGGTAGTCCCGATTAATTAAAACATTATATTATATGACAGATCCAATAGCAGATTATCTGACAAGACTCAGAAACGCAATCATGGCACATCATCGTGTCGTTGAGGTTCCTGCGTCAAACTTGAAGAAAGAGATTACAAAGATCCTCTTCGAGAAAGGATACATCTTGAACTACAAGTTCATAGAAGATGGTCCTCAGGGTACAATTAAGGTTGCTTTGAAATATGATCCGGCAACCAAGGTCAACGCAATCAAGTCGTTGAAGCGTGTTTCCACCCCCGGTCTCCGTAAGTATACCGGTTATAAGAACATGCCGAGAGTTATTAACGGATTAGGTATTGCGATTTTATCTACATCCAAGGGTGTAATGACAGACAAGGAAGCTGCTGCTCTTAAAGTTGGCGGTGAGGTTCTTTGCTATGTTTATTAATTGGAGGATTGATTATGTCAAGAATAGGAAAATTACCAATTAAAATCCCCGCAGGTGTAAATGTTACTATGACTGATGGGGTTGTAACTGTAAAGGGACCTAAAGGTGAGCTTTCTCAGCAGGTAGATTCTTCCATCATTGTTAAGATTGCTGATGGTGAGATTGTATTCGAAGTTGACGAAAAGAGTCCTGTAGACTATAAGCAGAAGCAGGCATATCATGGCTTATATCGTGCCTTGGTAAACAATATGGTAGTAGGTGTAAGCGAAGGATACAAGAAAACTCTGGAACTTGTCGGTGTCGGATATCGTGTTTCCAATCAAGGTAATGTGATAGAATTCTCTTTGGGATATACACACCCAATCTTCCTTGAACTCCCGAAAGAGGTTAAGGTCGAGACAAAGAGTGAGAGAAATCAGAATCCGTTATTGATGTTAGAGTCTTGCGACAAGCAGTTGATTGGCCTTATCTGTGCAAAAATTCGTACTTTCCGCAAACCGGAGCCTTATAAGGGTAAGGGTATCCTCTTCAAAGGCGAGGTCATCCGCAGAAAATCTGGTAAGTCAGCTTCTGCTAAGTAATCTTTTAAAATTTACGATTATGACAACAAAGAAAGTAGAAAGACGAATAAAAATTAAATACAGAATTCGTAAGCGTGTTAACGGAACTGCAGAGCGTCCTCGTTTGAGCGTGTTCCGTAGCAATAAACAGATTTACGCACAGGTTATAAATGATTTGACCGGATCGACTCTTGCATCTGCGTCTTCTCTCGGACTCGAGAAAATGCCAAAGATTCAGCAGGCGGCTAAGGTTGGCGAGATGGTAGCTGCCAATGCGCAGGCTGCCGGTATAACTACTGTTGTTTTTGACCGTAACGGTTATCTTTATCACGGACGTGTTAAGGAGTTGGCTGATGCAGCTCGTAAAGGTGGTCTTAAATTTTAAACGATTATGACAATGAATAAAGTTAAAGTATATAATGACGTTGAGTTGAAAGACCGTCTGGTGGCCATCAACCGTGTTACAAAGGTAACAAAGGGAGGTCGCACTTTTACTTTTGCTGCTATTGTCGTTGTTGGTGACGGTAAAGGTGTCATCGGCTACGGGCTTGGTAAGGCAGGTGAAGTTACGGCGGCAATATCCAAGGGTGTTGAAGCTGCAAAGAAGAATCTTGTTAAGGTTTCACTTGTCAAAGGAACGATTCCTCACGAGGTTGAAGCCCGCTTTGGTGGTTCGCATGTATTCATGAGACCTGCAGCTGCGGGTACCGGTCTTGTTGCCGGTGGTGCTATGCGTGCCGTTCTCGACAGTGTAGGTGTAAAGGATGTCCTTGCAAAGTCCAAGGGCTCTTCAAACCCGCACAATCTTGTTAAGGCAACGATAGAGGCTCTCACACAGGTGCGTGATGCTTACACCATAGCTGGTGTTCGTGGTATCAGTATGGAAAAAGTTTTTAACGGATAAGGAGACTTACAATGGCAACAATAAAGGTAAAACAGATAAAGAGCCGTATCGGCGCCAACAAAGAGCAGAAGAGCACTCTTTTGTCTTTAGGTCTGCGAAAAATCTCTCAGGTGATTGAGGTTGAAGACACACCCAGTATACGTGGTATGATACGAAAAGTTCATCATCTGGTAACAGTAGTTGAATAATTAATCTTTAAGAAGAATAAATTATGAAATTAAATACTTTAAAACCAGCAGAGGGTTCTACACATTCTCGTCGCCGTATAGGCCGTGGACCGGGATCCGGATTAGGCGGTACTTCAACTCGTGGACACAAGGGTGCGAAAGCTCGTTCTGGTTATAAGAAGAAGATAGGTTTTGAAGGTGGTCAGATGCCTCTTCAGCGTCGTGTGCCCAAGGCTGGATTCAAGAATATCAATCACAAGGAATACTTTGCAGTTAATCTTTCTGTTCTGCAGATGCTTGCTGAATCAAAGAATCTGACAAAGATTGGACTTGATGATCTCAGAGCGGCAAATCTTGTAAAGAAGAACGCCCTTGTAAAGATTCTTGGCAACGGTGAACTCAAGGCGAAGCTTGAAGTCGAGGCAAATGCTTTCTCGAAAACTGCTGAAGAGGCTATCAAGGCAGTTGGTGGTAACACAACTATAATTTAGGTCAATGAAAAAATTTATTGAGACACTGAAGAACTGTTGGAGAATTGAGGATTTGCGTCAGCGACTCCTCATAACTCTCCTGTTTACGGCTATATACCGTTTTGGCTCGTTTGTGGTACTTCCTGGTATCGATCCGGGCATGTTGCAAAGATTACAGTCGCAAACATCCGGCGGACTGATGTCATTGCTGGATATGTTCTCTGGTGGTGCGTTTTCCAATGCATCAATATTTGCACTTGGAATTATGCCGTACATCTCAGCTTCTATCGTAATGCAGCTCTTGGCCATTGCAGTTCCTTTCTTTCAGAAAATGCAGAGAGAGGGAGAAAGCGGTCGCAAGAAAATCAACTGGTATACTCGAATTCTGACTATAGCCATATTGTTCTTCCAGGCACCGTCATATCTCCTTAACCTGAAGGCTCAGGCTCCTCAGGCTCTTGCATCCGGACTTTCATGGTCGGCATTCATGATTTCCGCTTCAATAATTCTTGCTGCAGGAAGCATGTTTGTTCTTTGGTTAGGAGAGCGTATTACAGATAAAGGTGTTGGAAATGGTGTTTCAATGATCATTATGATAGGTATCATTGCAAGGTTCCCGCAGGCATTCATTCAGGAAGTGGCAACACGTCTGAATGCTATTGCCGGTGGCGGACTTGTGATGTTTATTGTTGAAATACTTATTCTGTATGCGGTTGTGTGTGCTGCGATTCTTCTTGTGCAGGGAACACGCAAGATACCGGTACAATATGCAAAACGTCTTGTAGGTAACAAGCAGTATGGCGGAGCGCGTCAGTATATTCCTCTGAAACTTTTTGCCGCTAACGTAATGCCTATCATCTTTGCACAGGCTTTGATGTTCATTCCGCTTGCAATCGTACGGTATCAGAGTGAAAACGCATCATGGGTAGTAAGTTCATTGATGGATAATCGTAGTCTGTTGTATAATTGTGTATATGTCATTCTTATAGTGGCGTTCACATATTTTTACACAGCTATCACCTTGAATCCTACTCAGATGGCAGAGGATATGAAGCGTAATAATGGTTTTATTCCCGGCATACGTCCCGGAAAGGATACAGCAGAATATATCGAGACCATTATGTCGCGTATAACATTCCCTGGCTCCTTGTTTATTGCATTCATTGCAATAATGCCTGCTCTTGCAGGTCTGCTCAATGTGCAGCAGCAGTTCTCTCAGTTCTTCGGAGGAACATCCCTTCTGATTCTTGTCGGAGTTGTCATCGATACACTTCAGCAGATTGAGAGTCATTTGCTCATGCGTCATTACGATGGTCTGTTAAATTCAGGCCGTACACGTAACAGCGGAGTCTCTGCATATTGATATTCTTTGGAAAATGAAGATATTTCTGAAGACGAATGATGAAATACAGCTGATGCGCGAGGCTAACCAGCTTGTTGGTAAAACCTTGGCGGAATTGGCAAAACATATCAAACCGGGTGTAACGACCCTTCAATTGGATAATATTGCGGAAGAGTTCATAAGAGATCATGGAGCAATTCCCACGTTCAAGAATTTTCCAAATCCATTTGGAGGGCCATTCCCTGCAAGCATCTGTACCTCGGTAAACGATGTGGTGGTGCACGGTATACCGGATAATAAGACAGTCCTTCGTGACGGTGATATTATTTCGATAGATTGTGGAACATTGCTTAATGGTTATAACGGTGACAGTTGCTATACGTTTTGTGTAGGCGATGTCGCACCAGAGGTCAGGCAATTGGTCGAGACAACAAAGGAGTCCTTATACAAAGGCATTGCTCAGGCTGTTGCAGGGAAACATATCGGTGATATAGGGGATGCGGTTCAGTCGCATTGTGTGAAAATGGGCTACGGTGTTGTTCGCGAACTTACCGGTCACGGTATCGGACGTGAAATGCACGAAGACCCGCAGGTCCCGAATTACGGTATGCGCGGACACGGTGTGTTGCTTAAGGCTGGCATGTGTATTGCCATTGAACCGATGATTACAATGGGGTCGCGTGAAGTCGTCATGATGCCGGACAAATGGGGTATACGTACCCGGGACGGCAAGCCCGCCGCACACTTCGAACATACTGTAGCCATTCAGCGTGGCAAGGCTGAGATTTTATCTACATTCGACGGAATATAACATTTAAAAAGAAACAGAACAGGATTATGGCAAAGCAGTCTGCTATAGAACAAGACGGAACAATTGTGGAATCATTGTCTAACGCGATGTTCAGAGTGGAACTCGAGAACGGCGTTCAGATAATAGCGCATATTTCAGGAAAAATGAGGATGCACTATATAAAGATTCTGCCAGGAGACAAGGTTAAAGTGGAAATGAGCCCTTATGATTTGACAAAGGGCAGGATAGTTTTCAGATATAAATAAACTCAAAGATATGAAAACAAGAGCATCGTTAAAGAAACGCACACCCGACTGTAAGATAGTACGTCGTAAAGGTCGCTTGTTCGTTATCAACAAGAAGAACCCTAAGTATAAAATGCGTCAGGGCTAATTAAAAAAAGGAGACAAAGGGCAGAGATTGCGAAATTTCTTGCTTGAAGCTCAAAATAAACAAAACATCAAAATTTAATTAAATTATTAACAATGGCAATAAGAATTGTTGGAGTAGATTTGCCCCAGAATAAGCGTGGCGAAATCGCATTGACCTATATTTACGGTATAGGTCGAAGTAGTTCAGCAAAGATATTGGATAAAGCCGGTGTCAGCCGCGACCTGAAGGTAAGCGAGTGGACAGACGATCAGGCTTCCAAGATCCGTGAGATTATCGGTGCTGAATTTAAGGTTGAAGGTGATCTCCGTGCAGAGATTCAGATGAACATCAAGCGTCTCATGGATATTGGTTGTTATCGTGGAATCCGTCATCGTAATGGTCTTCCTGTTCGCGGTCAGAGCACAAAGAATAATGCCCGTACACGTAAAGGAAAGAAGAAGACTGTTGCTAACAAGAAGAAAGCTACTAAGTAAAATTTAGTTTGGAGTTGGAAGTTTGGAGAATTTAATGTCTCAAACCTTTTAACTTTTGACT
>OLOR01000341.1_pt1 | contig 50779 bp, 35 predicted proteins | sample 1672521 | NCBI WGS metagenome assembly OLOR01 (sample SAMEA3136695, study PRJEB25190) | human gut metagenome | biome: human gut; feature: human-associated habitat; material: faeces | place: Austria | collected 2013
TATAACAAATGAGACAACGTCCCTGAGCAACTGTCTCATTCGCGCATCCAGCGGTAATCTCCCCTACGCCTTCTTGCGATACCCAAACCAGTAGACGAGGCCGACGAAGATGCAGCCGCCGATGATGTTGCCCAGGGTCGCCAGGCCGATGTTGTAAAACACGCCACCCCAGTTGCAAAGAGCCATCTGCGCCTCGGTGCCAAAGCCGCACGCTGCGGCGACGACGCCCATGGGCAGCAGGAACATGTTGGCCACGCAGTGCTCGAAGCCCATGGCGACGAAGGCCATGACGGGAAAGATCGTCGTGAAGATCTTGTCGATGACCGTGCGACCGGCAAAGCCCATCCACACCGCGAGGCAGACGAGGAAGTTGCACATGATGCCGCGGAAGATGATCTGAGCGGGATCGAGGCCGATCTTTCCCGATGCGACCGTGACCATCTGAGCGCCGATGGTATTGTCCCCCGCCTTGATGGCCATGATGGAACAACCGAAGACGATACCGACGAGTACGAGCGAGCCCGCAAAATTGCCAAGCCAGACGACGACCCAGTTCTTCAGGACCTTGGCCCAGGCAAAGCGCTTGCTCGCAGCACCCATGACCATGAGGCAGTTACCCGTGAACAGCTCGGCACCCGCGACGATCACGCAGATGAGGCCGAGCGAGAAGCAGAAGCCGCCGAGGATGTTGGATGCGGCAAAGCCAAGCGTCGGGTCAGCCTTCACGCAGGTCATGAACAGCGCACCGCTGCCGATGAGCATGCCTGCCATGAGCGCGAGCACGATGGTGCGGCCAATCTCCATCTGGGTCTTTGCGAGACCGACGGACTCGGCCTTCTGCTCGAGTGCCGTGCCCGAAAGGCAGTCCGGCTTGCTCGCATTCAAATCCTCGGGCCGTAGCTCCACCATCACGTTCCCTTTCCACATCGTCTTGCGTTCCCGCCCGCGAGGCAGTTGACGAGTTGTACTCATTTCCTGTCGGTTTACAGAACAGGATTTTACATGAGCTATCATGAGCGAGATTATTGACATCACTATGTATTCGCATACGGAAACGGACACGACATGCACGACGAAGTAAACGATGAGCCGCGTCTCGCGCTCCTCATCGACGCGGACAACATCTCTGCCAAGTACCTCCCCGTCATCCTCAACGAGATTCCCCGCTACGGCGTGGCGACGTACCGCCGCATCTACGGCGACTTCACCGACCCGCAGGCGGCCAAGTGGCGCCCCAAGCTGCTCGACAACTCCATCACGCCCGTCCAGCAGTTCAGCAACGTCAAGAGCCACAAGCCCGGCGAGAAGGCGGGCAAGAACGCGACCGACTCCACGCTCATCATCGACGCGATGGACATCCTGTACGCCGGCAAGGTCGACGGGTTCGTCATCGTCTCCTCCGACAGCGACTTCACGCGCCTGGCCGCACGTCTGCGCGAGAGCAACATGATCGTGGTCGGCATGGGGCGCAACCAGACCGCCATCTCGTTCAGGCATGCCTGCACCAAGTTCGTGAACATCGAGTACCTTTACAAGCTGCAACGCAGCAAGAACGGCGATGACGCGGACGTCGAGACCGATGACATCGAGGAGATCGAGGAGCAATCCCCCATCGACGAGGAGAACATCGAGACCACGGTCTCGTTGCATGACGTTGGCGCGGTCATGGGCGGCATCATCCACACGAACGACAACCGAGGCAGGACCACGTCGCTTGCCGAGGTGGGAGCGGCGCTCAACAACAAGTTCCCCGACTTCGACGTCCGCAACTTCGGCTACAGCCAGCTCTCGAAGCTCATCGAGGACTTCGACCGCTTCGAGCTCGTGAAGACCAACGTAGGCTACGACGTGCGCATCGCGGACACGCGCGATGACATCAAGCAGGTCGAGCAGTTCATGGTCCTCGAAATTGGCCGCCACAAGAACAAGTCGATGAGCATCACGTCGCTCGCCTCGAAGGTGCATGACACGTTCCCACACTTCAACGTCAAGGACACGGGATATTCGCAGTTCTACAAGTTCGTCGACAGCATCAAGGGCATCCACGTCACCGGCGGTAAACGCAAGTACGCGCATCTGGATTAAGGGGCTGGCCGTTTCGTATGCCAAAAGCGCTTGCCTTGACCATAGAAGCATTCGTCGTTGTCTTTGCCCTCTTGGTCGCATACGGATGTGCGCTCTCCGTCGGCTACGCAATCGAACACGGGCTCTGGGCCTCGCTCGCCCTTGTCATGGGATCCTGCCTGCTCTACATTGGCCTTCGCCTTCACGGGAAGCGTGCGTCGAGGGGTCACGATTCCAGCCGCCCGGCAAGATGGCGCAGCATCAACGGACGAACTTGCTGGCGTGTTTTCCTCGTGCTTCTCGTCCTCGCCCTTCCCCTCATGCTCCTCGTATCGCAGGTGCTCCTTGGAAGAATCGGCGAAGACTACAACCACCTATTCAGCATTGCAAGCGCGTATGTCCATGACACCGACATCCCCTATCTGGACAGATACGGCGCCTATCCCAATAACCATTTCCTGCTCGTATTCATGATCCACTTCTTCGACCTGATCCAAACCTTCATGCCCAACGCAAGCAACGAGCTGCTCATGGGCTTCCATACGACACTGAACGTGCTCCTCATTCTCTGCGCGATATTCCTCGTCTCCTATACTTGTCGCATGGTATGGGGGTATGCACGAGGCGCCCTGTGCGGTTTCATGCTATTGGCCTATGCACCGATCTGGGCAAATTGCGCTAATCCCTATACCGATACGGCAGCCATGTTCTTTGTGGCCATCGCGGCCTTCTTCGCGGGAAAGCTGTATATGCGATGCGCCGATACGGCATGCCCAGAGACCGCGAAAGAGCGTGGAGACGACGGGCGACATCGGTTTGCGCCCATCGTTTTCTCCCTTGCATTCGGCGCGACATGCGGTGTCGGCTTCGAACTCAAGGCCACGGTCGCCATCCTGCTCGTAGCCTTCATCATCGTCGCCTTCTTGTGCATACGCCCGTCAACGGCATTGAAGCTCGCGCTCTCCATGATTGTCTCCTTTGCGCTGAGCGTGTCGCTCTGTTCGCTCTTTGTCGATCGCGCAACGCCAACAGAGCTCGCTTACGGAGAAACCGAACGCTATGAGCAGCAGTTTCCCTACATACACTGGATCATGATGGGCATGAATCCGGAAAGTGGTGGAAAATACACCGAGGATGACTACCTGTACACGTCGAGTTACGGAGACATCGACTCGAAGGGGCAAGCCGATAAGGAACTGCTGATCGAGCGCATCGACGAACTCGGAGGAGCCCCGGGCGTTATCGCCCACATCGCATTCTCCAAGGCGACGAACCAATGGGCCGTCGGCGCCTTGCTTGAGGAAACCACGTTTATCAACAATAGCGTGATGGAAGGAACCGAAGGCTGGGATACGCAAACGAAGGTCCTCATGACCGTGTTCGGTGCCTACTCGAATTACGCGCAGGCCTATCATATCCTGCTTCTGCTCATGATCTGTCTCGGCTGCCTGCGATTCGCCTTCAATCTTCAGCGCCCTTCGAGAAAGGCACGGGATGCGATCCGGCGAAAAGACGTGAGTGCGTTTCAAAAAGTGGGGAATGCCCGCCTTCCTGCCGCGCAACTGCTCGCACTTTGGTGCATTGTCGCAATCTTTGGCCTGGGCATCTTCCTATGCGTACTATGGGAAGTCAAGGCGAGATACCTGCTCCATTTCATACCCCTGCTCGCCATCCTCGGAACAACGGGAATCGCGGCTTTGCGAGATACTCGATCGTTTTCGGGATAGAATGGCATGGGCAGAAACGACATCGAAGCAGGATGACACATGATGCACGACTCGAACCAAGACAGCGCAAGAAACTCATCGCCAACGCTATGGATTGTCGTGCCCTGTTTCAACGAACAGGAAGTCCTGCCGATAACGGCCCCCATGTTCCTTCAGAAAATAAACGAGCTCATCGACGAAGGCAAGGTCTCGGAGAAAAGCACGGTCTGCTTTGTCGACGACGGATCGAAGGATGACACCTGGGAAATCATCCAAAACCTTGCCGCCACGCAGAAATGCTGCGAGGGTCTGTCCCTGTCGCGCAACCGAGGGCATCAAAACGCCCTTCTGGCGGGATTGATGGAGGCGCGATTGCACGCAGATGCCGTCATCTCCATGGACTGCGACGGTCAGGACGATATCAGCGCCATCGACGAGATGCTTGACAAGCACAGGGCAGGTGCGGAAATCGTCTACGGCGTACGTTCCAGTCGGGATTCGGACACCGCATTCAAGCGAATGAGCGCCGAGGCATTCTACAAGCTGCTTGACAAGATGGAGGTCGAGACGGTCTTCAATCACGCCGATTACCGGTTGATGGGGTCTGCGGCACTCGACGCGCTATCCGAATACAAGGAAGTTAACTTGTTCTTGCGAGGCATCGTGCCGCAGCTTGGATTCAAGTCGGACACCGTCGAATATGACCGTACCGTGCGCCAAGCGGGAGACACCCACTACCCCTTCAAGAAGATGTGCGCGTTGGCCATCAACGGAATCACCAGCTTGTCCATCAAGCCAATCCGCATCATCTCGGGGTTGGGCATCGCCTTTTCGCTCATAGGCTTTGCCGGCATAATCTGGGCCCTGGTGTCGCTCATCATCGGGTCGAATGTCACGGGCTGGGTGAGTCTCGTGTGCATGATCAGCCTGCTTGGCGGCGTCCAGCTTCTAGCGCTTGGCGTAATCGGGGAATACATCGGCAAGATTTACCTCGAGGTCAAGGAGCGCCCGCGCTACATCATCGAAAAGCGCACGTGGGAGTAAGCAGATGAGACAGTTGGTCAGACCAGCCTGTCTCATAGCCCCAACAGCAACCCGATGCCATGCACGACGAAGGCGACGAGCCACGCGATGACGCATTGCACGACCACGATGGCCGCCGCGTACTTGCCACCGAGCTCTCCTTTCACCGTGATGATCGACATGATGCAGGGCGTGTAGAGCAGCACGAACACGAGGAAGCTGTAGGCCGCGAGCGGCGTGAAGATCGTCGTGAGCAAGGCGAGGTTGCCGCCGACGAGCTGCGTGATGGTCGAGATGACGTTTTCCTTGGCCATGAATCCCGTGAGCACCGCCGTCGCGGCACGCCAGTCGCCAAATCCAAGCGGCGCGAAGATGGGCGCGAAGACCGTACCGATGCCCGCGAGCATGCTCTGGGTCTGGTCGGCGACGACGTTGAAGCGCACGTCGAAGGTCTGCAAGAACCAGATGATGATCGTAGCGACGAACACGACCGTGAACGCCTTCTTCGCGAACTCCTTCGCCTTGTCCCAGGCCAGACGGCACACGGTGCCCACGCTCGGCAGACGGTAGTTGGGAAGCTCCATCACGAAGGGGACGGGATCGCCGCGAAACACCGTACGACTGAGCACGACGGCGGCCAGGATGCCGATGACGATGCCGAGCAGGTATAGCGACAGCATGACGAGCGCGGCGTACTGGGCGAAGAAGAAGCCGCAGAGCAACGCGTAGACGGGCAGCTTGGCCGAGCAGCTCATGAACGGAACGAGCATGATGGTCATGCGCCGGTCATGCTCGGAAGGAAGGGTACGTGTCGCCATGATGGCCGGCACACTGCAACCGAATCCCATGATGAGCGGCACGAAGCTGCGTCCCGACAAGCCGAGCTTGCGCAGGAGCTTGTCCATGAAGAAGGCCACACGGGCCATGTAACCCGTGTCCTCGAGAGCGGAGAGCAGGAGGAACAGCACGACGATGATGGGCAGGAACGAGAGAACGGTGCCCACGCCAGGAAACACGCCGTCACAGACGAGCGAGATGACGAGCGGATTGACCTCGAGCGAATCGAGTCCGTCGCGTACGGTCTGCGTGAGCCATTCGATGCCCTCGCCCAACAAATCCGAGAGCGGCTGGCCGACCACGTTGAAGGTCAGCCAGAAGACGACGGCCATGATGAGGATGAACATGGGGATGGCCGTGTACTTGCCCGTCAGGATGCGATCGGCCTTGAGGGAACGCTCGTGTTCGCGCGACATGCGGGGACGCCACACGCACTTGGCGCACGTCCTCTCGATGAAGGTGAAGCGCATGTCGCTGATGGCGGCCATGCGGTCGACGCCGGTCTCGCTCTCCATCTGCGCGACGATGTGCTCGACGGCATCGAGCTCGTTGGCATCGAGGGCGAGTGCCTCGGTCACGAGCGGATCGCCTTCGATGAGCTTGGTCGCCGCGAAGCGCAGCGGCAGGTCGGCGCGAAGCGCGTGATCCTCGATGAGGTGCATGACGCCGTGGATGCAACGGTGCACCGCGCCCCCATCGGGACCGTCGGGCTCGCAGAAGTCGACGCGACCGGGACGTAGCTGCTTGCGCGCGGTGACGAGCGCGTGCTCGACGAGCTCGTCGATGCCCTGGTCGTTTGCGGCCGAGATGGGCACGACGGGAACGCCGAGCTCTGCCTCGAGCACGTTGACGTCGATGCTGCCGCCGTTTGCCACGACCTCATCCATCATGTTGAGGGCGATGACGAGTGGCACGTCGAGTTCCATGAGCTGCAGGCTCAGGTAGAGGTTGCGCTCGATGTTCGTACCGTCGACGATGTCGATGATGGCGTCGGGCTTCTCGTCGAGCACGAACTGCCGCGAGACGATTTCCTCGCTCGTGTAGGGCGACAGCGAGTAGATGCCCGGAAGGTCGGTCACCGTCGCCTCGGGATGGTTGCGTATGGTGCCGTCCTTGCGGTCGACCGTCACGCCCGGAAAGTTCCCAACGTGCTGGTTCGACCCGGTCAGCGCATTGAAGAGCGTCGTCTTGCCCGCGTTCTGGTTGCCGACGAGCGCGAAGTTGATCGGCCTGTTAGCCGGAATGGCATGTTCGCCCGGTCGAGGACGGTAACGCTCGTCGGCACCATCTCTCAAGGCGCCGTTGACGTCTTCCTCGCCAAAGGAGGGGTGTAGCGTCTCGGAAGCCAGCACCGGATCCGAGGTGTTCATCTTGGCGACGGGCTCCTCGCGGTCGCCTGGGTTCTCGTCGACGTCGCCAATCGAGATCTGCGCAGCGTCCGCCTTGCGGATCGTGAGCTCGTAGCCACGTAGGCACAGCTGAATCGGGTCGCCGAGCGGCGCCTCCTTCTGCACCGTGACGCGCACGCCCGGTGTGAGGCCCATGTCGAAGATGTGCTGACGCAGCTGGTTAGAATCACAGTCGACGCTCGTGATGACGGCGGATGCGCCCATGGGCAGCTCGTCGAGCGTGCGTGGTACGTCACACCCGGCTGGGTCAATCATCAAATATGAGGTCTGTTCGTCCGTCACGTTTATCTCTCCGAGGTATCAATTTCATGATAGCAGCTGAAGGCAAGCAATGGACCACGAGAAGTGATGCGTGCCAGATGCCAGCTTTCTCGCCACACCGAGACGACAGGTCACCGCGCACCGAGAGTGCCGTTCGTGACCTCTTGCGGGGCGTATAATCCGCAGCGAAATGTAGCGAAAATGACTCTTCCAGGAGTGCGGACATCATGCTCTCTCACGTCTTTCATCAAGTCAGGATCTCCCTCATCCTCTCTTTCGTCCTCGTCTGCGCAAGCGTCTTTGGAATGACCGGCTACGCGCACGCCGATGACGAAATGCCAAATGAGCCCGCTCCCACTCGCGAGATGGCGCAGGAAGAGCAGAATCACACGTCCGGCGCACTCGCGCACCGCATCGGCATCGACGCTCCCTCAAGAGGCGACATGACCCACGATGTCCAGATAACCGGCCAAGCAAGCGCGTCAGGCACGCTGGCGCCCGAGCCGGGGGACGCACCCGATTCCAAACCCCAGACGACGCCCGACGAGAACGCCCTCAATCCCACCTCGGCGGGCTGGTACCGGACAGCTGATGGCAGCTGGTACTACTTCACCTCGATCGCTGACAAGCCCAAGACCGGTTGGCTGTGCGTGGGCGGTGCATGGTATTGGCTCGATCCGACCAAAAACGGCCTGATGGCGGCGGATTCCTGGATCGATGACGGCAATGCGGAGTACTTCGTCACCGCTTCGGGTGCCATGAAGACCGGGTGGCACAAGGACGGGGATACCTGGTATTACCTGAACGCCTCGGGCAGGAAGCACACGGGCTGGGCATACCTCGGCAATAGGTGGTACTACCTCAATCCCGATGACGGCGCCATGAAAACCGGACGCTATAAAGTCGGGGGCACCTGGTACGTGTCAGATGCGTCAGGCGCGATGTACGCAAACGCCTGGGCTCCCGTCGGCGCGGACTGGTACTACGCCACGGCGTCCGGCGCTCCCCTGACCGGTTGGCTGTACTCAGGAGGCGCCTGGTACTGGCTGCAGCCCGAAAGAGACGGCCTCATGGCCACGAACGCCTCTGTGGAAGACGGGGGCATCACTTACTACCTCACTGCCTCGGGCGCCATGAAGACGGGCTGGCACAAGGACGGGGAAACGTGGTATTACCTGAACGCCTCGGGCAGGAAGCACACGGGCTGGGTCTACACCAACGCCTGGTACTACCTCGATCCCGCTGCCGATGGTGCCATGAAGACCGGACGCTATAAAGTCGGGGGCACATGGTACGTGTCAGATGCGTCAGGCGCGATGTATGCCGATGCCTGGGCGCCCGTCGGGGCGGATTGGTACTACGCCACGGCGTCCGGCGCTCCCATGACGGGATGGTTGTACACGGGCGGCCATTGGTACTGGCTCGACCCCGAGAAGGATGGCCTGATGGTCGCCGCCACGAACAGGACCATCGAAGGCGCCCTGTACTCTTTCGACAATAGTGGCGCCATGCGCACGTTCTGCAAAGTCGACACGAACGACGGCACCTATCGCTACGCCACCGCTTCGGGCGCCGCGCTGCAGATCGGCGTCTGCAAAAACGGAAAGGTTGTCCTCCAGGACGCAAGCGGCACTGTCTTAACCGGCTGGCATTACCTTGCGGACCGATGGTTCTACGGAGAGGCAAAGACCGGCATCCTGCATACGGGATGGCTCGAACTCGATGGCGCCAAGTACTATCTCGACGCATCGGGAGCGATGCTCACCGGAACCCACACCATCGACGGCAAGCCCTATTACTTCGCCGCTAGCGGAGCACTAACCGAGCGTCCGTACATGAATGCCGCTGCCAGCGAAAGGCTCCTCGCCGCTGTCGACCGCACCCCCTATCAGGGCAACGGCTACTGCGCCAAGTGGACCAACTACGTCTACGTGAACGCGGGGTACCCGCACCCTGACGGCAATGCCTGTGACCTGTACTGGAAGTACTGCAACATCTCAGACTTGGATTTCATGGAACCCGGCATGATCATCGCCGTGCCCTCTCATACGAGGACTGGCTTGGGACAGATGTACGGCCACGTCGCGATCTACATGGGTAATGGCCTGGTTCGCCATAACACGAACACGATCGAGACCACTTCCCTATCGGACTGGTTGGCTTATTACCAGACCACCTATACGGCAAAGTGCGGCTGGGCGTTCCGCTAGGACAACACTGAAACCATCGACCGCAGGGAGCGCCATCCCGCCACCGCAACCTTAGCGATGCGCCCGCTTGCTGCGGTAGTTGGCGAGGTAGCCCGCAAACTCCGCCGAAGTGTCCGAGTTGCCGTACGCCCACATCTTGTGATCGATGATGGTGCTCTGGAACCCGTAGTAGGAATCGATATACGCGATGAGCCTGTCAAGAGCATCCAGCTGAGCTTCAGGATATCTTTCGCCGGACCATCCTTCATGGACAAGTTCGATGCCGATCGAATAGCCGTTCATGCCATAGTCATAACTGCTCGTCCCGCGCTTGTCATCGCGCCCGTCTTCGGGCACGCCAAACTGGGCGTTATAGCCGCGATTGCCGTATCCCGCATGATGGGCGATGTTGTCCATTGGCACGCACTGGACGACGGTTCCGTCCTTGCCCACCACGAAGTGCGCGGCGACGCGCTGTCCGTTGCTCGCCCAGCCTTCGATGACGTTTTGCGGGGAACCGCCACCTTCGGTGTCGTGCAAGACGATGTATTTCTGGTATTGGGCTGGTTTCGAGCCGTGCGATAGCTGCCAGCGAATGTCCTGAATGATGTTGACCGGTGCCCAGATGCCATCGGCACCGACATAGTACTTGCCACCGTCAACCCACGCGCTCGTCGCCATCGCTCCGTCGGATTCGAGCCAATACCACCTGCCGCCGTCCTGAAGCCAGCCGGTCTTCATGGAACCGGCGTCATCTGCGCTGTAAAACCATTTGCCCGCAAGAGCATGCCAGCCCCTCTTGAGGGGATTTCCCTTGACGTCTTGCAAGACGACGCTGCCGTCTTTGAAGACACCGATCTGCGTGATTCGTCCCGAGGACGCCGCGTAGCCGCACTTGTCATCCTCAAGCTTTATCTGGCAGCTGGCGTGCATCGCGCCGCTATGGGCAAACGAGTAGCGGTCCCCATCGATGGTCTCGATGCAATCGTGGAGCATGACGTTGCCGTCCTTGGGATTCAGGTAGTACCACGTGCCCCCAGGGCATACCCAACCACTCGCCAAGGCACCGGACGCTGAGGCGTAGTACCAGTCGGAGGCCAGCGGTGCCCAGCCGTTCGCGTACATCGCGCCCGACGGAGCAGATACGTACCAGGCGCTGCCGACCCTGTACCTGCCGGTCCTCATGACGCCGCCGTCGGCCGGGTCGAGGTAGTACCAGGTGCCGCCCACGAGCGCCCATCCCTCGTGCATCGCACCGGATGCGTCGAGCCAGTACCAGACGTCATGGCCATCCCTGACGCCATCCTTGTGCCAGCCGGTCTCCATGGCGCCGCTGGCAGCAACGTAATATTTCTTGCCCGCGTCGTCGACCCAGGCCTCGCTCGCCATCTTGCCGTCGGCCGCCGGGTCCAGGTAGTACCAGGAACCCGTGTACACCCAGCCCGTCCGTAGCGCACCGGACGCCGAAGCGTAGTACCAGTCCGCACCGAGTGGCGCCCAGCCGTTCGCGTACATCGCGCCCGAGAGCGCCGAGATGTACCAGGCGCTGCCGACCCTGTACCTGCCGGTCCTCATGACGCCGCCGTCGGCCGGGTCGAGGTAGTACCAGGTGCCGCCCACGAGCGCCCATCCCTCGTGCATCGCACCGGATGCGTCGAGCCAGTACCAGACGTCATGGCCATCCCTGACGCCATCCTTGTGCCAGCCGGTCTTCATGGCGCCGCTGGCAGCAACGTAATATTTCTTGCCCGCGTCGTCGATCCAGGCGTCGTTCGCCATCTTGCCGTTCTCGCTCGGCTCGAGCCAGTACCAGGCGCCGGCCGTGTAGAGCCATCCCGTCTTGGGAGCGGCATCCAGACTGGTGAAGTAGTACCAGACGCCCTTTTCCTTCTCGTACCACCCGGTCTTGGTGGGTTTGAGCGCAAGTTCCTCCTTCTCCGCAGGAGCCTGCGGCTTGGCGGAATCGCCAGAATTGCCCGAAGGTGCGCCGAGAGACGTCGATGTCTGGTCATTCGGAGTTGTCTTTTGGCTCGCCACTCTGCCGGTAGGACTCATGGTGTCTTGCCGGCTCGCACTATCTCCTTGACTAGCATTGCCCGCATTCGCCTCTTTTTCGATGACAATTTGATCTTGTGCAGCCTGTGCATCCGCTGGATTATCCTGGGCAAAAGCATCCGAATCGCCCGCCGGTCCTTCGGCGGCGTTTGCCGGAACCGCCACGCACAACATGCACGTGCAGATGATGACAATCGAGAGAATTAACAAGGGTTTGATCCGGTAGCGAACAAGGGACGTCATGATTCACGGACTCCTCAACCAAGCAAGCATCACATTCTTATTGCAAATTATACGCTCGCATCGCTGCACTTGGATTCCGGCTCGTCCATAAGGTAGGCAGACGATACGTCAAACGAGGAATCACGGCTATCCTCGAAATACTGCATGTGCCAGCCGACGGTTTTCGCGCCATGTCGTGGCGCGCCCTCGCTTACCTGGCGCATCGTATGCATCAACCTGCGTCCCGAATGCGGCCCTCCCTATCGCAGCAACTTGCGGCGCTCGCGCCAGTCGGGCAGAAAGCCGTCCATAAGCTCGTGGAAGCGGGCGTTATGGCTCGGCTCGAGCATATGGACGAGCTCGTGCACCACCACGTACTCCAGGCAACGCGGCGGATAGAGCGCCAGACGCGTGTTGATGCACACGCGACCCGTCGCCGGCTGGCATGAGCCCCAGCGGCTCTTCATGTTGCGAAAGGCGAGCTTCTTGACGCGTACCCCGATGATGGGCTCCCACATTTCGAGCAGAGGCGCGACCGCGCCCTCGACGATCACGCGCCAGGCGCGCTTGTCCTCATCGCTCGCGTAGGCGGCCTGGGCCATGGGAGACTCGGCAAGCCGGTCACGCTGCCGCCCGATCCAGGCGCCGTTGCGCTCGACGGCGTCGCGCATCTCCCCGATGGTTGCCGACGGTGGCGCGGATATGACGAGGGAACCGTCGCCTTCCACGCGCAGGCGAATGTTGCGCATGCCCTTGCGGCGTACCACGCGCACCCGATATCCGACAAGTTCCGTGATTCTCTCGTCCATGCGTCCATGATAAGACAAAAGTGCCCCGGCGAGTTTTGTCTCACTCGCCAATTGCAGCGCTACAATAGCCCCATGCAAGCAGACCTGACAAGCAACGTGTTCGACACCGCCCTTATCTTCGAGGGCGGTGGCATGCGTGCGAGCTACACCTGCGCTCTGGCAAACGTCCTACTCGAAAACGACATCTTCTTCGACAACGTCTACGGGCTCTCCGCCGGGGCGAGCAACGCGGTCAACTACGTCTCGCGTGACATCGACCGTACGAAGCGTTCCTTTGTCGACCTGGTCAAAGATCCCGAATTCGGTGGTGTCGGCACCTTTCTGCAGCACAAGGGTTTCTTCTCCGCCAAGCACATCTACGAAGAAGCGGGGCTCTCCGGCGGATTCCTCCCCTTCGACTTCGCCACCTTCGCGGCCAACCCCGCAAAGGTCACCATCGAGTCATTCGACCGCGACACGGGCAAGAGCGTGTACTGGACCAAGGACGACATGCAGACCATCGAAGACCTGATGGTGCGCGTGCGCGCCTCCTCGACGCTTCCGCTCGTCATGCCCTCCCCCAAGATTAGTGCCAGTCACTACTACGATGGCGGTCTGGGCGAGGGGGCCGGCTTCCTGCTTCCCCGCGCGCAACGCGACGGCTTCACGCGCTTCCTCATCGTACGTACCCGTCCACGCGAGTACCGCAAGACCCCGCCCCTGGGTCTGGGCGACAAGATCACCAATGCGATGCTGTGGGGACGGCCCCATGTGGTGAACGCGCTCGAGAACCGCTGGTGGAAGTACAACAACATGTGCGACGAGATCGAACGTCTCGAGGCCACCGGAGACGCCTACGTCTTCTACGCACGCGACATGGCCGTCAGCAGTGGCGAGACCGACATCGCCAAACTCCAGGCAAGTTATGACACCGGATACGCGCAGGCGATGCATGAACTGTCCGCGATCAGGGAGTTCCTGGGGATATAGCGCCAGCGTGACGGGACCTGGCCCCTGTCACATCACATGGTATGCGTTGCGTAAACCGGGTCGTCGACCCACGGGACCACCTCGCAGGCGGCGCGCGTCGCCGGCATGTCGATGATGCGCTGGTTGGACGAACCACGAAAACGCAGCGAGATGTCGTGGAGCTCCTTGATATAGGGGCCATCCACGAGCACGTCGATGCAGGCGAGCATGCGATCGGTAACCTCGGTGCGGCGGGGATTCGCCTCGTCGAGCAAATCTTCGAGTAAATCGCCCGTGAAACACCAGATGGTCTTGCCGGGAAGTTCGGCTTTCACACGCTCCAGGAAGCCCACGAGGCCGCGCTGGTTGCTCGGCTCCATGGGCTCGCCGCCCAAAAGCGTCAGCCCGCGTACGTGCGAGGGGCGCATGCTTTCGATGAGCTCATCTTCCACCTCGCGCGTGAACGGCTCGCCGAAGTCGAAGTTCCAGGTCTGGGGCTGGAAGCACTCCGCACAGTGATGTGTGCATCCGCTCACGAACAACGTCGTACGCGTGCCCGACCCATTGGCAATGTCGCAGTATTTGATCTCGGCGTAGTTCATGATCACTTTTTCCTATGAAATTGCGTGATGTACACCTATAGTCGCAGCGGTTCGTGCTTGGCGCACCGAGCTCAGCCCCGATTTCAGAGCTGTGATAAATCGCGAGGCGGTCTTGCGAGGGCTGTTTGAGAAGGGCAACCACACTGTGGTTGCCCTTCGAGTCCCGCAGCAGCCGAGCGATTTTCGCAGCTCGGGTGAAATCGACTGGCGAGAAGTGCGCCAGGCTCGTTTCCTAAAGATGCATGACGCGATCTCGAATTTCTTCCGTTCTCCCCTGGTTCCAGTACTGCGTGCCGATGTAGCCGCAGGTGCGACGTGCGACGTTCATCGTGGCCTGGTCACGGTTACCGCAGTTGGGGCACTCCCACTCGAGCTTGCCGTCCTCCTCGACGATCTGAATCTCTCCGTCATAGCCGCAAATCTGGCAGAAGTCGCTCTTGGTGTTGAGCTCGGCGTACATGATGTTGTCGTAGATGTAGCGCATGACGTCGATGACGGCCTCGAGGTTATCCTGCATGTTGGGGACCTCGACGTAGCTGATGGCTCCGCCCGGGGAGAGGCGCTGGAACTCGCTCTCGAACTTGAGCTTGGTGTAGGCATCGATTTCCTCGGAGACATGCACGTGGTAGCTGTTGGTGATGTAGCCCTTGTCCGTGATGCCCTTGATGATGCCGAAGCGCTTTTGCAGGGCCTTGGCGAACTTGTAGGTGGTGGACTCGAGCGGCGTACCGTACAGCGAGTAGTCGATGTTCTCGGCGGCCTTCCACTCGGCGCACTTGTCGTTCATGCGCTGCATGACGCTGAGTGCGAACGGCGTTGCCTCATCGTCGGTATGACTGTGGCCCGTCATGTACTTGACGCACTCGTAGAGGCCGGCATAGCCAAGCGAGATGGTGGAATAACCACCGTAGAGCAGCTTGTCGATAGTTTCGCCCTTCTTGAGACGCGCGAGCGCACCGTACTGCCACAGGATGGGCGCGGCATCCGAGAGCGTGCCCTTGAGACGGTCGTGACGGCAGCGCAGGGCGCGATGGCACAGCTCGAGGCGCTCCTCGAAGATGTTCCAGAACTTCTCCTCGTCGCCGCCGCTGGACAGCGCGACATCGACCAGGTTGATGGTCACGACGCCCTGGTTGAAGCGACCGTAGAACTTGGGCTGCGTCGGATCGTAGTTGCCGGCATTGGCCACGTTGTCATAGCCATTGCCCGAACGGTCCGGCGTGAGGAAGCTGCGGCAACCCATGCACGTGTAGCAGTTACCCTCGCCTTCTGCTTGACCGGCAGAAAGCTTGTACTCCTTCATCTTCTTCTCGGAGATGTAGTCGGGCACCATGCGCTTGGCCGTGCACTTGGCGGCGAGCTGCGTGAGGTAGAAGTAGGGCGAGTCCTCGGAGATGTTGTCTTCCTCGAGCACGTAGATGAGCTTGGGGAACGCCGGGGTGATCCAGACGCCTTCCTCGTTCTTGACGCCCTGGTAGCGCTGGCGCAGCGTCTCCTCGATGATCATGGCGAGGTCATGCTTCTCCTGCTCGTCACGGGCCTCGTTAAGGTACATGAAGACGGTGATGAAGGGAGCCTGGCCGTTGGTGGTCATGAGCGTGACGACCTGGTACTGGATGGTCTGGACGCCGCGCTTGATTTCCTCGCGCAAACGACGCTCGACGACCTGCTCGATCTGGTCCTTGTCGGCCTCGATGCCCAGCATCTCGAACTCGGCGTAGGTCTCGCGGCGAATCTTCTTGCGGGAGACGTCGACGAAGGGCGCGAGGTGCGTGAGCGAGATGGACTGGCCGCCGTACTGGCAGCTTGCCACCTGGGCGATGATCTGCGTGGCGATGTTGCACGCGGTGGAGAACATGTGCGGACGCTCGATGAGGGTACCCGAGATGACCGTGCCGTTCTGCAGCATGTCCTCGAGATTGACGAGGTCGCAGTTGTGCATGTGCTGGGCGAAGTAGTCGGAGTCGTGGAAGTGGATGATACCGCTGTTGTGGGCCTCGACGACCTCGCGCGGCAGGAGCATGCGCATGGTGAGATCCTTGGAGACCTCGCCCGCCATGTAGTCGCGCTGGACGGAATTGACGGCAGGGTTCTTATTGGAGTTCTCCTGCTTCACTTCCTCGTTGTTGCACTCGATAAGAGTGAGGATCTTGTCATCGGTCGTGTTGCTCTGGCGCTTGAGGTTCTGGAGGTAGCGATAGATGATGTACTTGCGCGCGACCTCGAACTTGTCGAGCGCCATGATCTCGTCCTCGACCATGTCCTGGATTTCCTCGACCGAGACCGTGTGGCCGGCCGCCTTGCAGGCATCCTCGACGTTGAGGGCCGCGTACTCGATCTGGCGCGCCGTGAGACGCTCGTCTTCGGGAACTTCCTTGTTCGCCGCCTCGATTGCGTTTGCGATTTTCGAGAGGTCAAAAATCGCCTCGGAGCCATTTCGCTTGATGATCTTCATGCTTCCCTCATGTCCCTCGTGTTCGAGTATTTGTATGCAACGTTTATGCGTATGCAGTTGCGATTGCTCGAATCAGAATAGACCATATCTTGTGTTTTTTGCGGCTGGAAATCCACAATATCTTGTGGATAAAAGTTATTGACATCACAAGATTTGGTATTTTCACCGGTAAAACGTATCGGGAAATCAGATAGGCAACCAAGATACCCCGAAAATAATTCCGAGGAATTCCATCAACGGTTCACCAAATATCTTGGTCACTTCGAGACGAAGAAATAACATCCCCTAATGACTAGGATATTTTGGGCTCTGGAGAATCTTGTTATCTGTCGTGGATAGACGGAATCGGGAACGAGGCAGGTCGAGCGAATGCACGTCTGAACGGCGCTCAAAAGCATCTTAGCCAAGTGACCAGTTTTCAGACGATGAGATAGACGTGAGACAAGTGGACAGGGCCCTTGTCTCACGAAAAAAGAAGGAGAGGCACGCAAGCGCACCTCTCCTCGAACGTCTCTATGTCTTCGTGAGATTAGACGATGCCCTGGGCCATCATCGCGTCGGCGACCTTGAGGAAGCCGGCAATGTTGGCGCCCATGACGTAGTTGCCCTCGTGACCGTACTCGCGTGCGGCGTCATCGGCAGCATGGAAGATGCCCTGCATGATCTTGCGCAGGCGATCGTCGACCTCCTCGAAGCTCCAGGAGAGGCGCTCGGAGTTCTGGCTCATCTCCAGGCCGCTCGTAGCAACGCCACCGGCGTTGGCGGCCTTGCCCGGGAAGAACGCGACGCCGTTTTGTTGCAGGTACTGCGTCGCCTCGAGCGTGGTCGGCATGTTCGCGCCCTCGGTGAGAATCTTGCAGCCATTGGCGACGAGGCTCTTGGCGTCCTCGATGAAGACCTCGTTCTGCGTCGCGCAGGGCATCGCGATATCGCAGGGGGTGACCCACACGCCGCGGCCCTCGTGATATTCGACGGTCGGATGGTCGCAACGCTTTGCGTACTCGCTCAGGCGGCCACGCTCGACTTCCTTGATCTGCTTGACGAGGTCAAGGTCGATGCCAGACGGATCGTAGATCCAGCCCGTGGAATCGGACATGGTGACGACGGTCGCGCCGAGCTGCGTGGCCTTCTCGCAGGCGTAGATGGCAACGTTGCCGGAACCGGACAGGCACACCGTCTTGCCCTTGTAGGAATCATCGTTGCAGTTGAGGTACTCCTCGGTGAAGTACACGGCGCCGTAACCCGTTGCCTCGGTGCGGGCCAGCGAGCCACCGTACGAGAGACCCTTGCCCGTGAGCACGCCGGTCCACTCGTTGCGGATGCGCTTGTACTGGCCAAACATGAAGCCGATCTCGCGCGCACCCGTGCCGATATCGCCGGCGGGTACGTCGGTGTCGGCGCCGATGTGGCGCTGCAGCTCGGTCATGAAGGACTGGCAGAAGCGCATGACCTCGCCGTCGCTGCGACCCTTGGGGTCGAAGTCGCAGCCACCCTTGCCGCCGCCCATGGGCAACGTGGTGAGGCTGTTCTTGAAGACCTGCTCGAAACCGAGGAACTTCAGGATGGAGAGGTTCACGCTCGGGTGCAGGCGCAGACCGCCCTTGTAGGGGCCGATGGCGCTGTTGAACTGCACGCGAAACGCGCGATTGACCTGGACCTTGCCAGCATCGTCAACCCACGGCACACGGAAGGTGATGATGCGCTCGGGCTCGACGATGCGCTCGAGAAGGCCTGCCTCCTCGTATTCGGGATGAGCCTCGATGACGGGCTCGAGGGACTCCAGGACCTCGGTCACGGCCTGGATGAACTCCGGCTGGTCGGCGTCCTTTGCCTTGACCTGCTCGATGATACGCTGTACGTAACTCACGGTTTTCTCCTTGTCTATGACGGGACGCGTGCATTATAGGTGGCGAAGTTCCCATAACGTCGTCGAATTAATGAAATCGAAACATTTGGGCCATCCGTGCCGGGGAATGTGTGCCAGGAGGTCTGACCCCTGTCACATATGCATGAAGCCAGCGGCGAGACCAGAGGGCTGGGAACTGGGACAAATGGCCTGTCCCCTTGTCCCAGCCCCCGAGCATCATCTGCCGTGGTAAAGTAGCAGCACATATCGTTTTTTTGGGAGGAACCATGAGTCTGCTCGAATCTTCCAACGAGTACTGGGAATTTCTAGGCCAGTGCACGCAATGCGGTCATTGCACCCAGGCGTGCGAATCGCTCACCACCGCGAACATGACGCTCGGCGACATCGCCAAAAGCCTGCTGGACGCCCAACGCGATGCCGGCTCGAGCGACGAGCTCGCTATCAAGCTCGCGGCCAACGAACAGCTCACGCAGGCGGTGCGCGGCTGCTTCTTCTGCACCACCTGCAAGAACACCTGCTTCGCGCATAACGACGTCTCCACGCTCATATATCACGCGCGCGACGACTACCAGAAGCTCGGCCTCATTCCCCGCGACACTTATGCAAGTGTCGAAGTCGACAAGGAATGGGACATCTTCACCGCCTACCGCGCCATCTACGGCATCGACCTCACCGACCTGACGCGCCATATCAAGACCGAGACCCATGATGCCGCGACGGACTGCGAGGTCGCGTTCTTTCCCGGCTGCTCCCTTGCGGCCTACGCACCCGATCTCACCCGTGAGATCTTCGAGACGCTCGACGAGTTGGGCGGTAAGGCGACGATGATCGATCATTGCTGCGGATCGCCCCTCAAGAGCGCTGGCTTCTTCGACCGCGCCGAGGCACTCTGCGACCGCAGCTGCGCCGAGATCGCCTCTTCGGGGGCTCACACGCTCGTCTGCGTCTGCCCCGGCTGCAAAAACGCCATGCAGGCCGCCCTCGACCGCAACGGCATGGACGTGCGTGCCGTGAGCCTCTCAGCGTTCCTTCTGGAGCACGGCTTCACATCCAAGCACCCGCTTCCCGAGGGGAGCTATTGCATGTCCAAGGCATGTCAGGATCGCGACGGCAGCTGTCTTGACGCCACCTTGGAGGTGCTTAGCCTCGACGGAGACACCGTCGAGATCTTCCACGGCTGCTGCGGCGCCGGCGGAGCGGTCAACTCGTTCGAGCCCGACCGCGTGGACGGCCAGACCGAGGTGAAGCTCTCGTTTGCCCCGGAAGGCTCGACCGTCGTGACCATGTGCCCCACTTGCACCTACACGTACGCCTTCTATCTCATGGGCCATCCGCGCGAGCTGGGCAACAAGCACTACGCCGAGCTGCTCTTCGACACGCAAATCGACTGGGATCTCGTCTTCGCGCAGCTCCAGGGCATGTGGACGGGCGAATACGGGCCATGGCTCGCGCAGGTCTTCGCGTAGGGAAAGGGGATGGACATGAGCACGAACGAAACGACAACCGAGGCACCCGTCTCCATCATCGGATTTGGTGCCGCCGGCTTCAACACCGCCATCGCGTTGCGCACGAGCGGCTACACCGGCCCCATTCGCATGTTCTCCGATATCGACACGCTTCCCTACAGCCCCATCCTCACCTCCTACTACGCCGCAGGCGAGCTTGACTACGAGGAGTGCTTCCCGTGGAGCCAGGCAGAGATCGACGAACTCGACCTCGATATCGTGCACGAAGGTCCCGTGACCAGGCTCGACACCAAAGGGCACCGCGTCCACACGGCACAAGGCAGCTATCCGTACTCGAAATGCGTCATCGCATCGGGCTCCGTCCCCACTCCCGTCGGCTTTCCGCGTGACTGCGGATACGAACCCATCATGCTCAGGACCATGGACGATGCCGAGCGCCTGAAGGACGCCATCACCAACCCGGGGTGCAGGCGCATGCTCGTGAGCGGAACTTCCATGGTCTCGCTCAAGACAGTCGAGGCGTGCCTCAACCGAGGCGTGGAGGTCACGCTCGTCGGCATCATGGACCATGTCCTCGACATGAACGCACTGCCCCAGGCAGCTGAGCGCTTCGAGCGCGGCCTTGCAGCGCAGGGCGTCACGCTCAAGCTCGCGAACCCCATCAAGGCCGTCGAGGTCATCGCAGACGATGGCCATCCGCTCGGCCGGCGCCTCGAGGTCACCTTCGCCAATGGCGATGTCGAGAGCTTCGACGAGATCTTCGTCGCCCACGGCATGCGCAACAACCTCGAGTTCGTCGAGGAGGGCTCGCTTGCCCAGGACCGCGGCGTCCTCGTCGACGAGTTCATGCGATCGAGCGACCCGGATGTGTACGCGGCTGGCGACGTCGTGCAGGCAACCGAGCTCATCAGCGGCGACAAGCGCATCGTCGGCATCTGGAAAAACGCCGCCCTGCAGGGAGCCTGCGCCGGCAAGGCGATTGCCGCCGAGCTCGCTGACAAGACGCCCACCAGCGCCTTTACCGCCTCACTCGCCATGAACACCATCACCGTGCGTGACACGCTCTTCATCTCTGCGGGAACCATACAGCTCACCGACAGCAGCCACGTCGAGACGGAAGTCAGCGACACGATGACCGTCGTGCGCATCTTCGAGGATGACGGTGACGCGAGCCGCCTCGTCGGCTTCAACATCACCTGCGATGTCGACGAGCCGGGCGGGGACGCCTACGACCTGGGTGCCATGCTCACCATGCGCATACGCGAGGACTGCGCCCGAGCGGGGAAATGAGACACTTGCTCAGAGCAACTGTCTCATTTTGCAGAGAGGGATGAGAGATGACCGATAAGAAGGCCCGCCGTTTCAACCTGACCACGTGGATACTCATATCGCTTGTCGCGGGCATTGTCGTGGGACTCGCATGCAGCTACCTCATACCGGCCGGCTCACCCGCCGATGACGTCTTCATCGAGGGCATCTGCTACGTCTGCGGCCAATGGTTCGTGCGTCTCATGCAGATGCTCGTCGTGCCGCTCGTCTTCTGCTCGATCGTCTGCGGCGCCGCGTCCATGAGCGACCCTAAGATGCTCGGCAAGGTCGGCATCGGCACCATCGCGATCTACTTGCTCACCACCGCCTTGGCCGTCATCATCGCCATCATGCTGGCAGAGGTGTGCAAGCCGGGCATGGGTCTCGACATGGCAGCCGTCGTCGCCGTCGAGCCAACGACCACGACGACTGAGCAGACCTTCGCGGACATGCTCATCAACATCATCCCCAAGAACATCGTCGCCTCGATGAACAACGGCGACATGCTGCCCATCATCTTCTTCGCGCTCATGCTCGGCTTCATCTTGGGGCGCCTCGGCAAGAAAGTCGCCACGGTAAACCGCTTCTTCACGCAATTCAACGCAATCATGATGAAGATGATCGGCGTCATCTTGCGCGTCGCGCCCATCGGCATCTTCTGCCTCATCACGCGCACCTTCTGCAACCTCGGCGTCTCGGGCGTGCTGCCCATGGTCGAGTTCATCGGCACCGTGTACCTGGGACTGGCCGTCCAGCTCCTCGTCGTCTACATGCTCATCCTGTTCATCGGCACGCGACTCAATCCCTTCCACTTCCTGCGCAAGTTCTGGCCGGTCATGGCGTTCGCGTTTTCCACGAGCTCGAGTAACGCGACCATCCCGCTCAACATGGAGACGCTCGAGAAGAAGATGGGCGTGGACAACCGTGTCGCGTCGTTCACCATCCCGCTGGGCGCGACCATCAACATGGACGGCACCGCCATCATGCAAGGTGCCGCCGTGGTCTTCATCGCCCAGGCCTTCGGCATCGACCTGTCCATCGCGGCACTCGTCACTGTCGTGCTCACGGCCGTGACGGCCTCCATCGGCACGGCGGGCGTTCCCGGCGTGGGCACCATCATGCTCGCCATGGTCTTCGACTCCATCGGGCTTCCCGCCGAGGGCGTCGCGATGATCATGGGCATCGACCGCCTGCTCGACATGGGACGCACGGCCATCAACATCACCGGAGACGCCGTGGTCACGACCGTCATGGCGAACTTCGTCGGACTGCTCGACAAGGACGTGTACCGCAACAGTGACTTCGGCGCCATCGACGAGGCCGACCTCGAGGCGCCGAGCGACCCCGTCGACTACGACGAGTTCACCGAGCACGGCGATCCCACCGAAGTGGGCGAGCAGGGAGAGCCGGACCGATTCAAGGACATGGAGTACCCGACCGCGGGAAAGGAAGACGACCATGAGTGACTTTCGCGAAGAGGACCTGATTCTCGAACATGACGGGAAGACAATATTCGGCCGCATGTTCCTCCCCGACGCAGCTGCTGCTGGCAAGCGGGTGCCCCTGGTCATTTGCGCGCACGGCTTCGGAGGAAACCACGAGTCATGCGCCGCCTACGCGCGCGAGCTAGCCAGACGCGGCTACGCGGCCTACACCTTCGACTTCTGCGGAGCGACCAACTCGAAGTCAGGCGATGATACGCACGAGATGACGATCTTCGCCGAACGACAGGACATGGAAGACGTCTACGACGAGCTCGCCGAACTCCCCTACGTCGACCTGAACAACGTGTTTCTCCTCGGCATGAGCATGGGCGGTGCCGTCGCCGCGCTCGCGGCCGCTCGAAAGAGCAATCTCATCAAGGGGCTCATCCTGCTCTACCCCGCCTTCAGCATCCCCGGCGACATCAGACGCGCATGGCCCAATCCCGACGAGTTTCCCGAGAGGTTCGGCATCTTCAACGCAGAGGTCGGCAGGGCCTTTATCGAGGAGATCTACGATTTCGACTTCTACGAGGTCATCGGCGACTACGCCGGCCCCGTCCTCATCCTGCACGGCATGAGCGACGACATCGTCGCGTCGGGCTATTCCGTACGAGCCGTCAACCTATACCCGCACGCGAACCTCGAGCTCATCGGCGAAGTCGGACACGGCTTTACCGGCGGCGCCTTCAAGTACGCCGTGCGCAAGATCGTGGGGTTCCTCGACGAGGAAGCCGACCTGCCCGACGAGTCCGGTCTCAACGGCGACCTGAACTTCAAGGGCGGCGGGATGTTCGGCTAAGCCAGGCTATGCAAGCCACGTCCTTCGACGATGACGTAATGGACGAACATCGGGCCGTGAACGCCCTCGACACGCACGAGCTCGATATCGGCCGTCGCCGACGGTCCGCTGATGAAGCAGATCTGTGAGGGAAGGTTATCGCCTGCGGGCGCGCCCTCCTCGTCGAGCTCGGCAAGCCAATCACCCATGGTCGCCTTCACGTCGGCCGCATTGACGATCGCGATGTGGACGAGCGGCAGCAGGCTGATGGCACGCCCGCAGCTCTCGTCGCATAGCTGGACGATGGTACCGGTTTCGGCGATGCCGCCCTTGGCGAACGTGATGCCGTAGCGCGCCGCGTTGCATGCGTCGACCATGGCGTCGCGCCCCGCGGACGCATCCCAACGCGTGGCGGAGGTCACCTTCTTGCACTTCTCGAGCGCCTGGGGCACCTCGAGCCTCTCGATGCGGTGGTCGTCGGCGAACACGACCGAACCAGGCTCGCCATCGGCCTTGATGATGTCCTTGATGACCTTGGCGACCTCGGCGGACTTGCAACGGTGCACGCCCACGCGAATCTTCTCGGACTCGTCGACGAACATGTCCACGAGGCGCGCGTGCGAAAGCCCGTCGGTACGACGCGCAGGCGGGTTCTTCGCGTAGTCGAGGGGCTCGACGTGCTGCGGGACATCCTCATGCCCCAGTTGCCTTGAGATAGGAGCCAAAAAGCTCTCGAGTGTCGCACGCTCCATCATGCACCGCCCTTCTGGTCCTTGTCCTCGCGCGCCTGCGCACGCTCCTCGGCACGGGCCGCGTTATGCTCGGCTAGCCAGGTGCGGAAGCGATACGGTGCGATGACGTCGAAGTCACGCGACGAGGTCCAGCTACCGAGCACTGGTATCCAGGCGCTGCGCTCGTCAAGTGACGATCCGCCGCGCGTAAGAATGTTCATGACGGGACGGCCTAGGCGCATGAGCGCCATGTACAACGGACTGCTCGACCACATGGCCTGCATGGCCTTGAAGATAGGGACCTCGACCTTGTTGTTCTTTCCCTCGTCGACGATCTCTATGCGATGGTCGCGCACGAGATCGTGAATCGGGATGCGCACCGGGCAATGCTCGCTGCACGCCCCGCATAACGTGCAGGCAAAGGTCATCGCCTTGGCGTTGGCGTCGCCATAGCCCACGAGCTGGGGCGTGAGCACGATGCCCATGGGGCCGGGATAGATGGAGCCGTAGCCATGCCCGCTTATGTGACGGTACACGGGGCAGATGTTGAGACACGCGCCGCAGCGCACGCAGCGCATCATGGGCTCGAACTCCGTGTCGAGAAGGTCATGTCGCCCATTGTCCATGATGATGTAGTGGACCTCGGCCGGACCATCCAGCTCGCCATCGCGACGCGCGCCGGTATCCACGCTGAAGTACGCCGTCATCTTGGAGCCGACTGCGCTCTTGGGAAGCAGCGCCATGAAAATGTCGAGGGACTCGAGCGTGGGGACGATGCGGTCGATGCCGACGAAGACGATCTGCACCGGCGGGAAGGAATCGACCATACGTCCGTTGCCCTCGTTGGTGACGAGCGTCACCGACCCGGTTTCGGCCACGGCCATGTTGCAGCCGCGTATGCCCACCTGGGCGTCGAGGAACTCCGGGCGCAGCATCTTGCGCAGGAAATGCGTGATGTTCTCGGGAACGTTATCGCCGTCGTAGCCGCACTTCTTGCGATAGAGCTCGGCGATGTCGTCACGCGTATGGTGTAGCGCGGGCACGACGATATGCGAGGGCATATCGCCGGCCGTCTGCAGGATGTTCTCGGCGCAGTCGGTCTCGATAACCTGGACACCGGCCTCCTCGAGCACGTGGTTGAGGCCGATTTCCTCGGTCATCATGCTCTTTGACTTGACCGCCTTGAACGCCCCATGGTTCTCGAAGATGTCGAGCGCCTCCCAAAGCGCCTGATTGCCCGTGGTCGCGAAGTGCACGTGCACGCCATGGTCGCTCGCGTTTTGCGCGAACTGCTTCACGTAATAGTCGAGGTTCTTGGCGACATGATCGCGGATACGTGCCGCCGTCGTGCGCAGGCCCTGCCAATCGGGCTCCTCGTCAACAAGCGCCTGGCGCTTCTGGTAGAAGGTCTCCTGCGCCGTCTCGATCGCCTGATGCTTGAAGTCGTCCTCGATGCACTTGGCGGCGCGCTCGCGCAGGGACTCCTCGGTGTTATACAAGATGGCCATGGCTACTCCCTCGCATCCAGGATCTGGGCGATGTGCATGACGCGGATGTCACGGTCGACCGCACCCTGCGCATGCAGGCGCGCAAGCGCGCCCTTGATGTTCATGAGGCAGGGCACGTCGGCTCCGCACACGACGTCGGCGCCCGTCTCGATGATGGTCGCGCACTTCTCCTTCACGATCTCGGCCGAAATCTCGGGCTCCTTGAACGAGAAGGTGCCGCCAAAGCCGCAGCAACGCTCGGCGTGCACCATCTCGATGTACTCGAGCCCGTCGACCGCCTCGAGCAGCTTGAGGGGCGGCTCCTTGATGCCGAGCATGCGCGTGACGTGGCAGCTCTTGTGGTAGGTGACCTTGTGATGGAAGCTCGCGCCCACATCGGTCACGTGCAGCTGGTTGACGATGAAATCGGTGAACTCGAACATGCGTGGACGGATGCGCTCGACCTTGTGCAGGTACTCCACATCCTCGAGCACCGTGGGGTAATCGTTGATGATGGCGTTCATGCACGAACCGGTGAGCGAGACAATCGTCTCGTACTCGTCGAGGTCGTAGGCATCGAGTATGTTCTTGGCGACGGGTACCGTCTCCTTGGCGTATCCCGAGTTGAGAAGCCCCTGTCCGCAGCAAACCTGCTCTTCGGGCATCTCGACCTCACAACCGAGGCGCTCGAGCACGTTGACCGCGGCGATGCCAATTTCGGGATAGAACATGTCGACCATGCAACCGGGGAAAAACGCAACTTTCATGCGATTCGCACTCCCTCCAGGAATTCTCTCGGGCGGTATCTCTCCCATTGTATTCGTTTTGAAGAAGAAATGCGCATGTCGCACATACCGCAGACGCGATTGCCATGCGCGGGCATTCGGTGGCGTCCCTTGATTTGCGGTATCATGCAAAAAGTTATGTGTGAATTATGTTGGGAGAAACCATGGAGCTCTTGAGAAAGTGGAATTCGATTAGCCTCATCTGGCGCATCGTCATGGGTCTGGTCATCGGTGCCGTCCTGGGCGTGTGCTCCCAGGCATTCACATGGGACCAGATCATGATCATCGACCTGCTGGGCACGCTGTTCGTCAGCGCGCTGAAGGCCGTCGCCCCCATCCTCGTCTTCTTCCTGGTCCTGAGCGCGCTTGCCAACGCCAAGACCGCCGGCTCCATGAAGACCGTCATCCTGCTCTACATCGTGTCGACTATCCTCTCGGCGTTCATCGCCGTGCTCGTGAGCTTCGCCTTCCCTGTCGACATCCAGCTCGCGAATCCGCCCGAAGACGTCGCCGCCTCCCCCGAGGGCATCGGCGCCGTGCTCCTCACGCTCGTGACCAACATCTTCTCCAACCCCGTCGACGCGCTCATGAAGGGCAACTTCATCGGCATCCTGGCATGGGCGATCGTTCTCGGCATCGCGCTGCGCAGCGCCAGGCAGTCCACCAAGACCGTCTTCGAGAACATCTCCGAGGCGATCACGCGCGTCGTGCGCTGGATCATCAACCTCGCACCGTTCGGCATCCTCGGCCTCGTCTACACCTCCGTGTCCACGAGCGGCCTCGAGATCTTCACCTCCTATGGCGCGATCATCCTGCTGCTCGTCGGCTGCATGCTGCTCATCGCCCTCGTGGTCAATCCCATCATCGTCTTCGTCTGCATCCGCAAGAACCCCTACCCGCTCGTCCTGCGTTGCCTCAAGGACTCGGGTATCACGGCGTTCTTCACCCGTAGCTCGGCGGCGAACATCCCCGTCAACATGGAACTGTGCCAGAACCTTGGCCTGAACAAGGACAACTACTCCGTCTCCATCCCGCTCGGCGCGACCATCAATATGGCGGGCGCGGCCGTCACCATCTCGATCATGACCATGGCGACCGTGCACCTGCTCGGTATCCAGGTCGACTTTCCCACGGCAGTCGTGCTGAGCATCCTGTCCGCCGTTGGCGCCTGCGGCGCATCGGGTGTGGCCGGCGGCTCGCTGCTGCTCATCCCGCTTGCCTGCTCGCTGTTCGGCATCGGCCAGGATATCGCCATGCAGGTCGTCGCCGTCGGCCTCATCATCGGCGTCATCCAAGACTCCTGCGAGACGGCGCTCAACTCCTCCTCTGACGTGCTGTTCACGGCATCCGCCGAGTACATGGCGCGTCGCAAGAAGGGCATCGAGTTCTTCCCCGGCAAGGACGCACCGCTGCCCGTCGAGGAAATCGAGGAGGACAAGCTCGACGAGGCGCAGCTCGAGGGCACTGAGGACACTTGGGCCGCCAAGGAGATTGGGTAGAGGTTTTCTCGCTGTCGCATATTCGTGAAACGTACGGGGCGGTTGCACATGCAGCTGCCCCGCGTTTTTGTCGAATAAAACGGCAACTACAAGACATAAGCTATGAAGAGCTGGTGATGAGTAATTTGCCCGTAATGAATTTCTTATCAGGCTGTCTAATGAGCAACGAGAAACAATCCTATGCACTCGTGCGCTGCAGCTCGTCCGGGCATTGCCGCAAAACACTCCGGCTCCATTCTGGTTTCGCTCCGATTCCATATAGGTTCTGGGGGTGGATGACTCGGACGGTGTTTTCATACCATGATCGCGATCCGCATTACGCCTGCGATTGGAGAGAAGATGGAAGACAGGAGCGCCGACGAGAAGAGGAAAGATGACAGCAGTCGGCGGTCCGAGACTTGCGACATGAGGCATGCACCCGTTTTTCCCGGTGAATTCAAGTTCACCAACGACGGCATGTTCAAAAAGGTCATGCAGGACGAGTCCATCTGCAGAAGGCTACTCGAGCGCATCTTAAACGTCGAGGTAGGACGCATCGTCTATCGCGACGAGGAGATGGAGGTCAATTCTGGCATCTTCTCGAAGAAGGTCCGCTTCGACGCCTACATCAAAGGCGAGGATGCGGTCTACGAGGTGGAAATGCAAAGCGCACGCGAGTACTTTTTGGGAAGGCGTTTCAGGTTCTACCAGGGAAAGGTCGACTCCACGCTTCTGCAACCCGGAGACGAGTACGCCGATCTTGCCGAGAGCTACATGATCTTCATCTGCAGGGACGACCCCTTCAGATGCGGAGATCCAGTCTATTGTTTCGAGACATTGAACAGGAAGCGCCTGGAACTCGACCCGAAAAGCGGAATGCATTGGGTGGCATTGAACGCGTCTGCTTGGGGAAAGGAGGACAATCCAGGCATGCGCGACTTACTCGACTACGTGTACAATGGCACCGTGGCCAAGGGGGACGAGCTCATCGAGGACATCGAGCGGGCCGTCTATGAAGCCAATCATGACGAGGATTGGGTGGACGCCATGTGGGCAGGCATCAGCATCGAGGAGAACGCGGAGCGCAGAGTACGCTTGGCGGCTCGCGCCGCCGCAGAAGAGGCCCGCGAAGTGGCACTAGCCGAAGGCGAAGCAATCGGTGAGGCCAAAGGCAAGGCCGAAACTCGTGCGCAATACAACGTCCTTGTCGCCAAACTTGCATCCGAAGGGCGCATCGATGAGCTTGCCACCGCAGTCAATAATCCCGCGAAGCTCGACGCCCTGTTCGCCGAGCTCTCATGAGGCGTGCCCGGGGACTTTTTGATGCGGGTTTCCGTCTCGCGAAACAAGTCCTGCGACGTGGGCAGGTCCTTGAATTCTATGGCCGAAGTGCCCCAAATGCTTTGCTCATTGATTGGCCTTTCTTCGCTCAGCTGTCTTGATCAAATCGGAATAAACAGCATCGCGTTCATCTCGCATCTCGCGTATAAGCGCAGCTGGGTCCGGAAGCTCTCCGTCAGTTGACAATGGTTCTATATCGATACGCTCGAAGGTTTCCTTACGACATTTGGCACGAACAACATCCCGGTTTGCATCATTCGAACAGCCTGACTGATGTGCAAAAGACATCCGAAAAGGTCGATTAGCCGTCATGCTGCTCCTTTAAAACACAATACAGAAATATGCTTTACGTAAAGCATATATGCTATACTACCCTGTGTCAAAGGAGGAAGCATGGGTGCTCAGGCAATGCTCAACGTTCGTATGGACAAAGGCCTCAAGGCAGAGGGCGATAGCGTGCTGGCACATGCCGGCACAAGCGCGACCGAGGCAATCCGCTCGCTCTATCGCTTCATGGAGTCGCATCAAGAAGTGCCTCCGTGTTGCCTCGACTCGCAGGAGGCAACGCCGCGAGATGCCAGGCGCGCGATGATGCGCGAGCTTGTGGACATCGCGCCGTTGCAGCCCGGCGAGAACGTCAATTCGATTAGAGCCGCACGTCTATCCCGCATGGAGTTCTAGGACAACCATGAAAGTACTTTTTGATACCTGCGTCGCCATAGACATATTTGGCAGATCAAGTTTCTTCTTCGATTCGTTCTGCGCCTATGACGTAGCTCTCATTAGGGGATTTGACCCTTGCCTCTCCGTATCTTCCACCACTGACATTTGTTACCTGCTGCACGCGAGGGGCTTTGCCGACAAAAAACGAGCTGTCGAGCTCACGGCAAAATGCCTCGAGCTATTCGATCTTGTGGAGAACACGGGGCGGGACTGCATGCGCGCATGCGACAACTCCATGAGTGATTACGAGGACGCGCTCATCGCCGCTAGCGCTTACCGAGCAGGCGTCGACCTCATCATCACCAGAAACGCCAAGGATTTCAAAGAGTCTCCTGTCGCAGCCATGGCACCATCGCAATTCGTGGAAGCCTTCAAGCCGGATAACATCACGTACGCCAATCTAGACTTCGAAGATTAGAGTCTAGGTTCCCTTCCCTACAGCGCCGCGAGCACCTCGTCGACGCTGCGTTTGACCTCGGCCTTGGCCTTCTCGACGTCGATGGTCTCGTACTCCCCGTCCCTGTAGAGCACCTGGCCATCGCACATAGTGAGCACCACGTCCGCGCCATTGGCGCTATAGACGATGTTGGTCGCGATGTCGTGCACGGGCGTCATCCACGGCGTGTCGATGTCCATGACGACGAGATCGGCGCGCTTGCCCTGCGCTAGCACGCCGCAATCATGGCGACGCTGGGAGCGCGCGCCGTTGACCGTGAGCATACGCAGAATCTCCTTGGGCGTGATGATGGCGGGGTCGAGCGCGTTGCCCTTCTGGGCGCAGGCGAGCAGGTACGCGCTCTGCAGGATGTTGTGGGTGTTGTTCGACGCCATGCCGTCCGTGCCGATCGAGCAATGCACGCCGGCATCGATCATGGCCTGCACCGGAGCAAATCCGCTCGCGAGCTTCATGTTGCTCGCGGGGTTCAGGCTCACGTTCACGCCCTTGGCCGCCATGAGCTCGATGTCGGAGGGCTCGACCCACACGCAATGCGCCGCGGTGACGGGAACGTCGAAGGCTCCCAGGTAATCGAACCAGGCCGCCGGGGTCATGCCGTCGTGTCGCTCCTTGCACTCGTCGCACTCGAGCTTGGTCTCGGCCAGGTGGATGTGCAGGCCCGTATCATGCGCCTTGGCCTCGGCCACGCAGCGCTCGATCATGCCCTGGGGCGTGGTGTACTCGCCGTGCACGCACATGTCAATCTTCACGCGACCATCGCCGGCATTCTGATACTCGGCAAAGAGCTGTTCGTTCACCGCGGCCACGGGCAGCGTGTCGTAGTCGGTCTCAACAAAGCACATCGTGCCACCATCGCAGTGGTTAGCCTTCATACCCGCCTCGAGGGTCGCCTCGCAGCGGTCGATGGTGGCGAAGTACATGTCGGTGTAGCCCACCACGCCATAGCGCAACATCTCGGCCTGGCTGAGCATGCAGCCCCAGTAATGGTGCTTCTTCTCCATATCCATCTTGCCCTCGAAGGGCCAGACCGTGTCATTGAGCCACTGCTGCAGGGGCTGGTTTTCGGCGTAGCCGCGCAGTAGCGTCATGGGCGTGTGCGCGTGCGTGTTGTAGAACGCGCTCATGAGCAACTTGCCGGTGCCATCGTAGCGCTCGCCAAAGCGCGCGGTGTCGGCGGGCTCCTCGGCACCCACGTAAGTGATGTGACTGCCCTCAATGCCCACGAACATGCCGCGCTTGTGGTCGAGGTTCTCGTCGAGGATGTCGATGTTGGCAAAAAGCATGAGCTAATCCTTTCAGGTTTCAGGGTGAGACACATTGGACAGGTACATCTGTCTCATTATGGAACAAATGAGACAGATGTACCTGTCCAATGTGTCTCACCCATCTCACTTCGCGTACTTCTCGAGCAGGCTGCCGCCGCAGCTGGAACCGCAGCCCGCGGCGCACGAATAGCAGATAGGGCTCGTCTTGATGTGCCGCTTGAACAGCGGCTCATCGACGATGTCACGCACGTTGGCCGGACCGTCCAATGGCAGGCCCAGGACGTGGTTGACCTCGCAGTCATAGAGGCCGCCATCGTAATCGACGTTGAGCTGCGTGCGGCACATGATATGGGCGACGGTGGCGCCGTTGTAGTTGTCCGCGAGCAGCCTGTTGTACGCGTCGTAGGTGCGCGCAGCGAGCAGCTTGCCGGCAAAGCGCCCCATGTTCCAGTTGTTCATCGCGTACAACCCGTTGAACTTCACGCCCTCGGCATGTTCGAGCTCGTAGCGGTAGAAATCCTCCAGATCGGCCTGGTCGGGCGGCAGGAAGGGCCCGTCGACGTTATAGGCCAGGTCGATCTGCAACTCGGGGTCGACACCGTAGCCAAGTGCGTTCATGTCGCGCAGCACCTTCATGATGCTCGCGAAGCTACCGGCTCCGCGCTGCTCGTCCACGCCGGCGGCATCGAAGTAGGGCATCGAGGTGACGAGCTTGACCTTGTGCTTGACGTAGACGTCCTTGAAATGCGCGTATTCGGGATCGTCCAGGATGACGAGGTTCGAGCGCACGATCACCTGCTCGGCGATCCTGGACGCCTCCCCGATGAACCATTCGAGCTCCGGGTTCATCTCGGGCGAGCCGCCAGTTATGTCCATGACCTTGAACCCGCCGGTCTCGAAGGCGGCAAGCACCGCCTCCATGGTCTCGCGCGTCATGCACTCCTCGTTCTTGGGCGAGCAGGACAGATAGCAGTGGTTGCAGGCGAGATTGCAGCGATAGGTGACGTTGACCTGCATGGTGTCGAGACTCGCGCTCTCGAGTAGGGCCTTGTCGTGAATGCGCTCGTCGAAAGGCTCGATGCCGAGCTTGGCGCAGGAGTCCTCGATCCACTCGAGGTCGATGCCGCGCTTGCCCCGCGTGACCTGCAATGCGGCATTGGCCGCCGCAAAGTCGAAGGGGCCGACGTGCTCGCGCCGCGGCGTTATCCTGAAGTGCTCGCCGTAGCGGCTGTTCTCGAGGAAGGTCGCCATGTTGCCGCTGACGGCAACGGGACGGTCCTTGATGAAGCGCATCTCGCCATCGAGGTCGAAATAGCGCTTGTTCTCGGGCATGGTGCCCAGATAGGTCGCCGTCTGCTGGTAGTCCTCCTCGCGGTCCTCGAACTTGTCGCACTTGATGGCGCGCATAGTGCGCGACGCGAAGCCGATGCTGCCGAGCTTGGTCGCGATCTGGAAGTCCCCGACTTCGAGCGGCTCGTGGGCGACGTCATAGCAGACCTGCGTGCCGCAACGCGCCAGCATGCGCCGGAAGTCCTCGACGTACATGGCGCCGGACAGGCACTCGCCGCGCAGGATGGGATCGTCGTAGAACCCCTCCGGCACGCGTCGGTCGGAAAATATGTCCGAGAAGTACAGCTCTCCCCCGGGCTTGAGCACGCGGAATATCTCCTCGAAAAGCTCCTGCTTGAAGGGCGAGAGGTTGATCACGCAGTTGGAGATGACGACGTCGACGTTCTCGCTGGGAATCGCGGACATGTCCTCGATGTAGCTCTCGATGAACTCGACGTTGCTCTGGGGCAAACCCAGCCGCTCGATCTGTGCGGCCTCGTGACTGCGCGCGAACTCGAGCTGGCTCGGTGTCATGTCGACGCCGATGACGTGGCCTTCCGGCCCAACGAGCTTGGCAGCGATGAAGACGTCGCGACCCGTGCCGCAGCCCAAATCGAGCACCGTGGCACCTTCGAGCGCCGGCGGCAGGGGGCTCCCGCACCCGTAGAAGTGCGAGACGATTTCCGGGTCGAGCTCCGGGAAGATGTCGAGCACGTACTTGGGGGGAGCCGTGGTGGCGCAGGTGCACGCATTGGTGCGCAGGTCCTCGCTATCCGCAAGTGTCTCGCCATAATACTCGCGCACCATGGCGCGGATGTCGACCCCTGCCACGGCTACCTTCCCTCGTCGCCCATGTTGAAGCACTCGGTGAAGAACACCTGCGCGTCCAGGTTGTACTTGTCGCAGACGAAATCCACGGCATCGTCGACGATACGCGCGAAGGGCCGCGACTCGCACACGGCACGCGCGTTGATGATCATGGACATCTTCTTGTGCTTGCGCAGGAAGGGCTGCGTGTGCTCGATGTCGTAGTCGATGCCCAGAAGCGAGCACTTGTTGAAGTCACCGGCACCAGCCGTCGCGAAGGTCTTGAGGTGTGGGACGTTGCGCTTCTTTTCGATGAGCCCCATGCGAATCTCCTCGATGAGATCGTCGATGACGGCGTTGCAGTCGATCTTCTCGTCGTCGAGCTGCTTGAAGAAGAGACGGCGGTTGTACCAGGTGAGGGTCTTTTCGGCCTCCTGGAACTTCTCGTTGTCGCGCACCGAGAAGTTCTTGAGCATACTCTCGTGCGTCTCGAGGTACTCCGCGAGCTCGGGAATGCCATCGCCACGCAGTGCCGAAATGGTCATGACCGGAATGTCCGGACACGCCTCGCGCAGGAAGGCGACGTCGCGCTCGACCTCCTCGGGCGTCATGACGTCGATCTTGTTGAGCACGATGAGGTCGGCTTCCTCGAGCTGAAGCTGCATGAGGTACTTGATCTCCTCGGGCAGGTTGATGTCCTCGCCCTCGGGCAGCAGCAGCTTGATGCGCTCGGGATCGACGAGCACCGTGAACGGCGACAGCGTAATCCAATCCGCGCAGTCGTCCACGAGACGATGGTAGACGTGATCGAGCGCGCCGACGCCCAAACCGGGGATGTCGCTCATGACGAAGATGGCGCCATCGCGGTCACGCAGGCGGCGAATCTTGTCGATGGTGTTGTCCATCTGGTAGCAGATGCACCCGCTCGCGATCTCCTCGACCGTGCACCCGCTCGTCTGCGTGAGGTTGGTGTCGACGAGATTCGCGCCCAGGTCGTTGGCGATGATGCCGACCTTGCCGTAGGTCTTGTTCATGTGCTCGCCCAGGGCGATCATCGTCGTGGTCTTGCCCGCGCCCAGAAACCCGCTCATGACCATGAAGCGAATCTTGTCGGACGTGACGTCGGCATCCTTCTTGGCTGCCTTGGTCGTCGCCGTATCCTCGTGCATGGCGGAGGCCCCGCCGTATGTGTTGAACGTATCGTATGGCATCTAACGCTCCATCTTGCTAGCAGCAGCTCGCGTTGATCGGCTGGTCGTCCTCGTCATACACGCCCTCGTAGTCGGGAGCCGTCTTGATGATGGGGTCGCCATGGGTATCGCCGATGTGCTGGTCGCGATTGCCCGTGTACTCAAAAGCCGCACTATAGCGCGAGTGAGCCGCTATTGCGGAGACGTTGCCGCAAACGGGGCAGGTCTTGCCCGTGGGGAACTTGATGTTGAAGTCGAAGAGGAACATGTCCGGGTAGTCGGGAAGGTTGCCCTTGTAGGTCACCGTCTCGCCATAGGACTCGCACACGTCCTCGGCCCAGCTCGACTTCATCACGCGCGCGGTTATGGTCGCGAACGCGATATCGGGGAACAGCGCCTGCTCGCTTGCCGAAAGCGGCGTCTTGAAGGTCATGGGATAGCGCGGGTCGAGAAAACCGAAATGCTGCACGAGACGGCGGAAGTCGTTGATGTACATGGCACCGGCCAGACGCAGGGCACGTAGCTTGATGTCATGGGCCTTCTCGAGCGGGATGCGACGATCGGTGAATACGTCAGTGAAGTACCATTCACCGTCTTCCTTGAGGATGCGGTGCACCTCCCTGACGTACGCCTCCTTGTCGGGAGAGAGGTTGAAGGTGCAGTTCGAGATAACGATGTCGACGGACTCGTCCGGAATCATCGAAAGGTCCTCGGGCACGCCGTGAATGAGCTCGACGTTGGGAGCGTCATAGCCAAACTGGGCGATTTCCTGGTCAAGGTACTTCTCGGCCCTGGCAAGGCGGCTCGCATCGGGTTCCACGCCGATGACCTTGCCCTGCTCGCCCACGAGCTGTGCGGCGAGGTACGTGTCGCGCCCTGACCCGCAGCACAGGTCGACCACCGTGCATCCCTCCATGAGCGGCGGCATGGGAGCACCAAACTCGTGGAAGTGGTTCTTTATCTCGGCGGAGATGTTGAAGAGCCGCTCGCGAGCGGAGGGCAGAATCGTCTCATCCGTGTCGCGCGTGCGGGCCGTCGCCTGCGGATCGGGATCCTGCACGGCGGCTATCTCCGCATAGTATTTCGCGGGATCGACGTCCAACGTGTACCAATCGTGATAACCCTGATAATCCATGTCGGTTCCTTTCTCCTTCGACGAAAACGGGGCTTTCTCTGCGCTTGCGCGGGGCTTTTGGCGAGTTTCTCCGCGTATATTCTCGTATTTGATATTTACACTTGCGCCAGTAGCAGATTATATCCTATACTGGTTAGTGTCAACTCGCTTACGCATATGCAGCGCATGATTCGCTTCGTTGCGGGCAGATGCTTGGGACATGCTTCTAGGCCGGCACGTCCCAAGCATCTCGTAAGCACCCTTTTTGCCGCATACGCGGCTTTCTTTCTTTTCGAGCAAGATTTGGCGTATGATGAAGCCCTATTCGATTCACGTAAGGGAGCTAATACATGTGGTCTGCCTGCCACCCAAAGTCCGAAGAGCAACTCAGTGAATGCGGACAGCTCGGCAAGAGCCTGAGCCGCCTAACGCAACCTTCGATTCTCGCCGTGCTCGCGCGTTCCGATAAGCCCGTGCACGGATACCTCATCATCCAGGAGATGACGAGCGGTCCCATGTTCAACGGCAATGCCCCCGACCCCACAGGCATCTATCGCATCCTCAAGCAGATGGAGAACAACGGACTGGTCACGAGCGAGTGGGACACGTCGGAATCCGGCCCCGCCAAGCGCTGCTACAACCTGACCGATGACGGACGGGCTTGCCTGCGCCGCTGGATAGACGCGTTGGCTTGCTATGCGGCCAGCATCCAGGATCTGCGCACGCTCGCATGCGACGCCCTCGACATCCCCGTCCCCGAGCAACCGGTCTGCCTAAAGGAGCTCGAGGTCTAGAGTCGAAGGGCGGCGCACACCTCGTCGGCACAGGCAAGCCCATCGGCAATCGCCGTCGCCACGAGCGTCGAGCCCATGCGCGCATCGCCGGCCACGTAGACCGGCACTATCGCGTCGCCAACTGCCCGCAACCCATGCAATTCATCCGCATCCGACGCGCGCATGACGCCAAACGCCTCGAACAGCGCATCGTCCGCCCCGAGAAAGCCCTTGGCGATGAGGACGAGCTGGGCGGGAATCTCCCGTTGCGTCTCCTCGACGAGGTGCCTGCCCCCGTCATAGGCGAGGTCCTGGATGCATACGGCCTCGACAGCGCCATTGCCCACGAAGGCGATCGTGTCCGTCGACCAGATGCGCGGGTCGTTGCCGAGCAGCTCCTCGGCCTCGCGCTGCCCGTACCCTTGCGTGTAGGCCGCTCTCGGACCGGGCCACGAGGCGCTACCCTCGTCCGAGGGCCGCTGCGCGCGAATGACCTGGCGCACGCTCTTCGCGCCCTGGCGCAAGGCGCAGGCAACGCAATCGACGCCGGTATCGCCGCCACCGATGACTACGACGTCCTTGCCCGCCGCGTCGATCGTCGCATCGCGCCCCTCGAGTAGCGCACGCGTCACCTCGCCCAGGTAGTCGAGCGCGAGGTGGATGCCATCGAGCTCGCGTCCCTCTATGGGCATGTCGCGGGCGACGCTGGAGCCGACGGCAAGGACGACGGCATCGGAAGCCGAGAGGATCTTTCCCGCCATCTGGACAGCGTCCGTCCCGCAGGCGAACTCCACACCAGAATCGCGCATGAGGTCGATGCGACGCTGCACGACCTCCTTGGGAAGCTTCATGTTGGGAATACCGTAGGTGAGCAGGCCACCGAGGCGCTCGTCCCTCTCGTACACGCGCACGCGCACGCCACGTCGTGCGAGCTCCCAGGCAAGCGCCAAGCCGGCGGGACCGGACCCCACGACGCTCACGAGCGGGGCGGCGTCAGGCGCGGGGACAAGCGGACGCATGCCCCGGCTCCACCCGTAGTCGGAGAGTAGACGCTCGTTGTCGTGGATGGTGACCGCATCGTCATGCAAGCCGAGGTTGCATGCGACCTCGCACGGCGCCGGGCACACGCGGCCGGTGAATTCCGGAAAGGGATTGGTCAGCAGCAGACGTGCGTACGCATCGTCGAGCCGTCCGCGGTAGAGCAGGTCGTTGACCTCGGGAATGAGGTTATGGAGCGGACAGCCCGTCGCGGCGACGATGTCGTCAAGGACGCCGCCGCTCTGGCAAAACGCCACGCCGCAGTTCATGCAGCGGCTCGCCTGCTCGCGTTGCTCGTCGGCGCAAAGCGGTAGCGCGAACTCCCCGTAATCCGCCACGGCCTCGCGCGCGGGACGCACGCCGTGCTCCCTACGTTCAACCTGGAGATATGCTCCCGTGCGCCCCATGTCACGCCTCCGCTCTCAGTAACTCGAAGGCACGTTCCTGTGCCTCCTCGTGCGTGCAGCCGTCCGCCTCGAGCTGCGTCGTCATGACGAGCATCTTGCGATACTCGTCCGGAATGACCTTCTTGAAATGATGCGCTATGTCGTCGAAGCGGTAGAGCAGCATGACGCCAAGCGGACTGGTCGTGATCTGCACATGTGCCTCGATGAGCTCGCGGATGAGCGCGATTTCGTCTCGATCGGGCTCGAGGATGTCGACGAACTCCCGGTTGCAATGGGCCTCGAGCGAATGCGCCGCATCGTAGACGTAGGCCACGCCACCGTTCATGCCCGCCGCGAAGTTGATGCCCACCTCGCCCAGGACGAGCACGCACCCACCCGTCATGTACTCGCAGCCGTTGTCGCCGATTCCCTCGACGACCAGGTCCGCCCCTGAGTTGCGCGCGGCGAAGCGCTGCCCGGCGAGACCGTTCACGAAGCCCCTGCCCGACGTCGCGCCGTAGAAGGCGACGTTGCCCACGATGACGTTTTCCTCGGGCCTGAACGTCGCCCTGCTAGACGGGGCGACCGCGACCGTTCCGCCCGAAAGCCCCTTGCCGAAGTAGTCGTTTGCCTCACCCGAAATCGTGAGCATGATGCCCTTGGGCAAAAACGCACCAAAGCTCATGCCGCCCGACCCGCTGCAGTCGATCCTGATGAAATCGTAGGGCAGTCCCTCGGGATGATGCGCCGTCACGTCGGACCCGAGCATGGTGCCCACGCAACGGTTCACGTTCGTGATGTCCACGTGGAAGTTGATGGGTTCGAGACGCTCGCGCGCGAACTGCGTATAGGGGATGAGCAGCGTCGCGTCGAGTGTCTCGGGCAACGTATTGGGAGCCTGGGCGCTGACGAGGAAATGGGGACAATGCGCGTCGGGAATCGCGCGGCCGAAGTCGACCTGCGACTTGGCGAGTAGCGACGAGAGGTCGAGCAGGCGTGCCTTCCACGAGCGCACGGCGCGGGTCTGCCGCAGGCATTCGACATGCCCCACCATCTCGTCGACGGTGGCAAACCCCAGCTCGGCCATGATCTGGCGTAGTTGCTCGGCCACGAACATCATGTAGTTGACCACGTACTCGGGCTTGCCGGTGAAGCGGTTGCGCAGACGGCAATCCTGCGTGGCGATGCCCACCGGGCAGGTGTCCTTCTGGCAATCGCGCTGCATGAGGCAGCCCATCGCGATGAGCGGCATGGTGGCAAAACCGAACTCCTCGGCACCGAGCAGACAGGCAATGGCGACGTCGCGCCCGTCCATGAGCTTGCCGTCGGACTCGAGGACGACACGCGAGCGCAGGCCGTTTTGCATGAGCGTCTGCTGCGTCTCGGCCAGTCCCATCTCGAGGGGCAAACCCGCGTGATGGATGGAGTCGCGCGGCGCGGCACCCGTTCCGCCGTTGGCTCCCGAGACGAGAATCTTGTGCGCACCGCCCTTGGCCACGCCCGTTGCGATGGTGCCCACGCCGGCCTCCGAGACGAGCTTGACGGAGACGCGTGCGTGCGGGTTGGCGTTCTTGAGATCGAAGATGAGCTCGGCCAGATCCTCGATGGAGTAGATGTCATGGTGCGGTGGTGGGGAGATGAGGCTGATGCCCGGCGTGGAGCGACGTGTGCGGGCGATCCACGGCCACACCTTCCCGCCCGGCAGATGTCCGCCCTCGCCGGGCTTGGCCCCCTGGGCCATCTTGATCTGCAGCTCGCTCGCGCTCATGAGATAGCGACTCGTCACGCCAAAGCGGCCCGACGCGATCTGCTTGATCGCGGAGCGCTTGCTATCACCGTTGGGCAACGTCGCCTCGCGAGCCGGGTCCTCGCCGCCCTCGCCGGAGTTCGAGCGCCCGCCCAGACGATTCATGGCGATGGCAAGGCATTCGTGTGCTTCCTGCGAGATGGAGCCGTAGCTCATGGCACCCGTGTTGAAGCGCTTGACGATCTCGCTTGCCGGCTCGACGTCACACAGCGGGATTGCCGGCCGCTGCGCATCGAAGTCGAGCAGGTCGCGCAGGACGACGGCGCGCCCTTCCTGGTGCACGGCCTGGCTGTACTGCTCGAAGAGCTCGGGGCTATCCTCGCGCACCGCGCGCTGCAGCAAGTGGATGACGCGTGGCGTGATGAGATGCTCCTCGCCTTGCGGACGCCAGGAGGTGATGCCCGCGCTGGGAAGCTGCTCGGGAGAGGGCGAGTGCGCCTGGGCAAGCGCCAGCTCGTAGCGCTCGTCGCATTCGCGTTGCAGGTCATCGAGCGTGAGACCGCCAATGCGGCTTACCGTTCCCGTGAAGTGCCGCTCGACGAGCTCGTCGGACAGGCCCACCGCCTCGAACACCTGGGCGGCATGGTAGCCCTGCATGGTCGAGATGCCCATCTTGGACATGATCGACACGATGCCCGAAACGACCGCCTTGTTGTAGCGGGCGATGGCGGCGTCGACGTCACCGTCGAGCACGCCGCTGCCACACAGCGCGCGGATGGTGTCATGGGCGAGGTATGGGTAGACTCCCGATGCCGAGTAGCCCACGAGAGTCGCGAAGTCATGCGGCGTGATCGCATCGCCGCATTCGACGATGATGTCGACCTGGGTGCGAATTCCGCAACGCAGCAGGTGGTTGTGCACGCTCGCGACGCTCAGCAGCGATGGCACGGGCACAAGCCCGCGTCCCGCGCGGTCGGAAAGCGCCAGGATGTTCACGCCGCCGCGCACGAGCCCCTCCGCTTGCCTACCGAGTTCCTCGACCGCCCGGGCCAGGGCGTGCGGTCCGTCATCGGGCGCATAGGCGGCCACGAGCTTTGCGGCCTTGAAGCCCTTTTGCCCGATGGAGGCAAGCGCAGCGAACTGACCTTCGTTCAGAAGCGGCGTGTCGAGTCTGACAAGACGGCAGTTGGAGCGCGCATCCTCGAGAAGGTTGCCGTGGTTTCCCAGATACAGCAGCGTCGAGGTGATGTATGACTCGCGCAGCGCGTCAATGGGCGGGTTGGTCACCTGCGAGAACATCTGGTTGAAGTAGTGGTAGAAGCGTCGCGGACGCTCCGAGAGGCACGCGAGCGGCGTGTCCTCGCCCATGGACGCCAGCGGAATGGCCCCGGCATCGGCCATGGGAATGATGGCCTCCTCGATGTCCTCGAAGCAGAAGCCGTGTATGGCCTGTCGCTCCGAAAGGGAGATGTCCGCATCGTCGGCATGACCCGCATCCTCTTCGGCACCCTTGATGAGCGATGCCAGGGCGAGCGTCTCGGCCTTGATCCACTCACGGTAGGGCTTCTCGTTGGCGAGCCTGTCCTTGATTTCGTCGTCGTAGAGCACGCGGCCCTGTTCCGGGTCGACCATGAGCATCTGACCCGGTCCGAGGCTACCCGAAACGAGGATCTTCGCCGGGTCGATGTCGAGCACGCCCGCCTCGCTCGACAGGATGAGGCGATCGTCGGAAGTCACGCAATAGCGGGCGGGACGCAGACCATTACGGTCGATGACCGCGCCCAGCATCGTTCCGTCAGAAAACGCGATTGCGGCAGGGCCCTCCCACGCCTCGGTGAGCATCGACTGGTACTGATCCCAGGCGCTGCGCTTGGTGGTGAGCACCTCGTTCTTGTCCCACGGCTCGGGAAGCAGCATCGACACGGCACGTATGAGCGAGCGGCCGTTCATGGAGATGAACTCGAGCATGTTGTCGAGCATGGCCGAGTCGGAGCCCTCGCCGTTGAAGACGGGCAGGACCTTCTCGAGATCGGCCCCCATGACCGGCGAGTACAGATGCGGCTCGCGGGCCCGTGCCCAGTTGACGTTGCAACGCAACGTGTTGATCTCGCCGTTATGGACCATGTAGCGCTGGGGATGGGCACGCTCCCACGACGGCGTCGTGTTCGTGGAGTAGCGCGAGTGGACGAGCGCGATGGCCGAATCGGTCATCGCGTCATCGAGGTCGCGGAAGAAGCGGCGCATCTGCGTGGAGACGAGCATGCCCTTGTAGACGATCGTGCGCGCGCTCATCGAGCAGACGTAGAAGATCTTGCCGTCGAGCGACGGCGTTTCGCGTGCGCGCTTCTCGATGGTGCGACGGCAGACGTAGAGCTTGCGCTCGAAATCGTCGCCGGCCTCGACGCCCGAGGGACGCCCCACGAACGCCTGCTTGATGACGGGCATGCATTCGAGCGCCGTCGTGCCCAGGTCACGGCTGTCGACGGGAACGTCGCGCCAGAACAGCAGCGGGATGCCCTCGGCCGCGCAACCGTCCTCGAAGACGCGCATGCCCTCGGCGAGCCCTTCGGCATCCGTGGGCAGAAAGAGCATGGCGACACCATATTCCCCCTCGTCGGGAAGGAGGCTTCCGCATTTCTGCGCCTCCTTGCGAAAGAAGCGGTGCGGTACCTGGATGAGGATGCCCGCGCCGTCACCGGTGTTGGGCTCAAGGCCCACGCCGCCGCGGTGCTCGAGGTTGACGAGCACGGACAGGGCATCGTCGATGATCTGGTGCGAACGCACGCCCTTGAGGTTAGCCAGGGCCCCGATGCCGCAGGCATCGTGTTCGAACTCGCTTCGATACATCGATGGCTCGGCGTACGGGCGGCTCCCGGTTCGGTCAGTCATCTCGCCTTGCATACCCATACCTCTTCTTCATGGTGATTGGTTCCCATAACTACAGAGCAGGATAATCGGAGTACGTTACGCGCATGTTTCGGATGCGGCATTTTGTGATTTCCATACGTTGGGGAATGAGACAGTTGCTCAGAGACGTTGTCTCATTTGCTGCAAATGAGACAACGTCTCTGAGCAACTGTCTCATTCCCCCAGTCCACGTTCCTATCGCAGCCTTGCTCGCGGATGCGTCGAGAGGTACTCCTCGCGAATGTGGCTCCGGTCGACGTGCGTGTAGATCTGCGTGGTCGATATGTCGCTGTGACCGAGCATCTCCTGCAGGATGCGCAAATCGGCGCCCCCTTCGAGCAGATGCGTCGCGAAACTGTGGCGCAACGTGTGCGGATGCAGCCCCTCGATATGGACGTTGCGCCCGTACTTCTCGACGAGCTTGCAGACGCTGCGACGCGTCAAACGCCCACCTCGCGCGTTGACGAAGATGGCATCCGGGTCCTGCGCAGCCGCCTTGCCCTTGGCGTGCAGATGGGGGCGTCCGTCACGCAGATACTCGTCGAGCGCGCGACGCGCCGAGCCCAGAAGCGGGACGAGCCGCTCCTTGCCGCCCTTACCGCGTACGCGCACGAGCTCGTCGTCGAGGAGCAAGTTGCCAAAGCCCAGCGAGGTGAGCTCGCTCACGCGCAAGCCGCACCCGTAGAGCATCTCGAGAATCGCGCGGTCGCGCAGACCCGCGGGCGTATCGGCAAAGGGCTGGTCGAGCAGGGCGGCAACCTGCTCGATGGTAATAGCCTGGGGCAAGCGGTCGGCCTTTTTGGGAAGGGGAACCGATGCCGCCAAATCGGCCGTTGCGATTCCCTCGCGCACGCAGAAGCGGTGGAAGCCCTTGAGTGCGGCAACATGACGCTCGGTACTACTCGACGCATAGGCACGGCGACGCAAATCCTCGATGTAATCGGTGATGTTGTCGCGCTCGATGGCATCGAGGTCATCGATGCCGACTTTGTGCATGAAGGCGAGGTAGTCACGCAAGTCGCGCCCGTATGCCTCGACGCTGGCCTGCGACAGGCCACGCTCGACGGACAGGAACGTGAGATACTCGTCAAGCGGGCCCTCGAAGGCACCGACGCTCGCGTGCGCATCCGACTTTATGACGCGAGCCGCCATGATTACCGCGCGCCCTCGCGCACGAGCGCAATGGCCAGACGCGCCGTGTTCTCAAGATCCGCGACCTTGAGGCATTCGTCGGCCGAGTGGAATTTGGTCATGCCCGTCGACACGACGAGCGGGTCGACGCCGAGCTTGACGTATTGGTTAGCATCCGTGCCGCCCGTCGACATGAAGGTGCGCGGCGTGAAGCCGGCCCGTTTCGCGGCATGGCAGAACATCCGGACGATGGGCGCGTCCTCGGCAATCCTGAAGCCGGGATACTCGAGGTTCCAGTCGACCTCTACCTGCGCACCGATCAGCTCGGCGGCTTCGCGCATGGCATCGTCCATGGCACTGCGCACCCGCTCGACATCTGCCTGCTCGACCGCACGGCACTCGCCCGTCATCTCGCATTCCGGGGCGACGACGTTGTTTGCGCTGCCACCGGATATGCGACCGATGTTGGACGCGCAGTACGCGCCCACGGCACCGAGCACGCCCGCCTGGCGCATGCGCTCGACGGCACAGCATGCGGCCTCGATGGCGCTGATGCCCTGCTCGGGGGCGACGCCGGCATGGCTCGCCTTGCCAATGAAGCGCGCCGCGAAGGTGTAGTGATACGGGGCTGCCAGGCAGGCACCGCCGACGTCGCCGGCATCGTCGAAGACGAAGCAGGGCTCGCCCGACTCAAAGTTTGCAGCGTCGAAGTTGGCGGCGCCACGGCAACCGGTCTCCTCCTGCACGCTGAAGATGATCTTGACGGTGGGGTGCTCTCCGCCCTCCTCGACGAGCGTGCGCACCGTCTCGATGATCGCCGCGACGCCTACCTTGTCATCACCGCCCAACACGGTAGTGCCATCGCTGCAGATGACCCCATCGACGATGCGGGGCTTCACGTCCTCGCAGGGCTGCACGCAGTCGAGATGTGCGGTGAGGATGATCGAACCCGGTGCGGTACCCGCAAGCTCGGCGTAGAGGTTTCCCGTATCCGATCCGATCTTGGGGCCCGCGCCGTCTATCGTCACCGTGCAGCCGCACTCCTCGAGAGCGACCTTGCAGTATGCCGCGGCCCGTCCCTCGCGGCCCGACGGGCACGGAAGCTTGATAAGGTCGAGAAAGGTATCGAGCAGGCGCTGTTCGTTCACGTGAGGGCTCCTTGCGTATCGTGGAATCCGGCTATGCGTCCGCGCGCTCTATGGCGGCGCGCACCAGGCCGAGGAACAGCGGATGCGGGCGCGTGGGACGCGACTTGAACTCGGGATGGCCTTGGCTCGCGATGAAGTAGGGATGGTCCTCGATCTCTATCATCTCGACGAGCCGGCCGTCCGGCGAGGTTCCGCTCACCGTGAGGCCCGCGTCGACGAGCTGCTGGCGAAACGCGTTGTTCACCTCGTAGCGATGGCGATGGCGCTCGCTGATGAGATCCTCGCCATAGACGCGACGGGCCAGCGTGTCCGGCTCGACCTTGCAGGGGTACGAGCCCAGGCGCTGCGTGCCGCCCTTGGCGTCGACATCCGCCTGGTCGGGCATGAGGTCGATGACCGGGTACTCGAGCTCCGCGTCGAATTCCGCCGAGGATGCCTTGGGCATACCGGCAACATCACGCGCGAACTCGCACACCGCCGCCTGCAGGCCCAGGCAGATGCCCAGGTAGGGCACGCCATGGGTGCGGGCGTAACGGGCTGCGGCGATCTTGCCCTCGAACGCGCGCACGCCAAAGCCACCCGGTACGAGAATGCCGTCCATCGAGCCAAGCACGTCCTCGGCATTGGCGTCGTCCAGCTCCTCGCCATCGATGAGGTGCACGTTCACGTTGCGATCAAGCGCCACGCCCGCATGGTGCAGCGCCTCGATGACGGAAAGGTACGCGTCGGGCAGGTCGGTGTACTTGCCGACGATCGCGATGTCGCACTCCCCGTGCGCGGCATCCTTCTTGGCGAGGTACTCGTTCCAGCTGCTCATGTCGGCATTGCATTGCTTGAGCCCGAGGCGGTCGAGCACTTCGACGTCAAAACCCTGGTCGAAGAGCGAGCGCGGAATCTCGTAGATACTCGGGGCGTCCTCGCACGCGAAGACGTGGTCGAATTCGACATCGCAGAACATCGCGATCTTCTCGCGCAGCTTGGCGCTGATCTCATGGTCGCTTCTGAGCACGAGGAAGTCCGGCTGGATGCCGAGTGACTGGAGCTCCTTGACCGAGTGCTGCGTGGGCTTTGTCTTGAGCTCGTGCGCTGCGGCGATGTAGGGCACGAGGGTCACGTGGACGAAGCACACGTTCTTGGCGCCTTGCTCGCCACGCCATTGGCGCACGGCCTCGATGAAGGGTTGGGACTCGATATCGCCCACCGTGCCGCCGATCTCGGTGATGACGATGTCGGCCTGTGTGCTGTCTGCCAGGCTGCGGATGCGATCCTTGATGGCGTTGGTGACATGCGGGATGACCTGCACCGTGCCGCCCAGAAAGTCGCCCCTGCGCTCCCTGGCGATGAGGCTCTGGTAGATGGAGCCCTGAGTGACATTGGAATCATGCGTGAGGTTCTCGTCGATGAAGCGCTCGTAGTGCCCCAGGTCGAGGTCGCTCTCGAGGCCATCGTCGGTGACGAAGACCTCGCCATGCTGGAAGGGGCTCATGGTGCCGGGGTCGACGTTGAGATAGGGGTCCATCTTCTGCATGGTGACCTTGTAGCCACGGGCCTTGAGCAAGGTACCGAGCGAGGCCGCCGTGATGCCCTTGCCCAGAGACGAGACGACTCCACCAGTTACGAAGACGAACTTTGCCATCTGATGCTGCCTCCTTGCAAATCGAACCCCAGACGCGATTCATTGTACGGCAGCTCTGTGACACAGGTTCCCGTAATCCCCATGATTTAACGGACTCGAAATACGACGATTGGATATGACAGTCGGGATGAGACAGCGTCCCTGAGCAACTGTCTCATCCCGGCGCGGCGGCACCTGTCTCATCCCAGTGGGGCAAATAACCTGTCCCCTTGTCCCACCTTGCGCTACCATGACCACCATGAAAAACGCGGACACCACAAAGTCGATTGCGCGCTCGACGGCCATGATGTCGGGGCTCACGCTCGTATCACGCGTGACCGGATTCATACGCACGTGGGCCATGGCCTTCGCGCTGGGAAACACCGTGCTCGCCGCGTCCTTCTCGCTTGCGAACAACCTGCCCAACATGATCTACGAGCTCGTCGCCGGCGGCGTCTTGTCCACGGCGTTCCTACCCATCTACCTGCAGCAACGCAACATGCGCTCGCGCGATGAGGGCAATCGCTATGCATCGAACCTGCTCTCGCTCGCGTTGATATTCCTCGGCGTCATCGCGCTGCTCGCCTCGATCTTCTCGCCGCAGGTCATGCTCACGCAGACGCTGTTCAGCTCGAGCTCGAGCGAGACGGTCGAAAACGCCGTCTGGCTCTTCCGCTTCTTCGCTTTCCAGATCATCTTCTATGGCGTGAGCGCGATCTTCGGCGGACTGCTCAACGCCGAGCGCGAGTACTTCTGGCCGGCAATCAGCTCGGTGTTCATGAATCTCATCATCATTGCGACCTTCTTCGCCTACCCCTTCGTGAACGCCGCAAGCGGGCAGGCCGGCCTGTTGCTGCTCGCCGTCGGCACGACGCTTTCCATCGCCGTGATGGCATGCGTGCAGATACCCGCGCTCGTCAAGGCGGGATTCCGGTTCCGCTTCCATATCGACTTGCACGACGAGGGCCTGCACGAGACGTTGAGGCTCGCGCTTCCCGCCATCCTCTGCACGGCCATCAACCTCGTCTCGCTCTCGTTCATGAACTCGTGTGCCCTGCACGTGGCGGCTAACGGTCCCGCGTCCGTGAGCTATGCGTGGATGTGGTACCAGTTCCCCTACGGCGTCCTGGGCGTCGCGCTTTCCACGGCGCTGTTCACCGAGATGAGTGACTGCATGTCGCACGGTGACACGACGGGCTTCAAACGCCACCTCAGCCTGGGGCTGCGCACCACCTGCCTGCTCATTATCCCCATGGCGTCCATGCTCTTCGTATGCTCCGACGAGCTCATCGGCCTGTACACCGCCGGCAAGTTCACCGCCGCCGACATCCAGCCCATCGCCGAGCTCCTGCGCGGATGGGCCTTCGCCTTGCCGCTCTATGCCTGCTACATGTTCGTCTACCGTGCCTACTCGTCGCTCAAGGACCTCAAGACCGTCGCCATCTGCAATCTCGCGCTCACCTTCGTGCAGGTCATGCTCTACATGGTCTTCACCGGCGTTATCGCCATTCCCGGTTTTAGTTCCCTGGGACTCGTGGGCATCGCATGCGGCGACATCGTCTTCTACGGCCTCATGCTCGTCGTGCTCCTGTATATCATGCGAAAGCGCATGGGCGCGTTCGGCTTCGGGCAGCTGGGCATCGCGTGCATCAAGGTCATCGTCGCGAGCGTCATCGGAGGCGCCATCGCCGAGCTCGCGTCCTGGGGCGTTGCGGGCATCGTCGACATCTCGAACATCCTGGGCAGTTTCATCACCCTCGTCATCACCGGCGCAATTGGCCTCGCCATCATCTTCGCGCTATGCCGCATCCTGGGGGTCAGCGAGGTCACGAGTGTCGTCCGACGTCTTGCCCGCCGCCTCAAGAGATAGCCGGCAAAGTGCAGCACGCATAGAACGAAACGCCAAATCGGTGCGCGTTTGTCACATACCGTTTACGGAACCTCTGTACCGACATGCTAGAATCACGGCCTCGACACAACAGGATGCGAGAGGACGCGAAGATCAATGAGGATCGGACGAATCATCACCGTGCTGCTGGCGGCGCTCACGTCGGTTGCCTGCCTAGCCGGTATCGTGGGATGCGCGGCGAGCCCCGCGGGCAACGGTGCCGATACCACGCCACTCAAGGTGGCCGCCATGAAGGGGCCGACCGCTATCGGGCTCGCGAGCCTGATGCAGGAACAGGACGCGCTTGCCGACGAGGGCAAGAAACCAGCCTACGAGTTCACGGTCGCCGCGACGGCAGACGAGCTCGTGCCGCGCGTGGCTGCCGGCGATTTCGACATTTCCTGCGTACCGGCCAACCTCGCCGTCAAGCTCTACGAGCAGACCGGCGGCGCGATCCGCGTCATCGGCATCAACACGCTCGGCGTGCTCTACGGCGTCTCGCATGACGGCGACGTACGCGACATCGGCGACCTGGCCGGACGGACGGTCTACCTGACGGGCAAGGGATCGGTGCCGGGTTACACCGTCGAATACCTGTTGGCGAAGGCCGGCGTCGCGGATAGCGTCACGCTCGAATATACCTCGGAGCCCTCCGAGGCCCTGGCACGCACGAACGTCGACCCCTCGGCCGTCGCCATCGTGCCCGAGCCCTTCGCGACCGCATCGCTTGCCAAGGACGCCACCCTCGTTCGCGTGCTCGACCTCACGGCACTGTGGGACGAATCCACCGGCACACAGGCAGGGCGCTTCGTCACGGGCGTGACCGTGGCTCGAAGCGAGCTCATCGACGATGACCCCGAGGCCGTCGCCGGCTTTGTGGATGCCTGGGACGCCTCGGTGCGCTCGGCGCTCGCCGACCCCTCCTCCATCGCCCAGACCCTGGTCGATCTGGGGATACTGGGCAACGCCGCACTCGCTGACAAGGCCGTCCCCAATTGCAACGTCGTCTGCATCCGCTCCGAGGAGATGAAGGACGACCTGTCCGGGTACCTCGAGACGCTCCACGCCGCCGAGGCCTCCTCCATCGGCGGCGCGCTACCCGACGACGGCTTCTACTACATAGGCTCGTGAAGAACACGTCGAGGGACATCCGCCGCACGCGCCCAGGACGCTTTGCGTCAGGTGCCGTCAAAGGCATACTCGCCGTCGTCGCATGGCTCGCAATCTGGCAGGTCGCATCGCTTGCGCTCGCCAATCCCTGGCTGCTCTCCAGCCCAGTCGACACCTTGGGTGTCTGGGCGAACCTGATCTTGACCGGACGCTTTTGGGCCGTCGTCGTCCACTCGCTCATGCGCATTGCGCTCGGCTTCGTCGTCGCGTTCGCCGCCGGCTGCGCGCTGGGCTATCTCGCCGCGAGGCTGCCGGGGATGCGGACCTTCCTCAAGCCCGCGGTGCTCGCCGTCAAGAGCGCGCCGGTCGTCTGTATCATCGCGTTGCTGCTCGTGGCCGCCGGCTCGAGTGCGACCACGTCCATCGTGGTGGGGCTCGTCGTGTTTCCCCAGTTCTACCACGCGGTTATGGAGGCGGCACTCTCCCGCGATACCGATATCGACGAGGTGCTCGCCGTCTTCGAGGTGTCACGCATGCGCAGGGCGCTCTGCGTCGAGCTCGTCACCTTTGGCGCCTCCATCCGGTCGGCCACCGCCGTCGCGGCCGGCCTGGCCTGGAAGTCCGGCGTCGCGGCCGAAATCATCGGATTGCCGGGACTCTCGATCGGCGAGAGCGTCTACCTCGCCAAGATCTCGCTCGACAGTGCGACGATCATCGCCTGGACGGCGACGGTCATCCTGCTGAGCTGGCTGTCCGAAAGGTTGTTGCTCGCTCTCGTCGACGCGGGCATGGGACTGCCGAAGCGCTGGCTTGCCACGCGCGTGCGCCGGGCCACGGAAGCCCCGC